>Ga0302246_1001100_pt1 | contig 20241 bp, 17 predicted proteins | sample AAG_UR_Trp_MG_FD_193533 | JGI IMG/M metagenome (GOLD analysis project Ga0302246, IMG submission 193533) | Enriched activated sludge microbial communities from anaerobic digester in WTTP, New Holstein, Wisconsin, United States - AAG_UR_Trp | ecosystem: Engineered > Bioreactor > Anaerobic >...
AGCCGGTTGAAAGAATTGTTGCATCGGCACCGCGGGATGAGTCTGGAGCATCGAAAAGTAGCCGTGGCACACTTCTTAAACAGCAGAAATGTGCCACGAAAACCAACACGGAATTTTAATTAACTCTGGAATAATCGCCTTTGAAATTCAGATAGTCCCCCTCGAAAGCGAAGTAGGGGCTTATGAGGTCCGAGCGCAGGGAGGCGGGGTAGAGGTAATATCTCAATGCGCCGGTAAATACCCCGTCCTGGGATTGTCCCAGCAGTTCCAGTCCTTTGTTATCCGCCGGGAAATAGCGGAGCGAAACGCCGGGATAGTTGAGCCCCAGGGCCCAGGAGCCTTCCGACTGAAGGTCCGGCGCCGCGGCTTCCGCGCGAGAACCGATCCACGACAGGAACAGACAGGCGGCGGCCAGGCAGGACATCAGCGAGCGACCGGCGGAAAAATTCACAAGTTCTCTTTCTCTGAATTCAGCGGGCATCCATCCCTCGACAATAGATCGTTTTTCGAGAGCAGCGGGATCACTGATCCGCTCTATCCTGGATCACTGTACGGGAGGTTTTAACGTGTTTTACGACGCTTCCCCTATCCCCGCGTATATTATACCTGATTAGCGCCCGGATCGTTCCCGTTACCATGCCGGCGCCCGGGGGTCTCTCCGGCCGCCCGGCCGTTTTACTGCCATTGACCGGAAAAGGTATAAAACCTACACTAAAGACATGCGAACATCCATCCTGCCGTCCCTGCTGCTGCCCCTCCTCCTGCTCTCGGCGCCCCTCCCGGCCCAGGCCGCGAAAAAAACGAGACCCGCGGCCAAGTCTTCCGATTACAGGGAGATCCCCGCGTTCAACTGGGACCTCGCCGCCTCCGGATTCATGATCCTCTTCAAAGACCGCAACAGGGAGATAGAAGCCTCCGAACCCGGCCGCTTTTTTCCGCGCACCGTGGCCTTCGCCATGGGACGCATAGACGGCAAAGGACATTTCCTGAAGCTCAACTGCGGCTCGACCCCGTCCTGCGGGGCCAGGACGTCCGAACTGGAAGAACGCATGGTATATTCCACCCTGCTGGAGACCATACGCACGCCGAAAGCCGCCAAAGAGCAGCTGTACGACCCCCGGACCTGGGCATTAACGTCCCTGGGCCTGGATTACATCGAAAAATTACGCAAGCGTTACCCGGACCTCGACAAACGCCTCGGCGGCCTTGTGCGCGCCGCTTTCGGTGAATAATTCGGTGAATAATAAGGAAGGACGGGACACGGGTTTCCCCGCCGGCGGTGCGGGGAAAAGCGGGCGCACCGTTCAAGCCAGCTCTATTATCGTTTTTATCTCTTCCGACTGGTCCGGAAAGACGGAAAGGGCTTTCTCGAAAGGAACGCGCGAAGTGAAAAGTCTTTGCAGTAGACCGGGATAGGCCAGGTCTATCCTCTTTAGATAGGAAAGCCCGGTCTCGAAATCCCCCCTGTTCGCGTTGACCGTCCCGAAGATAGTCCTGTTCCCGAGCACGAGTTCCCTGTTGATCCGGTCCGGATCGATGGCTCTCCGGCCGGACCCTCCCGTCACGCTGGTAAAACACACGATGCCGTTGACGGCCGAAGCCGTGAGGCAGTCGAAGGCGACCCCGGCATCGCCCGTGGCCTCGAAAATAAGATCGAAAAGCCCGGCCTTCTCCGTCAATGAAGGGACCGGAACTTCCCCGGTGCTGACATACCCGCCCCCGCAGGCTTCGACGATCTTCGCTTTAGCTGAAGAGGCCGGTCTTCTGGCTACGGTGACGGTCTCCAGGCCCAGGAGCCTGAAGACCATGGTGGCCAGCAGTCCTATAGGACCGGCGCCCAGGACCAGCGCTCTCTTCGGAGGCCGGGGAATACGCTTCCGGATCATCTCGGCCTGCCGGACCGCTTTAGCGACTATGCTCATCGGCTCGGCGAGCACGCCATACCCCACGGCCTCCTTCGGCAAAGGGACCAGGTACCGGGGAGATTCGGCTATGTATTCGCACAGCATCCCGTGAAGACCTTTTATCCCTCTCTCGACGAAATCGCCGGTAAAACACATGTCGGGGCTGCCGGAAAGACAGCTTTCGCATACGCCGCAGGAACGACGGACCATGGGGACGACGAACTCGCCGTTCTCGAGCCGTCCGAGCGCCTCGTGCCCCAGCACCAGGAAGTCGGAACCGGCGGGAGCCTCCCCGTAAAGCCCGTCGTATATCTCGATATCCGTTCTGCAGACGCCGGCCTCCACGATCTTCACCAGGACCTCTCCCGGCGCGGGAGAAGGTCTTGGAATATTCGCATAACGCAGGCTTCCCGGTCTTGAGGGTGTTATCACGATCGATCTCATGTTCATAAGTCGGCTCCGCTATGGTAGGTTCCAGACCCGTTCAATCCCGGCGGCGGCGCCATACGGGAAAAAGGTAGGCCTCGTCGCGCCGCAGACCGCGCGCGGCAGCGAACAATCCTTCCACCCTCGCGCGCAGCGCCGCCGGCTCCCCGGAGAGCGCGAGCAGCTCCCGGCACAGGGCGGCGGCCGGGCCGTTATCGCGGACTTCCCGCGCCGCCAGGTTCAGCGCCCGGGCGGCCGCCCGGGCGTCGCCGGCTTCCAGTTCCAGCAGCGCCAGGTTGAGCCCGGCCCAGAGGGCGTGCCGGTAAGGCGCGCACCAGCCCAGCGCCTTCAGCAGGTCCGCCCTGGCGCCGGCGCGGTCCTTTTTCAGACGCCGGACCTCCCCCCTGACGAGCAGGGCCTCGCCGTCGGTGGGATTAGCGCGCATCGCGCGCCCGGCGGAGGCCAGGGCCGCGTCCAGACGCCCCGTCTTCATGAGAGCGATCGCCAGCCAGGTATATGCGTAAAAAGCCTTTTTGCGCTCGGCCGCCCGCAGGTCGGTCAGGGCGCCGCCGTAGTCGCCGAGAAAAAGCCGCAGTTCCCCGCGCCAGGCAAGCAATTCCCCTTCCTGTTCGGGGCAGGCCGCGATGCCCTTCCTCAGCCAGCCGAAGGCAGCTCCGGCCCTGCCCAGGCAGAGTTCGGCCTCGGCCAGCCTGCCGAAGGCGTCGGCCTCCGGCGGAGGAGAGGCCAGCGCGCGGCGCAGCGCCCCGCGCGCCCCGCGGTAGTCGGGAGGCTGAGAGAACAGGTGCTTGCGCCCGGCTTCCTTCAGCATCCAGCCGTAACGGCGCAGGTCGCGAGGCCGCAGACCGCGCCAGCTCACCACCGCACGTTCGTAAAGTTTTTTCCAGGCGACGGAGGGCTTCAGCACCGGAGCGCTGGCCAGGTAGGTCATGTAGTAGGACCGCCAGATCTCCAGCTCCGGCGGGATGTCCGCCCGGAAAAGGGCCCGCAGGCGCGCCGCGGATTCCCTCGCGGGGCACAGCACGCCGGGGCCGGTCACCGGGGCCGCCAGGACCGACAGCACCTCGTTGCCGCAGGGCGCGCGCAGGTTGAGCAGATGCTCCGCCAGGCGGAAAGCGTCCGGGTAATCCCGAGCGGCGAACTTTACCCGGAAAAGTTCCAGGAGCCCGGGAACGTCCGCCGACAGCCGGTAGCGCTTCAGACAGCCCGTCAGGATGGCGGCGGAATTGGACGGCCATTGGCGGCGCAAGTTCCGGGCCGCGGCCCTGGCCGCGGCCGGACGGCCGGACGCCAGCAGCAGTTGGGCCCTTACCAGTCCCGCGGACGGGTCCGCCGGCCGCAAACCCGCGGCCAGGCCGGCCGTCCGCAGCGCTTCGTCAAAACGGCCGCAGCCCCAGAGCGCCTCGGCATAAGCCCGCAGGAGGGGCGAGGACCGGGCGCCGGCCGCCAGCAGTTCCCGGGCGAGGGCGGCCGCGCCGGGGAAATCGCCGACGCGCATCAGGGCTTCTACGCGGTCCGCGTCCTCTCCGCCGCCTCCGGTAAAGGTCATACCTGAAATTTAGCAGTTTTGGCGGTGAAAACATACCCGCCGGGGAAACCCGGCGGTTCCGCGCTGAAGGCACTTGAAAAGGTCACTTGAACATCTCGCGCACGGGCGCGAGCATTTCCCCCCAGTCGGCGGTCATCATCGGAGAAGCTCGCCCCTGTCTGCGCCTATAACCGGAAAGATCCGTGGAAATGGTGTCCGCGACGGCCCGCCGGTATTCATCCCGGCTCATTTTCCCCCCTGTCCGGACCCGCTGGACCAGTTCCAGCGAGACCATACGCCCCAGGAGATAGGTGAGATCGCGAAAAGGCCACCTGGGGTCGTAGAGGGTTTTGCTGCGCATCCAGAACCAGGTCCCCTCCGGGGAAACCCCGAACCACCTGCCCAGTATTTCCCGGTAGGCCCCTTCCACGGCCTCCAGCGGCAGGGGGTTTTTCCGGGCGGAGGCGACCATGCGGCCCTCGAACTCCAGCATCGCCGGGAACAGCAGCAGATCGAGCGTTTCCTCGGTGAGCTTGTCCAGGAGCAGGTCCCCGCGCAGCGCCCGGAATTCCGCGCCGCCGCAAAGCTCGAGCCAGACTATGCCCTCCAGGAACTGACTGAACGTCTCCAGGAACACCGCGCCGACAGGTTCCCCCGGGGCCAGCTCGTCGAGCAGGTCGCAATGCATGACATGGCCCAGCTCATGCGCCAGGGAAGGCAGGTCGCAGGGTCTGACCTCCCCGAACCTTAGCGGCATATATGCGTGCACCGGCCCGCCGGGCACGGGCGTGCCGCAATGCGGGCAGTCGACGGTCTGCTCTTCCAGGTGCAGCCGGCCGGCGGAAACTTCCTCCACGAAAGCCTTGCCGCCCTCCAGGTGTCTCTCCAGGATATCGCCCAGCCTGACCAGAGCGGCGGAAAGCGGCACCGCGCCGGAATCACCTGCGTTCCGGACCCTGGCCCAGATGTCGCAGAAACGGAAATTCCCGGCCCCTATACGCTCCGCTTTTCGTTCGAGCGCGCGGAGCAGCAGTTCCTTAGTGTCCCCGACCGCGGCCAGCAATGGGGCGGGGTCCATCCCGAAGCGCTCCTGCACGTCGGCGTTCTTTTCCGCGCTGGCCCGCGCCAGGAGCGCGGAAAAATCATGGCGGCGCCGGTTCCAGGCGCCGCACAGCGAATCCCAGGCACGGCTCCTTTCCGAAGGGTCGGCCGACCTGAGCCCGTCAAAGAGGCCGGCGGCGGATACGGCGTTGCCCGCCGCGTCCGCATACTTTATGTCACGGCAAAGGCGCAGGTACGCCTCGTACACTTCCGGGACTTTTTCATCTTTCTTCATAAACACCTTCCGCGTAAACCCGCGGCCTCGGGCGGCGGAACGGCACCCTTCGATAATTCTACAAACAAAACCGCCGGGCGCCGCCGAAAATGATTTAATATGGGCATGCCCGCGCCGGCGAACAGGGAAGTGCTGCTGATACGCACCGCCAACCCGGTCATGCGGGATTTCCGGCGGGTCGGGGGCTCGCAGCACCCGCTCAACCTGCTCTACCTGGCCGCTTATCTCAACGCCAACGGCTTCAAGGCTTCCGTTTACGACCTGGAAGTGGAGCCCCCCGAAGGCCTGCGCCGCCGTCTGGCGGAGGCTCCCCCGCTGCTGGGCGGCGTGACGGCCATGACCACCGGCGTAGACCTCGCGTCGGAGGTCTGCTCGCTGCTCAAAGCCGCGGGCGTCCGCACCGTGGCGGGCGGCGCCCACGCCACGGCGCTGCCCGCGGAAACGCTGCGCGATACCGGCGCGGATTTCGTGATAACCGGGGAAGGCGAGCGCCCGCTGCTGGAGCTGGCGGCGGCGCTCGCCTCCTCCTCCCCGTTCGAAAACATCAAAGGCCTCGCTTTCATGCGGGACGGCGCGCCCGTGGTGAACCCGCGGCCGGAGCCGCTGGACCTGGATTCCCTGCCCGTGCCGGACCGCTCGCTGCTGCGGCTGGAGCTCTACCGCGGGCATACCACCCCGGGAGTCCCCCCCGGCGGGGCCATGCTGTTCACGGCGCGCGGCTGCCCTTTCGACTGCGCCTATTGCGCCTCGCGCGTGGTCGGCGGCGGCAGGGTGCGCCTGCGCTCCATCCGGAAAGTGCTGGAGGAGGTGGATTACCTGGCCGGCCTCGGTTTCACCCACATCACCGTGGACGACGACACTTTTACCCTGGACCGGCGCCGGGCGCTGGCCTTCTGCGAGGGGATGAAGGCGCGCCGCGGCCTGACCTGGAACTGCACTTCCCGGGTCGACGCCATGGACCGCGGACTGACGGAGGCCATGCGGGACGCGGGCTGCATAAAGATAGCTTTCGGCGTGGAAAGCGGCTCCCAGCGGGTGCTGGACGCCATCGGCAAAAGGATAACCGTGGCCCAGGCCCGCGAGTGCTTCCGCCTCGCCCGCGAGGCCGGGTTGCCGGCGCAGGCCTTCTTCATGGTGGGCCACCCGGAGGAGACCCGGGAGGATATAGCCGCCACCGAGGCGCTGATCCGCGAGCTGAAACCGGACCTCCTTTTCCTGTCGATGGCTTCGCCGCTGCCAGGGACCAGGTACCACGAAATTTTCAGGCGGGAAGGCTGGCTGCCGGACATCCCCTGGCGCGACTATGCTTTCTTCCCGGAAAACCCGGCCTGGCGCAACCGCCATTTCACGGGCCCGGAGCTGAACTCCCTGCGCAAGGCAATTTCGCGCCGCTACTATTTCAGCCCCGCCTTCATCCTGCGCCGGCTGGCCGGGCTGCGCCGCCCGGGCGAGCTCCTCTACCTCCTCAAAGGCGCCCTCACGGCCCTGCGGGCCTTCGTCCTGCCGAGCGCAGCGCTTTCCGCCAGGCCCGCAGTTTGGCGGCGTAAGTAACGGAGGCGTGGGCGGGGCTGGTGGAGGGCAGGCGAAGCAGTTCCAGCCGGCCGGCCCGGGGGCCGAGGCCGGGCAGGACCAGCCGCCTGAAGCATTCCTCGGCCTTGGAACCGTTGAAGACTATCCTTTCTATCCCGGGCTGGCGGGCCAGCAGACCGCGGATATCGTTCACGCGCATGCTGGACCGTTTTATGGCCGAATCGGAGCTGCCCGGGCGGACACAGGAGGCGAGCACGTCCCAGAGGACTATGCGGTTCTTTTCAAGGAGCCTCAGCCTGGCCGGATACGAGAGGGCCTTCCCGCCGGCCAGCGCGGACAGGAGGATCCGCCAGAAAGAATTCGCGGGGTGGGCGTAGTAACGGCCGGCCGCCAGCGAAGCGGCCCCGGGCATGCTGCCCAGTATCAGCAGACGGGCGCCCCGCCCGGCGACGGGGCCGAAGGAACGCACACGGGACATCCCCGCATGATAGCAACGAGCGGGCCGGGGCGGCAATCTCCCGGCCTGGACCCGGCGGGTCTTGACCAGGCAAGTGTCCGGGGACCCCGGGGTCAATAGGTCCGCGGAACCTTATCTCCGCCCGCCCCGTTTGGTATCATAACACCGTAAAGTTTTTGGAGGTTGAATGAAGAAGATACTCGTTTCCATCATGTTCATGCTCCTGGCGGCGGCTTTCGGCGTCATGACCGTGAACGCGGTACTCTGCACGAACGCCTATGCCGGCGACACCATGCCCGACAGCGGCGACCCGGACCCGGACGGCGGCGGTTCGGGCGGGTCCGGCGGCGGCCCAGACGACACCGATGACGGCGGCGGCTGCGGCGGCGGCGGGGACTCGGGCGGAGGTTCCGACCCGGATGGCTCGGGCGGCGGCGTCCTTTTCTAAGACGCGCGCCGCGGCGAAGGCCCGGGGGGATACCCCGGGCCTTTTTATTTGCCGCCCATGACTATTGTCAATACGGTAACAGCCCGTTTTTTTGAGAGAATATAGCAGCGGTTCCCACAAATACATCGGAGGAGCGTGACCATGCCCCAGAACATCGTTGAAAAGATCCTCACCGCCCACCTCAAAGAAGGCGAATTCGTAAAAGGCAAGGAGATAGGCATCCGCATAGACCAGACCCTGACGCAGGACGCGACGGGGACCATGGCCTATCTGCAATTCGAGGCGATGGGCCTCAAAGAGATAAAGACCGATCTTTCGGTTTCCTATGTCGACCACAACACCGTTCAGGTCGGCTTCGAGAATTCCGACGACCACAAGTACCTGCAGACCGTGGCGGCCCGCTACGGCGTGGTCTATTCCCGCCCGGGCAACGGCATCTGCCACCAGGTGCACCTGGAGCGCTTCGGCAAGCCCGGCACCACGCTGCTGGGCTCCGATTCCCACACCCCCACCGGCGGCGGCATCGGCCAGGTGGCCATAGGCGCCGGCGGCCTCGACGTGGCCGTGGCGATGGGCGGCGGCAATTTCTACACCACCTGTCCCAAGGTCTACCTGGTGCGCCTGAGCGGCGAACTCAAGCCCTGGGCCTCGGCCAAGGACGTGGTCCTGAAGATGCTGGAACTCCTCACCGTGAAGGGCAACGTGGGCGTGATGCTGGAATACGGCGGCAAGGGCGTAAAATCGCTCTCCGTCCCCCAGCGCGCGACCATCGCGAACATGGGCGCCGAGATGGGCGTCACCTGCTCCGTCTTCCCCTCCGACAATGTCACCAGGAAATTCATGAAGGCGCAGGGCCGCGAAGCCGACTGGACCGAGCTGAAAGCCGACCGCGGCGCGAAATACGACCGCGTCATCGACATAGACCTCTCTACGATAGAGCCGCTGGCGGCCGCGCCGCACAGCCCGGGCAACATAAAGAAGATCTCCGAGCTGGAAGGCGTCGCCGTGGACCAGGTCTGCATCGGCTCCTGCACCAATTCCTCGCTGCGCGACATGCTGACCGTGGCGGCCATACTCAAGGGCCGCAAGGTGGCCCCGACGGTGAGCCTGGGCATAGCGCCCGGCTCGCGCCAGGTCCTTCAGATGATGGCCCGCAAGGGCGCGCTGGCGGACCTGCTGGACAGCGGCGCGCGCGTACTGGAGAGCGCCTGCGGCTTCTGCATCGGCAATCACTTCTCGCCCAAGAGCGGCGGCGTCAGCCTGCGCACCTCCAACCGCAACTTCGAGGGCCGCAGCGGCACCAAGGACGCGCAGGTGTACCTGGTAAGCCCGGAAGTCGCCGCGGTGGCCGCCGTCACCGGCAAGTTCACCGACCCGGCCAGGGCGGGGATCGAATACCCGGCCGTCAAGGAGCCGGCCTCGTTCCTGGTGGACGATACGATGTTCATCAAGCCGTCCGAGGAGCTCAGGAAGACCGAGGTCTTCCGCGGACCCAATATCGGCGAGCCGCCCAAGAACGACAGGATGCCGGAAAAACTCAACGGCGCGGTGATGATACATGTCGGCGACAAGATAACCACCGACCATATCATGCCGGCCGGCGCGCGGCTCAAGTACCGCTCGAACGTGCCCGCCTACGCCAAGTACGTGTTCGAGAACCTGGACCCCGAGTTCCACAAGCGCTGCCAGGAGAGCAAGGCGGCCGGCTTCCATAACGTGATAGTCGCCGGCGAGTCCTACGGCCAGGGCTCCAGCCGCGAGCACGCCGCGATGTGCCCGATGTACCTGGGCGTCAAGGCGGTGGTGGCCAAGTCGTTCGAGCGCATACACGCGGCCAACCTGATAAACTTCGGCATAGCCCCGCTGACCTTCAAGAACCCGGCGGACTACGACCAGATCAAGGCCGGCGACAAGCTGACCTGCGGCGACTGGCGAGCGGCCTTCGCCGAAGGACGGCCCATCCTACTGAAGAACGAGCGCAGCGGCGCCTCCATCGAATGCGTCTGCGCCCTCTCGGAGCGGCAGAAGGCCATACTTACGGCCGGCGGGCTCCTCAACCAGACTACCGGCAGATAAGGGAGACATCATGGCTCAAAAAGGCATAAGGGAATACGAAGGCAAGCGGATACTCTTCGACGGGCTGGCAAAGCACATCCCGTCCTTCAAAGGCCGGTCGGCCAAGCTTGCGCTGGTGCGTCCGGACACCGACCCGAAGCGTCTGGTCAAGGACCATCCCTGGCTGCTGAAAGAGAAGCTGGTGGCCAAGCCCGACCAGCTCTTCGGCAAGCGCGGCAAGCACGGCCTGCTCTCGCTCAACAAGGACTGGAAGGACACCTGGGCCTGGATAGCCGAGCGGATGAACAAGACGGTCACCGTCGGCAAGACCACGGGCGAACTCAACACCTTCCTCATCGAGCCCTTCACTCCTCATCACGAGGACTCCGAGGAGTTCTATGTCGCGATAAAGGCCTTCCGCGAGAACGACACCATCTACCTCTCCAACAAGGGCGGCATCTATGTCGAGGAGAACTGGGAGAAGGTCAAAGAGACCGCCGTCCCGATCCTCTCCTCGGTGGACGAGGTGAAACTGAACATGCCCGACTTCGGCAAGCGCAAATCGCAGGTGGAGGAATTCGTCCGCGCGCTCCACAAGGTCTACGCCGAAGGGAACTTCACCTACCTCGAGATAAACCCGTTCACGTTCCACGGCGACGAGATAGTGCCGCTGGACCTGGTGGCCAGGGTGGACGACACCGCCGCCTTCGAATGCGTCAAGGTCTGGGGCGACCTGGAGTTCCCCTCCTCCTTCGGCCAGAAGCTGACCAAAGAGGAGCAGTTCATCCGCTCCGTGGACGAAAAGACCGGCGCCAGCCTCAAGCTCACCATGCTCAACCCCGACGGCCGCGTCTGGAACATGGTGGCCGGCGGCGGCGCCTCGGTCATCTACGCCGACACGGTCTGCGACCTGGGCTTCTCCGGGGAACTGGCCAATTACGGCGAATATTCCGGCGACCCGTCCGAGGAGGACACCTACCAGTACGCCAGGACCGTCCTGGACCTGATGACCCGCAAGAAGGACCCGCGCGGCAAGGTGCTCATCATAGGCGGCGGCATAGCCAACTTCACCGACGTCGCCAAGACCTTCAAGGGCATCATACGCGCGCTCAAGGAGTACCAGAAGAAACTCATCGAGGGCAAGGTGAAGATCTACGTGCGCCGCGGCGGCCCCAACTACAAGGAGGGCCTCGCCAATATGCGCAAGCTGGGCGACACGCTGGGAGTACCGATAGAGGTCTACGGTCCCGAGACCCATATGACCGCCGTGGTCTCCATGGCGCTCAAGCCCGCCGCCTCGAAAAAAACCGCCGTCGCCGGAGGTAAGAAATAATGAAACCCGAGCTTTTCACCAAGGATACCACCTCGATAGTCTACGGCTACCATGTCAACGCCATACAGCGCATGCTGGACTTCGACTACGCCTGCGGCCGCAAGACCCCTTCGGTCGCCGCCATAGTCAACCCCGGCAGCGACGGCGTGCACAAGGTCTTCTTCGGCAAGGGCGAGGTGCTGCTGCCGATGTACGGGAACTTCGCCGCCGCGGCGGAGAAGCACCCCAAGGCCGACGTGGTGGTCAACTTCGCCTCTTTCCGCTCCGCCTTCGACAGCTCGATGGAGGCCCTCAACCACCCGAATATCCGTACCGTCTGCGTGATAGCCGAAGGCGTGCCCGAGCGCCGCGCGCGCATCCTCGCCGCCACCGCGAAGAAGCTCGACAAGATGGTCATCGGCCCCGCCACCGTCGGCGGCATCAAGGCCGGCTGCTTCAAGATAGCCAATACCGCCGGCACCTACGAGAACATCGTCGAGTCCAAGCTGCACCGCCCCGGCTCGGTCGGCTTCGTCTCCAAGTCGGGCGGCCTGTCCAACGAGTGCTACAACATAATCGCCCGCAATACCGACGGCCTCTACGAGGGCATCGCGATAGGCGGCGACTCCTACCCTGGCTCGACGCTGCTCGACCATATCCTGCGCTACGAGGCCATCCCGGCCGTGAAGATGATAGTCGCGCTGGGCGAGATAGGCGGCACCGAGGAGCTGCGCATAGTCGAGGCCCTCAAGACGAAGAAGATAACCAAGCCGCTGGTCATCTGGGTGACCGGCACCTGCTCCAAGATGTTCCCCGCCGGCGTGCAGTTCGGCCACGCGGGCGCCAAGGCCGGCTCGGACCTGGAGACCGCCGACGCCAAGAACGCGGCGCTCAAGGCCGCCGGCGCCATAGTGCCGGATTCCTTCGACGACTACGGCGTGAAGGTCAACGAGACCTACCAGAAACTCGTGAAGAAGGGCGCCATCAAGCCGGCCGGGGATATCCCGGCCCCGGCGCTGCCGCTGGACTTCGCCCAGGCGATGAAGGAAGGGAAGATACGCAAGGCCACCACCTTCATCAACACGATATCGAACGAGAAGAAGGAAGAGCTGGAATACCTCAACATCCCGATATCGAAGGTGCTCGACAGCGGGATGGGCATAGGCGGCGTGATAGGCCTGCTCTGGTTCAAGCGCGAGCTGCCCGATTACGGCCGCAGGTTCCTCGAGACCGCGCTGATACTGACCGCCGACCACGGCCCCGCGGTAAGCGGCGCGCATAACGCGATAGTCACGGCGCGCGCCGGCAAGGACATCATCTCCTCGCTGGTCTCGGGCCTGCTGACCATCGGCCCCCGCTTCGGCGGCGCCATAGACGGCGCGGCGCAGGAGTTCAAGCGCGCCTTCGACGCCGGGCTGACGCCCGAGCAGTTCATAAAGGACATGAAGAAGAAAGGCACGCCGATCCCCGGCATCGGCCACCGCGTCAAGAGCGTGACCAACCCGGACATGCGCGTGACCCAGATGAAGGCCTTCTGCAGGAAGAACTTCAAGACCACGCCGCTGCTGGACTACGCGCTGGAGGTGGAGAAGCTGACCACCGCCAAGAAGGGCAACCTGATCCTCAACGTGGACGGCTGCATCGGCATCGCCTTCGTGGACATGCTGGGCAGCACCGGCAAGTTCGCGGCGCGCGAGATAGACGACATCGTGAAAATGGGCTGCCTCAACGCCTTGTTCGTGGTGGCTCGCAGCATAGGCATCTTCGGGCATATCTTCGACCAGAAGCGCCTGAAGCAGCCGATGTACCGCACGCCTTACGACGAGATAGCCTACATGACCGACCTCTGAGAGAGGCCGCGGTAAAATAAAGAACCCGGGGAAGACCCCGGGTTTTTTATCGCCCTGGCGGCCCGGACTATTTCCTCTTGTACTTGGCCAGGACTTCCATGAAGCCGTGGGCGGCCATGAGCTCGTCGGAGGTGTGGCGCAGGCGCTTGAGAATGACGAATATGATCTCTATCAGCATGCCGGAGCCCTCTTCCGGGCACTTCTTTATGAATTCCAGCAGGCTGGACCGCTCGAGTTCGAAAAGCTCGGTGGCGGCGACGGCGCGGGCCTGCGCGTAGCGGGGCCTGTCCTCGAGGACGGCCATCTCTCCGAAGAAATCGCCCCTGTTCATGGAGGCGAGCCTCTTGTAGCGCTTCCCCGCCTTGTCCAGTTTCTTCTCGATGGCCACTTCGCCGGAGATTATCACGAAGAAAGTGGACCCCTCGGCCCCTTCGCGGAAGATCACGTCGCCCGCGTCGAAGGAGACGCTCCGGAAGGTCTTATGGAATTCCCTCAGCCCGCACTCCGAAAAGCCGGAGAACAGGTTGAGTTCTTTCATGTCCGAGGGATCGTTCTTCATAACGGACAGCCCGCCCGGCCGCCTAGCGCCTGCCGGTGCTGCCGAAGCCGCCCGCGCCGCGGGTGGTCTCCGCCAGCTCCTTCGCTTCGGTGAAAGAAGCGTATTCCACCTTGTTGAAGACCATCTGGGCCACCTTCTCGCCCTTCTTCACCTCGTAGGGCGTTTTCGGGTCCAGGTTGATAAGGATGACCCCGACCTCGCCGCGGTACGGGGCGTCCACGGTGCCGGGGGTATTGAGCACGGTGAGGCCGTGCTTGAGAGCCAGGCCGGACTTGGGGCGCACCTGTCCCTCGTAGCCGTGCGGTATGGCCAGCTTGAGGCCGGTGGGGATAAGCGCCCGCTCGCCGGGGCGCAGGACCTTGTCCACCGTGGAGTAGAGGTCCACGCCGGCGTCGCCGTCATGGGCGTAAGCGGGGATCCTGGCTTCGGGGGATAGTCTCTGTATCGTAACTTCGAGCTTGTTCATTTCATCCTCTCACTTCGGTCTTGGGCAATATCCTGACGACCTCGGCGTGTATGTCCCGCAGCAGCTGCGGGGAGGTCTCGGGGAAGGATTCCAGCCGCGGGTCCAGCAGGCCGTCCTTGCGCGGGACGAACTTCTGGACGAAATAGCGGTGATACCTCGAACCGGTGTTCTCAGTTATGAGTTCCGCCGTCTCTTTCATCTCCGGGACGGTCAGGAAGGAGATCCCCTCCCCCCGGACCACCGGCGAGACCGTGGTGCGGAACTCGTATTCGGGGAAAGAGGGCACGAGTTTCATGCTCTCCTTTATCCGCTCCGCGTAGCCAGGCACCCCGGCCGTGGCCGTCCAGAGCCGCTCGGGGCCTTTGACGTCCATCGCGACATAGTCCACCAGTTTGTCCGCCAGCAGGCGCGACAGGACCTCCGGCGAACTGCCGTTGGTATCCAGCTTTACGCCCAGTTCCCTGGCCTTTATCCCCTCTATGAACGGGACCAGGTCGGGTTGAAGGGTGGGCTCGCCGCCGCAGATGGTGACGCCGTTGACCCAGTCCTTGACGGTGCCGAGATAGTCGAAGAAATCCTTCTCGCTCACCGGCGGGGTCCCGCCTTCCACCAGCGGCTTGGCATGGCAGTGGGGGCAGCGGTAGTTGCAGCCGGGCGTGAAGGCGACGGCGGCTATCCTGCCGGGATAGTCTATCAGGTTGAATTCCAGCGCCGCGCCTATTTTCATGGGATAACGGAGAATTATCCGGGGTCCTGTCGGCGGCCCGCCGCCACCCCCGCTGTCTCCTTAATAAACTACGCCGTCTTTACGGTGTAGGCCTCTTCGACCATCTTGTGGTACTCGACTTCCTTGCGGCGGACCGGCTTGCCGCGCCTGAACTCGAGTTCGTAGCGCGAGGTCGTGCCGTTGTTCTTGACCAGTACCGTCGGTATAGGGTCGAGCGGGACGTTCCACTTGGCCGCGGCTATGCGGCTCTCGGTCTTCGTGAGATCGTGGAACTCCACCGGGATCTCCATGCCATTGTCCTTGAGCGCTTTGGTCAGCGAGGCTTTGGCCTCTTCGCAGGTGGCGCAGCCGGGCTTGCCGAAGACCATGACCTTCTTGGAGTCGTCCTTCACGTGCAGCCACTTCACGCCGGGCGCGAAGCTGGCGTAGCGCGGCGCGACGGCCTCGCGGGCGGCGCTGATGGCCAGCTGCGAGTCGTTCCAGCCGGGCAGGTTGGAGAAGTAGCCGACTATCTTGGTGCGCTTGGTCATATCCTCCGAGCCGCACTTGCCGCACTTGTCCTTGAAGCCGAAGTAGTTGGTGTGGCAGTTGTTGCAGTGCGTGAACTCCGGCGAGACCGTGATCTGCGAGGACCTGGTGTTGCGGTAGGCCTTCTCGATCAGAGTCCCGATGGATTCCGCCGGTATCTGCGACTCGCCGCAGTAGACGTGGATGATGGAGCCGGACTCTATCATCTCATGGAACTTGGACTGCAGCTCGATGCGGTCGACGATGGAGACGTCCGCGCCGGGGTTGAGGTGTATGGAGTTGGTGTAGTAGGGGGCCTTCTTCAGGTCGCCCTTGACCACCTTCTTCGCCTCGGGGAAGCGCGCCATGTCGCCCTTTGCCAGCTTCTGCGTGGCGCTCTCGGCCGGGGTCTCTTCCAGCGTGATCTTGAGGCCGTGCTTAGCGCGCAGCTCGCCGATCTTGGTGTACATGAAGTCGATGATCTGCAGGCCGGTCTCGTAGGCGTCGCGGCTCTCGTGCAGTTCCTTGCCCGTCAGGTACTGCACCACCTCGTTGAGGCCGATCAGGCCCATGATGTAGGTGGCTTTATTAAGGTCCACGTACGGGGTGCCGTCGTCGGAAGGCAGGCCCAGCGAGCGCAGCGGGCTGCCGTCGGTGTCGAGCAGCATCTGCGTGTAGACCTTCTTCTCCAGGTGCGCTTTCATGGCGGTGTCCATCGCCTTGCCTATCTGCTCCAGCGTGCCCTTCAGCGTCTTGCCTTTGAAGGCGGCCTGCGGCAGGTTGATGGTCACGTTCTGGAAGCCGGTGAAGCGGATGCGCTCGGGCCGCTTGAGCAGGTCGGCGTCGGTGACCTTTTCCTTGAGGCGGCAGCACTGCGCCAGCGTCGCGCCCGCGCCGTCACGGTCGAACATGAAGTAGGTCGAGCCGTTCCTGGCCGCCAGGCGGCAGCCGTAGTCGTAGACCTCGCGCTCGCCGGGGTCGGTCAGCGCCTCGTTGTTGACGTGCAGGTCGCACTTAGGGAAGGCGAACTGTATGCCGTACTTATCGCCGTCCTCCCAGACCTTCATCAGCTCGATGGCGAATTCCTGCGAGGTCTTGACCAGGCGGGGATCGCCGTAGGTGATGAACTTGCGGCCGTCGCCGGGGTGTACGACGTCGCCGTTGCGGCTGTCGCCCTCGGCGCCCTTGAAGCGGGGAGCCTCGTCGACCAGCTCGATGCGGCCGTCGGCGGATTCCAGCATGTATTTGCCGCCGGGGCCCAGCGCCGGCACGTTATTCAGGTACTGCGGCACGCCGGTGTGGATGTTGAAGTCGATGAACAGCGTCTGGCCGCCGCGGCTGAACGCGTTCTGGCTGGCGGAGAAGATGAGGTTCTGCGCTATCTGGCGCATCTCGCCGCGCGAGAGCTTGCGCAGCTCGCGGGTCTCGCCGGTCTTCTTGAAGTAGGGCGCGGCGGTGCCGTCGGTATAGCTTATCGTGCCGGCCTCGACCATCGCCTCGAGCTCGGCCCGCTTCAGCTTGACCGGCTTGCCCTCGAGCTCGCCCTCTATGAGCACCTCGGGGGTGTTGAGCATCGGCGCGTAGAGTATATTAAGGAAGCCGAAGCCCAGGGCGCCGGCGTAGCGGCTCTGCATGGAGGCCAGGAAGGTCTGGATATGGCCGTTGAGCACCATGGCCGACTTGGCCGGGTGGCTCTTGTTCTGCAGGTTGGAGACGATCTTGTCCAGGCCGTACTTCTTGATGTACTCGACGGAATGGCTGGAGCAGTAGACGCGCTGGGGATAGCCCAGGTCGTGGATGTGCACCATGCCGTTATTGTGGGCCTCGGCCACTTCCTCGCTGAACACCTTGCGCAGGTTGTACTGCTTGAGCACGTACTCCGCGACGCCCAGGTTGACGGCCTCGGGGTTGTTGGAGGTGATATTGGAGTTCTCCTTGCTGTTGCCCACGACGAGGGCCTCGAGCGTGGAGATGGGCATGGCGAGCGCGCTGTTCTTGAGCGGGATGCCCATCATCGAGAGATGGGACTCGGAGATGCGGCGCAGGAACTGCGTGTCGAAGGACTTGGTGCCGTACTTCTCGGAGAGCTCGTAGGCGTTGTTCTCGGTCTCCTTGGCGATCATCGCCGCCAGCTCCGGGGTCAGCGCGTATTCCTTCTCCAGCGCCTCGGCGAGCTTCCGCCTGTCGAAGGGCTCGATCGTCTCGTTGGTGATGCTCTGGACCAGGAGCATCTGGTCGGTGATATCGGTCTTGCCGCCGCGCTTCTTGACGGTCAGGCCGCTGCGGCGCACGCGCGTGCGGTCCAGCGCGTAGGATTCGAACTTGTCGGCGGTGCGGTCGAAGCCTTTCTCGCGCAGCACGGCGACGCACATCGCGTTGCTGTCGTCCACGGTGGGGATGCGGTTCTTAAGGGTAAATTCGTTGTTGAGGCGGCGGGCGACCTCGTTCGCCACGTCGACGGACTTCTCCTCGTCGCGTCCGCCCAGCGTATAGGCGGCCTTGTAAATGGCGGCCTTGATCCGCTCCAGGTTGAAAGGAGCCACCTTGCCGTCGCGCTTCTTTATGACTTTGGGAAAAAATTCGTTCATCTCGTTTACCCCTCTATTTTTTTATGGACTTTATCTCTTTCTCGAAATCCTTCACGTCCTCGAAGTCCTTGTAAATGGACGCGAAGCGGATATATGCGACCTTGTCGAGCCTCCTGAGCGCGCGGGCGACGAGCTCCCCGACCGTGCGGCTGGGGATCTCGCTCTTGTCCTCGCTCCTCAGGCTGGCCTCGATGTTCCTGCCGGCCTCCTCCATCTTCTCCACGCTGACGTCCCGCTTCTGGCAGGACTTGACGATGCCGCTCATGAGCTTCTCGCGCGAGAAAGGCTCCCTCCGGCCGTCCTTTTTGATGACGACCAGCGGGTGCTGTTCCATCCTCTCGTAAGTGGTGAAGCGCTTCTCGCACTTTTCGCATTCCCTGCGGCGCCTGATCTCCAGGCCGTCCGAGGAATCGCGGCTGTCGGTGACCTTGGTGTCCTCCGCGCCGCAGAACGGGCATTTCATCCGTCAAGTCTCCTGTTTTCCGGGGCCGACGAGGGCCCCTCCAGGGAGCCTTGCCTATACTATCCTCGGCTCCCGCGGACTACCATACGTTGTGGCTTTCACTTCCCCCACCACTATTAGTAGTAGCGCGGATATTTTAACACCAAACGCAAAGTGTGTCAAATTTTCATTGGGGAGCGGCCGTTCGACGCCCCCCCGCGATTTTGTAAGATAACTTAAAAGAGGTGCAAGAATGACCGACGAATTATCCGCCGAAAGACCCGCCAACGAACCTAACCTGTCCTACGCGCCGGGCAGCCCGGAACGCGCCGCGCTGAAAGCGAAACTGGCGGAAATGAAAGCCTCTCCGTCCGAAGTCCCTCTCTTCATCGGCGGCAGGGAGGTCCGCACCGGCCGCACCGCCGCCATAAGGGCGCCGCACGACCACAAGCTGGAACTCGGGCGATACCACCGGGCCTCGGCCGCCGAGGTGGGCGCGGCCATAGAGGCCTCCGTCGCGGCCAGGCGCGCCTGGGGGACGAGGCCCTGGCGGGAGCGGGCGGAGGTCTTCCTGCGCGCCGCGGACCTGCTGGCGGGGCCCCGGCGTCATACGCTGACGGCCGCCGCCATGCTCTGCACCTCCAAGTCCCTTCAGCAGGCCGAAGCCGACACGGCGGAACTGGTCGACCTGTTCCGCTTCAACGCCTGGTACGCCTCCCGCCTCTGGGCCGAGCAGCCCTCGCAGGCCCCGGGCGAGCGCAACCGGCTGGAGTACAGGCCGCTGGAGAACTTCGTCTACGCGGTGACGCCGTTCAACTTCACCTCCATCGCCGGCAACCTGCCGGGCGCGCCGGCGCTGATGGGGAACCCCGTCATCTGGAAGCCGGCCTCCAACGCCATGCTGCCGGCCCATTTCATCATGTCGCTCCTGCGCGAGGCCGGCCTGCCCGAAGGCGTCGTCAACATGGTGCCGGGCCCCGCCGGCGAGATAGGCAACCGCGTCATAGAGAGCGAACATTTCGCGGGGCTCAATTTCACCGGCTCCACGCCGGTGTTCAACGGCATGTGGTCGGCCATAGTGCGTAATCTCTTCGCCTACAAGTGCTACCCGCGCATCGCCGGCGAGACCGGCGGCAAGTGCTTCATCTTCGCCCACTCCTCCTGCGACCCGGCGGCCCTGAAGACCGCCATGATACGGGGCGCCTTCGAGCACCAGGGCCAGAAATGCGCCTCGGCCTCGCGCGCCTATGTGCCGAAGCCGCTCTGGGAGTCGATGAAGAAGGACCTGGCCGCGGAGATAGACGGCATCAAGATGGGGCCGCCGGAGGACTTCTCCTGCTTCGCCAACGCGGTCATCGACAAGATGGCCTACGACAATATAAAGGGATACATAGACCAGGCGAAGAAGTCGTCCTCCGCGAAGGTCCTGGCCGGCGGCCAGTGCGACGAGCGGCAGGGTTATTTCATCCGCCCTACCCTGGTGGAGACCTCCGACCCGCTGTTCAAGACGATGCAGGAGGAGATCTTCGGCCCCGTGCTGACGGTGTACCCCTACGATGAGAAGGACTTCGCCAGGACGCTGGAGATCTGCGACTCTACCTCGCCCTACGCGCTGACCGGGTCCGTCTTCGCGCGCGACGAGGCGGTCATTGCGGAGGCGTCGCGGGCGCTGGAGAACGCGGCCGGCAATTTCTATATAAACGACAAGCCCACCGGCGCCGTCATGGACCGCCAGCCTTTCGGCGGCGGCAGGGCGTCGGGCACCAACGACAAGGTGGGCTGGTACCACGGCCTGCTGCGCTGGACCTCGGTCCGCACGGTCAAGGAGAACCTCTCCCCCCCGACCGACTACCGCTACCCCTGCATGTCGGGAGAGTAAATAAGGAGAACAATTCCGGGTGCTGCCGGGGCATCACTACGCAAAGACGCGCTCGCACACCGTAAAAGTCGGAATAACTATGCCGGGGGCATGTCGGCGTGTCAGCACGCAGGACACGGACTCGCGCGCATAGCGCGTCGGTCCTCGGCTCTCGGCGCTCGCGCTTACGATGCTCGCGCCTCCGAGGCGGTCCTGCTTAGCTGACACGC
>Ga0302246_1001104_pt1 | contig 20194 bp, 18 predicted proteins | sample AAG_UR_Trp_MG_FD_193533 | JGI IMG/M metagenome (GOLD analysis project Ga0302246, IMG submission 193533) | Enriched activated sludge microbial communities from anaerobic digester in WTTP, New Holstein, Wisconsin, United States - AAG_UR_Trp | ecosystem: Engineered > Bioreactor > Anaerobic >...
CGTGGCACTGGCGGTTTGTGGGCCGAGATTTGGCGCAGAAATTGCGCGCCGAAGAAAAGCATTTCTATGATGCCGACCAGCGCGAGATTGATGAATATTTGATTTCATTTTTTGACTGATGGCCCGCCGGCGGCGCGAAAACAAAAAGAGCGGCCGGTAGGCCGCCGTTTTTGTTTTCGCAATTCTTAATTGCCCAATGACAGATCAATGCCTTCGCGGTTGCCTTCGCCATTGGCGATCTTGCAATTTTTGATCGCGCTCTTGAATTCGTCCCAGGCGGCCTTCACCGTTTTTTTGTGATTCTCCCGGCAGGTTTTTTGGTCTTGGGTGAATTTATTCCAAGCGTCATTTGTAGCCTTGTTGCGTTCGCGGCTTTCGGCGATGTTCCACGCGGATTCAAGCGCGGCTTTTCTGGCGGACAACACCGTTGCTGTGCAATTGCCGAATGCGTCTTGTGCGGTCGCGATTGCGCTTTCCCGCGCCGATACCGCGGCACGCGCGCAATCCAATTGAGCTTGATCGGCGACCACTGATGCGGAGCCTTGCCCCAGCTTAGCTTTTAATTCTGCAATCATCGCGGCCAGCCGTTCATATTGTTTTTGCAACGCTTCCAATCGCGACATATTGCCGTTGCCCGCGGCGGCACTTGAAGTGGCATTGCCATATTGGTTTCCCGCCGGCACTGTTGCCGAAACCGCGGTGGATAAAACAAAGCACAAAACGACCGCAATGGCCGTTAAAGCATATTTGGTTTTCATTTTGCGGAGCGATAAGTTATTTTTAAGCGGACTATCGACCTTTGTTTTTTCTATTACCATTATAATAAACCGTATTAAAAAATCTATTCACACCACATGATTTGCTTGCCATTTGGCGATAATAGTGTAGGGTTAAGGTATGGAAGCGGCAATCAAGCGGAACGTGGTTAAAACCGTTGAAACGGAAACAATCACTCAAGAGCAATTCTTGGCAGAGCACAATAAGTTGTCGCCGAGGAATTTACGGGCGAACGGGGATTTGTTATTGCGCTTTCGCCAAGAAAAATCCTCCCTTTTTAAAGAGGATGGCTGGTCGTTGGAAAAATTGCGCCGGCCGTTTATTATTTGGCTTACCGCGCAATCTTTTTATGAAAAATCAAAAGATGAAGTGACGGTCAATAATCAAAAATATGAAAAATTCTCATAATCCCAGGCAGAACAAGAATAAAACCGCTCACCGCCGCCTGGTTAAAAAACACCGTCCCAAGAAATATCGTCCGGCGGCAAAGCGCTAGACCGGAAAATTTTCCATTAACAGAGATCGCTTTCGGAGCGATTTTTTGTTATAATCAAGCTATCTTCGTTGAATTACGATTGTTTAAGCGACGATCTCTAAGGAGGGCGTTGCGCTTGCCATTGCTTGTCAAAAAGATTTTGCCAAACAATTATGAAAAAAGTTTATATTTATCCGGGAACTTTTTGTCCGCCGCACCACGGGCACGCGGCGCTGGCAAATCGCGCCGCCGCCGCGTTTGGCAATGTTTTGGTGATTTGTTCGGTTAATCCCGTTAAAAAAGAGAAAAACATTTTTACTCCCGAAGAATGCAAAAAAATGTGGCAAACATATGGATTGCGCAGAGGGGTTAAAATCGCCACTCTGGATGAATTTTTAAAAAAAAGAAACCAAAACGATATGACAGTGATGATTCGCGGCATTCGCGACAACAACGACATTATCTATGAAAATGCGGTGATGATCTATAACCGCGACAACTTCGGCGTCAATCACTATCATTACATCATCGGCGACAAGGAATTTGAAAAATTTTCTTCCACCGCGGTGCGCGCGGCGGCCGAATCCGGCAATCAGGAAAAACTGAACAAATTGGTCAATCCGCAAATAGCCGCTCTGATCCTTGCCAAATTCCGCCGGAAAAATTAAAATCATCATAATAACTTTAAAAATATGGAAACAACAAAACGGGAGACAGCCAAAGATTTCTTTTTGCATTTGCTGTCGGCGGCGACGCTCTATATGAGCGTGATCGGTTTTATCGCGCTGTGGTGGCAATACATTAATTTTTTATTTCCCGACAAGTTAAACCCCATGGGAATGTATGCCGGCAGATATGAAACATTACTCTGGGCGACATCAATGCTGGCGGTGTCGTATCCGGTTTACGTGCTGGTGTCTTGGATCATCGGTCGGGGGTTTAAAACCGATTTGGCCGGGCGCGAAGTGAAAATCCGCAAATGGCTGTGGTACATCACTCTGTTTATCGCGGCGATGACGATGATCATTGATTCAGTCACCATTGTCTTCAATTTTTTGAAGGGTGACTTGACGATCCAATTTTTTCTCAAATTGCTGGTTATTTTGGCAACCGCGGCCGCGGTTTTCGGGTATTATCTTTGGGATTTAAAAAAACGCGAAATTGTTTCAAATCTGCCCAAAAAATTGGCGTGGATCGTCGGTGCGGTTGTTCTTGCCAGCATTGGCTATGGCTTTGTTTTGGCGGGATCGCCGGCAAAACAGCGCGACATCCGTTTTGACGAACGCCGGGTGAATGATTTGCAAAACCTGCAATATGCGATTGTTGATTTTTGGCAATCGCGCCAAGAATTGCCGGCGGAGCTTTCCGAGCTTGATGTTTTGGGATATGCCATGCCGGCGGATCCGGCGACGGGAGAAAGCTATGGCTACACGGCGACCGGAGATCTGTCGTTTGAGCTGTGTGCGGAATTTGCGGCGGAATTTGCCATTGATGAGGGCAAGGATCGTTATTCTTATTATACCGGGCCGCAGGGAGTGGCGACTTTGCCCAAAGGATGGGGGCATAAAGCGCAAAGAACTTGTTTTGAAAGCGTTATTGACAAAGATTTTTTTGAAAGCCAAATGAATTACAAACCCGGCGCAATTTCCGCACCAATCCGCGATTGACCGCGGCTGAAATGTGCGCTATTGACAATTTTGCCGTTTTGTGATTGAATGGAAACATAATTGAAATTCTCGTTAGTTTTTGTTCAGGCATTATTATCAATCCTGTCCTCAGTGAGAACCGGCAGTATCGCGGCTCTTGAAAAACTGGCGAAATGAAATATTGGCCGGTTTTTCGTTTGGCAAGCGCCCTGGAAAACATAACGGGCCAAAAAGGAAGAAAAGTATGCAGACAAAAGAAAGAAGCGGCGGTTTTGGCGGTTATTTTATGAAGTCAAGATCGTTTTCGGTCGGCGATCGCCGACCGCGTTATCGCGCTCCCAAAAATTTCGGCGCGAAGAAAAGAGGTTTTGGCGGTATCAAAATTGATCCGGCAAAATTCGTGAATAAGGCCGTTATGGTTGACGGCAACGGAGGCGAACGGATGAACAGTGCCAAATTCGCCGATTTTTCCATTGATGAAATTCTCAAGCGAAGAATTGCGGCCGTCGGCTATCAAAACGCCACGCCGATCCAAGAATTGGCGATTCCGCCGATCTTGAGCGGTGCGGACGTGGTGGGCGTCGCCGATACCGGCACGGGCAAAACCGCGGCATTCTTGGTGCCGCTGATCAACAAGGTTTTATCAAATCGTCAGATGAGGATTCTGATTGTGGCGCCCACGCGCGAACTGGCGGCGCAAACCGATGAAGAATTCAAAAAGCTGGCGCAAGGAATGAAAATGTTTTCGGCGTGTTGCGTGGGCGGGGCAAGCGTTGGCCGCCAATTGGCGCAGTTGCGCTATTTCAACAATTTCATTATCGGCACTCCGGGGCGGTTGAAAGATTTTATTGACCGCAAAAGAATCAATTTGGCGGAATTTTCCGCAATTGTTTTGGATGAAGCCGACCGGATGATGGATATGGGGTTCATCGCCGATATGCGGTTTTTGATGGCGGGCATGCCCAAGGAGAGGCAAACCTTGTTTTTCTCGGCGACGCTGTCGCCGGAAATCAAACGCTTGATCGGCGAATTCTTGCGCGAACCGGTTTTTATTTCCATCAAAACCCGCGATACTTCAAAAAATGTGGAGCAGGATGTGGTGAAAGTTGCCGGGCGCAACAAGGTTGACCTTTTGCGCGAAATGCTTGTTCGGGAAGAATTCAAAAAAGTTCTGATTTTCGGCCGCACGAAATTCGGCGTGGAAAAACTTTGCAAGACTTTGGAAAAATCCGGCATCAAGGCCGAATCCATCCATGGGGACAAGAAATATTCGCGGCGCGTCAAGGCGCTGGAAACGTTTAAATCCGATCGCGTTCAAGTTTTGGTGGCCACCGATGTCGCCGCGCGCGGATTGGATATTGCCCATGTGACGCATGTGATCAATTATGATCTGCCGCAAACTTGGGAGGACTATGTCCACCGCATCGGCAGAACCGGCCGGGGCGCCAATTTTGGCAAGGCGCTCACCTTCATTGATTAAATGCCAAAAAATCGCCTTTCGGGCGATTTTTTGTTAAAATAACGGCATAATAAAAAACTGCCAAAACTATGGAAAATTTGGAGAATCAAAAAATTGAAACGCTGGATTATTACGTGCGGCAAACTTTGGAAAATTTGCCCAAGTGGGAATATCCGAAATTTGAAATCAAAAAAAACTGCCGCAATGTTTTTGTCGGTTCGGGCAATGCCGCCAACGCCGGGCGGATTTTGGCGCGGGAATTCGGCGGTGCGGGTTTTTCGGTGGTTGATTATCAAAGCTTTTTCAAAAATTGCGATGATAGCGACCGCGATGTTTATATCATTAACGCTTCGGGCGGCAAGGACGGCGTGAAGATGGCGCAATGGCTTGCCCAAAACGGCCGACGGCCGAAACTCATCACTTCCAATCCCGAACCGCCGGCGGGAAAGTTTTTGCGCGTTGAAGATATTTTCGCGTTTCCGGCGATCAAGGAGCCGCCGACCTATAATGTGAGCACCTACGCGGCGATGCTCTATGGCATTTTAAAAGAGGATATCTCCGGCGCCGACGAAAGGATCAAAAATCTGAAAGTTCCGGATTTGCGCCGATATAAATTCATTTTCTTTTTGACCGACGACAAATATGAACCTGCCGGCCGCGTGGCAAAAAGAAAGGTGGCCGAATCTTTGGCCGGCTTGGGCGCGGACGCGGGCGGACACTCCAACGCGGCGCATGGGATGCTTTTGCAACCCAATGCCGATCGCTTGATTGTTTGCATCAATTGCGATTACGAAGGCGAGGGCGATTGGTGGCGTTTTGACGCCGGTTCATACATTGAGGCGATTTTGGCCGTTCACTATATTGTCGGCAAAAATCAGACCACTGCCGATTCGCAAAATATTTTGCGCAATTATTTTGAAAATGCCAAAAAGCAGGGCTGGCAGTTTGGCAAAGTATGGTAAGGGGGCAGTTGTGAAAAGGTGCGTATGGCTAAAAAAGTTTTGATAATTTTGGTTTTCGCGGTAGCGTTTTTTGTTGCCGGCATCGTTGCTTCTTTTCCGAGGAAAAAGGGAAGCGCGGTTGAAATTAACGCGCCGCGAGTTTGCCTGAATGGCTTTTGCTATGAGGTTGAAGTTGCCGACGATCCGATTGATCGGGCAAGGGGGCTAATGTTTCGTGAAAGCTTGGACGAAAACGAGGGGATGTTGTTTGTTTTTGACCGGGAAGAAAAACATTCGTTCTGGATGAAGAATACCTTGATATTCTTGGATATTGTCTGGATGAACTCCGCCGGCGAAATTGTCGGCATTTCGGAAAATACGCCGCCGTGCGTTGCCGATTCCTGTCCGAGTTATGTTCCTGAGGAGCCGGCAAAATACGTGTTGGAGATTTCTGCCGGCCAAACGCGAAAAATCGGCATGCGGATTGGCGATCGTGCCATCATTGAGTTTTGACTTTTAATTTTCCAGAATGATTTTGGCGTCAAGAGCGACGATGCCGGTTTGATCAACCGCCAGCGGATTGATGTCGATTTCTTTGATTTGGGGAAAATCCAGCGGCAAGCGGGAAAAACGCGCCATCACGCCGGCAAGCTCTTCAATATCGGCGCCTTTGATGTTGCGGTAGCCTTTGAGCAGTTTGAAAATTTTGGTTTTGGCCATCAATTCTTTCGCGCCGGCGGCGTCCAGCGGCGGCAGGCCGATGGCGGTGTCGTCAAAAATCTCCACGGCGGTGCCGCCCGCGCCAAAAACGATCACGGGGCCGAAGAGAGGATCAATCTTGGCGCCGACGATCAATTCGTATTTCTTATCAACCATTTTTTCCACGGTGATTTCCCGAAAATCTTTCGCCCGCAAATGTTTTTCGGCGTTCTTTTCAATTTCATCAAACGCTTTTTTGACTTCGGCGGCGGTATCAAGATTCAAACGCACGCCGCCAAGTTCGGTTTTGTGTGCCAGGCCGGATTGCAGTTTCAACGCCGCGGGGAAGCCGATTTTTTTGGCGATGGTCGCCGCCTGTCCGGCGGTTTTCGCCGGGTGCGCCGGATTGCCGGGCAGGCCGTAGGCTTGCAGGATCTTTTGCGCCGCTTCGCCGTCAATAATGCTTTGTTTTTTTTCTGCCGCCGCGGCAAAAACTTCCGCCGCGGTATTTTTGGCGGAATCAAAATCAAAGCGGACCCGGGAAAAAGCTTTTTTTGCCCTTTTTAAATCTTTTTGCCATTTTGCCAGTCCCAAAAAGCAGGCAATGGCTTTTTCGGGCGTGCGGTAGGTCGGAATGCCGGCGCGCCGGAAAATTTCCACGCCTTCGGCCACGCGGGCCGCGCCCATAAAAGAAATAAAGACCGGTTTGGCGGCAATGTCCTCAATGCCGGCGATCCCTTCGGCGATTTTTTTGCTTTGAGTGACGGCTTGCGGCGAAATGATTGCCATAATGCCGTCAACATTTTTGTCTTTCAGACAGGCGCTCACGGCGGCGCGGTAATGCTCCGGCGCGCCGTCGCCCAAAACATCAATCGGATTGGCGCGGCTGGCCGCCGGCGGCAGTGTGCTGGCCAGCGTTTTGATGGTTTTTGTCGCCAATTTTGACAATTCGCCGCCGTTTTGCGCCAGAAAATCCGTTGAAATAACGCCCGAGCCGCCGGCATTGGTGATAATCGCCAAACGGCGGCCTTGTGGTTTTTTGCAATGGTTGAGCGTGCGGGCGTAATTGTAAAATTCACTGATGGTGGCGGCGCGGATCACTCCGGCACGTTCAAAAACCGCTGAAAAGACCTTGTCGTTGCCGGCGATCGCGCCGGTGTGCGATGCCGCCGCCGCCGCGCCCGCGGAATTGGCGCCGGCTTTCAGGCAAACGATTGGTTTGGTTTGGCAAAAATCGCGTGCCGCGGCGATGAAGCGCGGACCGTCGTTTAAAGATTCCATATAGAGCAGAATACTGCCGACGTTTTCATCGCGGGAAAAATATTCAATCATTTCGGCAAAATCAATATCGGCCGCCGAACCAATGGATACAAAGTGCGAAAAACCGATATTGTCGCGCAAAGACCAATCCAAGAGAGTGCCGCAAAGCGCGCCGCTTTGAGAAATAAAGGCGATGCTTCCCGGCAGGGGCGATTGCGGCGCAAAGCTGGCGTTCAGTCCTGCGCGGGGATTGGCAAAACCCAGGCAATTTGGCCCCAAAATCCGCATTCCCGAAGTTCGGGCAAGTTTTTGTATCGCAGAAAAATCTTTTTTTCCCTGTTTACCGGATTCTTTGAACCCTGACGACACAATTACTGCGCCGCCGGCGCCGGCGCGGGCACAATCGTCCAAAATCGGCAAGACTGCGGGGGCCGGCGCGGCAATCACCGCCAAATCAACTTTTTCGCTGATATCGCCGACGGAAGGAAACGCTTTTTGACCCTGCACGGAGGCATTTTTGTTGTTGACCGGAAACACTTTCCCGGTAAATGTGCCGTTTTTGATGTTGGAAAAAATCGCGCCGCCCACCGAATGGGGACGGTCGCTGGCGCCGATGACGGCGATGGTTTGGGGATTGAAAAATCCGTCCAATGGTTCGTTTTGCATAATAAGATTTTTATCGTTTATCCGGCCATACGGTTGATATTTTTATTTTACAACATCCTGCCCCACAAACCAAAAAAGCGCCGGGCGCTTTTGAAATTTCAAAAAAAGAGGAGGGCGATGCAAAAAAGATAGTGGAGTGGCAAGCAACAACCAAATAGGAGGGAGAAACCGTTGTTGCTTTTCTTGCATCGCCATGCGAGGCATCGGAAGAAAGGGATTCCCGAGTCTCAATTAAAAGCTATACCTTTGGCTTGAAATGTCAAGAGCATGCATTCAGGCCTTTGTCATTCAGGCCTTAAAATATTTTGCTCAGGTTTCACCGCGCCAAATTGGGGATTGCGGGAAAATCAAGGGGTGATATAATTAAAACATCCGGCGCGCGTTGGCGCCGGAAAAATACTTTGTTTCTCTATGGGAGGAGAAAAACCGCCGGAAAATAAAGTTTGCCGTTCGCGATCAGTTTCAATTAAAATATCGCCATAAGGATTGCCGGCTTTTTGATTGCCGGTTTTGTTTTCCATCGGTCTTGTATTAAATTGGAAGGCGTTAATGCTGGAAGTCGCCCTTGAAGACGCGATTGCCAAACTCGGCGGCGCCGGTTGTTCCCGATTTACCTACGGCGACTATGTTTACGCCCCGGAGATATTCAATGATCGAAAGCGGTAACAATTGAAATCCGAACAAATTTTGCGACCGCAAAATTTGTTCGGATTTGCCAATTTAGTTTAATTTAATCAATGGAATATGAAGCGATGCTTACCGTTGTTTGTATTCTTGCCGGTTGCGTTATCTTTATTCGCCTATTCTTGGGCGCAGGAGTTGCCCGAGATTATCATTGAAGACGCGGATGCGACAACCACGATTGATCTGGTGTCTCCGCCCGCGGATTTCTTTACCATTGGCAATCCGCCATTTCTTTTGCGCGATGAGGCGGCGATTTGCCATGCCGATGCAAGGGAGGTGATTGATCTGGCAACCCCGCCGGAAGATTTTTTTGACGCGTCGGAAACTGATTTGCGCTTGTCCGACGAAGTGGCAATCTGCCGCGCCGATGAAAGGATAACTATTGATTTAGTCGCCCCGCCCGAAGAATTCTTTGACCCCGCACCGGAAGCAACCGACAAATTCGTCTATGTGGCGCTGGGAGATTCCTACCAATCCGGCGAAGGCGCGGGGAATTCCATCCAAAATTCAGTCCAATATTTAAACGAAGCGTATGAGCAGGGCACATATACCGACACGCTGTTTCCCGGCAACGATTCCTGCCACCGCGCTCTGCAAAACTATGCCAAGATCAACAAAAACAAATTCCATCCCGAATTGAGCGATGATGATATTGTTTTAATTGACCTTACTTGTAGCGGCGCCAAGATTGAAACCGGCCCACGCCCGCCGGTGGTGGGCGATGTGGCCGACAATCAAATTGCGCCCAACTCACAGTTGCAACAGGCGCTGGACAAATTGAGCGCCGCCGGCCTGACTCCCGCTGATGTGGATCTGGTTACCGTCGGCATGGGCGGCAACGATGCCGGATTTGCGGAACTCGCCAAAGCTTGCGTGACTTCCAGCTTGCTGAATAAAATAATCAAGAATGCGCCCGGAGAAGTAAGAATTATCGCCAACGGACTGGCTAATTGTGAAAATATTGATAAATTGAATTATCATATCGATGATGCCATCAATAAGCTCTACGATCAGGAAGTTTGGGCGCAAAATAAATTACTGGAAACTTTTGACCGGGCGAAAATAATGCAGTTGAATTATCCCAATATTATGCCGGTTGCAGATTATTTGATTGACTCGGAATTGTGTGGCGGTATTCGTAAAACTGACCTGGATTACTTGCGCAAAAAAACTAAATTGATAAATGAAAAAATCAGCAAAGCGGTTAATGATGTTCGTGCGCTGGGTAATGACCGATTGGAATTAGTCAACATTCAAACTGGTTTTGGTGCCAATGCGCTTTGCCCGTCAGATTCTGCGCAAATTTTAGTGAACGGTATTGAAAAGGTTAATCTGGAAGCCGAGGCAAATCGCTTGCTTAACGATGACGAGCAATCAAAATCATTATTGGACAAAATATCATCGCATTACAATGAATTTAAGTTCTCGTTGGGACTTGGTAATAATACCAAAGCCGCTTTGGATTTATTTAATGCGAAGATTGCTTTTGACCAGTGGGTGGAGCATTTGATGACCCCGGCTCAAACAAGAATAATCCAAACCAACTTAACCGAATTACCTCCCCAACAAGACCCGAATCTTAGCTATGATCGCTTCCAAGGATTGTTTCATCCCAATATGGATGGCCATAAATTAATTGCGTGCAATGTTGAATCTGCTTATTACAATATTCCGCCTGGTGCCTGTCTGCCGCCAACTGGACCGATAATAAAAAGTGCCGTTGACGGCAATCAAATTGGTAACAAACCGATTGATAGAATTCCGGGGAATTTAATACATTTATACATCTCCGGTTTTGCACCTAATTCCACGGCAGATATAATGATTGCTTCGGTAACGCAAAAAATAGTGACGGCAACCGCCGACAGCGACGGCATTGTTGATGCCAACATAATTCTTCCCGATGTGGGCCCCGGAGTTCATACTATTATGATTGAAGGCCAGGCCGCCAACGGAGTGGGGCTTACCAAACAATTCCTTGTCAATTATCCGGGCAATCCCACCGCCAATTCCAGTTATGGTATTTATCTGACCGGTTTTGCTCCCAATGACGGGGCCGCGGAACCCGAAAAGGTAGACATTAACTATATGGGAATGACTTTTGAAACCAGAACTCCCGACGAAGCCGGCGGCATCTTTGTTGAAATTCCGGTATTAAACCAGGAAGAAATCAATATCACCGCCAAAAGCCAGATTACCGGCAAGGAAGTAGTCCAGATTGTAGATGTAATTATCGACAACACCCCGCCGGAATTAACATTCGGCTTTGACCAAACCAAGAAGGATTTGGTATTTACCGCCACGGATGATATCTCCGACCCGGACAATATCGCCATCACCGACCAAAACGGCGTGGTTACCGCCACCGATCAGGCAGGGAATACCACCAAGCTTGTTTTCAACGAAAAAAACCGCAAACAATCATTGCGCGCTCAGTTAAAAAGTATTTCCCACAACGACACCACCGTCAATCTGTCATCAAACCGGGTTGGCTTTGCCTGGTTCTATGGATATACCCCCAAGATTCCGGCAATCCTGGGAGGATTGCAATCCTTGCCTCCGGTTCCCGCCAATCTTCCCCAAAGCAATACTCTGAAATTCCTGCTTCAGCAAGCCAGACTAAACGAAGGTTCATTCGTTGTGGCGATATATGCCAACAACAAAACCAGGATCGCGGAATACAAAAACAAAAAATTCAATCTGAAAACCCATTCCGGGTTAAAACTGCTCAAGTTTAATACCAACAATGGCAAACTGAGCTGGAGCTATTAATAAAATAATTATGGATACAACTAAACGAAACAAAATCAAGAGGATATCAATTATTATTGTTTCAATTATAATTGTCGCCTTCTTTATGATTAAAGTCCTGCCGACGATATTTTTCGCTGGATTGAGCGCTTATGTTGATTATCAAAAATCGCAAAACCAGAAATTGTTGGACAAAAACGGGGTGAAAACTTTGCCCTGTGAACCGGCGAGTTCGGTGGAGTTAGGATCGCCATCATTCCTAAATGGAAAAACTGCCGAATTTACAACTGCAGGCGGAACAATATATGTAAAGCCACGCATATTTTCAGGAGGAGGATGGATACCTCCGTTTAGTTCGGCGGAAATCTTTGTTGGCTACGCTGCAACTCCTCCAATATATGATGCAATAACTGGCATAACAACCAATGTATTAAAGAGGCTCGAATTTAACAATACGGATTACGGTATTCTTGATCTTCCCGTCGGCCGCTATTGGCTCTGGTCGGGCGAAGGTGGAGATATTATCCTCTACAGCTGCGAGGAGGGCGGGGTGAGCGATCCCAAGCCGGTGTGGTAGTTTTGCGGAGGGTTTTCAGAGGGTTAGACCCTCTGAAAATTGCATACATACAGAGAGTTGATTTTTTTGATATTTATTGTATAATGGCACCATAGCGCTCCTAAGGAGGGAGTGATTAAAAGGAGGTGAGAGAGTGAATTTTTGGGGAACAATGCATCAGGCTTTTCATCGCTCTGATATGTTGCTACTTGTTCTTGCTGTTTTTCCCGAAACTGTTGTTCGGGAAAAACAGCTGTCCGGCACGGATATCCCGACGCAATATCCGCGTCGGTAGATGGATGAGGAGTTCGCTGATTTTTTTAGCGACTCCTCCTTTTTATTTTATAATTTGGCGCGGTGTTTTGGTGGGGAAAATGCATGGACTTGACGGCGAATTTGGGTCGGATAGAATGAAAACACAAAAAGTTAATGTCAAAATCCAAATGACAAATGTCAAAATAAATCCAAAATCAAAATTTCAAGATAATTTGCGATTTGATATTTGAAATTTGAGCCTTGAATTTTTTTTGGCGTTTGAACTTTGGCATTTGGGTTTTAAAAAATTATGGATCCTGAAAAAAAGTGCCATGATTGTCAGGCGTTGATTGAACTTGACGGCAACGAGATCAAAAACGGCGTCTTGCTGGCCTATAAAGACGAAGACGGCAAGGAGTATGAAGTTTTCAAATGTCGGGCCTGCTACGATGCCAGCCCGCGGCTGGCGGATTACCGGCCCTGCGAGGTTTATTCGCGGGTCTGCGGCTATCTGCGGCCGGTGGGGCAATGGAACGCGGGCAAACGGCAGGAGTATGCCGAAAGGAAAGAATACAAAAGCGAGTGCTGAAAATTCAAAACGCGCCGGTCAAGCCGGCGCGTTTTTTTCGGGATTGAAGAAAGCGGCAAAAAGCGCGGGCACCATAAAAAGGGTAAAAAACGACGATACCGACAGGCCGCAGATAATGGCCGCGCCCAGCGCTTGCCATGTCGTTGACGAAAGCGTGATCGGGATGATGCCGATGATGGTGCAAAACGAAGTGATGAAAATCGCTTCAAAACGGGATTTTCCCGCGTCAATGATTGCATCGCGAAAAGCAATGCCGTTGTTGAGATTCAGGCTGATTTTGTCAATCAGGATGATGGCGTTTTTCACCACGATGCCGAACAGCGCCAGAATGCCGATCAAGCCCGGGAAACTCAACGGGATACCAAACAACGTGAGTCCGAAGAACACGCCGATCAGCGCCAGCGGCATCGTGATCAGCACGATTGCGGCCTTGATAAATGAGTTGAATTGAATCACCATCGTGGCCACGATCAGAATAAATGCAACTCCCATCGCCGCGATGATTGATTGCACCGATTCGGCGTTGGTCTCATTGGCGCCGCCGTAGGATATTTCATAGCCTTCGGGAAGATCGTATGACGCGGTTTTCTTTTTGAATTCGGACAGCACTGTGTCGGAGGTGGTTTTGGCGGTGATGTCGCCGGTCAAATTGACGGTGCGCTTTTGATCAACGCGCATTATGCTTTCCACCGAAGGGTCCAGCGATATTTTTGAAACGTCTTTTAGATAAACCGACTTGCCGCCGCCGTTGGCGATCTGGAGATTTTGTATCGCCGCCAAATCGGGAATGGACGCGGGGTCAAATCGTGCGATTACTTTAACGTCTTCGTTGTCGCGCAGGATTGAGGTGGTTTCAACGCCGGAAATCGCGGCGCGCAAAACCGAACCGACATAAGCGGCAGTCAAATTGTTTTGCGCCAGTTTGGCATGGTCAAGATTGAAAGTGTATTGCGGCACCGACTCTTTGAGCGAAGTTGAAACATTGACGACTTCCGGAATTGATTGGAGCGCGGGTTGCAGGTCATCGGCGATTTTTTTCAATTCATCCAAATCCGATCCGGAAATTTCCGCCTGAAAGGCGGAGCCGGCCGGCGGGCCGCCGCGCAGGGAAACCACGGTGACTTTGGCATCCGGAACGCCGGCAAATTCGCGGCGCAAGATTTCTTCCAGCTCATATGATTTTAATTCGCGCCGGTTTTTTTCAACCAGATTGATGGTGATGGAAGCCTTGTTTGAACTGCCGCCGCCCGATCCGCCGGTGGAATAAAGAGAAACCGCGCCACCGACAGTCGTGGAGAAATTGTCAATTTCTTCGTATTGCAAAAGCTTTTCTTCAATTTTTTCGGTGATTGCGTCGGTTTGGGCCAGCCGGTAGCCGGTCGGAGTTTCAATGTTGATGTACATATAACCGAAATCATCGGCCGGAAAAAATTCGGATTTTAAAATTCCGGCGGCGGGCAGAGCCGTTGCGGCGACAAAAAGCGCGACGATGCCGCCAAAAAACCGCCGCCGCGATTTTTTGCTGTCAATCAAGGGGGAAAGATATTTTTCATAGAGAGGAAGGGTGGCGCCCAAGTCAATGATGCCGTGGAGCAGGCGGTGCGAAAGGCCGGCGTTTTCCCGTGTTTCCAAGCCGCGCATTTTTTGTTTGACCGCTTCGTCGTCTTCAGCCTCGTGCCGCATCAGCCGCTGGTTGTTTTCCAGCGCGTTCTTGCCGCCTTTTTCATACCAATAGACCATCAATCCGGCGGCAAGAAGGATTATCGCGCCGCCGAATTGCGCGAAGACGTTGTTTTGGAAAAGCAGGATTGCCGCCAATCCGGCCAGCGCCGCGCAATAAAGGAAAAAGAAATTTTTTGTCAGGCGGACGCGCTCCAGAATCGCCGCCAGCGGGTGGTTGACCATAAGCGCGATCGCCAGGCTTGCCAGCAGGGTTACCGAAATCGTGATGGGCACGGATTTCAGAAACTGTCCCATAATTCCCGAAGAGAACAAGAGCGGCAAAAATGCCCAGACGGTGGTGATGGTCGTGGTTGTAAGTACCACCTTGAAATCGTTTAACACCAGAAGCACCGCTTCTTCGGGCGTGAATTTGCCGGTGCGCATATATTGTTTGGTGGCCGAGACCACGACAATGGCGTCGTCAACGATCAGCCCCAGCGACAAAAGCAGGGAAAACAGCGACAGGAAGTTGAGGGTGATTCCAGCGGCGTCCATTATGCCGAAGGTGATGAAAAACACCAGCGGAATCGCCAATCCCGCGACCAAGGCTTCTTTCAATCCGATCAGCAAAAAAAGCACGCCCATCACCAAAAACAGCGTCAAAACAAAATCGTGCGTCAATTGGTCAAAGTCTTCCTGAATGTATTTTGCCTGATCGTAGGTGGTGTCATATTTCAAACCGGGAATTTCCCGGGTGAAATCGTTTAAAACGTTTTTTGCTTGAGCGACGGTGTCAATGATGTTGCCGCCGGTGCGCTTGACGATGCTCAGGGTTACCGCGTCGCTCGGCGACTGCCCGTTTGAAGCAATGCGCGAGATTTTCGTTTTTTCAATGGAGGTTTCTTCCACCACCGCGACATCTTTCAAAAAAACCGGTGTGCCGCCGGCCGTGCCAACGGGCAATTCCTGCAATTGCCGGGCGTCGTATATCCGGCCGTCGGTGCGCACCGGATAAACATAAACCGAACCTTCAAAATTACCCGAAGGAACGCTGATGTTGGCCGCGGCGACGGCGTTATTTGCTTGAGGCAGGGTGATGCCGTAGTAGTTTAATTTTTCGGGAGAATAATTAATTTCAATTTCCCGCCGGTCGCCGCCGGCAATGCTCACTTCGCGCACGCCGGGGATTTTTTCCAGTTCGTCTTTTATGTCTTTGGCGTAATCATATAGCGTGAAGCCGTTATAATCGCCGCTCAAGGCGACGCTGAGTATCGGCGTGTCGTCCAGCGATACTTCGCCCACCACCGGATCGCCCGCGTCTTCGGGCAGTTCGTTTTTAATGTTACCCAACGCGTCGCGAACCTTGCGGACGGAATCGTCAACGTCAAGATCGGCGTCAAACTGCACCACGACGCTGGAAATTGAATTTGACGAATGAGAAGTGACAGTGTCAATGCCCGAAATTCCCGCGATTTTGGTTTCTATTTTTTTGGTTACCAATTCTTCAATATCGGCCGGCGCGGCGCCGGGAAAAACCGTGCTTACCACGGCAATCGGGATTTTGACTTCGGGGTTGGATTCGCGCGGCAGTTTCGTAAACGAATAAATTCCCCAGGCGGTGATTAGCGCGATCATCAAAACAATCACCCGAAAGCGGTAGACAAAAAAACTGAGCCACATTTTTTTCAGCTCCGGTTTGAATTTCAGCCGGTTCAGATAGAGTTGATCAAGAGAAGGTTTGGATTCCATAGACTAAAATTTTTTTGTTTAATTTTCAACTTTGATGATGTCGCCGCTTTTCAATCCGCGAGTGGATGAGATGATTTTGGCATCGCCGTCAAGACCTTGGACAACATAGATTTTTTCACCCACAATGTCGCCGGTGGTTACCGGAATTCGTTCCAGCGCGCTTTCGGCACCGACTGTCAAAACATAATTGCCGTTGGCAGTGAATTGGATCGCCTCAATCGGCAAAAGATAGGCGTTTGGATCGGCGCCGCCTTTGGCGGCGATTTCAAATCCCACGGTTTGTCCCACGATGATCGGTGCGTTTCCGGGTTTTGCGATCAGAACATTGATTTCGGATTTTTTTGTTTGGCTGTCCGCCGCCGGCGAAATTGTTTGCAAAATTCCCGTGCCGCCGCCGTCAATTTTTACCGCCGCGCCTTCCGCAATCTCGCGCAAATCGTTTTCGGAAACATAGGCTTTTATTTGCAGGGCGCCGGGATTAACCACGCCGGCGACCAAACTGCCGCCGCCGGCCAACTCGCCGACGCGCCCGTTGATGTAAGAAATTTGCCCCGAAATGGGGGAAACGATTGAAGTTTTAGCCAGCGTTGATTCAAGCGCGTCAACGGCGGCTTGGGCTTGCCGCAGTTGCTCGGGGCTCGCGCCGGCGAGCTTCAATTCCAAAGTCTGTCGGGCGGTTTCCCGGGCGGTAAGCGCGCCTTGCAGGGATGCCAGCGATCCGTTGATGGCGCTGCGCGCGGCCGAAAATTCGGTTTTATAGCCGTCAATGATGGTTTTATAGGTTGAATTGTCGCTGGAAAGACTGTTTACCAGCGGCGCCATTTCATTGGCGAAATCAATCTCTTCCTGCAGATTTTTTTTGGAAACCGCCAAGATGTTTTCAATGTCGGCGTCATCCGCCGCCGCGTCGGCGCCGGCCAGCAGATCTTTCCATTCGTCAAGCATCGCTTCAATTTTATATTTTCTATCCGCAACGCGCTGTCCCAAATCCGAATCCGAAGGATAGAAACTCACCTGGCTTCCGCCGACGTTCAGAATGATGGAAAATCGGATATTTTTCCCGCGCGGGTTGGTGAAAAACTTATCAATATGATTGTGGATCGCGTCATCGGATTTCGCGTAGGCATCTTTTATGGAATTCACCAACGCGGCTTTGGCTTCGTTGTTGGCGGTTCGGGCAAGATTCAATTCTTCGTCGCGCGCGCCTTTTTTCAATTCGTCAAGCCGCGCCCGCGCCTGCTCCAACTGCGCGCTTATGTCGCCGTTTTGCAATTGCATGATGATTTGTCCGGCCTGAACTTGATCGCCGAGTTTGACGTTAATCGCGGTGATTTGTGCGGAGATTTGGCTTTTCAAATCCGCCTGATCAAGCGATTGGACGGTGCCGCCTTCCACCCGCACGGTTTTTTGTTCCCGAAAATCTCCGGCGGCGATCAGCTTCACCGCGGGGATTGATTCTTCAGTTTGGCTCTGTGCGCCGTTTTTAATTTGATTGTTGATTGCCGCCGCCACCAGAACAATGGCGAGAACGGCAAACAGGAATCCGAGCTTGTGTTGTTTGATGGAAATCATAAAATTGATTGGAATTAATTTTTGTTATTTGAAAAAAAATGATTGGCATATTCCGCCCGCCGGCAATTCACTTCGCGAACAGCGACGCCAGATATTGGCTGTATTCTTTTTGCGAGGCGATTTTAATGCCGTGCTTGCGCTGCAATACGTAAGCATGGACCGAATTCACCAGCACTTCAGCGGCCAATTCGCTTTGGGCGACGCCGTGGCAAGCCAGCGTTTGGCGCAAATTTTTTTTGGCCTCGGCCAAGGCCGGCAGTATCTTTTCAAAGATTATCGGATGGATATCGGCCATTTTCACGTCAACCGATCGGATTACGATGCCGTTTTTCAAGCAAATGGAAATGGTGCGGTCAATCATTTCCGCCAGCGGCCGGGAATGTTCTTTGCAAATTTTCAATTCCATGGCCATGTAATTTCTGATTTCGGCAAGTACTTCTTCAATGATTTCCGCGAATATTCGTTCTTTGCTTTCAAAAAAATAATAGAGCGACGCCTTGGTAATGCCGACTTTTTCGGCGATTTCGTCCATGGAAGTTGAAGAATAGCCCTTTTTGGAGAAAAGGCTTTTGGCCGCTTGGACAATTTCTTGCCGCCGATCGGTTTTTCCTTTCATATTTTTTTCGTGACATTTACCTACCAATCGGTAGGCACAATTGATTATCTATACCTTTTGCCCGAAAGAGTCAATATTATGCTAAAATAAAACCGTAATTAATAATCAATAACTGATAACTGATAACTGATAACTGATAACTGATAATTTCCTTATGTTTAACGGAAAAAAAATTGGTTTGGCGCTTTCCGGGGGCGGTGCGCTGGGCGCGGCGCACATCGGCATCATTGAGGAAATTGAAAAAGCGGGAGTGAAGCCCGACTGTGTTTGCGGCGTGTCGTCGGGTGCGATTATCGGTTTGATATATGCCGCCGGCGGCACGAAAGCGTTGCACGATTTTTTTGACGAACTCGCCGGTTCCAAAATTTTTCAAAAAAAAGAATATCTGCTCATCGGCGGCCCGCGCCGGATTCGCGAGCTGGTGGAATCATTGCTGGAAAAAAGGATCGCCGGCCGCAGTTTTGCCGATTTGGAAATGAATTTTGCCGGCGTTGCGACCAATATCGCCACCGGCCGGAAAGAAATGATTTCCCGGGGAGATCCGGTGGTCGCGGTGATGGCGTCGGCGGCCTATCCGGCGCTGTCGCCGATACAAAAGATCGGCAGTAACTATTATTTTGACGGCGGCGTGACTTGCAATCTGCCCGCCGAAGACGCCCGCCGGATGGGGGCGGATTTTGTCATCGGCTCCTCAATTTATTCCATCAGCGAAATTGATCGCAAAGAAGTCGCCAAGATGGGGAAGCTGGCGATTCTGTGGCGTACGTTTGATATTTTTGACAAGCAATTGAACCGTTATGAAGCCCGGAGTTGCGATTTTCTGTTCAAACCCAAGATTGATTCTTTCAAGATATTTGATTTCACCCGCCTGCGCGAGATTGAAAAAATGGGCCGCGCCCACGCGAAAAGAAACATCAAAACTTTGGTTAATCTTTTGAAAAATGAAAAATAAAAACCCAACCGCGTTGGGAAATTTGCGCGAGGATTTGCGCCAAGCGGCCAATCCCCAAAAAGCGAAAATACTGCAAAGGTTTTTCAAGACTGGGCCGGGCGAATATGCCGAAGGCGACATATTTTTGGGAGTGGCCGTGCCGCAAACAAGGGCGATAATCAAAAAATATTGGCGCGAAATTTCAATCAAGGAAGCCGAAATTCTTTTGCATGACAAAATCCACGAAGAACGGTTGGCGGCGTTGTTGATATTGGTGGAAAAATTTGAAAAGGGCGATGAGCCATCGCGCAAGGAGATTTTTAATCTTTATTTGACCAATGCGAAATTCGTCAACAATTGGGATTTGGTGGACCTGTCCGCGCCAAAAATTGTCGGCGCGTATTTGGAGGATAAAGACAAAAATATTTTGCTTGATTTGGCCGAATCAAAAAACTTGTGGGAGCGGCGCATCGCGATGCTGGCAACATTCCGATTTATCAAAAACGGCGATGCCGCAATGGCGCTTAAAATTGCCGAAATTTTAATCAACGAAAAAGAAGATTTGATTCACAAGGCCGTCGGGTGGATGTTGCGGGAGATCGGCAAAAATTGCGGCCAAAAAATTGAAGAAGATTTTTTGCGCCGGCACTATCGGATTATGTCTCGCACCACCCTGCGCTATGCCATTGAACGCTTTGACGAGGACACTCGGCAAACCTACTTGACGGGGAGAATATAAATTTGCTAATATAAAGCCGACACTAGCAGTCGGTTTTATAATAGACCTACTGATTAAATATTTTTGTAACGAAATTTTCAGATTTCGCGCGAGCCGAATGAGGAAGAAGGAGGCATACTTGGCTTAAAGTCTGCCGACGACTGACGAGTTTGGCGTAGCCGAAATAT
>Ga0302246_1001118_pt1 | contig 20048 bp, 11 predicted proteins | sample AAG_UR_Trp_MG_FD_193533 | JGI IMG/M metagenome (GOLD analysis project Ga0302246, IMG submission 193533) | Enriched activated sludge microbial communities from anaerobic digester in WTTP, New Holstein, Wisconsin, United States - AAG_UR_Trp | ecosystem: Engineered > Bioreactor > Anaerobic >...
TCACGCTGGTCGGTCTTGCAGAGGGGGCCGTGCGCGAGGCGCGTGAACGCGTCATGGCGGCATTGCGTGCCGTCGGGCTGCGGTTGCCGCCAGCGCGCATCACCGTCAATCTCGCCCCGGCAGACCGTCGCAAGGGCGGCAGCGGCTACGACCTGCCGCTGGCGGTGGCCCTTCTGGAGGCTGCGGGCATCATCCCCGAGGGAAGCACCCGCGGGTGGTTCTTCGCCGGTGAGCTTTCGCTGGCTGGCGAGTTGAAGCCCGTGCCCGGCATCCTTCCCGTTGCCATCCTTGCCCGTGACGAGGCGACGCGCGCCACGGCAGGGCCGTCCCCGAAGGCGCATCCCGAGGGCGTATCTTCCTGCGCCCGACAGACAGACGCACAGCCCGCTGGCGTCCAGCCCGCCGCCGCCCGGTCGGCAACTACCGGGCATGAGGGAACCATCCGTGGTATCATCGTACCCAAGGCCAATGCCGCCGAGGCCGCCGTCGTGGAAGGTATCGCCGCATACGGCGCATCGACGCTTGGCGAGGTGGTGGCGTTTCTCGCCGGAGAAGGCGACCTTGTTCAGGCTGTCCCCCCCGGCATGGCACAGGGCGCGGGCGGAATGCACCTTTACGATTTCGCCGAGGTGAAGGGGCAGGAACATGCCAAGCGCGCCATCGAGATAGCCGCTGCGGGAGCGCACAATCTTCTGTTCATCGGCCCGCCCGGTAGCGGGAAGACCATGCTGGCCCAGCGCATTCCCTCTGTGCTGCCCCCTCTCACTGCGGCAGACGCCCTCGAGGTGACCAAGGTCTATAGTGTGGCGGGGTTGCTCGACGCGGGGCAGGGGCTGGTGTCGCAACGTCCCTTCAGGGCGCCGCACCATACCGTGTCGGAGGTCGGTCTCGCGGGCGGTGGCGCGTATCCGCGTCCGGGCGAGGTGTCGCTGGCGCACCGGGGGGTGCTGTTCCTCGACGAGTTGCCGGAGTTTCGCAAGACCGCACTGGAAGTGCTGCGGCAGCCGCTGGAGGATGGTGTCGTGACCATCTCGCGTGCCATGCAGACACTCACCTATCCTGCGGACTGCATGCTGGTGGCGGCCATGAACCCGTGCCCGTGCGGCTATGCCACCGACGCAACCCATGCCTGCACATGCTCCACCATGCAGGTGCAACGCTATCGCGCCCGTCTTTCCGGGCCGTTGCTCGACCGCATAGACCTGCATGTGGAGGTGCCAGCCGTGCCGTGGGAGGACTTGAGAAGTGTCAAGGGCGGCACATCTTCGGCTGAGATGCGCGAACGTATCATGGCGGCGCGTGCGGTACAGACGGCACGTTTCGCCGGAACGCACTGCCGCACCAATGCCGACCTCGGGGGCGCACTCCTTGAGGAGCATTGCCGACTGGGTACGCCCGAGCATACATTTCTGGGCAAGGCCGTGCATTCGCTCGCCCTTTCGGCCCGCGCCTATACCCGCATCCTGCGCATCGCCCGCACCATCGCCGACCTTGACGGAAGCGAAACCCTGCAGGTGCGCCATCTCGCGGAGGCCATCAACTGCCGCGTACTGGACAGGGAGCGCATGTAGCGGGCACCTGTGACGACTCCCCGGCTTGCCCGTGCCGTTCTCTTGGCGTAGTCATCGGAAATCCGACATGATGGAGATATGGAATGCAGCTTTCACGCATGGCGCACAGCACCTTGCGCCCTTTGGTCTTTGGCTCCGACATCGAGGGGTTCCGCACCCGTTGCGGAGGGCCGTTGACAGGCACCTATCATTGCCCCGTCATCGGCGGGACACGGGCCGTCTTCGACCCTGCCACGGCCGAGTTGGTGGATGGCGACGGTGTACAGGTTGAAGCGCCCCACCTCGTGGACGAGTTGACCGGAGTCTGGGCCGCGTTGCTGGCGGGACTGGCAACGCAGGGGGGCGTCCCACCGCACGGAGCGGACTCCGTGCCGGACTCGACGACGGGCGCGACGCCGAGTCAGCCGTCGGGCATCGAAGGTGTCATCGTGCGCGCTGCGCAAGGGGCTTGCCATTTCCGTATCATCGACGTGCGACACTCCTCCCTGCCGTTGTGGCGTCAGATCAATCTGCTGGCCGACCTTTTCTGCGTCCACGAGAAGACGTTCCCGCATGTGCGCCACCTGCCGCACGAACCCACATCGGCACTGGGAAGCGAGGGGCAGTACCGCCGCTGGCTGAAGACGTGGAAACGCCCCGGCGTGGTGGGCGTCTTGCTGAAGCGGGCAGAGTATCAGCCCGGTGCACCCGGCAGTGAAGCCGATGCCTGTCTCGTCCGGCCATGAGGCTGGCTATGAGGCTGGCCCTGAGGGCATCATCGGCACGCACAGGGTATGGCGGATGAAGCCGGTGCAGCCCGGTGACTCTTCCTCTTTTTCACCGCGTGCAGGGGCAGGTGTGCTTCACTTGGCGGTCGTGAGAACACGGCCAGAGGGTGCGACGATATCATGGCGCTACAACTTGTTTTTTCGCAAAATGTCGTCGGGCGGCCAGTGAAAACGGAATGTCCACAGGGTCTTTTGACAATAATGTGTCTTTAGGCTAGGTTGGGTGCAGGGGGTTGGAAAGTCGACCCCACGACCACCGTCACGGCGAGGAAACGTATAGGGTAGAACAGTGTAGCGCGTGGGGCATGGCCCCGGGAGGTTCGTATGAAGGGTGTCGTCAGGTTGCTGGCGGTCTGCATGGTCACGTCGCTGCTCATGGCTGCGACGGCGTTCGCCGCCGGGCCGGTGCGTGTGGGGCTCATGTGTCCGCTGACCGGCAAATGGGCCAGTGAAGGGCAGGACATGCGCAACATTGTCGAACTGCTGGCTGAAGAGGTGAACAAGGCCGGGGGCATCAACGGCAACAAGGTCGAACTGATCGTCGAGGACGACGGTGGCGACCCGCGCACTGCAGCACTCGCCGCACAGAAGCTTTCCACCTCCGGTGTTACCGCCGTCATCGGCACCTATGGCTCGGCTGTGACCGAAGCCTCCCAGAACATCTACGACGAGGCGGGCATCGCCCAGATAGCCACCGGGTCGACCAACGTGCGCCTCACCGAAAAGGGCCTCAAGCTCTTCCTGCGCACCTGCCCGCGTGACGACGAACAGGGTCGCGTCGCCGCCAAGGTCATCAAGAGCAAGGGCTACAAGGCCGTTGCCCTGCTGCATGACAACTCGTCCTACGCCAAGGGCCTCGCCGACGAGACCAAGGCTCTGCTCGACAAGGACGGCACCAAGATCGTGTTCTACGACGCCCTCACCCCCGGCGAGCGCGACTACACCGCCATCCTGACCAAGCTCAAGGCCGCCAACCCCGACATCATCTTCTTCACGGGCTACTACCCCGAAGTGGGCATGCTGCTGCGCCAGAAGGTGGAGATGAAGTGGAACGTGCCCATGATGGGCGGCGACGCCGCCAACAACCTCGACCTGGTCAAGATTGCGGGCAAGCCCGCCGCGAAGGGCTACTTCTTCCTCAGCCCGCCCGTGCCGCAGGACTTCGACACCGCCGAAGCCAAGGCCTTCCTCGCCGCCTACAAGGCCAAGCACAACGCCCTGCCCAACTCGGTGTGGTCTGTTCTTGCCGGTGACGCCTTCAAGGTCATCGTCGAAGCCGTGCAGAAGGGTGGCAAGGCCGACGGCGCCTCCATCGCCACGTACCTGAAGACCCAGCTCAAGAACTACCCCGGTCTTTCGGGGCAGATATCCTTCAACGAAAAGGGCGACCGCGTAGGCGACCTGTACCGCGTGTACGACGTCAACGCCGAAGGCGAATTCGTCCTGCAGCGTTAGCCTCAACGACCACACGGGGCGGCCTTGGGCCGCCCCTTTCGCGCGTGGCGCTTCCGGGCATCACGGTAGAGGGACACATGGAAGAATTCCTGCAACAGTTGACCAACGGCCTCGCGGTGGGGGGCATCTACGCCCTCATCGCCCTCGGGTACACCATGGTGTACGGCGTGCTCAAACTCATCAACTTCGCGCATGGCGACCTGTTCACCATCGGAGCCTATCTCGGGTTCACGGTGTTCGCCGCGCTGGGGCTTTCGGGGCATGTCTCCGGGGCGGTGGCCGTATTGCTGGTCACGACCATGGTCATGGGGCTTGTGGCACTCATCGGCTATCTGCTTGAACGTGTGGCCTACCGGCCATTGCGCTCGTCAAGCCGCCTCTCTGCCGTGGTCTCTGCGCTTGGTGCCTCCATCTTCTTCCAGAACGCCGTGATGCTCATCTACGGTGCCAAGTTCCAAGTCTACCCCAACGACATCAGGCCCACCATGGCCGTGAGCTTCTTCGGCATGGACATCCCTCTGGTGCGCATCATGATGTTCGGTGCTTCTGTGGCGCTCATGCTGCTTCTGCATTTCTTCATCCACCGCACCCGCACGGGCACTGCCATCCGCGCCGTGGCCATCGACCAGGGCGCGGCCAAGCTCATGGGCATCGACGTGAACCGGGTCATCGCGCTGGTGTTCATGATCGGCCCTGCACTGGGTGGCGCCGCAGGCGTCATGGTAGGCCTCTACTATGGGCAGATAGACTTCACCATGGGGTGGGTGTACGGCCTCAAGGCCTTCACCGCCGCCATCCTCGGTGGCATCGGCAACATCCCCGGTGCCATGGTGGGCGGTCTTCTGCTGGGCGTCATCGAGGCCCTCGGTGCGGCATACATCTCCATCGCGTGGAAAGACGCCATCGCCTTCCTCGTCCTCATCCTCATCCTGATCATCAGGCCCACGGGCCTTCTCGGCGAAAGGGTGGCCGACAAGATATGATATCGCGCAAGGCAAGCTACGCGGGGCTTGCGGTGCTCATCGCCGTGCTGCCCCTCTTTCTCGACCCCTACTGGACGGACGTGTGCGTGAGCATCGGCCTGTATGCCGTCCTCGCGCTGTCGCTGAACCTCATCCTCGGGCAGGCGGGCCTGTTCCACATGGGCCATGCCGCCTTCTATGCGGTGGGTGCCTATACGGCGGCCATCCTCAACACCGTCTACCATGTGCCCGTCCTGTGGACGATGCCTGTCGCCGGTCTGCTGGCGGCCCTCTTCGCACTGGTGGTGGCGCGGCCCATCATCCACCTGCGGGGTGACTATCTGCTCATCGTCACCATCGGCATCGTGGAGATAGTGCGCATCGCGCTCATCAACAACGTCTTCGGCATCACGGGCGGGGCCAACGGCATCTTCGGCATCTCGCGTCCCATGCTCTTCGGCTACAAGATATCCAAGCCCATCCAGTTCTATTACCTGATATGGACATGGGTCGCGATCAGCATCCTGCTCTTCAGGCGTCTTGAGTGCTCCCGCTTCGGCCGGGCGCTCAACTACATCAAGGAGGACGATGTGGCTGCCGAGGGCAGCGGGGTCGACACCGCCTACTACAAGCTTGCGGCCTTCGTTCTGGGGGCGCTGTGGGCGGGCATGACGGGTACGTTCTACGCCGCCAAGATGACCATCATCTCGCCGGAGTCCTTCTCGTTCTGGGAGTCGGTGGTGCTGTTCGCCATCGTCATCCTGGGCGGCGGGAGCAACCGTGGCGTGCTGCTGGGAGCCTTTCTGCTCATAGGCCTGCCTGAACTGTTCCGCGACTTCGCCAGTGCCCGGATGCTCATCTTCGGCCTTGCCATGGTCGTGATGATGATCTTCAGACCGCAAGGCATGTTGCCGCCCCTGCCGCGCAAGTACCGCATCGACAACCTGCTGCGTACGAAGGAGGCCGCATGAGCCTTCTCAGCCTGCGCAACCTGACCAAGACCTTTGGTGGTCTTGTGGCGGTCAACAGCGTCTCGTTCGACGTGGACGAGGGTTCCATCGTCGGTCTCATCGGCCCCAACGGGGCGGGCAAGACCACGGTGTTCAACCTCATCACCGGCAACTACAAGCCCGACTCGGGTGACATCTTCTTCGACGGCAGGGCCATCAAGGGGCTGCTCACGCACCGCATCGTGCAGATGGGCATCGCCCGCACCTTCCAGACCATACGGCTGTTCCAGAACATGTCGGTCATGGAGAACGTGCTGGCTGGCTGCCACTGCCGTATGACGGCAGGGGTGTTCTCGGCCATGCTGGGCACGGCGGGGCACCGGCGCGAAGAGAAACGGGCCATCGAGAGGGCCGTGCGCGAACTCGAGTTCGTGGGTCTCGCCGACCAGCACGACAACCTCGCCAAGAACCTCTCGTACGGGAACCAGCGGTTGCTCGAGATTGCGCGCGCCCTCGCCACCGACCCCCGGTTCATCATCCTCGACGAACCCGCGGGAGGCATGAACGACCAGGAGACGGCTGCCCTCATCGGCACCATACGCGCCATCCGCGACAGGGGCATATCCGTGCTGCTCATCGAGCACGACATGAGTCTGGTGATGAAGGTGTGCGAGAAGCTGGTGGTGCTCGAATATGGCGCACTCATCGCCGAAGGTACGCCATCGGTCATCAAGCGCGACCCGCGTGTCATCGAAGCCTACCTCGGGGCCGATTCCGACATCTGATCCCGGAGATACAATGTTTCTCGAACTACGCAATCTGCATGTGAAATACGGCAATGTCGAAGCGCTGCACGGCATCGACATCCGGGTTGATGAAGGCGAAATCGTCACCATCCTCGGTGCCAACGGGGCGGGCAAGACCACCACGCTCATGAGCATAAGCGGTCTCGTGAAGCCGTCGGAAGGCGGGGTGTTCTTCAGGGACGAGCCGTTGCACAAGCTGCACAGCCATGAGGTCGTGGCACGTGGCATCACCCAGTCTCCCGAGGGGCGGCGGGTGTTCGGTACGCTTTCCGTGCTGGAGAACCTGTATCTTGGCGCGTTCACGTGCCGCGACAAGGCGCGGGTGGAGCGCACGCTGGGATGGATTTTCGAGCTCTTTCCCCGTCTTGAGGAACGCCGTGGGCAGCTGGCTGGCACGCTTTCCGGCGGTGAGCAGCAGATGCTCGCCATCGGTCGGGCGCTCATGGGCGACCCCAAGGTGCTGTTGCTCGACGAACCGTCGCTCGGCCTTGCCCCCATCCTCGTCAAGTCCATCTTCGACACGGTGCGCACCATCAATCAGTCAGGCGTCACCGTGGTGCTGGTGGAACAGAACGCCCGTGCCGCCCTCAAGCTGGCCACACGTGGTTACGTGATGGAGGTGGGCCGGGTGGTGATGGAAGACTCTGCCGCCTCGTTGCTTGCCAATCCCGAGGTGCAGGCGGCCTATCTGGGCGGTGGCGGCGAGTAGTACCTTGCCTTCGCCCCATTGTGTCTACAAGGAATGACGAAGCCCCCTCCAAGGGGGCTTCGTCGTTGTGGCTGTCGAAGTCTCGTGCACGTCATGAAGCGGTTTGGTCTCACCATGCCACGTCGTGGCGCCACTCATGAGGGAAGAGCCCCGTTGCGTATGGAGGGGCATCTGCCGAGCGGGCAGCCGCGTATCTGGGCGGCCCCAGAAACGGGGCGTCAGCTGCCCATGCCCGTGAGGGTGAAGCGTTCACCGAGGGCGAGTCTTTCAAGCAGTGACCGGGCCTTCTCGGAAGGCATGGGCTTCGCGAAGAGAAAGCCCTGCATCCTCGTCGCCCCGAAGGCCATGAGGTTGGCTGCCTGCATGGTGGTCTCGACACCTTCGCATATGGCTTCAAGCCGCAGGTGCGACACGAGTTTCAGGATGGCCCGGACGATATGTTCGGCATCGCGCCCGTCATTCATGGCCCGGATGAAGCTGCGGTCGATCTTGACCGAATCGAGGGGGTAGTCCTGCAATGAGCCGAGGGATGAGTAGCCGGTGCCGAAATCGTCCAGCGAGAGGCGTACCCCGATTTCCTTCAGACCGGCCATGATGCTCTTGGCGACGCGCGGGTTCTCCATGAGCAGCGATTCGGTGATTTCAAGGACGAGCAACTCGGGTGGCAGGCCAGTGGCGTCAAGGGCGGCTTCGACCTCTCGCAGCAGCTGCCTCGAAAGGAACTGGCGCGGCGAAAGGTTGACGTGAATGACCGGGTCGCCCTGCGGCAGGGTGCCCCGGATGGAGGCTGCAAAGGCACATGCCTTGTGCAACATCGCCCTGCCAAGGGGGATGATGCGTCCCGTGTCTTCGGCGATGGGGATGAAGGTGGACGGGGGGATGTTGCCCAGCGTGGGGTGCTGCCAGCGTGCGAGAGCCTCGAATCCCTCAAGCGCACCGGATTCGAGATTGACGATGGGCTGGTAGTGGCATGACAGGTCTCCGTTGTCGATGGCCTGCCGCAGGTCGTTCTCAAGGCGCATGGCATGCAGTGCCTGTTCATGCATCCGGGAACCGAACACGCGTAGCTTGTCCTTGCCTGCCCGTTTCGCCTTGTACATGGCGATGTCGGCATCCCGCAGCACCTGATGCGGGTCGGTGTACCCCGAATTGCCGATGACGATGCCCATGCTGGCGGAGATGACAAGTTCGAACCCCTCGATGGTGAGCGGTTGCTTGATGCGTTCGAGGATGCGGCGCGCCATCTTGATGGCGAAACGCGGTGAGGGCGGCTCATGCACCAGCACGGTGAATTCGTCGCCGCTGATGCGCGCGACCGTATCGGTCTCCCTGATGTTGGCGGCGATGGCTGAAGCGATGATCGAGAGAAGGCCATCTCCGGCGGCATGTCCGAGGCTGTCGTTGATGACCTTGAACCTGTCGAGGTCGATGAACAGCACCGCGAAGTTACGGTCGGGCGCGCGTCGGCAGGTGGCTATGGCGTGGGCCAGCCTGTCGAGGAACAGCACCCGGTTGGCCAGCCCGGTGAGGCTGTCATGAAAGGCGAGGTGCGTTATCTGTGCCTCGTTCCTCTTGCGTTCTGAAATATCGCGTGCAGTCAGATGCAGCATCCTTCGTCCGCGTTGCATGACGGGTGACAGCGTCACCTCGCAGGGCACCTCGCTGCCGCCTGAACGCATGAATATCCATTCGAAGCGGCGATTGCCCAGCGGGGTGGTGTTCTCCACCTGGCGTGCGAACCCCTCGACCGAAGGGATGCCCCCCTCCTGCGCCGGCGGGAAGAATTCGATGAGCGGATGCGAGAGCAGGTCCTTTCTGTCGGCAACGCCAAGCAGCCGCGCAGCTGCGTCGTTGGCACTGGCGATGCTCTCGTCGAGGAGCAGGAGCATGGCATCGGGTGCCTGTTCATAGAGTAGCCGGAAAAACGCCTCGTTCTCCTGCAACGTGTGCGCAGCCTGTTCACGGTCGCGGATGAGTCTGTTGATGGCATGGCCGATGGCGGCGATTTCGTCATCGCCGTCAGCAGGTAGCGGTGAGCGGAAACCGGAGATGCGCACGCGCTCTATGTCGGCGGCGAGAGATGCGGCCCGCCGACCGACATGCTTCTGGAAAAGAACCTGTGCAGTGGCGGCCACAAGGGCTGTACCCACCAGGATCACGAGGCTGAAGAGCATGAGTGCCTTGTTCCCCTGTTCCGAGGCTTCGCGAGGCATCAATATGCGCATGGCGAGTCCGGGGTCGCCCTTGATATCCGTCAGTACCGCTAGGCCTTCCATGGTCGAGTCGTCCAGCGGCCTTACCTGCGGGTCCCTCTTTGCGGCGGACGTGAACAACGCTGCGACTTGCGGCGGGGTGTCATATGAGCCCGGAGTGAACAACTGGGCGGCATGGGGAAGAAGGTCGGAGAAGAACGGCGGTAACGCCCCGAGGGCATAACGTCCCCAGACGAGCCATCCACCGCGTCGCGTGGGGTCGGTACTGCGGGTTATGGGACGGGCACTGACGAAGAGAGGCCCCTCATACAGTGACAGCAAACCGGCAAAGGGGGCGTCGTTCGCAAGTTTGCGGCCAAGTTCACCCTGTGGGGCCAGTGCATCCGTCAGGTCTTTCGGGGGGTCGCGGAAGTAGCTGTTGTCCGCGCCGCGCATGCGGACAAGGATGGGCTGCCCTTGCGCGTCGTAGAAGGCCATGAGGTCGACGTCGTTGTCACTGAACGCCTGCAGGGTGACGTTGCGTTCTACGAAATCGGTATCCCTTCTGGTGACGAACTCGTAGCTGTCGTCCCACGCGGCCCAGTCGGCGCACTGGCGGTGCATGGCATCCCGGGAAGCCAGCAGGAGTGCCTGTGCCTGTCGGGTGGCCGAAAGGGCCTCGCGCGTTTCGATACGCGTGAACGAATCGACAAAGGCGTAGCGCGCAGTGACGAGGACAAGCGCCGTCAATGAGCACATGGCGGCGATGAAGAGCAGGGCGCTTTTCCGGGCGAGTGTCTGCATGGCGGATTCCGTCGACGTTTGTGGGCACATCGTAACGTGACACTGCAACGATGGGAAGCCCGATGACCAAACAATCATTGCCGATACCGGACGGATGCTGCTATATTTCGTTATAACCTTTCATCCGGCCGGGGGTCGTGTGTTCCTGCTCCGCGTCGTCCTGTTCCTGCTCATCTACGCGTCGCTTTCTGGGCCAGTGCTGGCTGCGGGAGAGAAGCGCGTGCTCGTGCTCGAATCGGGCTGGCATGACTGGCACTGGGCAGGAGAGTTCGCACGAGGTGTACACTGGGTTTTCGATGCGACACCCGGCGTCGATGTGGTGCAGAACCGTATCGACCTTCCCCATGCCACCACACCTTCCTATGAGGCCATGCTGGCCGACCTTCTGGTGGCCCGCTATCGCGATGACATGCCGGATGTCGTCATCGCCGGTGACGACAGGGTTTCGAAGTACCTCGATACCTACGGGGCGGACATCTTTCCGCATACCCCGAAAGTCTATTGCTACGTCCTGCCGGGGGGGGGCAGGGTGCAGGGCGTCCTCGCGGGGGGGGTGGTTTCGACACCCGACGTGGCGGGTACGCTGCTTCTGATGCGCCAGATGCAGCCGCGTCTTTCGCATGTGCTTGTCGTGAATGACAGGTCTTCAGGGACGGAGGTCATCGCAGATGAGGTGCGGCGGGCTGCGGCTACCGCCCTGCCGGGGGTGACGCTGGCGTTCATCGACCAGTGGACGGTCGCTGAACTGGCTGCCCGTCTGAGGAGCCTTTCGCCCGGGAGTGCGGTGCTGTTCACCTCCCTTGAGCAGGATGCGGTGGGCGTACGCATCGGGAGTCGCGACCTGCAGATGCTGACGGCCGTCTCCTCCGTCCCTGTCTACAGCCTGTGGGACTGGCATGTGCGGCTTGGTGCCGTGGGAGGTGTCGTTTCCGACGGCATGGGCGTCGGTGGCCGCATCGCCCGTATCGCCCAGCGCTGGCTGAACGGCCTTGAGCCGCATCTCGGTGTCGAAAGCACATCGATCAACATCACTCTTGTCGATGCGCTGACCATGGCGCGTTTCGGCCTCGCCACAGGCGGGCTGCCGGTCGGCGCGTCGGTGGTCAACAAACCCCCGGATATGCGTGAAGCGGCCCCCGGGCTCTTCTATGGCGGGCTTGTCGTACTGCTAGTGTTGTCTCTCGTCGTGGCCGGTCTTGGCCTGAATACCCTTCAGCGGCGCAAGGTCATGCGGCGTCTGTCAGCGGCGGAGTCGCGTTATCGGTCGCTGTTCGAAAACGCGCTGGAGGGTATCTTCAGGTTCTCTCCGACGCAGGGAATACTGGCGGCCAACCCTGCTTTCGCCTCCATGCTGGGCTATGGCGGTGTCGAAGGGCTGCTGGCCGATGCCGGTGGCAGCATGCACAGTCTTTTCGAGAGTGACGAAGAGTACGCCACGCTACTCTCGCGACTTGAAACGGACGAGGTCCTGCGCGGGGTCGAATGCCGCCTGCGCAGGCGCGACGGGACGAGTATCGTCGCGGCCCTGTCGTTGCGCGCTGACCGTGGGGCCGACGGGGACATCACTCTTGTCGAAGGGCGGGCTGTGGACGTCACGGCCGAGAAGCAGGCCCGCGCCGACCTCGAAGTGCAACGTGAACGGCTGCGGCTGGCCCTTGACGCTTCGCGTGACGGCATATGGGACTGGGATACCGTGAACGATACGGTGCACTTCAGTTCTCGGTATTTCACCATGCTCGGTTATGCCCCGGATGCGTTCGCGAACGAACTTGCCGTTTGGCTCGACCTGTTGCACCCGGAAGACCGGGACGAGGCCGTCGAGCGTGCCCGCCGTTTCGTCGAAGGGGTGGCTGATGGCGATGCCTATGAGACGACCTTCAGGCTGCGGGCGGCGGACGGGGCGTATCGCTGGGTTCTGTCACGCTCCATGGCTGCCGCACGCGACATGAATCGCCGCGCCATCCGTGTTGTGGGTGTGCATACGGACGTGACCGAATTGCGAGAGGCGCAAGAGCAGCTTGCGAGCTTCAACCGTGAGCTTGAAGAACGTGTCAAACAGCGTACCCGTGAACTTCGTGAGGCGAATCAGGCCCTCGAGTTCTCGCTGGATGCCGTACGGCGGATGCAGGACGAACTCGTCCAGTCCGAGAAGATGGCGTCGCTTGGAGGACTGGTTGCCGGAGTTGCCCACGAGATCAATACTCCTGTGGGCATAGGGGTCACTGCGGGGTCGTGGCTTGCCGAGAAGACCGAAGAACTCTCGCGGCAACTGGCTGCCAATACCATGCGCAAGTCCGACCTTGAACGGTACATCGAAACCGCGCGGGAATCGTCTGCGACCATTCTCTCCAACCTCAAGCGCGCGGCAGACCTCGTGCAGAGTTTCAAGCAGGTCGCCGTCGACCAGACCGCTGCTGAAGCCCGCGAGTTCAACCTGCGTCAGTTCCTTGATGAGGCACTGATGAGCCTGCGCCCCCGTTACAAGCGCACATCGCATACCGTGACCGTGGATGTGCCGGAAGACATCACGCTCTACAGCTATCCGGGTGACCTGATGCAGGTCGTCACCAACTTCATGACCAACAGTCTGCTGCATGGCTTCGAGGATATGGAGAACGGTCATATGCGGTTCGTCGCATCCTACGAGGGCGACAAGGTCGTTCTGGAATACAGCGACGACGGCAAGGGAATGGATGCCGACCATGTGGAGAGGGTCTTCGAACCGTTCTTCACCACCAAACGTGGGCATGGTGGCACTGGCCTTGGAATGCATATCGTCTACAACATCGTGACCCAGCGTTTGAAGGGAACCATCGTGTGCCGCAGTGCACCGGGCGAGGGTGCCGCTTTCAGGCTGGTGTTCCCGCGTGACGTTCGCAAGGGAGGGGGAAGTGGTGAACGATGAGCTGCTGTTCGCGCCTGAGGGGGCTGATTCGGAGGGGCGGGAGGCCGCTAGTGGCAGTCCGTGGAAGGTTCTTGTCATCGACGATGAGGAGGAGGTGCATGTCGTCACCCGCATGGTCCTCGGCGACATGCGTTTCGAAGGCAAGCCCATCGAGTGCCTGAGTGCCTACAGTGCCCGGGAGGGATTCGAGAAGTTGCGCGACAGCAAGGATGTCGCGCTGGTGCTTCTGGATGTCGTCATGGAGAGCAACCAGGCGGGTCTCGAACTCGTGCACCGCATCCGGGAGGAGCTTGGCAACCACGCCGTGCGCATCATCCTGCGCACCGGACAGCCGGGGCAGGCGCCGGAACGTGAAGTCATCACGCGGTATGACATCAATGATTACAAGCACAAGACGGAATTGACGGCCCAGCGGCTCTTCACCACGGTGGTGGCGGCCCTGCGAGGCTACCGCGACCTGCGGACGATAGAGCGCAACCGGCGCGGTCTCGAGCGTATCATCCATTCATCACGTGACATCTTCCGGTTGCAGAGCCTGCCGGATTTCATGTCCGGCGTCCTGACGCAACTCACTTCGTCACTCAGCGAGGAACCCTCGTCGTTCTACGCCGGTGTTTCGGGCATAGCGGCAGCCAATGGCGGCGACCATGGCTATCAGGTCTATTCCGCGACGGGCCGTTTTGCGGAGTGCGCCCGGCATTCGGCGTGCGAGGCGCTCGACGATACGACCCGCGGGGCCATCGAAAAGGCTCTGGCCACCCGCGAGAGCTATTTCACAGAGAATTCGTTCGTCGGCTATTTCCGTACCCCGCAAGGGGCCGAGAGCGTCTTCTACGTACAGGACGACCGCGTCATCAACGACCTCGACCGGAGCCTCATCGAGATTTTCGCGGGCAACGTGTCCATCGCGCTTGAGAACATCCACCTCAATCAGGAGATAGTGGACACCCAGAGGGAGGTGGTGCTCACGCTCGGCGAGGTGGTCGAGAACCGCTCGCATGAGGCTGCCAACCATGTGCGACGGGTGGCGGAGTATGCGGCGTGCATGGCTCGCCTTGCCGGATTGCCCGAAGAACAGGTGGCGATGCTGCGCATCGCCAGCCCCATGCACGATGTAGGCAAGATAGGCATTCCCGACAGTGTGCTCCTCAAGCCGGGACGCCTCGACGACGCAGAGATGGCCGTGATGCGGACCCACGCCGCCATCGGCGAGCGCATTCTCTCCGCCAGCACGCGACCCATCATGCAGGCTGCCGCCATCGTCGCAGGGCAGCATCATGAACGGTGGGATGGCGCCGGATATCCGCGTGGCACTTCGGGCGAGGACATCCACATCTACGGGCGCATCGTGGCGCTGGCAGACGTGTTCGACGCGCTGGTATGCCGCAGGGTGTACAAGGAACCGTGGCCGCGGGACAGGGTGGAGGCGCATTTCCGGGAACAGGCGGGAACGCATTTCGATCCCCGTCTGGCAGCGCTTCTTCTTGATAACATTCAGAAATTCTATGACATACTGAAGGCGTGGCCGGACGTGGTCGAGTAGGGATTCACTTGCCTTGCCTGTCGCGCTGTGCCAAACCTTCGCGCAGCAGAGGCCGCACGGCCCGGTACGCCGGGCCGTTCGCGTGAGTGATACCATCCATATAGCGAGGCAAGCACATGGCAAGCATAGGCACTCCCCTCACCCCCACGGCGACCCGCATCCTGCTGCTCGGTTCCGGCGAACTCGGACGCGAGGTGGCGCTCGAGGCCATGCGCCTCGGCGTCGAAGTCGTGGCCGTCGACCGCTATCCCAACGCCCCCGCCATGCAGGTGGCGCATCGCAGCCATGTGGTGTCCATGCTCGACGGTGCGGCCCTGCGTGCCATCATCGAGGCGGAGAAGCCCTACTGCATCGTGCCCGAAATCGAGGCCATCGCCACCGGTACGTTGCTGGAACTGGAACAGGAAGGCTACCGGGTGGTGCCCACTGCCCGTGCCGCGCGCCTGACCATGGACAGGGAGGGAATACGCCGCCTTGCCGCCGAAGAGCTTGGCCTGCCTACGTCGCCGTACCGTTTCGCCTCCACCGAAGAGGAATATCGCGCCGCCATCGAGACAGTGGGGTTGCCCTGCGTGGTGAAGCCGGTCATGAGTTCGTCGGGCAAGGGACAGAGCCTTGTGCGCACCCCGGCCGACATCGACTCGGCATGGGCCTATGCACAGACCGGCGGGCGTGCCGGGGCGGGGCGGGTCATCGTGGAGGGGTTCGTCGATTTCGACTATGAAATCACCCTGCTGACCGTGCGTCATGCCGGAGGCGTCACATTCTGCGACCCCATCGGGCATTTGCAGAAGGATGGCGACTATCGCGAATCGTGGCAGCCGCAGCCCATGGATGCCGTGGCGCTGGAGAAGGCCCGTGCCATGGCCGACGCCGTAACCGGTGCGCTTGGCGGCTGGGGCATCTTCGGTGTGGAACTTTTCGTACGCGGTGACGAGGTGTGGTTCAGCGAGGTCTCGCCCCGTCCTCACGACACCGGGCTGGTGACCCTCATCTCGCAGAACATGAGCGAATTCGCCTTGCATGTGCGCGCCATCCTCGGGCTGCCGGTGCCGTTGCTGCGGCAGAATGGCCCTGCCGCCTCGTGCGTCATCCTTGCCGAGGGCGATTCCGAGGCCCCTCGCTTCCATGGCGTGGATGCGGCATTGGCCGAACAGGACACCGCCCTCTGCCTCTTCGGCAAGCCCGAAGTGCATGGCAGGCGGCGCATGGGCGTCGCCCTTGCGCTGGGCGATGACATCGACGCAGCCCGCGCCAAGGCCCGCAGGGCCGCCGGGAGCGTGACCGTTGAACTGTAGGCGGCGCAGCTGGTGATGCCGTCGGCAGGAGGTCTGCACCTCTGCAACCGCGTTTCATCCGCGATGCTGTTTTGATCGAGGCCCCCGAAAGGGGGCTTCTTTGCGTCGAAAGACGGCTCAACATGGTATGGCACGTCTGCGTCAAGCCCCGGAAACGCTACAGGCCGGGGGGCCAATCCCCCCGGCCTGCGACCACATGACTCACCCAGGAGACGGGCGTTGTCAGCTAAGCGCGGGGGCAGGCCCCCGAAGCGTTGTCCGCGTCGCTGCCGCAGGGCGCGTCCACGGAGGGAGCATCGGCCTCGAAGAAGGCACGTGTCTCGGCGATGATGACACCGGACAGGCCCAGAAGGCCGATGAGGTTGGGAATGGCCATGAGACCGTTCACGATGTCGGCCAGCACCCATATGAGTTCGAGATGGACGAAGGCCCCGGCTGCCACAAGACCGATGAAGACCAGCCGGTAGGGAAGGATGCCGCGCACCCCGAAGAGGTATTCGGTGCAGCGTTCGCCGTAGTAGTTCCAGCCGAGAATGGTGGTGAAGGCGAAGAGGATGAGCCCCAGCGTCGCAGCATACTGGCCGAGGGATGATTCGAGTCCTGCGGCGAACGCCGCGTTGGTCATGGCTGCCCCTGCCAGCTGCGGGTCGTTCCATACCCCGGTGACGACCAGCACGAGGCCGGTCATGGTGCAGATGACGATGGTGTCGAAGAACGTGCCCGTCATGGAGATGAGCCCCTGACGCACACACGATTTCGTGCGGGCCGCCGCCGCCGCGATGGGGGCGGAACCAAGGCCCGATTCGTTCGAGAATACGCCGCGTGCCACGCCCGCGCGCATGGCGGTGAGCACCGTCATGCCCGCTGCGCCCCCAAGGGCGGCCTGCGGGTTGAAGGCACTGTGCAGGATGAGCATCACGGCATCGGGGATGCGGTCGAGATGCATGACCAGCACGGCGCACGAGGCGATGATGTAGAAGACCGCCATGAAGGGGACGACCTTTTCGGCCACGCGGGCGATGGAACGCAGACCGCCCAGTGTCACCAGCGCCACGGTGGTGGTGAGTACGACGGCGGTGGCAAGCGGCGGAATGCCAAGCGACAGCGAGGCGGCGTCCTTGATGGCGTTGACCTGTGCGAAGGTGCCGATGCCGAAGAAGGCGACGAGTATGCCGCACAGCGCGAAGGCGCGTGCCAGCATACGGCTGCCGAGACCCCGTTCAAGGTAGTACATGGGGCCGCCCGACATCTGGCCGTTGGCGTCGGTGACGCGATACTTCACGGCCAGAAGGCCTTCTGCGTATTTGGTGGCCATACCGAAGAACGCGGCCACCCACATCCAGAAAAGGGCACCGGGGCCGCCAGCCGCCACGGCGGTGGCCACGCCGACGATGTTGCCTGTGCCGATGGTGGCCGCCAGTGCGGTGCACAGCGCGGCGAACGACGACACGTCACCTTCCTCGTGGTGTTCGTCGTCACGACCGAAGACGTAGCGCAGGGCAAGCGGAAGCCTGACGACCTGAAGCAGGCCGAGGCGGATGGTAAGGTAGATGCCCGTACCCACCAGCAGGGCGAGTAGCGGCGGCCCCCAGACGAAGGCATTGACGGATTCGAAAAGCTGAAGCGTGGTCATGGTCCTACCGTGTCGTCTTGATGTCGACGGAGGATGACCCGCTACGGGCAGGAACTTCTGGAACGGGAAAGGGAGGACAGGGGCGCGTCAAGACGCACCCGTGCGATGGGAAGCCGATATCCGGCATGCCGCATGGGGGCGGCCCTCCCTCTGTCCTTTTACCTGAGAGTTTCACCGCCACATGGGGCGGCTTGCTCCTTCGGTGCCCCTTGCGGGGTCTCTCCAGAGGCTCGTCGGACAGCAGTCCTTTCGCCTGAAAGATTTACTTCGTCGGCGCCTCCCTCTGGGGGAGGTCTCTCCTGCTGTCGTCATCCGATTGTCGCAACGAAGCCCTTTAGCTCTTCAGCCCGCCGAAGGCAAGAGGGAAGGCGCAGCCCCTCTTGCATGAGGCGTCACAGGGGGCGTGCCCCGGCGAGTCGTTCGGCAAGGGCGGCAGGGTCCTGTATGGGGGCGGAGCAGGCGTTGTCCTGACAGAGCCATGCCGTTGTCTTGCCGTCGATGGGGGCGAGGTGCGACGTGAACGGCGCGAGCATCGCCAGCCGTTCGGCCGTGTTCCCGTCCCGCAGGTGCATGACCGTGTTGGGCGAGTATGAACGCCGTACGGCATCGAGCATGGCCTCGGTGTCGGGGGCCTGTGCCTCTCCGGCGATGATGACGAGTCGCCCCCCCGTGAGGGCGAAGTCCACCCCGCACAGGAACATGGCCGCCCCTAGCGGGTTGTGGCGCACTTGAGAGGCGAAGGCGCGGATGAGGCCATGCGCCTTCTCCTCGTACGAGGCGTCTCCCAGAAGCCGGGCAAGGCGCAGCAGATTGAGCAGTGCGGCTGCGTTCCCGGAAGGGAGGGCACCGTCGCGCGCCTCCTTGAGGCGCAAGGCGGCCGTGCGCGGGGCATCCGCCGGGGTATGCCAGTACCCGCCGTCGACCGGGTCGAGGAAACGGTCGTCTTGCGCGTGTTGCAGTCGTATGGCCTCCTCCAGCCACTGGGGCTGGTTGGTGGCGGTGTAGAGTTCGAGAAGGCCCCATATCACGAAGGCATAGTCGTCGAGAAAGCCCGGAGTGGAGCCCGTACCTTCGAAACGGCTGTGCAGCAGCCCGCCGTCCGGCGTGTGTTGCAGTGTCAGCACGGCATCGGCGAGGGATGCGGCGGCATCGGTCAGGTGGGGCGCGTCGAAGACATGCCCGCAACGCGCCAATGCCGCTATGGCAAGCCCGTTCCAGTCGGTGAGCAGTTTGTCGTCGCGGTGGGGGCGTCGACGGGTGGCGCGCAAGGAACGAAGCCCCGCGAGGATGTCGTCGTGCCGGAAGGCGAGTTCATCGGCGTCGATGCCTAGGGTCGTGGCGGCATCATCGCCAAGAGGCAGATGGAGCACGTTGTGCCCTTCGCGCCTGCCGGTGGACTCGTCGGCGATGTTGCCCTCGCCTGTGATGCCGAAAAGCCGCACGGCAAGGTCGGCGTTGTCTCCGGCGGCTTCACGTACTTCGTCGAAGGTGAAGGTGTAGAAGGCCCCTTCGCGTCGCTTCCCTTCCGCCGTGAGGCTGTCGGCGTCCTCTGCGGCGGCAAGTCCGCCACCGGACAGGGCCATGTCGCGCAGGATGTAGTCTGCGGTGGCAAGTGCCGCCTCGCGCATGTCATCCTCGCGAGTGGCAAGCCACGTCTCGGCGGTCGCCAGCATGAACATGGCCTGATCATGGAGCATCTTCTCGAAGTGGGGAAGCAGCCACCGGGCGTCGGTGCTGTAGCGGTGGATGCCGCCGCCCAGTCTGTCCCATAGTCCTCCCCGCAACATGCCGCGCAACGTGGCAAGGGCCATGTCCTGCGAACGTGAGTCGCCGGTGCGCCGCCCGTGGCGCAGCAGAAAGAGCAGCAGATGCGGCGAAGGGAACTTGGGTGCGCCACCGAAACCGCCATGGGCGGTGTCGAAGTTTGCGACAAGGTCGTTGAAGGCGGCCCGAAGGGTCCCGGCGGCTGGGGTGCGCCCGTCGGGCGGCGACTGCAGGAGTTCCGCTGCCCTCTCGCGCATGGCCTTGGCGATGTCAGCGGCGGAGGCTTCGACATCGGCACGGCGTGTGGCGTAGATGTCCCGCACACGGGGGATGAGGTCGAGAAGTCCCGCCCTTCCCCCGCGTGACCGTTTGGGCAGGTATGTGGCGGCGAAGAAGGGCGTACCGTCCGGCAGGGCGAAGATGGTCAGCGGCCAGCCGCCCGTGCCCGTCAGCATCTGACAGGCGTTCATGTAGAGGGCGTCGATGTCGGGCCTCTCCTCACGGTCGACCTTCACGCATACGAAACCCTCGTTGAGGGCCTGTGCGACCTCTGCATCCTCGAAGGACTCATGGGCCATGACATGGCACCAGTGGCAGGTGGAATAACCTACACTGACGAAGAGCGGGACATCACGTTCGCGGGCGAGGGCAAGTGCCGCCTCCCCCCATGGATGCCAGTCCACGGGGTT
>Ga0302246_1001123_pt1 | contig 20034 bp, 19 predicted proteins | sample AAG_UR_Trp_MG_FD_193533 | JGI IMG/M metagenome (GOLD analysis project Ga0302246, IMG submission 193533) | Enriched activated sludge microbial communities from anaerobic digester in WTTP, New Holstein, Wisconsin, United States - AAG_UR_Trp | ecosystem: Engineered > Bioreactor > Anaerobic >...
CCTTGACGGTGCCCTGGCCCCTCCGATCCGCCTCTTCCTCCAGCCACCTCAGGGCCAGTTGATTCATATGCTCCAGGCTCTCAAAATGACTCCAGCGGACAAAAAAGTGGTTCTTGATGTAACCGACCATCCGTTCGTCCTTCCCCTTGGTCCGGGCTCGATAGGGACGACAGGCGCGGGGAGTGAAACCGTAGCAGCCGGCCAGGTCCAAAAACCGCTCATTGAACCGCACCCGCGCCCCGATGCGGTGCTCGATCACCGCGCTCTTGTGATTATCCACGAGCACCTCCCGGGTCACACCGCCGAAGTGCTCGAAGGCCCGGATGATCCCCTCATAGGTATGCTCCGCATCCTCACGATCCGTGCACCAGAAGTGAAACCGCCGCGAAAAGCCCAGGGTGTTGACGCTGAAGTGAACTTTCTGAAACTCGCCCCCCACCCAGGTGACGGTCTCGCCCCAGTCGCTTTGCATCTGACGACCGGGTTCCGTCTCGAAACGGACCGTTGTCAACAGGCATTCAAAATTCCCCCTTTATCGGCATCGAAAATACCCCCCCTGTTCACGTCTGTTCGACCTCCGGTTCCCGGATGAGCCCCGCCTTGACCTTTTCCTTGAGCCGGTAGGAGTTCCCCTTGATGTTGATCGTCGTCGAGTGGTGAAGGATCCGATCGAGGATGGCCGTGGCGATGACGGGATCGCCGAAGATCTCATTCCACTGGCTGAAGCTTCGGTTCGAGGTCAGGATCAACGCCCCTTTTTCGTAACGCCTGGAGATCAGTTGGAAAAACAGGTGAGCCCCGTGGCGGTCGATGGGGATATAACCGATCTCGTCGATGATCAGCAGCTTGGCCTGGCAGTAGAACTTGAGCCGCTCCTCGATGCGGTTTTCGGCATAGGCCCGGGTCAGGGAGGCGATGAGCGGCATGGCCTGGGTAAAGCAGGTCCGGTAGCCTTCGGTCACCGCCTTGACCCCCAGGGCCACGGCCAGGTGGGTCTTTCCCACCCCCGGAGGCCCCAGCAGGATGACGTTCTCCCCGTTTGGGATGTAGCGGCAGGTGGCCAGCTCCTTGATCTTCTTCTTGTCGATGGAGGGCTGGAAGGCAAAGTCGAAGCTCTCCAGGGTCTTGACGAAGGGGAAGCGGGCCATGGAGGTGCGCATGGCGATGTTCTTTTCCGTCTTGGAGGCGATCTCCTGGGTGAGCAACCCATCGAGGAAGTCACTGTAGGAGAGGCTCTGTTTTGCGGCCTCCTCGAGGCTCGACTCCAGAAGGCTTCCGATCCGGTGTAATCTCAGGTGCTTGAGGTGCTCCTGCAGGCGTTCGATCTGGGCGCTCATCATCGGGCACCTCCTTCCACCAAGGCCTCGTAAAAGCTGAGCTCACGGACCTGGACCTCCGTGTCGAGGGACGGATAAGGATAGCGCAGGGCGCGAGACTCGGGATGCAAACGGTGATGGATCCCCTGGTAGTGGGCTCGGTCGGTGATGCAGCGGTGCCGATCCTCGCAGCGGAAATGGGTCGCGATGAGCGTGCCGTCATGGTAGATCAGCACACGGTCGGCCTCCCCCTGAACCTCGACGGCCTCCCCCACGAAGCGGAAGGGCACGGAGTAGCGGTTGGTCTGGAAGCTCACCAGGCAGTCCTTGGCCACGTGCCGCAGGGCGCGGTCCTGAATCAGGTAGGCAGGCCTGCCGCGATGATCCAGAAGCAGACCCTTCTCCTCGAGGAACATCTCGGAGGGCTTCCGGTGGGTCGTCCCGTGGAGGCGCTCGTCGGCAACGGTCATGATCCAGTTCATCAGGCACTCATTGAGATGATCCAGCGAATCGAAGGCCTTCCCCCGCAGGAAGCGTTTCACGTACTTGACGCCCGATTCCACCTTGCCCTTGGTCTGGGCCCGGTAGGGCCGGCACAGCCTCGGCCGGAAGCCCCGGTAGGTGCTGAAGTCCCAGAAGACGGGGTTCCAGTCGATCCGGCTGCCCGCGAAGTCGCGGGTAAGCACCACCGTCCTGGGGTTGTCGTAGAGCAGCTCGTGGGGGATGCCCCCGAAGTGCCCGAAGGCCGCCTCGTGGCAGCCGATGAAGCTCGACAGCTTCTCGTCCCGGGTTCCCCGGGCAAAGAGCCTGCGGCTGCAACCCAGCGTCATCACAAAAAGCCGGACCTTGACGCTGCGGCCGGCAATCGTCGTCCAGCAGTGACCCCAGTCCACCTGGCCCTGCCGGCCGGGCGCCGTCTCGAATCGCACCGTGGCCTCCCGGTGGGCCTCCTCCCGCAGAGGCTGCACAAAGCGTCGGACCGTGTCGTAGCTGCCGGCATAGCCCATCGACCCAATCTCCTCAAAGATGGATTGGGCACACCAGCCCACCGCGGGAAGCCGATGCCGGATCTGTTCCTGATACGGACTCAGCAGGGTCGTCGCCGGGCCCTCCCGATGATAGCGCACAGGCGCATTCTGACGGAGAATCCTCCGTACGGTCTGAACATCCAGCCCCAGCGAACGGGCAATGGACTTCTTCGTCTCCTTGAGCTTGAACCGGCTATGGATCTCATGCCACAAATCTCCTTTGACCATCTCGCCACCTCCCGATGGGTTCATCGGGAGCAAGCATACATTCTCTCGTTCCATGTGTATCCCCCTTTCAGGTATTCAGGGGGGGATTTTTCAATGCCTGCAGGGGGTGATTTTTGCATGCTTGTTGACAGACCGTCGTCAGGCACTTCCTCAACGTCCGCTTGGGATGAACATATTGCCGCAAAATGGTCCTGCCCCCGGTGTAGCCTCTCGCCTGAAGCTCCCGGAAAATCACCGCCGCATTCCACACACCGCCCCTGAGAAACTCATCCACCGCCGGCTTGAAAGGGTCGAGCTTGCTCTTGCGGGCTCCAGGACGCCTGCCCGACGGGGCCCCCTGTCTCTTCAGCGCACGGCTCACCGTCTTCGGGTGAACCCCCAGCGCCCGGGCAATATCCTTCTGATAGACACCTTGTTCAATCTGTGCTTTAATCTCCATCCAGTCCTCCTTGCTGAGCATGACGGCCACCTCCAGAGTCTTGGCAAAGTCTCCAGAGGTATACCAGATTGTCTCACCGGGAGGACATTTTATTCCGGCGTTCAGGGCACTTTTAACACCGATACTGACATATGCTCGACCGGCAGCGCCTGAGTTTCGTAGAAGGGCAATACCCGGTCATACAGAAGATCGACGGCCGTCTCAGGTAGTTTCGAGGTGTAGAGCTTCCCGAAGGCAAAGGAACCATAGGTATCGACGACCACCTGCATGTAGATTCGACCGATGCCTTTGAGGGTACCCACCATAAACGTATCCTGGCAAAGCAGGTAGCCCGGATAGAGACTCTCGACTTTCCGCTCTCGGAAGCAGGGGTTGGCTTTCTCGATGAGCCGGATCTGCTCCGCAGTGAGTTCGAGGTCCTGGCCGTTCTTTTCCTCCTCGAGGCGAAGGATTCGTTTGTACCTGGTCTCCATGCCCTCCTTGAGCCAGAGGTTGCGAACTGTACTGGGGCTGACCGTAATGCCTTCCAGGCGGAGCTGATCGGAGAGTCGTAAGGGACCCCAGGCCGGATGGAGCAGCGACAAAGCCAGGATCTTCTCCCGAATTTCCGGGGGCGTTTCGTTCGGGAAGCTCTTGGGAATCGGCGGTCGGTCGATCAACCCCTCGAGGCCCCGCTCCTGGAAGGCCCGCTTGTACTCGTAGAATTGGCTGCGGGACACCCCGTGGCGGCGGCAGGCCTCGGAGACGTTTCGAATCCTCTCGGCAACCTGTAGCAATGTGAGGCGCTGATGTGCTATCTTCTGTTCGGCAGTCATGTTGTCCTCCTTGGTAAGTGTTTTTTGTGGTGAAAAACTCCTTAACCGAAGAGGAGGCTGACTGCCACCTTTTTTAACCAAACCTGTTTGGGAAGATCCTAACTTTTACAACACAAAAAAGTTGACGGTACCCAACCAAAGGAAGAAGTAAGATGAGATTCCCTACATCAGCTATTTTAAGGGTTGGATTCCTTGTGTTGTTTAGGATAACAACCGCTTACATAAGCTACACTTGCGATTGAAATGTACATGAATGGGATGTTTGGCAAAAACAAACATAACAGGAAGGAGTCGATACCCGACTTGACACTTGAAGTCAGGTCAAGTTCTGTTTAAGGCATCTGAGGGGATGAAAAACCCCCGGCCTTTTTCAGCCGGGGGTTTTTATTTTCGGAGGACACTCCGGTCTGTCTGGTCAATTGGTCTCCTGGGCGGAGGCTTATGGCATAAGGCGTAAGGCAAAGGGCTGAAGGTTCATTTCCTCAATTTCTTACCTTCTGAACTTCTCAACTTCTGATCTTCTCATCTCCCGATATCTGGTCTATCCGGCCTGTCTCGTCTGTTTCGTCGCCGGGGATGCTGTGCCCTGTACCCGATGCATAGCCCCTGCTATCCTTTTCGATGCCACGCTTCCTGGTAGAGTCTGCCCACGCACAGGAAGATCCCCAGAAGGAAGAGCCCCAGCATGAAGTTCGGCGCCGTGTTGAACATCCCGTCGAGCCACCAGCCCGCGTAGAGGAACAGGAACGAGGCAATCGCGATCACAAAACCCCAGGCGCTCAGCGCGAAGATGTTCCGAAGATCCCATGCCGCTTTGGTCGTCGTCCTGGCTGCCAACATGTCCCCGTACCTCCTTCCTGAGAATGACTCCTCTTCGTGACGTTAACCCACCAGGCCCCTCAAACCCTCCACCACCGGCGCCGTGAACAGGGCCACTAAAAGCGCGTACATCGCAAAGCTCCCCACGGCCTCCGCCAGGTAGATCCTCGAATACTTCTGCTTCAGGGAAATGATGATGAGCCCCCCCACCACCAGCGCCCCCAGGTGGAAGTAGGGGAAGTTCTCGGCCCCCGCGGCCGCGTATTCGGCACAGCAGAAAGTGGCCGTCGTGAGCACCACAAACCCGATCAGTCCGATGAGAGATAATGTCTTTTTCATGGTCGGTGTCCTCCTTGGTGTCTTGATGGTTGCCCTATTCTATTGAAATGACCGTGCCAGAAAGAGACACCGGGAGAGAAATAATTGTAACATCAGGAAATCATGAAGCCATTGACGATTTTCCCGCAACCGCCGCCCCTTCCAAAAAAGACAGCACCACCCCTCTTTTTCCATGAAACGTTCAAACCGTTGAAAGAAACGATGAAAAAAATGTTTCAAACGATCTCAATGGGGCGGCTTCGGTCGAAAGGCCGGGAAAACGCTGCCCGGGAGGATAAAAAGGTGCAGTGGGGGGGCTATCAGGGTTGCACGGCGGACTTGCCGTCGGGGACGTTGTTCCCGGCAGGCGCTTCAGGAAATGCCTTTGCCTCGGGAGGCGGTGTGGATATGACGAGACTCCGGACAATATTCCTGTCCCCGGCTTCGACATAACGGATGGCGGCTCTCTTGCCCGCCGTTACATCGGCAAGCGCCCGGGGCTGCCCGTCGATCTTGATGGAGGTCCTTCTGTCGGTGTGGAAGAGAACGTCATCGTCTTTCCCCCTGACAAGAATCGTCTTTTTGGCCTTGTGGACCGACAGGACCTCCCCCGTGAGGTACTGCAATTTAACGGGGGGTTTCTTGGCTGCCGGTTTCCTGGGGGGCGAGCCCTTCGCGGGCTGCTCCTGCTGAACGCAGGTGACGAGTCCCAGGAGAGCCAGGGCGACAAGGATGAATACCAGAGCCGGTTTCTCTTTCAAGACACGCTCCCGGTAAATCGGACCGATCACTTTTGCGGGTGCGGGCACCGGTACCGATTCATTGATTTTGATCGGTCAAAGATTATAGACGGGGATACCAAAAAAACCAAGAGGGGCACTGTTTACTCAATGCCCCCCTCAGGTCGACAAACTGAAAAGTCAAAATCTGTTTGTTACTTCTTTGCGGGCTCAGCCTTCTTCTCTTCAGCCTTCGGGGCCGCCTCTTTCTTCTCAGCCTTCTTGGGCTCAGCCTTCTTGGGCTCGGCTTTCTTCTTAGGCGGCTTCTTCTCTGCCTTCTTCTTCTCGGGCTTTGCCTCAGGCTTCTTCTTATCCTCAGGCTTCGCGGGAGCAGCCTCCTTCTTCTCTGCCGGTTTCGCCGCCGGGGCCGCAGCCTGGGCGAAGCACATACCCGTCACAGAAAGAACGAAAAGAACGGACACGATAACTGCCAGAACCTTCTTCATCTTTTGTCACCTCCTTCCATCAGGTTTTGCCTCTTTTGTACATGATCTGTGCCAATCGTCCCTTTCGTCAAACATGCAATAAATACAGATGATTACAAAACCAGTCCTGTCGGATTTTCCTTGCTCGATTCCTCTTAAGGTCACTTTTACACCCTTTTGGGGAATATCCATGCCGTTTTGAGCAGCAAAAAATCTCTATTGGGGATATCCTTTTCTTTTTAAGGATAAATATAGTTAAGTGAGTGTGTTCATTGATGATTTTATGAATGAACCGTCGGGAAAGACGAACGAGGAAGAAAATGCAACCGCATGGAGGCTGTTCTTCTTCAGGGCCTTTTCAGCTATCACTGGAAAAAGCGATGAAGGGTTTCCACGATCGGTTTCGAGTAGAGGGCGACCATAAGGGTGAAGAGTGCGAAGGCGACAACAGCCCCGGCAAACCCGATTTTCCGGAAACGGTGCTCCAGCGATATGAGGGTGAGCCCCGCGAAGGCAAGGGCCAGAAGCTGGGCGACAAGATAGGCATCCCATCCGACAGTGCGATACCCAAAGAAACCGAACTGTAGAATCGTGGCAACCACGATCCCCGCGAGAGCCGGGCTCTGCCAGCGGTGCTTTGTCATGAGAACTCCTTTTCCGTTCTTCATACCACAGATCGAAGGACCGGACCATTATTTTGTCGAACCTGCCGGGAAGGATAAAAAAACATTTTGCTTTTCGGGCCCCTGTGATAACGTCGCCGCATTACATGAACGCAGGAGGGAAATATGATCAAAAAATCTGTTTCAGGCCCGGCGGTTCTCGTCCTTGCGGGCCTCTTCCTATTGACCGCTGCAGCTTATGCGGCCGAACCGGAGATCCTGGCCAGGGTGGCAAACAAGAACATCACCAGGGCGGACATCGAAGCCCTCATCGGCATGTATCCGCCGAACCAGCAGGCCATGATCCGGATGGACCCCAAAAACGAGGAGGCCCTGCTGAATAATTACGTGACGATCAGCGCCATTGCCGAAGTGGCCAGACGCCAGGGCTTCGACAAGGAAAAGAACATGAGGAGACAGCTTCAGATCCTCAGTGACGAGCATCTCGCGAAAGGATACGTCCAGAAAAATATCATTTCCAAGGTGAAGGTCACCGACAAGGATGTGGAGGAGTATTACAAGAACAACCCGAAAGAATTCGAGAAACCGGAGACCGTCCGGGTAAGGCACATCCTCATCGGTTTCAAAGGGGACATGACCGAGGACCAGAAGAAGGAACTCCACAAGAAAGCGGAAAAGGTTCTCGGCAAGGCGAAGGACGGGGATGATTTCGGCAAGCTCGCTTCTGAATACTCCGATGACCCGGGGTCAAAAACAAAGGGCGGAGACCTCGGCTATTTCCCCAAGGGCAACATGGTCCCGGAATTCGAGAATGCGGCATTCAGCCTGAAGCCCGGTGACATCAGCGGCATCGTCGAAACGCCTTACGGCTATCACATCATCAAGTCGGAGGACAAGAAGGCGGCGGAAATGCCGGCCTTCGAATCCGTGAAGGAACAGGCAAGGGGCAAGGCCACGCAGGCCGCGGAGAAACAGAAGATCGAGGAATTCATCGAAAAGGCCAGGAAGCAAACGAAGGCCTCGATCCATCCCCGACCGGCAGAAAAGAAGAAATAACGACACAACAGGATCCGTCTCAGGAGAGATGTCGTAAGGCGGCCCCGGAGGGAAACAGGCGGAGGTGCCCTATGACATCTTTTCTTTTTCCGCGGGGGCGTATTCTTGGACTCCGTCATTGAAGCAAGAGATCTGAGAAAAAACTTCGGCCCTTTCGTCGCCGTTGACGGTATATCCTTTACCGTTTCCGCCGGCGAGTGTTTCGGAATCCTCGGTCCGAACGGTGCGGGCAAGACATCGACCATCCGCATGATCTACGGGTTCTCCCCCCGGACGGCGGGAGAACTGAGGGTCTTCGGGCTCGAGATCGACAAAGGCCTCCGGCAGATCAAGTACGGCATCGGCGTCTGCCAGCAGGAAAACAGCCTCGACACCGAGCTCACGGTGCTTCAGAACCTGGAGGTCTTCGCGGGTTACTTCGACATCGAGCCCTCCGCGGCCCGCCGGCGCGCCGAGGATCTCCTCAAGTTCATTGCCCTGGAGCAGCGGCAGGAGTCTCCCGTGGTGGAGCTCTCCGGAGGTCTGATGCGGCGGCTGATGCTCGCCCGGGCGCTCATCAACGATCCCCGCCTTCTCATTCTCGACGAACCCACGACGGGCCTCGACCCCCAGTCCCGTCACCAGATCTGGAACCGCCTGGAGGAACTGCGCGCGGGGGGACTGACGATTTTGCTCACGACCCACTACATGGAAGAGGCTTCCCGGCTCTGCGATCGTCTCATCATCATGGATCACGGCCGCATCCTCGTCGAAGGGAAACCGGCCGACCTGATCCGTCGGCATGCCGGCCGTGACGTGATCGAGGTTTCCGAACCCACGGACCAGCTGAGAGCCTTCATCGCCTCGAAGGGGCTGGCCCACGACGACCTGGGCCACCGCCTGATCATCTATTGCGATGACCGGGACCGACTCTACGCGGACGTCAGCAGCCGGTTCTGCCGGCAGGGTTGCATCATGCGCATGGCCACGCTGGAGGATGTCTTTCTGAAGCTCACCGGGAGGGAACTGCGGGAATGAGCCCGTCAGGGGACTTCCACATCTCGAGGCGGTTTCTCCGTGTCTGGAAGAGAAACCTCACGGTCTACAGGAAAAACTGGAAGATCAGCTTTCTCCCGCCGCTCCTGGAGCCCCTCTTCTACCTGATGGCTTTCGGGGTGGGCTTGAGCGCCCTCGTCGGGAACCTTCCATACCGGGGAAGCGAGATATCCTACATCGCCTTTATCGCCCCGGCACTCATCTCCATCAACATGATGTACAACGCCTTCTTCGAGACGACCTACTCGTCTTTCGTCCGCATGTACTACCAGAAAACCTTCGATGCCATGATGGCGACCCCTCTTTTCCTGGACGAGGTCATCATCGGCGAGATCGTCTGGGGCGCGACGAAGTCCGTCATGGCCACGGCGATCATGCAGGGCGTCCTCAGTCTCTTCGGGCTCATCGCCTATCCCGAGGGTCTCCTCATCCTCCCCTTGAGCTTCCTCGGCGGAATGGCCTTCGGGGCCATCGGCATGTACTTCACGGCCATCGTGTCCCATATCGATATCTTCAACCTGCCCGTCTTTCTCTTCATCACCCCGATGTTCCTCTTCAGCGGGACCTTCTTCCCCCTGGAGACGCTTCCCCTGTGGGCACAGCGTCTCTCCTACCTGTTCCCGCTGACTCACCTCGTCGAAACGCTCCGGACCCTGTCTTTCGGCCGGATCGAACCGTCCCTCGCCCTGAATGTCCTCTACCTGACCGTCTTTACCGTTGTTTTTTCCCCCTGGAGTATCATCAAGATGCGAAGGCGCCTCATCAAGTGACCCCGGCTGCGGATTCGCACCTTTCCCTTTCATCCTTGAGAGGTCCCCGGGATCGCCCTGGCATGAAAATTGTTTAAATCCAACGAGGGAAAATGTGTCGAAAAGCCGGAGACGGTGCCCATTCGCATCATGAGCAACGAAGACAGTCATATCAATAACATATGGCCCATCGGAGGCGGCAAGGGCGGTTCGGGGAAGACTTTCCTGACGGGAAGCCTGGGCCTGCTCCTGGCCCGACAGGGTCTCAATACCCTTTTGATCGACGCCGACCTCGGCTCCGCCAACCTTCATACCATCATCGGTGTCGACCACCCGGGCCGGACGCTCTCCGACTTCGTCCACAGGAGGGTGGATCGCCTCGAGGACGTGGTGACGAAAACGCCCGTTCCCGGCCTGTCCTTCATCAGCGGCGCCGGGGACAACCTCGACATGGCCAACCTGATCCACAGCCAGAAGATGCGGCTCCTGCGGGCCATCTCAAGGCTCCCCTATGAACATATCCTCCTGGACCTCGGGGCCGGCACGTCTTTCAACACCATCGACTTTTTCCTGATCGCCGGCACGGGCATTTTCGTCACGACACCCGAACCGACGTCCATTGAAAATGTCTACCGCCTCATCCGTTCCGTCTATTTCCGAAAGATCCGGCAGGTGCTCCGGGACGCCTCTTTCCGGGAACTCCTCCAGGAGGCCGCCCTGCGATCCAACGGGTCAACGGCCAAAAACCCCGAGGACCTGTTTCGCATCCTCAAGGCCTGTGATCCCGTCCAGGGGGGGCGCGTCGAAGAGTCGCTGCGCGCCTTTCGGTTCAAGCTCGTTCTCAACCAGTTGCGCAAGCAGGACAACCCGCAGATCGGGAATCTCATCTGCAGGATCTGTGAGAAGCATCTCGGGATCCGGGTCTGCTTCCTGGGCAACATCCTCCATGACGACCGCGTCCACGACTCCGTGTGCCGGAGGGTCAACTTCCTCGACAAGTACCCCTACACCCAGACGGCAACGGATCTCCGGGAATTCTGCAATCGTTTTCTGGCCCATCGGCAGGAACCTCTCCCTCTGGAAACGTCTCTCGGGAAAAGGGAGGACACGGACCGGATGCCGGCACACTTTTGAGCGATGAAATACTTCGAAGAACAGAACTATTACGAAATGCTGGACCTGGCCCCCTCGGCCTCCTCCTTCGACATCCGACACGCCTACAGGACGGCTCTCCAGATCTACGGCGACGATTCACCCGCCAGCTATTCGTTCTTCTCCGCAGACGAACGAGCCGGGATCCTCGCCGGCCTGGAAAAGGCCTTCCTCACCCTCATCAACGACGAGAGCCGGACGGAATACGATCGGTCGCTGATCGCCGCGGGCTTGATGCAAGGAAGCGAGCAGCACCGGAGCAGGCCGAAAAAGCCGATCCCTCTCTTCGATCTCGAAGAGAACGGAAACGCTCCCGCCATCCTCTTTCCCCACACGGAAAAGACGATCCGCCTCACGGACGAACATCACGCAGTCCGGGACATCATGTCGAAAGAGACCCTCACAGGCCGGGACCTGAAGCGAATCCGGACGGAACTGGGCATCACCCTGGAGCAGATCGCCGAGATCGTCAAGGTCCGTCGGGGGCTGCTGGCCGCCATCGAGGAAGACCGGCACGAAGAACTGCCCTCGGCACTCCATCTGAAGAGTTTCCTCAAGGCCTACGCGGAGTGCCTGCGGCTGGACGCCGGGGAGGTTGCCGCGCGATATCTGAAGGCGGCAACGGGGAGGACCCCGGACGGCACGAGGGCAGGGTCCGCAGACGACGGCATCACGGAAACGAAAAAATAACAATGAATTACAGCGACGATAAGCCTCCCTGCCCTGACGGCGGGAAGCTTATTTTTGTTTGACACCCCTCGACCTATTACCTATACTTCCACGATAAATTTCGCTTCGCGCCGGAGATCCCTTTGGATACCAGCAAAGTCGCCATCATCGGCCCGGGAAGACTCGGGACGGCCCTCGCCTACATGCTGGGCAGGGACAACAAGAAGGTGACAATGTATTACCACGACGCCGAGCTCTGCCGCCGGATCAACGAGGAACACCTCAACCCGAAACACCTGACGCAGGACCTGGCAAAGCTCTGCGGGGGCATGGACAACGTCCCGCGACTGGCACCGGATGTGACGGCGACCAACGACCTCGAAAAGATCATCCTCGAACACGACTTCATCTTCCTCGCCGTCACGATGAACCGCCTGGCCGAGCTTCTCGACTACGTCCGGCCGCTCATCGGGAGAAAGCGGGGGAAGACCTACCTCCTCTCCCCCATCAAGGGTCTCGTCTCGGACGAAAAAACGAAAGAGCTCATCACCCCCTCCCAGATGATCAAGGGGGACCTCTTTCACCTCATGCACAAATTCAAGGTCGTTGTCATCGGGGGGCCCTTTTTTGACGTGGATCTCGCTCTCGGAAAACCGGTGTGCCTGACGGTGGCGGGGCCCCGGATGTTGAGCAAGGTCGTCCGGAAGGAAATCCTGAGGATGCACCGCCGGTCGCTGACCTCCTACTACAACTTCGACGTCGTCGGCATCGAGGCCTGCGGGGCCCTCAAGAACATCGTGGCGAACATCAAGGGGGTGACGGACTCCCTCAACCTCGGCAGCTCCATGCCGGGGACGATCTTCGCCCGTTCGGGCGTGGAGATCCGGGCGTTGTGCTCGATCCTCGGGGGGAGTTTCCAGGCCTTCTACAGTCAGGCCGGCGTGGGGGACCTCTACGTTACGATCTCGTCCATCGCGAGCAAGAATTACCGTTACGGCAAGTACTACTACGAATTCTTCGACGGGAACCCCATCCAGACGAACCTGCGTGTTCTCCAGAAAATCGACGGCACGCCCGAGGGACCCAACACCATCCGCAACGTGTACAAATACCTCGACAAGAAGAACATGTACAGCCCGCTCTTCTCCTGCGCTTACCACATTTTCAACGAGAGGATCACGAAGGAAGAATTCCAGGAAAAGATCATCGAGTCGATCCAGTTCGACCGCAGGAACAAGGAATACATCGGGCCCGCCTCGAGGCTCCTCTACCGCATATTCCCGAACTGGTGGTACCGCAGGGACCGGGGTATCACGTCTTACTTCGGGACCTGACGATTGTCGACTTCCCTCCCCCGCCCGTTCTCAGCGGTGTATTCCTCCTCGAGGGCCTTCAAACGGTCGATGTATTCGTTCCGGCGGTTCAGCCCCCTGTAGTTGAGCAGATCCTCCTTCAGCAGGCTGATGGAGGGGAGAATGTCCACGTTGTGCCGGTTGATGTTTTCCCGGTTGGCCCGGTCGATGGTGAGGATGGCGTAATAGGTGACGATGATCCTTGTCTTGGCATCCCGCTGCCAGAGATAGGACTTCCCGGAGAGGGTGGTCAGGAAGAAGGCGGCGTAATCGTACAGGACCTTGTCGGAGGTCTTGATCTCGGTGTTCTTGTACTCGATCCCCTTGCTGATCCATTCATAAAGGAGCTCCGCCGACGGCTCGAGGATCTCCTTCTCGTTGGCCAGAATTTCCTTGATGAGACCGATGTTCGCGCTGCCGATGACCCTCTCGAAATGCGTCAGGTTGAGGCGCAGCCTGGCAACGTCCTTCGTCTCGCCGGACACGAGCGGGGGGTTCGCCGAGAGGGTGGTCAGCATCTTCAGGAAAAACTTGTATGTCCCTTCGGGGAGGCCGTGGGCCTTGATGTACTGGCGCTCATCGAAACTGTGAAAAAAACGGACCACGTCCTGCTGGACCGCCTCGAAGCTCCGGTCTCCGTTTTCAGGGCGGTAGGACCGCATCTTCTTGCGGTAGACGCCCGCCCGGATCGACGGCACGGTCACGTCCCGGTTCTCGTTCGGCTCGGCCGCAGCGACGGCATCCCCGACGGCGAACGTCTCCGCCACCTCCGCTTTCTCCCAGAGGACGATGAAAGCGAGACCGGCGACCAGCATGAAAACCGTGCCGACGCTCAGAAAAAATTTTTTTATTTTCAAGTCGATCTCCCTGCAATGAAGAGCCTTCAGAGACGGCCCTCGACGACGGGTCAGCCCTTCTTCCTCTCATGAAGAGCAGCAATTTCTGTGCCCGCGGGTCTACCCCTTCGACCGTCCCGACGACTCGATCAGCGGCACGATCGAAAGCCCCGGTCGCAGAACCTCGTTGGCTTTCCTCAACCGGTCATCGGAGGCATAGGCGGCCACCGACGCAGCCCCGAGGGCGGGGACAAGACAGCGTTGCACGGCCTCGAGAATGGATTCGGCCGTGACGGCCATAACGCCCTCCCGGAATTTGAGGCGGTCCTCGTCGCTGATCCCCGCGAAGTCTCGGACCATGGAAACAAAACCCTTGCCGGCCGGGTCCATCGGCCGGTCCAGGGCGCCGACGGAACCGATGATCGCCCTTTCGAGTTCCTCCTCGTCGACCCGCTGCCGCGAACGGCTGGCGACGGCCTCGTCGTAGACCCTGAGCGTTTCCACGAGATGGGGGTCCCGGTAAGAAAGGAAGGAGAAAAACCCGTTCATGGGGTCGTACTGCGACATGCCCCCGTAGGCGCCCCCCTGGACCCTGATCCGTTTGTAGAGGTACCCCTTGGAGAGTTCGCGTGAAAGGACGTACAGGGCCGGCGCCAGGGGATCGGAATAGGCGGGGGCCCTGAGGGCCTTGGCCACGTAGCAGACCTGGGCCGGGATGGCGACGCCCGCCGAGACCGGCGGGAGGATGTCGGGTGCATCGGCCCTGTGCGGGCCTTCTCTCTTCAGCTGTTGAAGCCATCCGGCGAGCCTCTCCTCGAGAATCCGGAGCCCCTCGGCGTCGGCGGTCAGATTCACCGTGACCCTGCCCCGCGTGAAGAGGTTTCCCCGCAGGGCCTCGATTCTCTCCACCAGAGACCTCCTGCCCTCGTCAAAAGCATCCGCGGCCGCCGCGAGCACCCGGAGCTGCGATCTCCCGTGCCATTGTTCGTCGAGGTAGGCAGGAAGTGTCTGCGCGGCCGCTGCGGTTCTCTGCGCAAAGATGTGCCCGGAGGGGATGACGGCGGCCTGCAGGTCGTTTCTCATTTCGAAGAGAAGATCCCGCATCCGGCTCTCGTCTGAAAGATCCCCCCGCAGCAGGAGATCAAAGAGGATCTCCAGGGCTTCGGGGACATTGCGGTGGAGGGCCCGCACCCGGAAAACCATTTTCTGCCAGGTATTTTCGCCGTTCTTTGTCAGCCCCGCCACAAGAGAGCAGGAGAGGCCGCCTGCCTTGAGGGCAATCCGCTTCGCCGTCTCCTCGTACCTGAGACCGGCCGCTCCCATGCCCGTCGTCAGTCTGCCGCTCAGCGGAAGATAGGGCACCCAATCGGCGGGAATGCCCGCAAGATCGAAGGCGAGATCGAGGTAGGCGATCCCGTTGGTAAAAATCTCGTGGCGCAGAAGCGGCAGACCCGAAAGGGTGGTTCTCTCGGCGGGGATCCGGTCAATCTCTCGAGGGATGTCCGACAGCATCAGCCGCGGAATCGTCGCCAGGGCCTCGGGGCTGTCGGGCTCCATCTGAAGCCTGCGCAGGTTTTGTGCCTCCCCGCGAATCCGCTCCAGGGCCGTCTTCGACAGTTCCGCCTTTTGCGCGGCCATCCTCCTGCGGAAGGCCTCCTCCTGCTCCTCCAGAAAGGCGGGATTCGGTTCCATGATGGAGAGAAGCCTGTGAGGGTTCTCGAGGAACCATTTCCGTAAAACCCGCTGGAAGAGATCGGGCTCGAGCTCCCATCGCCGGCGTATGCCGTCGATGATCCGGTTGAATCGAAGCCCCGCGAGGGGATCCCCTTCGTAGAGCCAGGTGTGATAGACCCTCGACATGAGGGCAATCGAGTACGGCAGACCCCGCCGGACGATTTCCTTTCCGTGGAATTCCACCTGGTGAAGGGCCGCCTCGATGAGATCCCGGTCGAATCCCCCTTCGGCGATCTCCCGGAGCGTCTCCATGACCAGGGTCTCCAGGCGGTCGGCCCTGTCGGGGTCCGTCCCCCGGAGACCCACGGCGAAGGCGATCTGCCGCAGGTTGTGTTCGAGGCCGCTGACCGGCGAGAGATCCTCGCCGAGTCCCGAATCGATGAGGGCCTTCCGCAGGGGGCCTGCCGCCGTTCCGATGAGGGCGTAGGCCGCGACCTCAAGAAGGACCGCCTCTTCCTCGTCCGTGTTTTCCATCATGAGCCACCCCACGTTCAGGGCCGCCTTTCTTTCCGGCTTTTCATCCCTGCCGATGGGAATGAAATGCCGGGATCTCCGCGGGGCCGACCACCGCCTCTGAACCCCGACGGCGGATTCGACGTCCACGCGTCTGAACCCGGCCAGCATTCCTTCGAGAAACAGGAGGTGGTCCTCCGTGGGGATATCGCCGTAGAGAAAAAACCGCGCATTCGAGGGGGAATAATAGAGACGGTGGAACTCCCGGAGCCCCTCATGGGTGAGCAGGGGGATCACATCGGGATTCCCGCCCGAATCGAAGGCATAGGAGGTATCGGGATAGAGGCCCTCCTGGAGAGCCTTGAACATCAGGGAGTCGGCGGAGGAGTAGGCTCCTTTCATCTCATTGAAGACGATTCCCGACACGGTGAGGGGACTCCCGGTGTCATCGGGGTCCTCGAAGGTCAGGTGATGGCCTTCCTGCAGGAAGGTCTCCTTCAGGATCCGGGGCCTCAAAACCAGATCCGTATAGACCCGGGCCAGGTTGAAGAAATCGACCCGCACCTGACTTGCCACGGGGTAGAGCGTCTTGTCCGGATAGGTGAAGGCGTTGATGAAGGTCTGGAGCGTTCCCCGGGACAGTTCGTTGAAAGCGTCCTTCACGGGGTATCTTTCGGAGCCCGCAAGCACGGTGTGCTCCAGGATGTGGGCGACCCCGGTGGAGTCGCGCGAAGGTGTCCGGAAACCGATGGAAAAGAGGTTTTCCCGATCGTCGCAGAGAAGATGGAGGACTTTCGCCCCGGTTTCTATATGCTCCGCTTCGCAGGCCGTAACGCGGATCTCGGTGATTTCCTCGACCCGAATGACCCTGAAGCCATGGAAGATCTCACCGCCCCTGAACGGAGACACCGGGCAACCGCTTGATTTTTCCATAAAAACCCTTTCGTGAAGACGTTGTCGACAGGACGGGTTTCGACCGCGGTACCCGCTGTCATGTCATTTGGAAAAACTAACGGAAAAACCCCGGGGAGTCAAGGAAAGGCGCGTTTACCGGGCGGAATCCCGCGGCCCTCTCTCGCCGGCAGGACATTCCCCGGCGGGACTCCGAAAAAAATTGTGAAAACGGGGTTGACACCCGACCTCTTTGGTGATAGGTACCATCGGCAAACAATTGCCGTTTGCCTTATGAGACTTTCCACACCCGACGAAATCGAGAAAAAAACGCTCCTGATTCTCCGCGTTCTCAGGGATGCCAACCAGCCCATGGGGGCCCGTTTGATCGCCCGGCGGATGGCCGATCACGGCGTTTCAATGAGCGAGCGGACGATCCGTTATCACCTGCGGCTGATGGACGAGCGGGGGCTGACGAAGCTGGCAGGCAGACGCGACGGGAGGTTGGTCACAAAAATGGGACTGGATGAACTGGGCAGCGCCCGTGTGCGGGACAAACTGGGGCTGGCCATATCGAGAATCGAGATCCTCGCCTTCAAGACCACCTTCGACCCGAAGGGGAAGCGGGGGCTTCTCCCCGTGAACCTCTCTTTCTTTCACCGGAAAGTCTTTCGGGACGCTCTGGAGGCCATGAAACCGGCTTTCCGCGAGGGGCTCTGCGTCAGCGAACTCGTGTCCGTTGCCGGCGCGGGGGAAAAACTCGGGGACGTCGTCGTCCCGGAAGGCACCATCGGCCTTGCCACCGTCTGCAGCATCGTGGTCAACGGCGTGCTGCTGAAAAACGGAATCCCCATGGACTCGAAATTCGGGGGCATCCTTCAGATATCGAAGGGCAGGCCGCTCCGTTTCGTCGAGCTCATCTACTACTCGGGCTCCTCCCTCGACCCCTCGGAGGCTTTCATCCAGGCCCGGATGACGTCCGTGAGGGAGGTGGCGCAGCGGGGCGACGGGAGGATCCTGGCGAACTTTCGGGAAATCCCCGCACCGAGCCGAAGTCTCGTGGAGAGCATCATTTCGGATTTCCGCAAGGCGGGCATCAACGGTGTCCTTTCCATGGGAGAGGTCAGCGAACCGATCTGCGAGGTTCCCGTGGACCTGAACAAAATCGGCCTCGTTCTCATCGGCGGTCTCAACCCGGTAAGCTGCGCCCGTGAAGCCGGCATCGAGTCGGAGAACAAGGCCATGTCCACCGTCATGAATTTCGATGATCTGACCCCTTTCAAGTCCGTCTTCGCCGGCATCCGGGGGCGATGACGTCAAGACATGCGAGGGGGCCCGCGCAGATTGTATTCCCCATGAGAAAACCTGCAGGAAGGATAAGATATAAAGCCCAGGAGGCGCTGCCATGTCCGTTATCAAGGATGTCATTGACAAAGTAAAAAGAATGGACCCCGACCAGCCGGAGTTCCACCAGGCGGTCGAGGAGGTCCTGGAAACACTGGAACCCACGGTCAAACGCCACCCGGAATTCGTCAAGGCCAACATTTACGAACGCATCGTGGAGCCGGAACGGACGATCATCTTCCGGGTGCCCTGGGAAGACGACAGGGGGAACGTCCGGGTCAACCGCGGATACCGCGTACAGTTCAACAATGCCATCGGGCCCTTCAAGGGAGGCCTGCGGTTCCACCCCTCCGTCAACCTCGGGATCATCAAATTTCTCGGATTCGAGCAGATCTTCAAGAACGCCCTGACGACTCTCCCCATGGGCGGCGGCAAGGGCGGTTCGGATTTCGACCCCAAGGGGAAATCGGACCGGGAGGTTATGAGGTTCTGCCAGTCCTTCATGCGTGAGCTCTTTCGGTATGTGGGAGCCGAGGTCGACGTTCCGGCGGGTGACATCGGCGTGGGCGCCCGGGAAATCGGCTACCTCTTCGGATATTACAAGAAGATCCGGAACGAACACACCGGCGTTCTGACCGGCAAGGCGCTGGAGTACGGCGGGAGCCTGATCCGCCCGGAGGCGACGGGCTACGGCTGCGTATACTTCGCAGCCGAGATGCTGGCCACGCGGGGTCTCGATTTCAAAAACAAGATCGTGGCCGTCAGCGGTTCCGGAAACGTCGCCCAGTACATCGTGGAAAAGGTCAACCAGCTGGGCGGGAAGGTGATCTCGCTCGGCGACTCTTCCGCAACCGTGATCGACGAGAAGGGAATCGATGCCGGGAAACTGGACTTCGTCCTCGAGCTGAAGAACATCCGGCGCGGCCGGGTCAAGGAGTACGCCGACAAGTACAAGACGCTCTACGTGGAAGGAAAGAACATCTGGGAAGTCATCAGAGACCAGGGCATCAGGGTGGACATCGCCCTGCCCAGCGCCACGGAAAACGAGATTGACGGCGACTGCGCCAGAGCGCTCGTCAGGAACGGGTGTATCTGTGTCGCCGAGGGCGCCAACATGCCCTCCACGCCCGATGCGATCAAGGTCTTCCAGGACGAAAAGATCCTTTACGGTCCCGGCAAAGCGGCCAACGCGGGCGGCGTGGCCACATCGGGTCTCGAGATGAGCCAGAACAGCCTGAAGCTCTACTGGACGAGGGAAGAGGTGGACGACCGCCTCCTCATCATCATGAAGAACATTCACAGGGCCTGCATCGAAACCGCCGCGGAGTACGGAAAGAAGGGCGACTATGCGGTCGGGGCCAACATCGCCGGTTTCACCAGGGTCGCCCGTGCCATGCTGGCCTACGGTGTCGTCTGAGGGCATGTCCCGCCCGCGGGGATGCACCCCCGGAGAAGACACGTGTCAGGGGAAGCCGGAGCAAGAAAAAGCCCGTGCCGTCCGGCCAGGCTCTTTCGTCTCACGTTCGGGGCGCCTTTGTTCGAAGATCACCGGGGCGGTGTCCGAACCGGTTTTCCGGGGCGTGACCTCGAGGGGTCGATGCCGAGTTTTTGAATCCTGTATCGCATAACCCCTTTTGTCGGTCCGAGAGGCCCGGCCGCCCGGCTCTCCCCTGTCTGCATCAGGGCATCGATGGTCATCGTCCGCTTATTCCTCCGGAGTCTCGCTTCCCTTTTTTTTCGGGGAATACAGTCGGCAGGCCGCGCCGGAGTCCCGGTAGACCACCAGAGCGGGGATGTCCCGGGACTTGAAGCCGATCACGCGGCAGCCGTAGGGGAAGCGGAGGTCGTAGGTGATGAAATAGTGACGGCACCTGCGGCAGTTGACGTCTTTATGATCGTACGTTGATTTCTTCCTCATGATCTCCGGCCCGGAGTCCCCCGTCGGCGGGACCGGTTTTTGCAATGTGAATTTC
>Ga0302246_1001125_pt1 | contig 20020 bp, 10 predicted proteins | sample AAG_UR_Trp_MG_FD_193533 | JGI IMG/M metagenome (GOLD analysis project Ga0302246, IMG submission 193533) | Enriched activated sludge microbial communities from anaerobic digester in WTTP, New Holstein, Wisconsin, United States - AAG_UR_Trp | ecosystem: Engineered > Bioreactor > Anaerobic >...
GTAAATGATAAAGTAATAATACCACAACGAAAATATGATGCTTTTGGAGCTGTAAATTTCGATAATGGAAATATTGCTGATCTGCTCTCAAAAGGCTTAATGCCGGATATAACCAGTGTTACCGATGAGCACGGACTTGTTAGCGGTGTGATAAAATATTCTTTAAATCTGAATCCGGGCGGTATTAAAGAGTTTTACATACTTATTCCATTTTATGAAGAAGCTTTTATTGATCAAAATTCAGACCCTATTGCTGCCAGTGTTGAATTTAACAAATCAGCAGATTTCTGGAGGTCAAAAGTTGACAAAATCAGGTTTAATCTGCCATCTTCGGCTGACAGGATTATAAATACATATAAAGCAAACCTGATCTACATACTTATTAATCGCGATTTAGCTGGTATTCAGCCGGGTTCGCGTTCGTATGAAAGAAGCTGGATACGCGATGGTGCATTAACATCTTCAGCATTGTTGAAATCCGGAATTATTGATGAAGTGAGAGATTTTATTAACTGGTATGCACCACATCAGTACGAAAACGGTAAGGTTCCATGCGTGGTTGACTTCCGTGGTCCTGACCCTGTGCCGGAAAACGACAGTCACGGTCAACTGATTTATCTGATACGCGAATATTTCAATTTCACAAAAGACACTGCTTTTTTGCGTTCGAAAAACAAACATGTGTTAATGGCTGCAGATTACATAGCATCGCTCGTGGCAGAACGTTCAGTTGATCATTTTAAATATGGTAACGACAGCGTTAGAGCATATTATGGGTTGGTTCCGGAATCTATCAGTCATGAAGGCTATTCAGAGAAGCCAATGCACTCATACTGGGATAATTTTTTTACAATAAAAGGTTTGAAGGATGCTGCAGAAATTCAAAAGATACTTGGCGAGACCGAAAATTATGAGCGGATTAAAATGCTGAAAGACACTTTTGAAGTGAATCTTTACAATTCAATCAGAGCTGCAATGAAAATCAGGGGCATTGATTATATACCAGGTTGTGTGGAACTTGGTGATTTTGATGCCACATCAACAACTGTGGCACTTACTCCCTGTAATGAATTGAAAAACCTGCCTAAACCTCAGATTTACAATACTTTCGATAAATATTATGAGTATTTCGAGGACAGAAGGGATAATAAAATAGAATGGCGGGATTACACACCTTATGAAAACCGTTTGATTGGTTCTTTTATCATACTTGACCAGCCCGACAGGGCACATGAGCTATTGGAATTTTTGCTTGATGATCAGCGGCCTCAGGGATGGTATCACTGGGCTGAGATTGTATGGAAAGATTACCGTGTACCCCGGTTTATAGGCGATATGCCCCATACCTGGGTAGGCAGTGATTTTATTAATGCTTTTCGGACAATGTTTGTTTATGAAAACGAATATGATCAGTCCCTTGTGTTAGCTCCGGCGCTTTATCAGGATTGGATTGACTCTCCCGAAGGTATGTCAGTGGAAGATCTCCCTACTTATTTCGGAGATATATCCTATTCAATCAAAAAAGAATACGATTTCTATCGTTTTTCAGTTTCCGGCGATGTTAAATTGCCTGCTAACGGGATCAAAATTAAGAATTTCAACGGTTCAAAACTGCCTTCAAAAGTTATGATTAACAGCAAGGAAACCAGGCATTTCACTAATAACGAGATCATAGTCAATGAAATTCCTGCCGAGCTACTGATTTATTACTAAGCAAAAAACTTCATTTATGAGTGAATCTAAAGCAAAATTGAATAATACCGGATCGGAAGACCGGATAAAGTTTTCGCAGTTAGCAGCTTATGGTGCCGGTGGTATTATTCCGATTGCACTTTTTAATATTGCCGGTATTCTTGTGGGATTAATGGGAAATATCAGCCTTGGGCTGAGTGCTTTCTGGCTGGGAGTGATTTTAATAATTCCCCGCCTTTGGGATGCAGTTTCCGACCCTATTATTGGTCATCTTTCTGACAATACCAGAACCCGATGGGGGCGCAGGCGTCCTTACCTGCTTATTGGAGGAATACTGGTAGCCATAACTTTTGTGATATTATGGTGGATACCAAAAGGCGATCTGGTTCATTCATGGTTCCCTTCTGAAAGTCAGTTTCAGGCTTTTCAACTGTTTTATATACTTCTGGCATTACTGCTTTTCTATACTTCAACAACAATTTTTGAGATACCTCATGGTGCTCTGGGTATGGAAATGACTACCGATTACCATGAGCGTACACGACTGTTCAGCGCTAAGAGTTTTGTTGGAAACATTTTTGCAATGAGCACTCCATGGCTTTTCTGGCTTGCAAACCGTGAGTTTTTCAGAGGCACCGGGGGTAATGAGGCTGACGGAATGCGTTATGTTTCACTACTTATTGCTGCTTTTTTAATACCATTGTCATTCTGGTGGAGCATAAAACTTCGCGAGCCTGAATTTGCAAGGGTTTCAAAGCAGGAAAAATCTCCTTTCTGGAAAAATATGAAGCATGCCGCCTCAAACAGGAATTTTATAATGCTCACTCTTACCATTTTCACTCTTGCCATGGGTTTTAATTTTGTGAACCTTCTGGGATCCTATATTCCTATTTTCTATGTTTTTGGTGGTGATAAAATGGAAGGTGCTTATTTACTTGGTATTAATGGAACGATATGGGCTATTACAGGAGTACTCGCAGTTTTTCCGCTTAACTGGATAAGTCCGAAGCTTGGTAAACGCTCAACTCTTGTTCTTGCTATTGCATTGATGGTTTTGGCGCAATTGTCCAAAATAGTTTGTTACAATCCTGAGTATCCTTATCTGATAATTATACCTACTATCCTGTTGTCGTCAGGCATGTTGTTTTTCTTTACTCTTGGCTCATCAATGGTTGGCGATATATGCGATGAAGATGATCTTAAAACGGGTCAGCGTACCGAAGGTAGTTTTTATTCGATTTTCTGGTGGTTCATAAAAATGGGAACGGCTCTTGCAAGCTTTGTAGCCGGTGCTTTGATTGTTTTAACTATGTTCGATCAGACTCAGGTTACAAAAGTGGATTCTCTTCAGGGCAGCATCAGGGAATTGCGAAGCGAAATTCAGGTCAGCAACGAAAATACAGCTACAAATCCAACTATTGACAGTCTTTTAGCAAAATCATTATTGCGTTGTGAAGAACTTGAGAACCATCTGGAAACCAAAGCAGCAAACGCAAAACACAGCCATGATCATTATCAGTTTTTATTAAAATCAGTTGAGAATGTCAGGGAGAGGTTAATCGCCCTTGACCCGGAGTTGCCTGATGGATTATTTGAAACCGAACTTAATACTATTGAAAAAGAGATAACTGTTTTAACAAAACAATCGCCTTATACATTATTGATGATGAGGATTGTAGAAATTGGACTTCCGTTACTTCTAAGCATCTTTTCAGTCTTTTTTATTTTGCGGTACTCCCTCACTGAGAAACGAAGCCATGAAATAAAGGAATTGCTGAAACTTAGAAATATTGGTAACGAGATCACAGAGAAAAATGCAGATAATCAATCTGCGATATGATGAATAAACAACAATACGATGACATTCAGCTATAAGAAAGACAGTTTTTATTTTAACGACCGGAAAATATTCCTTAATTCAGGTGAGATCCATTATTTCAGGATAAAGCAGAGCTTATGGGATAAGCACCTGGAAGCCGCAAAAGAAGCCGGTTTGTTTGCTGTAAGCACCTATATTCCATGGGCATGGCATGAACCTGAAAAAGGATTATTTGATTTTGATGGAACTACCCGTCCTGAACGAAATTTGAAATTGTGGTTGCAGAAATGTAAATCACATGGTTTGTTCTGTATTGTAAAACCCGGACCTTTTATTCTTGCTGAATTTCGTGGAGCAGGTCTCCCTGACTGGTTTCTTGAAAAACATGGTGATGATGTTAAAATGAGGAACCGAAAAGGGGAAATTGTCAATAGTGAAGGAGTTAATCTTTTTCATCCTGTTTATCTTGAAAAAGTCAGATTGTGGTACGACCAGATCATGCCACTGATTGGCAGTCAGGAAGTTGATGCCGGTGGTCCTGTAATTATGATGCAATTATGCAATGAAATAGGTGTTTTTTCATGGCTTGCCCATCAGGCTGATTATGGCGGAGAAGTAAAAAACCTCTTTGTGAAATATCTGCAACAAACATTTAATTCGGTTTCGGAAATAAACAGGCTTTGGAATACTGATTATCAATCATTTGACAATGTTGAGCTTCCTCCTGACGGCGTGAGACCTTACACTTCAAAAGGTGATAGAAGCAGAGACTATGAATGGCATAGATTCTGGCGCCGTTATTATGGCGAATACTTACGACTGCTTACCGCCATGATCAGAGAGAAAAATATTGGATTGCTTTTATTTCATAACCTGCCAGGCTGGATTTATGGCAGCGGGTATGAGTTTCCGGTAAATATCACCATGTACGATGATTTGTTTGGCGATAAAAGTGAGATCATTTTCGGGGTTGATCATATACCGGAGTTTGTTTCTTACCGTAATATGCACGATGATCGTATTATTAATGATATAACTGCTACAATACAGGGAGATAAACCTTTGTTTGCTGCTGAGTTTCAGAGTGGCTCACGCGAATACCACGTTGTGACCAATCCACGTGAGATGGAGCTGTTTTACAAGGCAAGTATTGCCAACGGGCTTAAAGGATGGAATTACTATATGTTTTCGCAAGGGCTTAATCCGGAACGTAAAGGATATTCGGGAGATACCTTTTACTGGTTCACTCCGCTTAACGCACATGGTGAACGTAGTTCTGCCTTTGATCTGGTAGAACGTATGAGCAGACTTATTAAAGTGTCAGAGAATTTGATAGTTAATGCTGAACGCAAGGCAGATATCTGTGTTTTGTTTTATCCTCCGTATTATGCTACCGAACTTGAACGACCTGAAAATGGAGCTTGTGAGCTCAGATTTGTTCCTTCAAAAATTCGCCGTCCTGCGTATTTCGATGGCTTACTAAAAGTGTTACAGGTTCTGAATATTGACTATGACATGGCTGATCTGATCGGAACTTCTGCTGAAAGTCTTGGAAAATATGCTCAGGTATGGGCTTTTTGTACTGATGAAATGGATGCAGAAGGCCAGCAGGTTTTAGCCGATTATGCAAGCAATGGTGGACAATTGGTAATATATCCGTATTTACCTGATCGTACCTTAAGGCAGGAGCCATGTTCTGTTCTCAGAGATGCACTGTGCTGTCATCCTGAAAAGGCAGAAGTTATAAGCTCGCCTTTGATTGATATCCTTGGCTTTAAAGATATTAAATGCGCAAATCCGCAAATTGTTTTTGCTGATAAATCCTTGGGTGATGCTGAAATCATTGCACGAACCCTTAATGGTACAGCTTGTGGTTTTATTAAGAAATCCGGCAAAGGCAGTGTTGTTTTCCTGGGAACCTGGCTCGGGTTTGATACCGAAGGACATAAGCCGGTTTATGAAGCTTTGTTACGGAGATCAGAATCTGTTTTAAGACAGGCAGTTTCCTCTAATGACAATGTTACAGTGAGAGAAAGATTCACTCACGATAAATCTGCAATTCTGTTTATTGGTAACTATTTCAACGAAGTGCAAAAATCCAGAATATCATACACGAATCCAGCGAATGGAGATACTGTTCATATTCCGTATTCAGGTGAAGATATCCTGATTCCTCCCCTGTATAGCATTCTTACACCAGTTTGTCTGTCAGTGACTGATGAGATCAGGCTTGTTCACAGCACTTCCGATATTCTTGACATTGCAGTAAATAAGGATGAAATTGGCTTCAGGTTGTATGGCGACAGGGATCTTAAGGGTGAAATTGTTTTGGAAGGTGAGGGAGTTAAAAATATCAGTCTGATCCATCTTGATGATAAACAGATTGATTTTAAATATTCTGATGATCGCCTTGTAATTTATTACCCTCATAAACACCAGCAGGAAATTTTGCTCACTTTAAATATAGTTAAATGAAAATTTTAAATAAGCATGGGTTAAGCATTCATATTCAGGATGATGGCTCAGTAAAAAGTATTGAAGTAGATCCGATAAGGATAAGCATGAAAAATGCTACCCTTTTTGGATATTCAGGAGCAAATATTTTTCTGCGTAAAAGATCAGAGACCATTGAATTCAAAGCTCTTACAGGAGCAGGAAGTAATAGTGCATTTGCGATAAAAGAAAACAGGTTCACAGCAAAAGGCATCTGGGAAGGGATAGAATATGTTTGTGAGTTGCAACTTTCTGAACATAGCCATAGCTGGCAATGGAAAATAGAAACCACAAACCGGAATAGTCAGTCAGTTGAACTTGATTTGATAATGGTTCAGGATATAGGTTTGAAACAGATTCAGGATGGATTGGTAAATGAATATTATGTAAGCCAGTATATTGAAAGGAGAATTCTTGAAGACCCTATTTATGAAAAGGTAATTTGTTGCCGCCAGAATATGAAGGAAGCAAGCGGGAATCCATGGATGATGCTGGCTTGTATAAATTGCGCTGCTTCAGCCCTGACTGATGGTATGTTGTTTTATGGTAAAACTTTTCGCGAAACTTTTATTCCGGAAGCCCTGACTTCAGAAAGCCTCAATGGTGAATATGCCGGAGAATCATCGCTTGTTGCATTGCAGGAACAGCCTTTCGGGCTTGAATCCAATGAAAGTCATTGCAGTGTTTTTATTTGTAAATTTCTTCATGACCATCCTTTGGCAACTTCAAACACTGATCTTAGTCTGCTACCTGAACTGATCAATGAATTTAATGAAGTCGGATCAATTTATTATTCACAAGGACTGAAAAATCCTGTTAGCAGCATATTTACCAGTTCCGGATTACTTTCTGGTGAAGACCTGACTAATGAAGAGCTGGAAACCTTTTTTGGCACTGATTACCGCCATGCTGAGTATAAAGATGGTAAACTGCTTTCATTTTTTTATGAAGAAAATAATCACGTTGCTTTCCGCCTTAAAGAAATTTTGTGCGATCGTCCTCATGGACATATTATACAGGCAAAATCTGGTTATGAACCAGATGAAAGCATTGTTTCAACCACTTCATTTGCTTTTGGCGCTTTCAATTCACATCTAACTCAGGGTAACACCAATTTTAACACCCTTCTCTCAGTATGTTCAAGTCAGTTTAATCAGGATCCGGAAACGGGTCAAAGGATATTTCTTGAACTAAATGGCAAATATTACCTGCTGGGTGTACCTTCTGCTTTTGAAACCGGTTTGAACCATTGCAGATGGATTTACAAGTACAAGGATTCAGTTTTCCAGGTTCGGACCTGGACTTCAAAGACTGCGCCGCAGGTGAATCTGGACTTTAAAGTGCTTAAGGGCGAATCTGTGAAATTATTGATTACCAATCAGTTTGACAGGGTTATTAACTGGACTGCTTTAAGTGGTGATGCTGCACATGAATTTATATGTAAGCCCTCTCAGAAAAGCCTGATTTCAGAAAAGTTTCCTGATGCTCAATTCAGGATAAGGATCAATGGTTCGTCAGATTACCATGTAGCAGGCGATGAAATACTATATAGCGATCATCTAAGTCGTTGTGCTTCATTTTTTGTTCTTGATATTGAGAAAGCAAGAGAGTTTTCAATGAGCTTTCTTGGTGAAATTGAGAAAAAAGCGGAATTTGAAAATTTTGAGGATGCTGATGCACAATTTGTTAAAGATAAGAATAAAGCTTTGGAAATATGGAAAAATCTCAGTCAGAATCTTTCTCTTCAAAGCTCACATCACGATATATCGGCAATAAATGAAATTCTGCCCTGGTTTGGCATGAATGCGCTGATACATTATCTGACCCCATATGGATTAGAACAATTTAGCGGAGCAGCATGGGGCACCCGTGATGTTGCCCAGGGACCAACAGATCTGTTACTGAGTATGGGTAAATATTCAGAAACCAAAAAAATACTTTGTATCATCTTTTCAAACCAGAACCCTGATGGAGGCTGGCCACAGTGGTGGATGTTTGACAGGTATAAAAATATCCGTTCCGACCATGCTCACGGAGATATTATCTACTGGTGTATCATTGCTTTGAGCAGATATATAAAAATTACAGGAGACCGTAATATCCTCGATGAAGTTTTGCCTTATTATCACAATGATGGTGAAGGCAACAAAGAACAAACACCGCTATATGAACATGTTGACAGGTTGATTAACATGATCACAGATTCATTTATACCGGATACTTATTTCGTGCCATTTGGAGGTGGTGATTGGAATGATTCATTACAACCTGTAAGTCAGGAACTTGCTGACCGTATGATATCCTCCTGGACGGTGGAGATGAATTATCAGGCATTTAATGAATACGCAGAGGTTTGTGATATGGCTGGCAGGAAAAAAGATGCGAGGCGACTGAGAAAAATTTGCAGGAATATAAAAACTGAATTTAACAGGTTCCTGATAAAAGATTCTGTTGTTGCCGGTTATGGTCTTATTGGTAAAAATGGCAGGATCAGCCTCTTGCTTCATCCTTCGGACAGGGTCACAGGAATAAAATACAGTATTTTACCAATGAACAGAGGTATAATAAGCGGACTGTTCACTAAAAAACAAGCAGAATATCATCAGCAGATAATTGAAAAGCATTTGAAAGGACCTGACGGTGCCCGTTTAATGGAGCGACCTCTAAAATACAGGGGTGGGATACAAAATATTTTTCAAAGGGCTGAGAGCAGTGTGTTTTTTGGTCGTGAAATAGGTCTGATGTATATGCACGAGCATGTTCGCTATGCCGAATCGCTTGCTGTTACAGGAAAAGCTGATGAGTTTATCAAGGCTCTTCGTCAGGTTATACCGATTGAATACAGTGAAGTTGTGCCTTGTGGTGATTTGCGCCAGTCAAATTGTTATTACAGCAGTTCTGACGTTGCATTCAGTAATCGTTACGAAGCTGACAAGTTGTACAAGAAGATCGCTAAATGCAGGGTAACACTAAAAGGGGGATGGAGGGTGTATTCAAGTGGTCCGGGTATATACACTGGTCTAATCATTCAACATTTGCTTGGCTTAAGGATTGAATCTGAGAGAATTATTTTTGACCCTGTTATGCCTTTGGCAATGGATGGATTAATGGCATCATTTGTTTTGTTGGGTAAAAAGGTCAGAATTGTTTACAGAGTTAGGAACAGATGTTATAGCCCGAAAAAAATCATAGTTAACGGAAACGAGCTTCAATTCCTAAGAGAAAAGAATGAGTACCGTGAAGGAGGCTCAGTGATCGGGAGAACTTATCTCTTAGGTTTTCTTGATAAAAATGAAAATATGATAGAAATCAATATGTAATTCTAAAAGTATGAAATACAACAGATTAATAGCTTTCATTTTATTTATTGCATTTCATTTTCCTGTTCTTGCTCAGGAAAACGAACATCATTTTGCTAATGCAATACGTGAATTCAGGGAAATTGACAAGACAAATCCTCCTAAACCCGGATCAGTTTTGTTTATCGGCAGTTCTTCATTTACGATATGGACTGACCTGGAAAAGTATTTTCCGGATATTGATATAATCAACCGTGCTTTCGGTGGTTCAACCCTAAGCGACCAGATATATTTTGCCGGTGATATTATTTTACCGTACCTGCCACGACAAATTGTTATCTATTGTGGTGAAAATGATCTTGCATTTGACGACCAGTTGACTACTGACGAAGTATTTGAACGATTTCTTACCCTGTACAAGATAATACGCTCTGAATTGCCCGATGTGTCGGTGCTTTATGTTTCAATGAAACCAAGTCCTGACAGATGGCATCTTGCAGAACGGTTTTTTGAAGCCAACAGGAGGATTCAGAGATTGATAGATGAAGAGCAAAGTCTTATTTATATTGACATCTGGGATTCAATGCTCGATAGCAACGGTAATCCTGATCCCTCATTATTTCTTGAAGACATGCTTCATATGAATGAAAAAGGATATGATATCTGGAAAAAAGTTCTTGAAGACAAACTGATAAAATAGCCTGTAACATGAGAATATTTCAGCCTTTTTTGTTGACATTGTTTTTTGCTGCTTTGCTGATCTCGTGCAATAAATCAGTGAAGCATACTTCCGATAAGGAAATGGATGCTTTTATTACGAGCCTGATGCAGAAAATGACAATTGAAGAAAAAATCGGGCAACTGAATCTGCTTGCAGGCTATGAAGACATTATCACAGGGCAGGTTACAGCGTCTGAGATTGGAAAAAATATAAAGGAGGGCAGGGTAGGAGCCTTACTTAACGTGAAATCGCTTGAAAAAATCCGGGCTTTACAGGAAGTGGCGGTAATTGAAAGCCGGCTCGGGATCCCTTTGATATTTGGAATGGATGTCATTCATGGATATAAAACAATTTTCCCTATTCCTCTGGCGCTGGCAAGTAGTTTTGATATGGAACTTATTGAGCAAAGTGCACGTATTGCAGCTATTGAAGCAAGTGCCGATGGCATATGCTGGAATTTCTCGCCTATGGTTGATATTACCCGTGACCCGCGATGGGGTCGGATAGCTGAAGGAGGGGGTGAAGATCCCTTTCTGGTTTCCAGAATTGCGGAAGCCTTTGTTCGTGGATATCAGGGAGATGACCTTGCTGATTCTCATACTATCATGGCTTGTGTAAAACATTTTGCATTATATGGAGCCGCTGAGGCAGGGCGTGATTACAACACCACTGATATGAGCCGTATTCGCATGTTCAATGAGTATTTTCCTCCTTTTCTGGCTGCTATCAAAGCAGGTGCTGGCAGTATTATGACTTCCTTTAACGAGGTTGATGGTATTCCGGCATCGGGAAATAAATGGCTGCTTACGGAAGTGTTGCGGAATCAGTGGGATTTTAAAGGTTTCGTGGTTACTGATTATACAGCCATTAACGAAATGGTCAATCATGGTGTTGGCGATTTGCAAACAGTTTCTGCATTGGCTTTAAATGCAGGCGTTGATATGGATATGATTGGCGAAAGCTATATCTCTACGTTGGGAAAATCATTTGAGCAGCGAAAAATTACTGAATCTATGATTGAACGATCATGCCGCAGAATTCTGGAAGCTAAATATGAGCTTGGCCTTTTTAAGAATCCTTATCTGTATTGCGAACCCGAAAGAATTGAAAAAGAAATTTTTACAGAAAAGAACAATGAAATAGCCCGCGATATTGCCGCTCAGACTTTTGTCTTGCTGAAAAATCAAGATTATTTGATGCCATTGCAGAAAAAAGGGAAAATCGCTCTTATTGGACCTCTGGCTGATAATAAGATGAACATGGCAGGTATGTGGAGTGTTTCAGCAGATCATTCGCAATCGGTTACTGTGCTCAAAGGTTTCAGGGATGCTGTTTCAGACCGGGCAGAGATCATTTATGCAAAAGGCTGTAATATTATAGATGACCCTGAATATATCCGGCGTATTGCAGCACACGGAGGTCTGGATGCTGATAAACTGAAAACTCCCGAGGAACTGCTTGATGAAGCAATAAATGCAGCACGGAATTCAAATGTAGTGATAGCAGTAATGGGAGAAGCTGCTGAGATGAGCGGAGAAAGCGCTAGTCGTTCCGATATCTCCTTGCCCGGAAATCAGCAGCAATTGCTGAAAGCATTACTGAAAACCGGAAAACCCGTAGTTTTGGTTCTTTTCACAGGACGACCTTTAACACTGACATGGGAAAATGAAAATATTCCTGCTATTCTGAACGTCTGGTTTGGAGGCACTCAAACCGGAAATGCAGTTGCAGACGTGATTTTTGGCAATGTGAATCCCTCAGGCAAACTGCCGGTTAGCTTTCCGCGAAATGTAGGTCAGATTCCTGTTTATTACAGTCACAAAAACACAGGTCGTCCACTACCGGAAGGTGAATGGTACACTAAGTACCTGTCAAATTATCTTGACATTTCAAACGAACCCTTATATCCGTTTGGATATGGTCTGAGCTACACTGAATTTGAATATTCCGGACTAAAGCTGGATAAACAATTACTTACTGAGGGTGACAGGTTAAATGTTCAGGTTACGCTAAGCAATACCGGGAATTATGATGGTGCTGAAGTTGTGCAGCTATACATCCGCGATGTTGTTGGAAGTATTACCCGCCCTGTGAAAGAGCTTAAAGGGTTCAGAAAAGTATTTCTGAAAGCCGGTGAATCGCAGAAAGTATCTTTTACATTAACTACTGAAGACCTTAAATTCTATAATTATGATCTTGAGTATGATTATGAACCGGGTGAATTTCTGATCATGACAGGAGGTAATTCCAGAGATGTACTCACTGCTTCTTTTTTATTACAATAATCCGGTTACAATTATAGAATTATTACTTTTGAACTCTTTAAATTTACGTCACTTTAACCCGAATTAAATCTTTTAGTATGAATACAGGCAAGACCACAGGTTATCAGGCAGGGAATGTTAACCATGTCCGAATCCTGGCATTGACGATTGTTGCAGCACTTGGCGGCTTTTTATTTGGTTTCGACAGTGGGGTTATCAACGGCACTATACATGCACTACAGGAGGCTTTCAATTCCGATGATGTTGGTACAGGTTTCAATATTGCATCTATGTTACTTGGATGCGCTGTTGGTGCTTTTTTTGCCGGAAATATGGCAGATAAAATTGGTAGAAAGAAAACCTTGCTGATAGCTGCCATATTTTTTATTATTAGCGCCTGGGGTTCAGGAATTGCTTCCAGCTCCACCGAATTTGTTATCTACAGGATACTTGGAGGACTTGCCGTTGGAGCAGCAAGTATTATATCGCCGGCATATATTGGCGAAATTGCACCTCCTCATATCAGGGGAAGGCTTATATCATTGCAGCAGCTTGCAATAGTTCTGGGTTTGTTCATGGCTTTTTTCTCCAATTACAATATTGCTCTTGGTGCCGGCGGAGCTGCTGAAACTTTCTGGTGGGGTTACAAAGCATGGCAATGGATGTTCTGGATAGAAATTCTACCGGCATTGCTGTTTTTCCTGTTCCTTTTTCTTATTCCTGAATCACCACGCTATCTTGTTGCAATCGGGAAACATGAAAAGGCTCGTAATATCCTTGCAAAACTTACTGAAATAAAAACAGCAAATCTACAAGTTGAATCAATTAGAAAAACAGTTATAGGAGAGCGTAAATCCCGGCTTTCTGATATAATAAATCCTGGTTCCGGAAATATTTATACTATCGTTTGGGTAGGTATGGCATTGGCTGCTTTGCAGCAGTTTACGGGTATTAATGTTGTGTTTTACTATGGCTCAGTTTTATGGCAGGCTGCTGGTTTCACTGAAGCCGATGCTTTGCTTACAAATGTTATAAGCGGTTCGGTGAATGTGCTGTTTACTTTCGTTGCAATAGCCCTTGTTGACCGCGTTGGACGAAAACCTTTACTGCTTATCGGAGCTTTGGGTCAGGCACTTATGCTCGGTATACTGGCTCTCATATTTGCTTACGGCTCAAAAGACAGTGCTGCAGGTCTCGAATTGACAGGTAAGACAGGCATTATGGCTTTACTGGCCGCCAATGCCTATATTGCATTTTTTGCCTTCACCTGGGGTCCCGTTATGTGGGTCATGCTTGGCGAAATGTTCCCAAACAAATTCAGGGGTGCTGCCCTTGCTGTAGCAGGATTGGTTCAGTGGGGCTCTAATTTTTTGATAACCATATCATTCCCTATCCTGTTGACATCTATTGGCTTGGGTATGTCATACGGGATTTATGCAGCTTTCGGGCTGATAGCATTCTGGGTCGTTAAAAAATATGTTACCGAAACCAAAGGCAGAACCCTTGAACAAATATCAATGGATCATGCAGGGTGAGAATACAAGTGAGAGTTTTGAAATTTAAATTTTTGATAATCAGTTTTATGAGAATAAAGTTGATAAAAATAGTTTTATTTGCAGCAATGGTATCTTTTCCCGGTTCCTATATTGTTTTAGGGCAGGATAACAGCCTCTACGAAAAAAGAATATTCATCAGCGGACAGGATAGCCTCCTGTACCGGGTCATGTTTCCCGAAGATTTTGATCCTTCCGGAAAATACCCTTTGATTTTCTTTCTTCACGGTGCCGGTGAGCGAGGCGATGATAATGAAAAACAGCTTGTGCATGGCGGTTCGTTTTTTGCTTCTGAGTTTAACCGTAAAAACTATCCGGCAATTGTTATTTTTCCGCAATGTAAAACTGATAATTACTGGGCTAATGTGGTGTTTTCGACCAATGATGACGGAAGCCGCAATTTTGATTTTAACCCAACAGAAGAAGCCAAACCTCCTATGAGCTATCTGTTGGAGCTTATTGATTCTTATCTTTCCGAACCCTATACTGATCTGCAACGTGTTTATATAGGAGGACTATCAATGGGAGGTATGGCAACTTTTGAATTGCTTTACCGAAAACCTGAAATTTTTGCTGCTGCCTTTCCAATTTGTGGGGGTGGAAATCCGGATTTTATAAATTCCGGTATCAGAAATGTGAAAATCAGGGCATTCCATGGCGAAGAAGATACAGTAGTAAAGCCTGTGTTATCAGTGAGAATGATTGAAGCTTTCAAAGCAGCAGGTGCTGATGCCAGCCTTACAATTTATCCCGGAGTAGGGCATAATGCGTGGGATTATGTCTTTAAAGAAGAAGAATTGTTGCCCTGGCTCTTCTCATGTCATAAATAATAGTTTAAGGGTTCTGAGAAAACTTTTTATTCTAAAATTAAGATATAGCATGCCTGCAGGATGCTGTTTTAAAAGTACGTAAAGTACAAAAAGATCAATTATGATTATTTCACATAAAAATCACATACTAAGTCATCAGCAAAACAGCTTGGACTATTTCGTAAATACAAATCGTATATATTCAGAACTCCTGATCCCATCTTTGAGAATCAGTAGGTTACCTTTCACCTATCGCAGACAATAAATGTCGTAAATTTGCCAAAAAAACAGATATGCAACAGATACTTCCTATTTTCCCCCAAGACATAAAGATGGTTAATTATCAGGTAGGATTTAAATCAATGGATGACTTTGTCCATTATTTTGTAAATGGAATGCCTGTTTATTGCCATGAGTTAAATGACAAGAACGGTTATCGTTATGTATTAGCTACTCTTGTTAATCATAATTTTTGCAGTATCAAAGAGTTGAGCAATGCTTTAGGTGTAAACAGGAAAAATATAGAGCGTTATGCTAAGGATTTGCGTGAAAAGGGTATGTCTCACTTTTTTAATCGAAAAGAAACTCGGGGTCAATGCTACAAGTTTACTCCGGAAAAGATGAATCAGGCACAACGTCTTTTAGATCAGGGATATTCCCAATATCGAACAGCAAAAATTGTAGGTGTAAGTGAGAGTGCAATCCGTTATCATATTAAGGCAAATAGTTTAAAAAAAAAGTAACTACTTACAGTCCAGTATCGGCTACTACACCCTGTGAACGAAATATTGCTGATTTTCTGGCTTCAGAAATGATAGGTGTAGGAGCTACTCGTATTGAGGATCGTGTATTTGCTGCCCTTGGCATACGTAAGGCAAAGATTTTTTTTGAACCATGTGAAAGTGTTGAATATGGAGGAGTCTTATTATTGCTTCCTTTCCTTATTGCCAATGGATTGTTGAGCTACAATAATTATTATTCAGAGAGGCTTTCGGGGTACTATGATTTTGACAATGTTATGCTAAGCCTTGCCTTTATGTACCTGTGCCGTATCAAAAGCATTGAACAACTCAAACACTTCAGTCCTGGTGAACTAGGAAAGCTGCTGGGTCTGGACAGAATTCCAGAGGCTCGTTGTATGAGAGGGATCATTAAAGAAATAACCGTTCAGGAAAGAGCTTCGCAGTGGAATGCTTACCTTTCAGAGCAATGGATAAACCAAGAAGATACGTGCATATACTATATTGACGGTCATGTACAGGTATATCATGGACATTTAGCCAATCTGGGCAAGAAACACGTTAGCCGTCAGAAGCTTTGTCTGCCGGGAATGGTTGAGTTCTGGGTGAATAATGCCGATGGGTTGCCTTATTTTTATGTGACTGGGCAGGTGAATGAAAAGCTTCAGGAAATGCTTACCACCGAATTGGTTCCCCGGCTGCTTGAGCTAACTGATGGCAGGGTCAGCCAAGAAGATCTTGATGCAGACCATAGGCTTCCCAGGTTCACCCTTGTATTTGACAGGGAAGCATACAGTCCGGTATTTTTTAAACACTTATGGGAAAACTTCCGCATCGCAGTGATTACCTACAGAAAGAATATAAAAGATCAATGGGAAGAAGAAGAATTTAATGTACATTATATTCATACCGATGTAAAATCCACCATGGTCTTATGTGAAAAACAGGTAGAACTCAATGGCGTTGAATTACGTGAAGTACGCAGGCTTACTGATACCGGTCATCAAACCAGTGTGATTACGACCAATTATAAGATGTCAACAGCTCTTATTGCCTTATACATGTTTTCACGTTGGGCGCAGGAAAACTTTTTTAGATATATGAGGCAAGAATACGATATAGACAGAATAATACAATACGGTGTTAATGAGTTAGATAAATCCATTATGGTAGTTAATCGGGAATATAGTAATCTTACATATAGACTTAAAAAATTGAGAGAGAGAATAGCTCGGCGTCAAGCAAAGCTTTATGTGTTATTGGAAAAAAATATTTCAGATGAAATGGAACAAACCGGAAAGAATATTCAGAAGCAATTACTACTGAGCAAAGAAATAGAATTATTTAAAGCAAAAGAAAAAGATATTATATCCCAAAGAGCACAACACCCTTACAAAATCAGCATAGGAGAAATGCCCGAAAATATCAGATATAATAAGCTAAAAACAGAAAGCAAGCACTTGCAAAACATCATTAAGATCATCTGTTACAGAGCTGAAACGGCAATAGCCAACCTACTATCTTGCTATTATCGAAAAAGTTCAGATGAAATAAGGGCATTGGTAAAGAGTATTATTTTTGCAAAGGCTGACTTGTATCCGAATTATCAGACAAATACTCTTACGGTTAGATTGAATAGTCTGGCAACTCCAAGGGACAATTTAGCAGTACGAGAAATTTGTCAAACCATAAACGATTATGAAGCAATTTTTCCAGGTACAAAACTCAAGCTGGTCTACAAAACTGCGACATTGCCGCCTGCGTGAGATCAGGAGTTCTGAAATTTGATGTTACCGAGAGCCTTCAAAATGACGGTCGTAGAAAATTATACTATATTTCAAATATATCACAAAATTAATATAGCACAACAAAATTTGAGCAATGACAATGTATCATATATATAACGTTTTAAGGGCTTGCAAACGATCACAATAAGTCACTAATTTAGTTAGCTATTATATTCTGGATTGTAGATATGCTATTTTTGAACGAGACAATGTCATATGTTTTTGGGATTTTAAGATGTGCCAAATCATCCCTTATCGTTTTGCATAAAATGATAAATTGTTTAATCTTGGCTTTTTCATAGGTAGGGATGTATTTAAATTGAATCTGATTTGTATTTAGCATCATGAGTATATCGCCGATTTCAAAATCATATTTATTTGATTTAACGACACCAAATTCATTTTGGTGCTTAAAAGGCAAGATGATTTTTTTGCATTCAATCAATCTGATTCGGTATTCTTCTATCATAGGCAAAAGTGATTTTAGTAGTGATAGCCAGACTGCGTTTTCGACATACCACGATTGTTTATGTATAGCCAAATATGCTGTATTGTAGTAAGCTTCATCACCTATAAATTCAAGAATACCGGAGGCCCAGCATTTCCAGACTTGCTCCGGAGTCAGGTTGTTAATTGGTGTGTAGGTTAAAGTACTCCAGTTGTTTTGATTGGCATAAGCTGTTAGGTAGTGGTTGTACTCGCTGAGAATGTCAGTGCTGGATGATAAAAACTCGCAAAGGTGGAAGTCGAATCTGGATAATGAAACTGCGATACTTTCTTCAAGTATTCTTGTTTGACATTGGTTGAACTTTAACTGGTATCTCAACATATATGTTAGGTCAAATGAAGAGGATATGTTTCTGAAGTAAAGTTTTGACAATCCTGCTTCGGCGGGTAAATCATTTTCTTTGATTATAAGAGGGTCGAGAATGACAACAAACTTATGGCGCTGGTAAATCGGTTTGGACAAGTTATACCGGCTTAAATCAATAAGAAAGGCTTTGAAGTGAGGTAGTATTTCCGGAGTAATTTTCTCGAATACGATAACCCTGTGAATGTCGGAAGGTGTTTTTTCAAAAATTGAAGCAGGTGTTTTATCCACATAGGTTTCCGTATTGATATCGAGTTCAAAATGGTTGCATAAAAATGATTCTACAGGTTTGTATCCATCGCTTTTGCATTCATCAAGCTTAATATTCTCATACCTGATTGCTTGGCCATTACCGATGACGGGTTTCAGGGCAGCCTTAATATTTTTAGGTGCGTGAGCCGGTAGATAGAGGAGCGCTATTAATCCATTCATGAGCTTATTGCTAATCTCGTGAAGAAAATTAATACATGAAGGGGCGTCCCAGAAGCTATTCATCTGTCACTATTTGTATGACTATATCATTTACGATCAGTTTTGTGTCGATAATGCTCAGGCAATATAAATATTCGAGCATATTCTCATTTTCAGACGGCTCTTTATTGAAACCGACTTCGTTAATAAACTCCTCCCTAGAGAGGGCTCCATCCCATTCGATAAGAATATTAACCGCAGTAATTATATCATTGTTAAATAAACCAAAATCGCCCAGCAGTTTTTCCTTTTTTGAAGTAAATGATTGCTCAAAGGTGTTTAGCTTTTCGAGCCAGGTTTCAGGTGAAATGACGATTAGGCTATGGTATTCCCTGAGCAACTGATCCCAATTGCCTATTTTACTGAATATTTCGTTAATATCAGCTGTAATGCAACCTGTTTCCCTGAACCATTCCCTTGCTACTTCTTTATTCCACTGGGGAATGTTAAATATATCTGCTCTTTGGTTTTCAAGTTTTTGAAATACATTTTCATTTCTAGAGAAGATTGACCAAAGGTTTTCGGGGCGGATCATAAAGAGGGCGGAGATTGCGGTCTTATTTTCTAGCCATTTTGAAATGGATGTGATATCCTCAAAGATATTTTCATTCTTTTCATCAAATAGAATCAGGTTGTGCCTGTTGCTCATACGTTTTTTCTCTACATCTTTCCAATAATTTTCATTATCCGAGAAAGGAGGGTTGGGTGTGATTAGGTTAAGCTCTTTCTTTCTTGATTTAAGAAACTCCACAACAGCGTTGATCCCTCCCATTACACTACCCCGCAGGATGATGATTTTTTTGTCGGGATCCATCATTTTGTCATAATAAAGAGCGGGGAATGGGCTTCTTAATTCTCTGTTATCCAGATGATAAATGATTCTAGATGTTTCCCTGTTGAACTCAGATGGTAGAGCACGTTCTTTATAAAAGAGGTTATCCTTAACCTGTTTTTCATCCCCAATAAAGCCCAGCAGATTTGGTGTACGCAAGACTGCGTTACCACTTGGTTCAAATCGCAATATACCCAAGTCTATCATTTCCTCCAACAAAAATTTTACCTCGACTTTTGGGTTTGTTTTGTCAAATCCCTCAGACCAGTAGAACAATACCTCATCGGTTATTTTTTCAACACTCATTCCTTTACTTATGACTTCGGAGTTATTTATGGATTCGTTGGCGATAATATTTGCGATGAGGTTGTACCTTTCATCAAGGCTAAGTGTGAGGTTAAACTTTTCCTTTATTTCATCTCTGCTTCTTTCGTATGCCAGCGAGATATCATTGGGTGTTATTATAATTGGAAAAGTATTTATTTGCCTTTTATCGTTGATAATTTTAACTAATGTTTTGCAAAAGATCTGAATCAAACTCGGGTACCAATTACAATGAGACAGGATACTGAAAATCAGGTCGTCTGATTCGAATTTAGCTCCGATTGTTTGAAGAGGTAATGTTATTAGCAATTGGGCTTCGCGTGCTTCTTCATTGTCCAGCATGGG
>Ga0302246_1001132_pt1 | contig 19942 bp, 29 predicted proteins | sample AAG_UR_Trp_MG_FD_193533 | JGI IMG/M metagenome (GOLD analysis project Ga0302246, IMG submission 193533) | Enriched activated sludge microbial communities from anaerobic digester in WTTP, New Holstein, Wisconsin, United States - AAG_UR_Trp | ecosystem: Engineered > Bioreactor > Anaerobic >...
TCTCGGGGTGCAGATGTCGAGGTATGACGGGTCGGGCATGCCGTAGCTGTTGACGCGGTACATGGTGATCTGCCGTTCGATGGCCACCTGACCCGATGCCAGCACCATGTACGTGGAGATACCGTCATGCAGCAGCAGGTTGCGTTCTTCCATGGTCCAGCGGTCCTTGAGGGCCGGAGGGAGGATGCCGGGCAGCACCAGCGTCTGTAGCGGGCGGGCCGGGTCGATGCCCAGCGAGGCCGTGGACACGATGCCGTCGACGGCGGCCCATATGTACGGGGGCGTGGGCGATGCGCCGATGCCCATGCAGGTGGCAAGCTGGGTGTTGGCGGACTGCCCATGTGCGGCGGTCTCGCCGTGGGTGCCCCGGAACGCCGTGAAGCAGAACCCCTCGGTCTGCTTCAGCGGCCCCCATCGCTTCGCCAGTTCGGCGTCGATGGCGGCGCGGCTGTCGGCGTCGGTGTACGGGCTGATGATGGCATGCCACCACTGGTCGCCGAGAGCGGCGAGCGCCGTCTCCATGGCCGGGTTGGCGGTACCGCCCGCGGGCTGGACCACGGACACGGTGAGCCCCTTGGGAGTCTCCTCGCCATGGTAGTTCAGCCGCAGGTCGATGGCGTTGCCTGTCTCCCCGGCCCACTTGCAGGTCAGGGTGACCACGGCGCCCACGGCCGCCCCCGTCATGGGCAGGTCCGCGCTGGCGGTGATGGCGGCGGCAAGGCGCGTGGCGATGTCCGCCGGCGTGTCGCCGGCGGTGACCGCGATGCGCACCCTTTCGCCCCCCACGTACAGGTTGAGCGTGCCGGAGACGTTGGCCGCCCCGGCGAGGGTGACGGTGCCGGAGGACTTCTGCCCTGCGGCGTCATCGTCGAGGGCGATGGCCCATGTCTCGGTATGGCTGTCCGCGTTCTTCAGGGCCGCGAACATGGCCGACAGCATGGAACCCCGACCGAACAGGGCCGCAGCGTGGTCGGCGGACAGCACCCGAACGGGGGTGTTGGCGGCCTGCGTTCCGGCGCCCAGACGTTGCCCCAGCACCATGACCCGGCGCGGGTCTTCAGGCGTGCCGGTGACGGCGCGGGTGTTGTCGAACTCCACGTAGGTGAGGGGAACGCGGATGTCCGACGGGATGGCGTTGAAACTGATGGTCATGGGCTATGCCTCCTTCGCGGCACGGGGGCGTGCGGGCTTGGCGTCTTGCGCGGCATGCGCGGTCTGGGGTGCGGTGTCTGCCGGGGCGGCGTCGCCTGCTGGTGACACATGGACGGCGTCGCCGTCCTGCAACCGGCGCACCCAGAAGGACGAACGACGTACCAGTGCCCCCTCTGCGGGTATGGGTTCGCCGGTGTCGGGGTTGCGGAGTACGCGCCCCTGAACGGGGGCGATACGGATCATGGTCATGGGTCGGTACCTCCAGCCCCTACGCCTCGCCCGCCAGTTCGGGAGGGCGCACGGGAAAAACGGTTGCGTCCAGCACGGTGCCGTCGGCTTCTTCCTGGGTCAGGCCGCAGGACAGGAAGTCCGGCAGCTGTGCCATGGCCTCTTCCGACAAGATGCCCCCGATGGAGATGCGCTGCCGCCAGCTTGCGGCCCACAGGGCCACGGCGTTGCCATCCAGTCTGGCCGAATACAGGTTGTCCACCTTCAGCGCCTCGGGGCGGGTCTCCACCTCGGCAAGCCCCCAGCGGTTGCCCTCTATGCACGCCAGCAGGGGCGGCAGCAGCGTGAGCGCCACGGTTTGCGCGTCGGCCCCGCGTCTGCCGGTACCCGCCACCACGAACGCGCCCCAGAGCACGTCCGCCGCTTTCTCGGAGCCTCGCGTCGAGACGCCGATGATGCCGAGGCAGGCCACGCGCACGGCGGGCGCGGCAGAGGCATAGCGGGCCAGTTCGGCCTCGTCGAAGCGGCCTGCGTGCCTCTCGACGCTCACCAGTTGGGGCACGGCGGCCTTGATGGCCACCACCATGGCGTCACGCACGGCCACAAGACTCATGACAACACCCCCGCCATCTCACGGTGCATCCAGTCATCGACGATGGCCACGAGGTCGGCCTCGTCGTCGCTGGACAACCCGAGATACGGCCGCTCCGGGATGGTCACGGCGGCCTTGCGTATCCACTGTCCGGCCACCCGGAAGCGCAGCCCGTTGCCCGTCTTCGCCTTCACGGTGCCCCCGAACTGGTGGATGGCCCCGTAGCGCAGGTTGGTGCCCACCTCGACCCCGCTGGCACCGGGCAGCAGGTCGTGGGTGATGGAGTCGCGCAGGCCGCCGCGGTCCACCAGCGTCTGCCCGCCTTCAGCCGCGGCACGCGCCGACGTGGGCCATTCGACGCCATCCGGCCCTTTGCCCTCTTCGAAGCGACGCATGGTCAGGGACACCACCGCCTCGCCCACCTCGTCCAGCACCTGCGGGAGCAGGCCCGGCCCCAGCGTGGCGGAAAGCAGCTGCAACCTGTGGCGCAGTGCGCCGTCACGGTAGATGACATCCAGAGACGCGCCGGACATCAGTAGTCCTCCAGCTTGCCGCGCAGCGGCGAAGGGGGGAACGAGAAGGCCACGCCGCCGCCGCCCGTGACACTGACGGAAGGGAGGTCAAGACGCAGGGATCCGTCTGCCAGCGCGGCCAGCAGCTTGCGCGCCTCTGCGCCGCGCCGCTCGAAGAGGGAGGCTTCGCCTGCACCGTTCTGCGGCAGGGCCGCCACGGCCAGGTCGACGCACAGCCTGTTCAACAGCGGCGGCACCGAGGCCAACGGCAGCAGGTAACGGCCACGCAGGGCGGCGTCCATTTCGCTGGACGCCGCCGCGAGTGCCCGCACCATCGCCGCGCGGTCCGGTTCACCATCGTCGCCCGTACCGGCGATGGTGTAGGAGGTCGCGCCGTAGCGCGCGATGATGTCGTCGGGCGTGGCGTACATTATGCGGCGTCCTTGGGCTGATGCTCACCCGCGCTTCCTGCGCCGGATTCGCCATCGCCGGCGGAAGACGTGGCCCCCGTATCGCCCGGCTGCCCGCCTTCCACGGCGGGCTTGGCACCGGCCTTGGCGTCCGCTCTGGCCTTGGTGTCGGCCTTGCCCTTGGCAGCGGTCCTGTCCGGTGCGGATTCGATCTCGACCCCCACCACACCCAGCGAACGCAGGGCGTGGGGCTCGTCGTCCATGGTCACGGTATCGCCGGGGGCGTATTCCCTGCCGTCGTGCCGCAGGCGGGAGAGCACTTCATATTCGGGCATGTCTGTTACCTCGCTAGGCGATGACGTTGCGGAGCAGGAAACCGGCCTCGGGCGCGGTGACGAGTTCCTTCAGTGATTCACCGGCGCGCACGCGGACACCGCCGCGCAGACCGATGTTGGGGTCTGCGATGGCACCCGCCACGGGCTTCCCGTAGGGCACGGTCATGCCCCATGTGACGCCCTGCCGCGTGGACGCCGCAGGGTCCAGATAGAGCATGGCGACATGCGGCCCCCATGTACGCACCAGTTGCGGGGCCTGCCCTTTGCGATTGGCGTTCACCCTGGCGTTGCCGATGAGCAGCCTGTCGATCTCCATCAGGCCCATGAACTGCTCGCGGGTGACCATGCCGCCCTGTGCACCGGGGTAGATGGCCTGCACGACCTTGGGGTGCACCCGCACTCTGGTCCATACCGGCTGGGACATGATGAGGGTGTTGGGGCGCAACAGGGGGGCTTCGAGCGACTCGTTGATCCTCGCCACGGGGTCCGACGTGGGGTCGCTGAACTGGCTGGTGCCGGACAGGGTGAGGGTGTTCTCGGCAGCGTAGTTGGCGGCATCCTGAACCTTGGCCGCCACGCGGCATTCGCGGTCCAGCCTGATGAGGCCCATGATGTACTCGACCGACTGCCCCCGGATGTCCTGATTCATCTTCGCCGCCTGATCCAGGTCGTCCTGTGGCAGCGGGTCTTCGAGGCCCCAGTCTTCGACCGAGGCTTCCAGTTCTTCGCTGGCCCACGTGACCTCGTTGGGGCGGCCCTTACGGCCCACGCGCGTGTCAGGACGGTTGAAGCTCTCCAGCCCGTAACGCTGGTACTTGAAGGTCTTGGTCCCGACGGGTTGCACGCGGGGCATCACCTGGTCGGCGATGTACGAGGTCTCGGGGTTGCGAAAGGCGATGGCGATGGCCGTCAGTTCAGGGCTGACGACGAAGGGTGCGGTGCCCATGGATGCTCCTTGTGGTTGTTACGCCGCGTAGCCGGGCGCTTTCAGGTAGGTGACGACGGCATCGACGATCCCGGCCTCGAGGGCGAACCCGACGATGCGCTGTCCCGTGGTGGCGGCGACGGCGCGCCCGGCTGCATCGCTGGTGAGGGGGGCGCCGGTGGCGAACGTGCCGCCGCACTGCACTTCGGGCAGGCCGGTCATGGCCACGTCGGCACGGCCGTTGTCCTGCTTGCCGAGTTCATCGGTGGTGCCGATGAGCGGTTCGGTCGGCCCGGCGGCCTGCTTGACCATGCCCGCCGTGGCAGTGAGGGCCACGATGCGGTAGGGGGCCAGCGATCCCGACACGTCATAGGTCTTGTAGATTCCGGGGTTGGACATGGTGGGCTCCTACTTGTCCCGGCCCGCCTTGACGGCGGCCACGGCTTCGGTGGTGGTGATGACGATGCCGTCGCGGGCCTGACGTTCGCGGAACGCCACGGCACGGTCGGCGACCTCGTCGGGGGTCAGGCCGCCGATGCCTTCATCGCCCACCTTGGCGGCCGAGCGCTCGGCGAAGTCCACCTGCACGGGCAGACGGGCGAGAAAGGTCTGAAGATACGCCTGCGCTGACACGGCTTGTGCGGCGTCGCCTTCGCCGAACGTCACGGTGGAGTCTTCGGGCAAGGCGGCCATGAAGTCGACGAGGCCTTCGGCCTGTGCGGGCGTGAGGCGACCGGACGAGATGGCGGCATCCACGGATCGCGTGGCATCGGCCTTGCGCTGCTGTGCGGCAAGGGCGGCCTCGCGTGCTTCCAGTCTGGCGAGGCGCTCGGCGAAGTCGGCCGAGGCCGAGGCCGGGTCGAGCTTGACCTCGACCCCTTCAGGGGAGGCGGGAACGGACTTGGGCACGGTCTTCTCCTTCTTATGGTTGGCGTGGGGATTACGCTCGGCGAAGGACGGGTCGGGCCCGGCCTCGACACGCACGCGGGTGGCGTCTTCGGCGGCCCAGTCGAGTTCCCATGCGGGCAGGAGGTCGTCGGCCGTCTCGCGACCGTCGCGCTCGATGACCCACTCACGCACGCGGCGCAGCATGTTGACGATGCGACCGAGGATGCCGGCTGTCTCCTCTTCGCCGAACTCCACGGTCACGAACTCCTCGTCGCCGCCCGCGAACTGCACGGGGGCCAGCCCTTTCACCGCGGGCGGCATGGCGCCGAGAAAACCCACGTGGCGCAGATAGTAGACGCCGGGCTTGGGGTTGTTGGGGGCGTCCGGGCGGTAGAAGCTGGCGGACACCTTCTTGTACCGTCCGGCCTCGACCTGTTCGGCGAACGCCGCGTCGAGTTGGTCGGGTTGTGCCAGCAGCGACCCCCCCTGTGCGGACAGGGCACGCACCCAGCCATAGGCCGGGGCGTCGGTCGTGGGGTGCCCCACGACCAGCGGAGCCTCGTGCAGGGCCGGGTCGTAGGCGTCGGCACTGGCGGCGAGGTCCGCCTCGCGGAACTCCAGCGGCTCGCCCTGCATGGGGGTGTGCCTTCCGGCACGGAAGATTTCGATGGGTTTGTTGGGCATGGCCTCCTCCTGATTGCGTTCGGCGCGGGGTGCGCGAAGCCTCAGGCATCGGGATGCCATGCGGAAGGGCGTGGGTCTTTTAGCGGTGGCGACAAAAAAAAGCCCCCGGAGGGTGGCCGGGGGCTTCGACAGTCGCGAGGGGCGTAGTGGTTTCGGCAGGACTACAACGACTCCGCGACCCATGGCAAGGGGGGAGGCGACGCGGAGGCGTTCATGAACGTTCACGAACGGGTCGTGTGCGACGAACGCGCCGGATGCGGGTCATGGCAAGGGCATGCTTAGGCGTGCGCCTCAGAAGCCGTTCTTGACGATGCCGCCCCTTCGTCCTATGCAGAAGATGCCGAAGGTACGGGTCGGGATGTGGCTCCGACAACCCGTGCCGGGTGGCTGCGCGGCCACATCGCGTAACGCCGACCACCTCCTTCCCGCCTCATTCCCTTCTTCAACGAGGTAGCGATGGCTGACTACATGTTCGTGCTCGGTACTACCGAAATCGAGTTCGACCCGGACAAGGATGAGCTAAATCGCACCAAACACAAGTATTCTCTTAGCTGCGCAGCGGACATTATTGAGAGCTACATGATAGGGCGTATCGCCTGCATCTTTAGCGATGAATACGCTGATGAAGGCGTACACGATGAGCCGCGCTTTCAGATTCTAGCCGAATATGAAGGCAAGGTCGTCCAAGTCGTCTGCACATGGAGAAACGAGGGGAAGACCGTGCGCATCATCTCAATGCACAGGGCGAACGACAAGGAATGTGAGGCGCTCTATTCGGAGCTACGAGCGGTTTACGGCTCCTGATTTCTCGCCCACAGCAGCTTGCCCACGCGCTGGTTGTTCAGCACCCCCGGCGTGGAGGCGGGCACCAGCGTCCACCCCACGAACGCCCCTTTGACCACGTTGGCCACCAGATACAGGCTCTGCCCTCGCGTGCCTGCCTGAACGCGCTTGATGAACCGCTTGCGCAACTCCACCCGCCCGGTCACCTCGTGTTCATCCAGAGTCATCCAGACCTCGAAGGGGTCGGCCAGTATCTCGGGGATGAACGGCACCCAAGGGCTGCGGCCCGGAGCCACGTGCCCGGCTACACCGGCCACGGTGAGCAGTACGCTGCCGCCGGGCGTGTCGAAGGTCTTCTCCTCACCACCCAGCACCTTGCGCACGATGGTGGACATCTCGTCGGCGCTGTCCGTCTTCTTGGCCAGTCTGGCCGTGGAGGCATCCACGGGAACGTCCTTGGGCCTGCCGGCCGTGCGCCAGTCGCCGGGGGTCAGCCTGCGCCACTTGCCCCAACTGCCGTCATCACGCGAGGCCCGCACCGTGGACTCGGGCAGTTGCGCCCCCGTGGCCGCCTTGCCGGGGTTGTACGCCCAGCCGGGGTCCACCCCTGCGACCGTGCGCACCTCCTTGAGTCCTTCCGGAGTCTGCAACGTCACAGTGCGCCACTCGTCCGGCGGAGGATTCCACACGGCCCAGCCATTGGCCTCCAGTTCCCGGTCTGACACCGTCTGTGCCGAACAGCGGCACCCCCACCCGTTGGGCGGCCAGTGGGTAGACCACCACGGATCATCGAGCGGCACCACCTTGCCATGCCAGATGCGGTGTTCCTGACGGGTCTTGCTGTCGAGCGTGGCCACGTACCGGGCATAGGGCCGACGCGCCCTGGTGCGCTGTGCCTGTTCCCATTTGCCCGCCATGTAGGCGGTGCGGACGTTGGTCTGGAAGATGGTGCGGGTGCGCCAGCCGCGCGAGCCTTTGTAGCTCCAGCCGTGGGCCGCCACCAGTCTGTCGAAGTCCTTGCGGAACTCGGCCAGGGTGGTGCCCTGTTCCAGCCCCTTGCGCACGGCCTCTTGCAACCCGGCCAGCAGGTCGTCCTGCATGGCCCCCGCCACCACGAAGGCCTTGGCGTGGGCTGCCTCCATGAGGTCGGTGTAGTGGCGCGTGGGCAGGCGCACCTTGCCGTTGTAATAGTCGATGGCCTCACGGAACGGCGTGTCGCGGGCTACGGCGGCGGCGCTCATGCCCCTGCCTCGTCGTCGGGGCCTGAGGCGTCCTGTCGCGCGTCGGCCGAGGCCATGCCCGCCAGTCGTGCGGTGGCCAGTCCCCCGGCGAGCAGTCGGGCCATGTCATCCAGCCCCGCCAGCGGGTAGCGGGCGAGCAGCCGTTCGCTGAACATGGCGAGGTCGCCGCCGTGGGACGCGATGTCGTCCATCAGGTGGAGCACGTCGTCCACCATGGCGGTGCTGGCCTTCTCCGCCAGATCCGACAACTGGTCGGCCAGATCGTCGGCTTCGTCCCTCGACATGGGGGCGGCAGACTCTGCGAACGCGGCGGGCGACCCGGCTTGCCGGGATGTCGCCCCGGCCTTCTGCCACTCCGGGCCATACCTGCCTTCGACGGCCGCGTCCTTCAGTTCCAGACCCATGGCATGGAGCTTGGTGTCACGGTCGAGCTGCGCCGCTTCGCGCCCGTCATCCACCTTGCGCCATACGTTGGGCGGCTTGGCCCCCGGCCAGTTCCATTCTGTCAGCCACTTCGCAGGGCCTTCGTTGAACGAGGCGCACAACAGGTCGCCGTCGCTCTTCACCAGTTCAAGGCGCACCATGTTGTGCACCTCCGCCGTGCCGGAATACTGGCCTATCTTGCTCGTGCCCGTCTGCGACAGGATGACCTTGGCTATCTCGTCATCCCAGTAGCCGAGGAACGCGCTGAAGTCTCCGGCCCCCTTGGATGTGGATTCGATGAGGGTGATGTCGAAGCCTTCGGGCACGGCCACCGCCCCTTCGCTGCGTAACGCCTGGGCGGCCGCCAGCGCCTTGCGCTTGTCCTCGTCGGTGGCGTTGGCCGGGTAGGTGGATTTGGAGGGAGGCACGCCGTACCTGTCCAGGTACGTGGCCCAGAACTTCGCCCCGTTGCGCTTCAGGAACACCGGCCACCACAGGCTGTGCCCCAGACCCCGGCCATAGGGCGTGTCGTCATCGTCCGCCCCCCACGTGGACAGCCAGAACTTGCGGGGCGGCATGGGGATGCAGGCGGCCGTGGCGACCTGCCGCAGCAGCAACCCACCCTCCGGGCTATAGCCGAACCGCCACGGCTTGCGGACGCGCACGGCATCGAGGGTGACGTGTGCACCGTCGCGCCCCCACATGCACTCGGCGACGGAGTGGCCGTACAGCAGCCCCATGTGCATGCGGCGGGTGATGCGGTCCCATTCCAGCGCGGCCAGCATCTCGCGCAGGAAGTCGGCGGCCATCTTGTCCGCCTTGTCCGGGCCGCCCGGCTCGACCACCCACTCTGTGGCGATGAGCGCGTCCAGCCTCTGCCCCATGAGGCTCTGTACCTGACCGTCGCGGAGCAGCTTTTCGTATTCGCGCAGGTCGCCACCCAGAGAGACGAGGACCGTATCCGTGGGAGGCAGGATGTCGCGCACATAGGCCGTCAGGTCCAGAGAGCCGGGCGACAGCTCGTCGTATTCCGGCTTGGCGGGTGCCGCGTTGGGGTTGGCCAGCGCATGGATAGCCTTGCTCACAGGTCGAACCTCCTCATGCCGGAATGGTAGTGCATGGTGTCGCCCTCGGGGTCGATGTCGCCGAACCGCCCGGACCAGCGTCCCCGGTCGAGTCCGGAATGTTCCTGCCCGGGCGTCATGATTTCGATGGAAACGGCCTCTGTCCGGCTGGCGGCGTAGGCCAGCACGTCGGCGATGGCACTGTCACCATGCCGCCGTGCCTTGCCGCCGGAGGTGTCGCCCTTGGGCAACTGGGCGATGCCGCGCACCAGCTTGACCGCCCGGTGGTCGGAGATCACGTCCGCGTCACGGGGGACCAGGATGTTCCCATCCTCGAACGCCGCCTTCCACGGGGGCATGTTGTCGCGGTACCACCCCTCGCTGAACTTCACCTGATCGATACGGTTATGCCCGTAACGCTGCGCGGCCACTTCGGCGAGGTAGGCCCCGTTGCCCGTGGCGTCGAGCTTGCCCGCCACGAAACGCGGCAGTCTGTCCACCACGTAGAACAACACCTGACGCTGCTGCTCGAAGGGGATGTTGCGCATCTCCACCACGAAGGGCGGACGGCGCACCATGTCCTGCGACACGGCCAGCGGCCAGATCACCGAGAGGTCGCCAGACCGGGCGAAGTCCTGCCCGAAGTAGTGCCGTAGCGACGGGTCGCACCCCGCCAGCAGGGGGGCCAGCAGGTTGTCGAGGAAGTCGCGTGTTTCGGCCACGCGCAGGTGTTCGGGCAACTCCGCGAAGCTGGACGGTTGTTCCCACCGCACCACGGGGATGGCGGGGTCGGAGCGCAACTCCAGCAGAGCCAGCGGCAGGTAGGCCCCCGTGCCGCGGCTGGGCACGCAGAACAGTTCCTCTTCCGCGCCCTCGCCGTAGAAGGCCACGATCTCGCCCCGCCATCTGGCCTCGGCCTCCGGCGTCCATTCCTTACCGGCCTTCTGGCAGATGCGCCTGTACAGGCCCTCCGCCAGTGCGCGGTCGAAGTCGCACCGTAACAACTGGTAGGGCCGTCTGCCCGCGCGGATGTCGGTGACCAGGGTGTTGAACGGGTTCTCGTCGCCATCGTGGGTGGAGATGACCAGCACCTTGCCACCCCAGATGAGCAGCGCGAAGGCCGCCTTCAGCAGTTCTTCGAGGCTGTCGTGGAACGCCGCCTCGTCGAGGATGACAAGGCCCTGCATGCCGCGCAGTGCGCGGGGCATGGACGGCAGGGCCACCACCTTGCCCGCCGCCGTCTCCATGCGGAAGGCCTTGATGTCCTGGTCGGGCCGTTCCGGGTCGCGGAACAGGGTCTCGCCCACGGACACGGCCCCCACCTGCAACACCTTGGCCCAATCGCCGCAGTATTCGATGAACTCCCGCGCCATTTCGAGGTTGTAGCCCATGTAGAACACGTCCATGCCGCCGTCCTGACGACAGCGGGCGGCGTGTTCCACGGCGATGGCCGCTGCGGCCCACGAGTACCCGGTACGGCGGCTCTTCTCGACCACTGTCACCTGTGCGGTGCGCACGGTCTCGCGCAGTTCCCACTGGTACGGCAGGAAACCCGCGGCACTCATACCGAACAACCTCCCAGCACGGCCTGCATCATCTGGTCGATGACCTCTCCCGACACCCCTGCCTTGCGGCCCACGTCGGACATCGTGGTCGCCGCCTTTCTGGTGGCCACCTTGGTGGCCTCCTCGCGGATGCGGGCGATCAACTCGGCGTCCGTCTTGGCCGCCTTGGACAGGTGGTCGAGCGCTTTGGCAAGCAGCATGGCTCCCATGGGGTTGAGCGGGGAGTCGTCGCCACCCTCCGCGCCGTCATCGGCCGCGCCTGCTTCGGCGTTGGACACGATGTCGAGGATGACGGAGTGCATCAGCTCGACGTTCATGCGGGCCGTCTTGCTTTCGGGCGCGTCGCCCAGCCGCTGCACCAGCGCCTCGGCCACGGCGCGGCTGCGCCGGATGCGCTCACCCACCTTGTCGATGTGCTGCTTGTAGCGATGCAGCGCGCTACGGCTGACCTGCACGTCGAGTCCGGCCAGCGCCTCCAGTATCTCGTCCAGCGTGCGGCCCTGATCCAGCAACGCGCCGATGCGTTCGCGGACCGCGGGCGGCAGCCGTTTGATGGTGCTCTTGCGTGGCATGGCGGACACCTAGTCGTCGCCCGGCATGGGACGTTTGACGCCGGGCACCACAGCCACGCCCTCGGCCACGTCCTGCCCGCGCGCGGTCAGGGCGGCCACGGTCAGGTCTGCCCCGTTGCCCGCGCCGGTGGTGGAGACGAGGCCCTGTTCCGACAGCCAGGCGAGGTCGCCCAGCACCACGTCGTGGCTGACGGCGTGGCCGAGGTCGCGCAGGGCCGTCTTGAGCACATAGTGATTGGTCTCGCGACCGGGGGCCCCGGACAACAGGCGCAGCACGCACAGGCGGCGGTCCTCGGTCAGTAGCTTCTGGAACGACATGGACACTCCTATCGGTCACGCCCGTTCTTGGTGACGTGGTAATCGTTCAGCATGGAGACCTGCCGGGAGACGGACTTCAGCAGTTCGGCCTGTCCTTCGGCTCGGGCGTTGGCCGCCTTCAGCTCGCCGCTGATCTCGGCGAGTTGGACCATGACGGTCTGCATGTCCTTGGACGTGGGAGCGGTCTCCACCGCGCCCGCCAGCCCGGCCACGCGGGTATCCATGCCCGCGATCTGCGTCTCGATCGTGGTGTGGCAGGCGTTGCAGTCGGCCCTTGTCACGTATTCCCGGCGTAGCGACCACATCAGCCACGCAAGCAACCCCTGCACCACCAGCACCACCAGCGGCACGATGACGCCTGCCCACTGCACAATCAGGTCAGCGTTCATCCGCACCCCCTTCGGTAGCCTGCTCGGCTTGGGCCTGCGCGTCGTAGCAGCGCAGGGCCGCTTCCAGCGCCTTGACGTGGGTGCGGACCATCAAGTGGCGCGCCGTCAACGCCTCCACGTTGTCCACCCCGTCGAACGGCGCATCGCCATCGACGCGTCCGGCAGCGTCCGCAAGCTGGGCCGCCGTCATGTCCGGCGGGTGCGGGCACGGGGTGAGGCTGTGGCGGACGGTCAACATGGTGGGCGGCGCCGCCTGGGGAGCGGTGGCGCAACCCGCCAAACTACCAAGAGTTGAGCATATCAGCAGCAGCGCGGCGCGTTTCATGATCCACCACCTTCGCGGTTTCTTCGGGGGTTCGGGCGCGCGGAGTGGCGCGGGCCAGCATGGACCGACGAGCGGCCTCGCTGGCCACATAGTCGCGGTGCAGTGCCTGTGTGGCGTTCACCTGTCTGGACAGGGCGGCGATGGTGGCATTGCTGGCGCGCTGGTCGGCCAGCAGCAGGTTGTTGGCCGTGCGCTGGGTGGCCAGAGCGTGCCGGGTGACATCGTGTGCGGACTGTTCCGCTGTCAGGGCGATGCGGGCGGCTGCCAGGTCGCCGCGCAGCCACAGCCCCCAAAGGAGCAACGCCAGCACGAGCAAGCCAGCACCGCCCCACAGGGCCGCGGTGAGTTTGGATACGGGCATCAGAGTCCTCCGATCTCCATGTCGCGCGGGGCTGGAGCGGTTGCCGTCCGGTCGGGCGCGGGTGCGATGACGTCAGAAAGACCGGTGTCGTAGCCGTGCGCACCCCACAGCCCGCCGGAACCCAGTTCGAAGCGGCTCTGCGCCGCCTTGGCCCCGCAGGCCATGCCAATCAGCGATACTTCCGGCCATCCGATAGGCAGGTAGCACCCTGCCGCCAGCATGCCGATGATCCATGCGCCCAGCACGATGATGCAGACCAGCACGGACATGATGCGCATACAACTGGTGCCGCCCGTGTGGTCGCAGAATGCGTCTCCAACCAGGGCTGCGGCGCGGCGTATGATTTGTCGCGGTGCGGACGGCATCACGCCCACCCCTCGGCGGCCAGCTGATGGCACCAGCCGCGCAAGCTGCCGGTGCGGTTCAACCACCCGGAGAGGAACGCGCGATAGTCGATGACCGTGCCGTCGCTCGTCCTCTGCGGCGGGCGTGCCGCCAGTTCGCGGTAGAACCTGTCGCGTTCGGAGATGACGACATCGCACACCGCCAACGCCCCCCCGGCGAGCTCGCCGCACAGGGCCTGCACACGCCCCAGAGTCTGCGGCCCGATGCCTCCATCCACCGCAACAGACCGGGCGCTGAAGGTATTGCAGGCCATCTGCAACTGTCGCACAGCGCGGGGAGCCCCCTGGTTGACGGCAGCGTCATAGACGGCGACAGCCACCAACGGTGGCAGCCTATGGATGCGGGGAGTGACCCAGAAGTGTAGCCGGAACAGGTCGGCCGCGACCGCGGGGGTCACGGCACGGATGTCGTCGGCGTCGATGTCGCCATCGCCGTCGATGTCCGCCCCGATGGTGCGTAGCCACCGGAGCGACACGCCCCGGTTGGTGATGCCACCGGGATCGTTGGGGTGGTTGACGAGGCCCCCTTCCCAACGGGCTACGAACGCCTGTGCCCTGTCGAAGATATCCTGCATTGCTCCTCCCTTGCGTTGCGGCCTGGCGCTTTGCGGTCGATCCCCGTAGGGGCTCGGGACTCGCCCAACGGGGACGGTCCTGCGGACCGCCTTCGGTCGCAACGACAAGGCCCACCTTAGGTGGGCCTGCGGGGAGCGTCTTTTAGCCGACGCGAAAAAAAAGCCCCGCCGGAGCGGGGCTATAAATCAACCAAGGCCAGGCAACATTGCCGCATTGTTGGGGACCTCACTTGGTATCTCAGCAAGAGAGAAATGCCTTAAGTCGGGACGGGGTGCTCCTACTCCAACAACTACAGCATATTGAATGCGGGCTTCAGTGTAATAAACGTCAATCTGAAGATTGATGAAATAAGGCACCTGCTGCTGATCTAATCGATTTTCAAGGGCAGCGAGCAGATTTTCTTTCACTTCAGGATCCAAGCGCTCGAGAAGTGCCGTGGTCTGTTTGTTGCCTTGACTAATTAACAGACCAGGAATTGCATTCTTCAACGATAGTCCTAGCAGCGAGAATTGACCATCTCCATGGACATATCGAGTAACCTGCTCACCTCTAGGCACACGAACTTGAGGCGCTACCTCTCTTTTGGTCAGCGGCTCACCACCTGCGACTGCAACGGTTTCTCCTCTACGCATTCCCTGAACTAATCGTCGGATGGGGCGCATCGGTTCGTGGCCATCCTGAACGGCTTGCTGAACAACCATGCTAACGGTTTCAAGAGCCTTGTTATAAAACTCATGCGTTCTGTCATCTTGCCTGGCTCTCATGACACGGGCAAAAACGTAATATCCGGTTGTCCCCACAATCGCTAAGGCGATAAGTCCGGCGATATATTCTGGTGGCATGCGTTGTATAGCCTCTTTCAGTACCTCAGTAAAATCTGGGGTAAGTTTGGTACTGCCTTCAGAGGATTTGACTTTGATGAGGGGGGCGCGGCGCGGTAAGTCAACATATTGAGCGTACACTGTGTCCAGTTCTTTCTGCAAGTCCAGAACGAATGCAGCACTCCGGGCGTCAATTCGGTCATCTCGTCCTTCTCCACGGACAACGACAGAAAACGCGACGTTCAGTGAGTCTAAATCAACATCTTCCCAAGTCGCCTCATTCAATTCCACCGCTCCGGCATGCACTAACAAATCATCAATCGATTGAATTGTTGCAGGCATATTGCATCCTTATGAAATTTAGCAGTATCAAAAGCCACAGCACTAAAACACAATATGTACCATCAACTTCTGCGCGAATCCTAACAGGTCGCAACACCGTTAGGATCGGTCGGTGTTGGCCGGAAGCATTTGTGTTCTTTGAGCGGTAATATCAGGCAGCACCACTACCTTTTCCCACGCAAAAGACTTGCTGCCGTCAGGCTCACGCACTACGCCGGGTCCCTCAAGTGCCGCGTTCTTGATGCCCAGCACACGATCCTGATTCGGGAGCACCCCTATTTGCAGGCCGTACCTTCCCGCTCTTAGGCCGTTCTTGTAGACGCCGGGGAACCAACTGGCGAAGCGTCCATCCTTCACTACCACATCCATGGATGCGGGGTAGTCCAAAGGAGCATCACCAAACAGGCCTTTTCGTTCGGGGGTAAGCTGAAGCAGGAGTGCCGACAGCTTGGTGCCGTCAGGTAGAGTCGTCTTTCCCGTCAGGACCAGCCGCCCTTCTTGCGTGTACGTAACACCTACGTCAGAAAACGATGGCGTTATGTCCAGCGAGCAAGCACAGACCGTGACGAGCAGGGCCAAGCACAGGGCAAACAGACTCGACTTGTGAAACATCCTGCCTTCTCCGCAAAACAGCCGACGTCGGCTGTTTTGTTTTTGGCGCACCCAATGTTTACAGCACATTACAGAAAAATACGTTTGCAAAACAGCCGATGTCGGCTGTTTTGCCTCTCGCGCATCTACCGCCTGTTGAGGTGCTCAGGCGGCAAACCGTACTGCTCGATGTCCGTCAGCGGGTCCATGTCCTGTAACGCCGGTTCCGTGCGCGTGTGCTTGGGCCGCTTGCCCTGCGGGGAGGGCGCTGTCCCACGGGACGCGTCTACCTGCGCCCGCAACGTGGCGTTCTCGCAGAACAGTCGTTTGTTCTCTTCGGTCAGCCCCCTGATCTCTTCTTGCAGGCGTGCATTGTCATCCAAGGCCCGTACCCATTCCATCCGGTAGCGTTCCATGTCCGAGCGCAGCCGCTCTTCAGTGTCGGCTGAAGAGGATGGCCGGGGGCAGGGTGGGCAGACGGCAGGCTGTGAGGGCTCTTGAATTTCGAACATGGGGCCGACGCCCATGAGTAACCACGCAGGGGACACGCCCGTTTTCGTGCACACGAGGGATGCGAAAGAGACGTCAGGGGTACGTTCGTTCCTTTCATAGTTCCCGATAGCGCGAAGACTCACGCCGAGCCTTCTTGAAAAATCCCCTTGGCTCTCTTGGCCTCGTACGAGTTTGAGGCGTTCTCCAAATGTCATAGGCACAACCATGCACTTAAGGTGCTCATTTGGGCTTGACTTGATTCTCGTTTGTGCCTAATCAAAAGGCACGGACGGGTAGCAAAAAGCACTAGCAAGCACGACGCTACCAGCCCGCCGGGTCAGGGTCAACGCCACTTTTAGAGTGGGTTCGGACAGAGAAACGCTTTTCCTGAAGCGAGTCCGAACAAGCAAGCGAGGCGAGCGAACGTGCAAGTAACCCACCTATCCCTCTTTGATGACGCCAACCGTAAAGCCGAGGAGCGCAGCCGCAAGGCCATGCGGGCCGCAGGCTTCGTCAGTGCACTCAAGGGCGCCATGTTCCGTTCGGCCAAGGCCAGTGCGCTCTCTCGCGACCAGATCGTGGACGAGATGAACGAACTGGCAGCCGCAGCAGGGAAGCGTCTCACACAAGGCCGGGCCAAGGGCATCGCCCGAGACACGCTCGACAAGTGGCTGGCTTCGGAAGACGCGGAGCATGTGCCGGGTATCTACGCCGTCCACGTCTTCTGTCTCGCCCTCGACGACCCGACCCCCCTGCGTTTCTGGCTGGATTCGGGCTTTGGCGAGAAGACCGCCGGTCCGGAGACCCTCAAGCTGGCGGAGTACGCGCGCGGCGTGCTGGAGCACAAACTGCGCACAAAACGCCAGCGACACCTTGAAGACGAACTCATCTCGAAACTGGAGGGAACACGATGAACGCGCTGCCCGTGCAAACCGCCCTCGGCAAGGGGCGCGACTGCATCCAGCTTCAGGCCCACCTGCGGGGTCTTGGCCTGTCCATGTCCGGGGTCTCCCGTGCCGTGGGCATCCATCATAGCCTTGTCCGAAGCACACTGTGCGGCACAGCGAACAACCGCAAAGTGCTGGCATACCTCATCAAGAAAGGTGTCCATCCTCGCGTGTTGTTCCCTATGGCCTATGTGGCACCGGATGAATACCGCCCCGCCATCGACAGGCTCGTCGAAGACATGGAGGACCTTGGCGTGCAGCTGCCCGCGTTGCAGCACCGGAGGGCCGCATGATGGCACTTCGCGTTGGCCCCCCCCCTATCCGGTGCCGCGTCGAGCGCCCCCGGAACTGTTGCCGCGTGAAAGTGTCCGCCATAGGCCCGGCAGGCAGGGCGGAAACTCATGTCCACCCGTACCGACTTGCTCAGGGTTATCTGCTGGTTATGGCCATCGCCGGGGGTGCCGCATGAGCGAGTTCTGCATCGTGGATGCGGCCCGCACCCGCCAGACAGGCCTTGTGGTGATGGTCTCGCAGCGATCGCACTGGACCATGAACGTGGACGATGCCGCCCGCATGGGGCTGTCCGCAGCCAACGCCCTATGCGCCGAACTCCACACGGATGCCCGCGTCGTGGGGGCAGACACCCTGCATGCTGCCGCCGTGCGCATGGTGCCTGTGGGTACGCACGCCGTGGCCGACCTGGGGCATGTGCTGGGCGACACCGAGGCCGTCATCATCGACGTGGATGCGAAGGAGGCCGCATGACCGCCGTCATCCTCATCGGCGGACTCGACCGTCTGCACGGCCAGTACCGTCGTGCGGCAGCAGAGCGCGGAGTGGATCTGCGTTGCTACACGGGGCGGGAGGCCGACCTAGCAGACCGTGTCAGGTCGGCTACGGCCGTGCTGGTGGTCACCAGCGTCGTCAGTCACCGCGCCGTCAACATCGCCCGGTCACGAGTGGAAACGCCCATCATACGGTTGCGCGGGGCTGGAGTTGGACACGTGCGACGCGGCATCACCCTCGCTTTGCAACAGCTTGCCGCGCTGGCTTGTCTGCTGCTGATACTCACGGCTGATGGCAACCCGACCAGCAAGTTTTCAGTCCCCTTCCGCATGGTAGACGGCATTTCACAACCCTTTCCGGTTCCACATGTCACACCTTGGGAGCAAGAGGGCTAGCCATGTCAGACGTCAAGACCTTCATCGCCGACGTGGACCGCATGCGCCAGCTGCAACGCCGCTATTTCCGTACCCGCGATCTGACGACACTGGATGCCGCACGAGAGCAGGAGCGGCTCGTCGACGAACAACTGGACCTGTTGATGGGCCGACAACAGCCTTGCCTGCCGGGGCTTTCCTGTGGAGGACGCCATGGACACGCCTAGCCATGATCATCACGCGGACTATCTGGCCAGCCTTGAAGCAGACCGCGCAGAACGCGAACAGGCCGAGTGCGTCCGTCTGACCGCAGCCTTGGGCGATGGTTGGCAACCCTCGCGCCCCGCTGATGTCCGGGCATGGGACGTGGCCCCGCCTCCCAAATTCAAGAAGGACTACCCCGGTCAATTCGTGCGTGTCCTGGATGTGCCCCGCTATGGATACGGCCTCGGGCACGACGCCGTGCCGGACAACGCTGTCATGCAGATCCGCACACGCATCACAGGGGCTGGCAGCGGCAATGAAACCATTCTGAACTGTGATTGGCACTGCCCCTGTTGCGGGCACGCTCACGGGAAGGAGATCAAGGAATCCGCCATCGCCGAGGGCAAGGTGCAGTTCCTCTCCCCCGGAGTGGAATCCAGCGGCCTGCGGGCATCCTTCTATCTGGCGGCCCCATACACCCATGACGATCCCGATGTCCGGCAACAACGATGGCTGGACGCCACACGAGCGGCGGCATGGCTGATGCGTCAAGGGCACATGGTGCTGTCTCCCATATCCATGGGGCATCCCATGACCGTCATGGGAGCGGATGGCGACTGGACGGCTTGGCAACAGGCGTGCCTTGCCATGCTGGAGGCCTGCGCGTGCATGGTCATCCTGCATGTCCCCGGCTGGGAGCAGTCCGTCGGCATCGCGGCAGAGGCAGACCATGCCCACAAGATAGGCATGCCGTTGTGGCGACTGGCCCCTACGGATGACGGTCAGTACCGGCTTGAAGCCGCTGGCAAGGTACGGTGGTGGTAGCCATGACCAGAGAAGCGACAACCAACGCGGCGACACTGCGCTGCCTGCGCATCGTGGAGATCATGGCGGGCCGGGTGCTGGATGGCCTGTCCAACAAGGAGCTTGCGGACGCACTCGGCAGCCCTCCCCCCACTGTGTCACGGGATCTCGCCACGTTGCAGGCTGCGGGGTGGGTCCAGCGTCTGGAGACCGGGCGTTGGTCGCTGACCCCGAGGCCGCTGCAAATCGCCCAAGCTTACAGCAATCAGGTGGAGCGGAACACACTCCGCATCGCGCAACTGAATCAACGCATCGTCGCCGGGGCTCTTGCCCTTGGCCAGCAATAACAACGGAGCACGATATGACGACGCCCGAAACCATGACCGCAGCCCTCAACTCCGCAGCCACCCCTGCCCGGCGTGGCCGACCGGCGACCAGCGCAATGCCTGTCGAACCGCTTCCAGACCTTCCCGGCGTCACCGCCTCCATCGACGCCACGCGGCAGGTGGCCACCACGCTGGCGGAGGCCGTGACCGCACAACAGGTGCAATTGGCCGAGATGGTGGGTCAGCTGCGAGCCTTCGATTTCATGACCCGCTTCACGGGGCTGGCTCGCCTGAAGTTCCTGGCCGAACTCAAGGCGACCAAAGCCTACAAAGGCCAGAAGGCAATGAGTCCCAAGGGTGAGCTGGTGGAGATGACCAGCTTCGAGGACGTGTGTGAGGTGCTGGGCATCAGTGTATCCAAGGCCAAGGAGGACCTTCAGAACCTCGCCACGTTCGGCGAGGACTTCCTGGAGGCTTCACAGCGCCTCGGCTTGGGGTATCGCCAACT
>Ga0302246_1001139_pt1 | contig 19854 bp, 17 predicted proteins | sample AAG_UR_Trp_MG_FD_193533 | JGI IMG/M metagenome (GOLD analysis project Ga0302246, IMG submission 193533) | Enriched activated sludge microbial communities from anaerobic digester in WTTP, New Holstein, Wisconsin, United States - AAG_UR_Trp | ecosystem: Engineered > Bioreactor > Anaerobic >...
AATAAGATCAGATTGGAGTACTCAAAAAGGATACAAAATAATGACCAAAGAACCTATATCAATTATAGACGGGATTGATATATTTGGTGATCATGTTTTATCTGCAAATATTTATGCAAATCAGTATATAGCAATAAATTATAGTAATGAATATCCTGATGATGATGCTTATGTCGTAAGAATAGACGAAAAGCTTTTAGATGATCAGTGGTATGGAATAATTGTTAACATTGGAAATTCATGGCAACAATATAATGTCTACGTTTGGACTAAGCATGAAACAGATAAAGCATCAAAAATGCGTAATGTATTCTATGAAACTCTTCAATTAACACCTCAAGCATTTGTAGTGGATCAATATAATGTTAATAAATCACCGGCTTACTTAACAAATTTAAGACTATATTCTGCTACGATAGAAGAAGAACATCAGGTAAATGAACTTATGGCATATTTCTCAAAAGATGCAGATAAGTTAATTTTAGCTGATCAAGCCGAGCCCATTGTTAGAATGCCATATATAACTAGACAACGATAACGATAAATACTTAAAATTAAAACATATGAAAGCAAAGGATGAAAGAGAGGAACTACGTAAGTTGTTGGATAAATCACCCGATGAAATAAAAGATAATGTTCCTACTAATGCTGAAAACATTCCAGGATTAAAAGCAGAACCTGTTACAGATGTAGATTTTAATGAACTTCGAGAAAAATGTGAACAAGAAGCCGAGATAATGCTTAAAAATGCAATAAAGTTTATTATTCCTGAAGATATGATAGAAAGTAATGAATATCTTGAAAATAAGCTTAAAGTAGATATAATATCATTATCTGGAATGATTTATCAACTTCGAACAAATGAAGTTATGCAAAAGGCTCTCATTGATCAAGTTAATTTAGGAATGGTAAACGCAAGAATGTTCGAAGTTTTTGCTGGTATGTCCAAAACTATTGGTGAACTTAACAAACAACTTATACAGACAGTTGAAGCTCTAAAGGAAACTTATAAATCATTCCGTGAAGATGTTAAAGAAAAAAGAACTGAAGCGCTTGGACCTCAAACTGGGCCCAAAGGAATGATTACAACAGGAGATGGGGGAGTTATTACTAGAGGAACTAAAGAACTAATAAATCGAGTTAAAACATTAAATGCACCTGAAGGTTATTTAGATAAAGAGGGGCTTATCCCCAATATCGATGATGCTCAATTAGTTGAATAAAACACATTTTTATGGCAAACACAACTATATGGAACAGTCAACTGGTTCAGCAATCGTTGGAAAAACTTAGAATGGGTATTCCAACAGATCTTACGTGTTTTCACATGGGAGATATTGAGCTTAAAACTGGAAATCTTTTATATCAATTAACACATGAAGAAATAGAAGAATTTCATAACTGTTCCCGAGATATTGTGTATTTTGTTGAAAAATATTGCCGTTTTCTTACTGATACTGGAAGAAGAGTTGTAAAATTACGTGATTATCAAAAGAAAATATTGCGTGCCCTTGCAAGTGAAACGTGGAATGAAAAGACAGAGGACTTAATTCCCCAGATCCGTAACCTGATTATGCTTCAAAGCCGCCAGTCGGGAAAAACTACTACTATTGCAGCATATTTTGCTTGGTACATGTGTTTCCATAGTGATAGAAACTTAGCTATTTTGGCTAATAAACAAACAACGGCATTTGAAATTGTTGGTAAAGTTATTGATGTATTCAAAGGATTGCCATTCTTCTTAAAACCTGGCATTATTAATGCTGGAGCGGGTGGAATGAAATTAGATAATGGTTGTATGTTAACCTCTCAGGCAACCACAAAAACAGCTCAAATCGGTTTTACTATTCATGTTCTTTATGCGGATGAGTTTGCTCATATTCAAAAATCAATAGCACGCCATTTCTGGAGATCAGTTTATCCTACATTAGCATCTTCTGAAGTTTCACAGTGTATTATATCATCAACGCCTAACGGTACTGATAACGTTTTCTTTGATATATGGGACAGATCACAAAAGGGGATGAACGATTTCATGTCAATACGAGTTGATTGGTGGGAAGTTCCTGGACATGATGAAGAATGGAAACAAAGAATGATAGCAAACTTTGGTGAAGAAAACTTTGCCCAGGAGTTTGGTCTTGATTTTAATCAGGCTGGATCTAATTTATTATTACGAGGTTCAGATTTAAAATTTTTATCAAGACTTGAAAAAGAATACGTTTTTCATGATTTAGAAAAAACTGATTTAGATGATCTTCTTTATCGAAATTTAAAATGGGATCCTGGTTTTGATCCTAATGCTGAATTTAATTCTAAAGAACATAGATTTGTATTAAGCATAGATACAGGGGAAGGAAAGGATGAAGATGAATTAAAAGATAATGATTACAATGTATGCAACATATTTCGTATTGAGCTTAAAAGCATAGCACAATTAAAGAAACTTAGAAAAGATGAACTTATTATTAAAAATATGTTCAGATTTGTACAGATAGGATTATATCGTGATAACATAAAAGATGAAGAAAATTGTGCTAAAGTAACAAGATCAATTGTTTTTGATCAATTCGGAGAAGAACTTTGCAAGGTATTGATTGAAATGAATTTTAACGGAAAACATTTTCTTGATAAATTTTCAGAACACGACAAATATGATGAAAGCGTTGTTTTAAATACTTATCATACTAAACCTATTCCTGGCGAAAGGACACCAAGAAAAAAACCAGGCTTTAAAACAGGCGCAAATAAAGACTTTTACTGTAAATTAGGCAAAAAACTTGTTAGCCAACGAATATTAATTATAAATGAAAAAGAAACATTAAAAGAATTTAAGGCATTTGGAAAAAATAAACATGGCAGCTGGAAAGGTTTAGGCGTTCATGATGATATAGCTATGAGTACTGTAAATATTTCTCATTTATTTGATGAATCTGAATATGATGATTGGCTTTTTGATTTTCTTGATGAAATGGAAGATTCTGATATAAAACGATATATAAATGAATTACTTGAAAAATATTCAGAAAATTCAGATATGAGTGATGAAGCATTTAAAGAGCTATACAATGATACTCAAGAAATGACAAGTAATTTTGGAAGATTCTCTATTCCTTTGCCTAAATACAAACCAAGTTATCCTTTTGCCCCAAGAACATATAATGTGCCATGGCAAAAAAGTTAATTATAAGGTTTTTAATGTGGATATATAATTAAAATTAGCATTATTTTTCGAAATAGGCAAAAATAAATAGAATAAAATAATAACGTTAATATGGCAAAAATTGCATTAGACCTTACACAGTTTAAATCAGCTGGTGTTTATACAGTTGAAATTGATAATACAGAACGTGTTATCGTTAATGCCCAAGCATTACGATTAGTTCCTGGCTTTTCAATGCAGGGACCTTATAACACTCCCGTTTTTATTAGATCAAACAGAGATCTTGAAAAATTTTTTGGTCCTCTTGACACTAAGTTAGAAAGAAAAGGATCGTTTTTCCATAGATCTATACAAACATGTCTGTTATCATCTCCTGTTATCGCAATAAACTTACTTAGACCTGATGAAACTCGTGAAAACGGCGATAAAATTGAATTTGTTGGTTTAGGATTAAATGTTGATGATGTTGATGCTAGTTTAGCAGCTGGAGTATATCCATCAGATTTTTATGTTAACTTTTTTAACAGAGACAGATTCTGGACACCCGACCCTGAGTATCTTCAAACTTCAATCATTAATAAATATGATGCTAGTGGAGCATATGATTCTCCTCTTCTTCAGTTTGTTAATACGAGTCCCAAAAATTACTCAGTTATCGTAAGAAAAGCTCCTTCAACATTACGTCAATATAATGTATTTGCTATTGACTGGTTTGGATCACAGGCTAATATACCTTATGAATGGATACGACCTTATGACTATATTAAAGATTATTTTATCCAAGTAGTTGTAGTTGAAGGCGATTGGACAGATTATGGAAGACTTTCAACAGACCCATATTACAGTAACTTCTTTAATGCAGATGGTCTTATACCAAGAAAATTGAATAACTTTATTAATGCATCTAATGTTAATCTTATTGGCTCATGGACAGGATGTATTATCCCCGATTTTTATGATAAAACTGGCGCAAACCAATATATCGAAGAAATCATTAATGCAAATGTTGCTTTAACCGGATTTGTTATTAACATTAATCAGCAGGCATTTGACCAAATTGTAAGAGTTGGTAATGCTTGGCAAATAGGTGAAACTGGTGAAGCAGCTCCTTATGAAATTGATCTTGTAGGACATAACTTAATAACTGATAGTGATGGCATTCAATCAAGATTTTTAAGCTATGATATTAGTGTATTGGATACAACTATTCATAATACTATTACTGTTGGTGCTGTTGATGGAACAGGAAGAAATTTCATAATAACAGATGCATCAGATGCAGCTTTAGTAACAGTGGGAACTCTTATTCAAAAAACTGATGAACCAGGAGTTATTCCAGGTGTTACTTATGTAACTGAAAAACTTTGGAATAGTGCATCAGAAGGATATGTAATTACTACAGCAGAACATGTTACTGCTGGTGATGTTGTTATCCAAAAACCTATAGATGATCCAACTATTACAACACACTATAAATTCATTAAGCTTGACGGATTCAACATTCTAAATAAACACCTTCCAGGATTTAACACCAGTGGTGCAGCTTCAGTAGAAGCAGGTGTAGAAAAGATTTACTCAATGCTTGAAGATCCAGGAATCCATAGAGGATTGGTTAATACTGATATGATATTTTATCGTTATATTGTTGATACTATGGCTTATGGTCTTGAACATCAATTGGGCGGTAAAAAATACTTATCAAGATTAGCAAAGGCTAGAGGTAAGTGTACAGCTCTTCTTAATGCACCTGCAATGGCCCACTTTGCATCCTCAACAGATCCTTATTTCTCAGATAGATTTGATCCAGAGGTTGATCCTAAGCCTGCTCTTAATGTGGATTGGATTGCAGAAGGAGGAAATCCTGATATGCAAAGATCATTTAGATTTACATTGCCTGATGAAGAAAATGGTTCAAAATACTGCGGTGTATTTGGCCCTTATCTTAAATACAATGATGGCGGAAAGGTATCTATGGTTCCTCCTGCAGCAGACGTAGCAAATGCATATGTTAAAAAATTCTTAGGAGGAAATCCTTATGCAGCTGTAGCAAATAGAAACGGTATCATTTCCAACCCAAATGTTATCGGTGTTGAATACATGATTGACAAAAAGGACCGTGATTCACTTGAACCTTTTGGCTATAACTCAATTATTGAAAAGGCAACAACAGGTCAAATTATGATATATGCAAACTCTACAGCTTATCAAACTATTAAGAGTGATTTCAATAACTTGCACGTAAGAGAATTACTTAATACTATAGAAATACAAATAGAAGACGTTATCGGACAATACATCTTTGATTTTAATAATGCAGTTACAAGATTAAACATTGTTAACTCAATTACTCCTATTCTTGAAACTATTAAAGATGCTGGAGCACTTATAAAATACGAAGTTGTGATGGACGAAACAAATAACCCCAAAGAACTAATTGCAGAAGGATTTGGTATCATAGACATTAATGTTTGGGTTACTGATGTTCTTAAGAAAATTGTTAATAGAATTACTCTTAACAAGGATTATGGAATTAGTTCCGGAGGATTTGTATTCTAAAAAATGAAAATAAAATAAGAAAAACGATATGGCAGATTTTACTAGTCAAGGAACATTTGGTTTATCACACTTTAGAAATTCTCGTGCATCGCAAGAAAATTTCGAACCTATATATCTTAATATGTTTACCATACAAATTGAGTTGCCAGCGGCTATAGGTTCGACACAAGAAAATACAAACCTTCTTCTTGAAAATATTCAGCAAATTGGTGGATTGAAATCACATAAATTCCCTTCATCACCTGTATCCCAATATTACAAATGGGCTCAAAGAAGATTTGCAGGAGCTAAGCCTTCTGAAACAACTATGGACTTAAGTATTGATTTTGAAGTTAACGTTGATCATACTCCAAGTGCTTATACAATTAAAACACTTCGTAAATGGTGTGACCTTGTATATGACCCACTTACAGGTAGAACAGGCGTTAAAGCAGATTATGTGGCGCCATGGGTATTGATTACAATGTATGATAGAGCCGGACGACCATTTTGGCAATGGAAATGTTACAGTGTATTCCCAATGTCATCTATGCCAGAAATGACTCTTAGCTATCAATCAGAGGAAATATATAAGGTTACTGGATTCTTACTTGCAGTTGATCACTGGGATGAAACAATAGTTTAAAGCTTAAAACCGATATGTTTAAAAAGCAATAACATGAGTTATTGCTTTTTTTATGAAACTTTAATTGCTTTTATCTATATAATTATAAAACCAATGAGTGGTTTTATAAAATGCGTTGACGCAAGCTTTAACATTGTTCGTGTAAAAAAAGATGATCCTCGATTTATATCCGGAGAATTACAGCGTTCCGTATGTGGTTATGTAACATGCAAAGATAATGAAGGCAACACACATGTAGTCTTAAGAAATAATAAAGAATTAAATAAAACCCTATATCCCGCAGCTTGTAAACATTTTATCAACTGTAATATACATGGGAGACAACGCATTGACAACTATAAAATGAAAAGTCGTGTTATGATTCCTGAAAAATATAAAGTATATTGCAGAAAATGTCATGAATACTATTTATCTGAGGATTATATCCCAACGCTGGAAGATATTGAAAATTGCAGAACTGCATTAAATGAAATTTATTTTGTATCTTCTAATCAACAAACTGAAAAGTATTTTAAAAAATATATGCCTCATTTTTTTAAAATTGTTGATCAATTCAACTTAGATTCTAAAGTAGAATTACAATTTTCGGAAAAAATATATTTCTTTAAAAATAACATACACGAACACCCAAAGTGTGCTTTAAAAAATTGCAATGAATTGGTAATATTAATGAAACGTCCAGGATTTGGATTTGGACGCTATTGTGAAAAACACATTAGAACCAATTATTCAAGCAAAGCTGAACAAGAAATATATGATTTTATAAATGAACATTATAAAGGAATTGTTGAAAGAAATTTTAGAAAATATGGGTCTGAGTTGGATTTATTTATCCCAGAATTTAATTTAGGAATAGAATTTAACGGATTATATTGGCATTCTGAGAAATACTTAGATGTTAATTATCATTATGATAAATGGAAAACATATCATGATAATGACATAAAACTTTTAACGATATGGAGTGATGAATGGGAATTTAAAAAAGACATAGTTAAATCCATAATTTTAAATGCATTAGGCGTTTCAAATAAGGGAGATGCAAGAAAATATAAAATAAAGGAAATTAGCGCTAAAGAAGCCAAAATGTTTTTGCAAAATAATCATATTCAAGGTGTCTGTAATTCTAGTATTCGAATTGCACTAGTTGACGATAATGATAAAATATTTTCTTTAATGACATTTGGAAAAAAACGAAAAATAGTGAATCATAAAAGCCAGCAGGATAATGAATATGAATTGCTGCGTTTTTGTAATGTTTTAAATTATAATGTTAGGGGTGCGGCATCAAAACTGTTTAAGTATTTTTTAGATAATTATTCTCCTTCTAGTGTTTTATCATTTTCAAGTTTGGATATTGGATATGGAAAAGTATATGAAAAATTAGGGTTTGAATGTAAAGGTCATACCGGTATAAATTATTGGTGGACTGATAACTTGCAACGTTATCATCGAAGCGGATTTATGAAACATAAATTAGTTAAAGAAGGTGCTGATAAAAATAAAACTGAAGCTGAAATTATGTCTATGAAAGGATATTCAAGAATATGGGGCTTAGGGAATATAAAATGGGAATGGAACAAAGATAATTTTTCTTAAAACTTGTTAACTTTTTCATTATATTAAAATATATAATAAAATAAAAGTATTTCTATGGACAACGAAAAAGAAAACCAAGAAAAGATTCTAGAGCAATATGCAAAAGAAACTGAAGTGGTTAATAAAGAAAAAAAGTCTAAAGAAGATCGTATAGGCCCGCCTATTACTGAAGTTCCTGAGACATCAATGCCTTGGATGAGAGAAAAGCATCCTCTTGCTAACACGATTGGTTGGATCCCTATTCCTATAAAAGATCTTCCTACTCAGGGCTTATTTTATCCACCTGATACAGTTGTTGCTGTTCGTTCAGCATCAGGTGCTGAAATTAGACACTGGTCAACTCTTCAAGAAGATGATCTTTCAGCTCTTGATGATATGTTGAACTATGTTATTGAACGTTGTGCAACTATTAAAGTTGAACAACATCAACCTTCTGAAAGTAAAGCCCCAATTTTATCGTGGAAAGATATAAAAGAAATTGATCGTTTTTATCTTCTTCTTGCTATTCATGAATTAACTTTTCCTAACGGAGAAAACAAACTTCAAGTTAAAGTATCTGATAAAATGAAGATTGATGTTCGTAAGGAAATGATCAATTATATTACGTTTGATCCTCAGTTAATGAGATATTATGATGAAGATGAAAGATGTTTTGTTCTTAAGCCCAAAGGTGGACAAGAATTAAAACTCGATATTCCCAGTGTAGGAGTAACTCAATGGTTAAAACATTACATTATTCGAAAACAAAGAATGCAAGAAACTATAGATGAAGATTATCTTAATTTTGCGCCATTTATTATTCGTAACTGGAGAGGATTGAATGATGATGTTTATCATAGACTTGTCGAGGATTCAAATCGTTGGAATATAATGACAATATCTCTTATGGTTCAATTTAAGAAAATATTCAGCGATACTATTGATCCTGTTATTAGGTTTAAAGATGAAGGGGGTGTGGAGCAAACAGCTCCGTTAAACTTTCAAGGCGGGATTAAATCTCTTTTCCTTATTTCAGATCCATTTGGACAGTTGGAATAAGATTGAATTTATATTTGCTCATAAACTTCATATTCCACCGTCAGAGCTTGAAAGACTCGAATTTTATCGTATTCAATTCCTGTTAAGAGAATTTGAAGAATATGTTAAACGAGAAAATGCTGAATATGAAAAACAGCGAAGAATGATAGATAAATCAGGCGCAGGAAGTTTTAAGCCACCCAGTATGAGTCCAAATATGGGAGGCTTTAAAGTCCCAGAATTTAAAATGCCAACATTTAATACTCCTAAACTTTAAGACGCGAAAGCGTCTTTTTTCATTATTGGAGATATATAAAATAAATTTATTACATTTACATGAAGACTTCTCCGGAGTTATTATCCAGTATTTTACAAGTTCTTACGAAAATCGAAAAAAAGATGGGAGGTGAATCTGCTGAACCTAAACCTGCCTTTTCTGATTTGATAACTGGTAAGAGAAGTCTTAAAGATGTTTTTAAGAAAAAACCCAGCGTTGAAGAAAATACGATAAAAGCTTTATCGTTAGGTGTTGAACAATTAAATAAAGAACTTGGAAAGGTTGATATAGAAAAATTAAAGTCTATATACGAATATTCCAATACTATTAAAAATTCATATATTGCATTATCTAATGACCTTAAAGGTTTTAGTGATATATTTATTCAAGAAATAAGCCCATCTTCTATATTCGGAGATTTAACTCGTGATAAAATAATTCAATTTAAAGAAAATGTAGCAACTTCTACTGCTGCAATTTTTCAATTAAATAATGAAATACAAAATTTAAACGCTGTCCCACTCGATAAACTATATGAAATTGGTGGAGCTTTAAGTGCCTCATTATCACAAATTGATGTTTTACAGCTTGAAGAATTTAGGGCACATATTCAATCTTTTGCAGATAGCACGAAAAATTTAAGCAATGAACTTAAAGATTTGGATGCCCAATCACTAAGTGATATGGGAAAATTTTCTGTTACTCCTATTCATAAAGATTCATTAATAAGCGTACTATTAGGCAATACTAGTCTAAAACAGTGGGCTATGTTACGTTCAAACGTAGGTGTTATTAAAAAAATGTCAGAAAATTTAGACATTTTAAGTTCAAGCGCCGATAAATTATCAAGTTCTTTAGCTGAAATTAAATTTGGAGAATTTGATACATTAATACATTTATTAGATAAGAGTGTAGACGATAAATCAATATTTGGTTCCGAAACTTCAAAAAACATTTTAACTGTATCTGAAAAAATTAAAATTCTTTATGAGAATACTAAAGAATTCAACAAACAACTTACACGAATAGACGTCGATACAGTTAATGATCTTGTTCAAATAGTATCTCAACCTTTAGATAAAACTTCCATATTTTCATCTTTAACATCTAGTATTGTTACAAAATTTAGTAATAGTATGGATAAAGCTTCTGTTGCGGTTGAAAGATTAATGAAGCAATTTTCTGGTGCTAATGTTAAAGATTTTAAACAATTTATAGACGTACTAAATTCAAAAATGAAAAAAGATTCATTCTTTGAGTTTTTAGGAAATTATAAAACTAATCTAGAATTTGGTAATAATTTAACATCATTTGTTGATAGCTTAAGAAAATTAAATGAAGAACTTAAACCTCTTGAAAATCTTAATTTAAAAGATTTAAGTGCATTTAAAGATTTAATCGTTATAACAGGAAAAGATTTTGATAAAAATGCTTTATTGTCTGAGAAAAAATCTGCAACAGTTAAAGATAACTTATTTTTAATTGCCCACGGTCTTTATGCATTAAATACAGAACTTGCTAATCTTGATATAGATAAACTTAAAGAGCTTTCTACTAACATTGATAAATTAGAAATGCCTTCAAAAAAACCTACATTTAAAGAAAAAGTGTCCGGATTTGCCCATGTAGCTAAAGAAACTTCAATGGCTGTGGCATATATGGGTTTGGCATTAGTTGCATTTGGAGGAGCTTTAGTTGTTACAAGTCAATTACTTCAAGTTAATCCGCTAGGAGTCTTAGGATTTGTGGTCCTAACATCTGTTGCAATGGCAGCTTCAATGGCCATACTTGCAGGAGGAAGTGCCGGAGGAGATAGATTAGGGCGAATATTCGGAAAAGATATTGGAATTGAAGAAAGTGGAAAGAAATCATACACTAAAGAAGGTATTGAAAATGCTAAAGGCATGGGAATAGCATTAACTTATATTGCAGGTGGAATAGGTATGATGGCATTATCATTAGTAGCCACAAAAGCAATATTAGGAACAACTACAGTATTAGGAGGTGTAAGTGCAGTTGTACTTACAGTAGTAGCAATGACTGGTGTAATGGCGTTATTGGGCGCAACTGCAGTTATTACAGAAGTTGGAATAAAAGCTTCAAAGGATATGGGTAAAGCAATGATGTACATGTCAGGCGGTATTTTATCATTTGCTATAACGATTGCCTTAGTTCCTAAGATATTAGGAATTAATAAAGGCCCAGAAGAAGGAGATTTTGGCACTAGAAAAGGTTGGGTAGGAGCTACAGCCGGAGTTGCATCAGTATTTCTTGTTATAGGTGGTATCGTGGGAGTATTTGCATTATTAGGTGCAGCTGCGCCATTAATTACTACTGGAACTGATACAGCAGCAACAATAGCAGGAGTAATGGGATTAATGTCATTAGCAGTTTTAGCCGTTGCATTTTCTTCAAAAATTCTTTTATCATTGTTCAGCAAAGGAACTGATAAAAGACCTGATGGTACTGATAGAGGCGTAATAGGAAAAGCTTTAGCTACAATGGGTAATGTAGTTGCAGGTTTAGGAACCTTTGGTTTATTTGTTTTATCAACTGTGGGACTACTTTGGGGCTTAGGACTTCCAGTAGTTTCAGCACCTACATTGATAGGAGCGGTTACTCTTCTTGGAGTTTCTACTGCATTAATCATGACTGCGAAATCGATTAAAACGGTTCAAGAGGCTATGGAAGGTGTTGAACCAAGTGCTCTTAAATTAAACATAGCAAATATGGTAGATGCTGTGTTAAACGGTATTATTCGTGGAATAACAGGAGATCCAAATGCAACTGTTCAAGACAATCGTCTTGATTTAGATCGAGGAGATATTGTCCAATTTAGAAGGGTTAAAAGAGTTCTTAAAATTTTTGGTAATATTGCGGGTTCATTGTCAAAATTTGCGTCAGGATTGAGAGCATTTTCTAAGGTAGGTGAAATAGCTTCACTTGAATATATTGAAGACGCTGAAGGTAATTTAGTGCCAAAAATTGATGACAGCAAAAAAATCCATGTAACTCATATTGCCCAATCAATAGCAGATACATTTGGATTATTCTTAAATTCATTAATTAACAATACACAAAATTTAACAAGAACTCAGGCAAGGTCTCTTAAAATATTAAGCAGATCCTTAGTAGGTAAAAAAGGATTAATTTCTGGTATCTCAGAATTTGCTGAAACAATAGATACATTCTCAAAATTTGGGGCTAAAGGTGAAATATTCGTAAGAAATGAAGAAACTGGTCAAGGAGTACATGTTCCAATAACAACAATAGTTACAAATATTACTAAAGCATTTACACTATTCGTTCAAGGATTAGTAGGTAAAGAAACAATGTTTAGACGAGAAGGTGAACTTGGAAGACGTATGCATACTTTCAAGAAAACAATAATGGGCAAAAAAGGTATGCTTTCAGGCATTAGTGATTTTTCTGATACACTTCGAACTTTTGCAGAATTAGGGGCAACAGGAAAAATGACCTTTATTGAATATGACGCTAAAGGTGATCCTATAATTGATCCTAAGGAACTGAAGAATAAACCTATAACTATTACAAGTATTGTTAAAAACATAGTTTCTGCATTTTCAAAGTTTGCTACTGAAATGGGTAATGAAGCCCCTAACTTTAACATTGGTGGTAGTTCCCGTACACAAATGGACAAACTTACTAAAGCTCTTATGGGAGAAAAGAAATCTCGTGGAAGAGAAAAAAGTGGTTTATTGGCAGGAATACTGGCATTCTCTGAAATAATTCAAAAACTTGCAGATTATGGCGAAGATGGAAAAATACCGAGACTTGATGCTAACGGGCAAATAATTCCGGGAAGTAAACCTATAGAAATTGATGTTGTTACAAAGGGAATTGTTACAGCTATAAGTAAATTCGTATCTAGTCTTGAAACACAATTGAAGGGAGTTGATCTAACTGGTGCAGATAGAATAGACACAAAACTTAAGTCTTTCTCAAAGGTTATAGACACGTTAGATAAAATGTCAAAATCCAGTGATGGAATTGATAGAATTTCAGCGTCTATAGGTTCAATGGCCCAAAATGTTCAATTGCTTGTTGAATCGATGGGTAAATTAGATGTAAGTAAGTTTGAATCATTCTCAGTTGCTGCTGCAACAGCTGCAAAAAGTGCCCCGGCACCTACTTCATCAGGAACAAGAGGTGGAACTATTACTCAATCAACTGCGGACCAAACTGCACAATGGAATCAAATGGCAGAAACAATTGGAAATAAAATAGCAGAAAAAATTACTGCAGGATTTCTTAACGGTGAATTTAATTTTACATTCTATAATAGCACCGGCGGTAAGTTAGAAATCAGTAATGCATAAATATGATTTTTTAACAAAATTTTAAAACTCTTAACATTTTCTTCATATAAATTAAAATTATGTTTATATGAAACAGTATCTCGATTTATTACAAAATATCCTTAATAACGGTGTTGAAAAAGAATCCGGGCGTGCTAATATGCCTAAAACGTTAGGATTATCACATGGCTTTATTAAAATGGATCTTAGCGGTGGTTTTCCGTTATTAACAACTAAGAAAATGTATCTTAAGGGAAAATCTTACATTAAGTACCACTTATATCCATCTCTTTATGAATATATAAAATAAAAATGATTTATTATTTGTATATTAAAACAAGTCCTCATGGACTAAAATATTTAGGAAAAACTACAAAAGATCCATTCAAATATAAAGGAAGTGGAAAAATTTGGTTAAGACATATTAAAAAACATAATTTAACGCATAAAGACATATTAACTGAAATAGTATTTAAAACAACTAATGTTAAGGAATTAATTAATGAAGGAATAAAAATAAGTAATGAATTAGATGTAGTAAATTCTCCTGAATGGGCGAATTTAAGACCCGAAGAAGGAGATGGAGGCGATACTTCATTATTTATAAATTATTCAAATCCGAATTTCCATAAAAGTAATCGCGCAGATCACTTAAATGGAATAGGAAAAACGGAAGAAGAACGAAAAAAATATTTTAAAGAAAGAAGTCAAAAAATAGATTATTATAATCCAGTAAGACTTCAAAAAATAAAAGATAACACAGATTGGGAATCGTGGTATGAATCTATTAAAAATAGAAAAACAGATTACGCTAAATCTCATGAAAAATTAAAAAAACCTATTTTGGTTATTGATATTAACACCGATAAAATATTACATGAATTCAAATCTTTAAAAGACGCTTCTGAAAAAACTGGAATAAAATCTGAAACCATAAGAAAAAGAATTCAGTATAATAGAATAATAGATGGATGCAAATGGACACATAAAAATGAAATAAAATGAAACAATATCTCGAACTATTAGATAAAATTTTAACAGAGGGTGTAGAGAAGGAATCAGGAAGACCCAACATGCCGAATACAATAGGTATTTCAAACGCAACCATACGAATGGATCTTGGCGAGGGATTTCCGTTATTAACAACAAAAAAGATGTTTTTGAAAGGAATAATTCATGAACTCCTTTGGTTCTTAAGAGGAGATACAAATATAAAATATTTAGTTGATAACGGTGTTAATATTTGGTCATCCGATGCATATCGTTGGTATTTGAAAAAATATGAAGAATTTATTAATTTAGAATCAAGATTTCAAGAAGAACTGCCTTATAGATTTGAAACGCAAGAAGAATTCATAGACGCTATTAAAAAAGGAAGAGATTATAGATTAATTTCTAAAGTTATAGGGAATTATCACCTTGGTGATCTTGGTAAAGTCTATGGCTATCAATGGCGAAATCAAAATGGAGTAGATCAGATTAAAGATGTCATTGAAGGCTTAAAAAACAATCCTTATAGTCGTTATCATATAATAGATAGCTGGAATAAAGTAGATTTTCCTGAGATGGCACTTCCCCCATGTCATCTTCTTTATCAATTTATTGTGAGGCCAATGTCATTTGAAGAAAGAAAAAATTTAATACCTGAGAATATACCTAATTTTCTTTCGCACGAAGATTTAGATTGTTACAATATCCCTAAATATTTCCTTGATCTAAACATGTATCAACGTTCATGTGATATTTTTCTTGGTGTTCCATTTAACTTGGCTTCAATGTCATTATTGTTAATAATTATAGCAAAAGTTTCAAATATGGCTCCTGGTATTGCATATTGGATAGGCGGAGACACCCATTTATATCTAGACCATATTCCGATGGCACAGGAGCAATTAAAACGAACGCCTAATAGGTTACCTTATCTAACAATTACAAAGGAACTCAAGTCACTGGATGACATATTAGAGCTTACTATAGATGATTTTGTTTTATCAAATTATAAGTCAGACAAAAGCATAAAAGCCGAATTATTCACCGGCATTAAAAAATAATGATTATGAAATGGAAAACTTAAAAAAGCATCCAATAGATGCTAGCATTAAAAAAGAAAAATGTGTTATTTGTTTTAATGAAACGCCTTATATAAAAAACACTCCTATACATGAAAGACGTTATTACGTAGAAGGAGCAGGACAATTATGTGAATGTTGTTATGATCAGATATATACTTGGAAAAATTACACCTATGCATGGAAAAAGCATTAGAGATATTGTTAATAATTGCACTTATTGTTTTAGGTGTTGTTATGATCATGTACATTAGAAAAATTAATAAAGAAATAAAAGAACTGGATAGAAAAAAACGAAAAAGAGATAAAGAACTTTTAAAATTAACAAGTAAAAGAAAAAATAAAACGTATTAGATATGGGAAAAATCAAGAGATTAGCTCTAACAATAAACAGCTTCGATGCTTCTGAACTTCTTGAAATGTTAATAAGCGAAATACGTGATCAAGTTGATCATGTTGCTGCTATATATCAGAATGTTTCATACTGTGGAAACAAAATGGATCCAGAGGATATGGAAGAACTTCAACGACTTCATAAATTAGGATTAATAGATGAATTAATTGAATTTCAAGGAGATTACAGAAAACCTCATAGAGAACAAGAAACAGATAAGAGAAACATGGGGATTACAATGATGAGGGAAAAAGGTTTTTCACATATTCTCAACATAGACGCAGATGAAATATATGATCGCGATCAATTCGTAGAAGTTAAAAAACAGATTAATGCCAATGGGTGGCCTATAACATATTGGAGTTATGTTAATTACTATAAAGATTTTGAACATTATCTTGTTTATCCCTTTAGGCCTTTTGTTCCGGGTATTCATTCAACCTATTTTACGTATACATTTAATGGACCTGCTCCAGGACCAACAGACCCTACTAGAAGAATTTATAATCCAATGAATATAGGCACATACTTATTTCCCGATGAAGTAATTAGAATGGCTCATGGAGCATGGATAAGAAAAAATATTCGTAAAAAACTTGAGAATTGGAGCGCAAAAGATCATTTTAATCAAGCACTTATAGATAAAGCAGTTCATCAATATGAAAATTGGAAAGAAGGTGATGACGCGATAATGCTTTTCAACGTTCCTTCAAATTCTGTGCACGTCAAAAAACTTGATGTTCGTATTCATAAATTTGACGTGCCTTGGCTTAAAAATTCGTCAAATTCAGAATAATTCTTATCAACTATCATTATATATTTAAAGCCATTAGCAATAGTGGCTTTTTCTTTTGCTTCTAATACTTCTTTATCTCTTTTTTCATAATATGAATTTTTGCATTCAATAATGAGATTTAAAGATGGTATATAAAAATCTGGATGATAATATTTTTTCTTTCCATTTAAATAATAGATAATGGAATTAGCTCTGTGTATTTCAAACATATCATAATATTTTTCTAAAAAATCTAATTCATAAGAACCCTGATACCATAAATCAGTTTGTCTGAAATATTTTATTTTCTTTCCGCTATTCATTTGTTTATAATGTACATTTTCATTTTGAGATTGATGTTCAACTCCATATCTTTTTTTAAGAGTTTCTGCTGTCTTTTTCTTAATATCTATATTTAATAATGCGCACTCGTTTCCGTAACGTTCTAAGCATGTTTGTCTTTGTTTATCCCAATTTTGATATTTTTCATCACCGTATTTTTCCTTTTTAGTTTTTTTGATTTTTTCTTTTACATCTTTTCGCTGATAATTATTTTTTACACCATAATTTTTAATGTTTTCTTGCTCTATCTTAGTTCTTATAATAGAAGATTTAAGAGGAGAATCAACACCATATTTTTTTAAACAAGTTTCTTTAATTTTTTGTCTTCTTTCTGTAGACGCCATACCAATTCCAAGTAATTTATAATTACATAATTTACTGCATGTAGTTTGATAATATCGTGAAAAATTCATAAATTTAGTTTCCTTTCCGCATAATTTGCATTCGCCTTCTCCTTCTTCTTTTAACCATTTATCAAAATATTCTTTTTGAGTAATAATATGAAATTGTTTTATGTGTCTTGCTAAGGAACCCACAAGTTTAAATGTTTTACCACACTCTTCACATATTATCATATTATTCGCATTTCTTCTAAAATCTTTCATTTTTATTTTATATATTCACTTCTAATGTACCTAATAATGTAGTTAATGTTAAAAATCATAAAACAAAAGAGGCTTTATACCTCTTATAATTTTGTAAATATAAATAATATTTCTTAATCGAGAAAATTTTTATACAAAATTATCCTGTACTTTCTATGAATTTAATATCTTTTTCGGGAATTTTATCTATTTCTTTGTATGATTTACTTCTTGCTCTATGTGTAAAAACAAAAAATCCGTTTTTATCTGCACCTAATCCTACTCCTGATTTGGAATATTTTAAGTGTGTAACTACACCATTTTTATATTGTGTGCCGTGTATTCCCTTTTTCATTATCAACGGAAAAATTTTTTCTTTCATTTCTTTAGGAAGTTTACGACTATTTTTAACTTTATCTTTAACGTCAGTTGTCGCTTCTGTAATATCGTAAGTTTCATTTATGCAAATCGATTCTCTAACAAAAGATCTTCTTGGCCTGTATCTATTAGTTTCTACAGAATTATATGATGCCATTGGCGCATTAACAACTAATTGGGCGCTTAAAGGTTCAATTTTAACCGAAGTTGCAGTTGCTTCGTCAAAAACAATATAGTATTTAATTGAGTTATTATCTGTTTTAACTATTTGTTGTACAATCCCTTTAATTTTTGTGTTTCCGGGGTTTGCATTTGATTTTACGGGATTGCCTGTTATCATTGAACCTACTTTAATTTCATTAATTTCAATATCCGCTGTTGTTGGCCTTTGTTCAAGAGAATGATTTAAGGGCTTAATTTCATACGTGTACATCATGTTTGGACCACCCATGTTATTAGCTCCGCCAAATCCTCCACGTGTAATGCCTCCCATTCCTCCGCGAAATCCTCCTGATGACATTGAGAATCCTGCCCCGTAACTTTCTTTTATTAAACTTTCTCTAACTAACTTTTTCATATTCTAATTTTTTTAAACAAATACCATATAGTCTATTTTAATAGGATAAGGATGAGGGTTAAATACATAAAATCCTGTGATTAAATTTTCATCATTAGAATCAACTGGATCAGGCACACTTATCCATATTTTTACAGGCCCAACTTTTTCCCATAAATTATTTTCATCAACATAATTAAGATAATCTCCGGCACTAATTGTGGTATCTGTACTTGGGCCACTCATTCCAGCATCTACAGCATCACAATCTTTATCATAACATGAAGAGTCTTCATTTAAAACGTAATATGTTAAATAATCGGGGATATGATTTATGTTAACAAAACGATCAGATTCATTAGAATCGATAGGATAAGTAACTTTTAAAACATATCCAAGCATTGCTGTGTTTGGATATTTAAAGGCGGGAATTTCTGCTGATACATCTTCAACCATTGGGCTTCCATATATTGATGTATCAGGTAACCATACACTAACATCTATTGAAGTAATATCAAATGAATATCCAGCAGGTGAACCTACAAATGTTAAACCGCTTGGATCGTATGTTGCAGTAACTGATATGTTATTCTCTCCAAAGACTATATTTAACGCATTTTCAAATCTTATAGAATTTTCTGGATCACTAGTAACAAATAATGAAACATCGTAGTATCTAAAATTTCTATAATAGTTTATTTGTAAGTTAGCACTCATGTATAAATCATGTTCAACACCGTTATATATAGTTGAACCGTCGAATAAAAATCTTTGGGTTCGATTTGAAATGCCTTTTGTTAATCCCTGAATAAATGTAACTTCACCAGATTCAACGATTTTTGTTTGTCGAGACCACGCAGTAACAATTTCAGATATATCACCTAATTCCATGGAAACTAATATATCGCTTCCCGAAATTACTCCAATCTTTTTTCCATTTAAGAATTCAAGAGTTGTATTTTCAGCAGCTGATCCAGGACATTCTGGTAATTCAGGATTAATATAATTATTTGATGTTGGATTAAAAAGATCAATAGGCATAATTACATATTTATTTTAATTTATTTATCTAAATATTTGACGAATTTTATTTCATAAAAAAAGAGGTTTAGAACCTCTTGTTAAATTCTATCGAAATTTTTGCGTTCTTTGGGACTAATAGGGATACCAAACTTTTCCGATTTTAGTTTTTTTTTTTTG
>Ga0302246_1001141_pt1 | contig 19815 bp, 15 predicted proteins | sample AAG_UR_Trp_MG_FD_193533 | JGI IMG/M metagenome (GOLD analysis project Ga0302246, IMG submission 193533) | Enriched activated sludge microbial communities from anaerobic digester in WTTP, New Holstein, Wisconsin, United States - AAG_UR_Trp | ecosystem: Engineered > Bioreactor > Anaerobic >...
TTCGCGGGCAATGTCTATAACCCGTACCCTAACCTTGATGATGAGGTGGCCATCCTGAAATCTTATACCCTGAATCACCGTGTCATCCAAGAGATGCCTGAGCATCATGTGGCATACATACCAGTGAGCCGGAATGGCATTCAGGGACAGCGTACATACAAAACTTCACCCTTTGTTCTCAATTCACTTGCTGTCAGGCAATCTACCGGCATTCAAATGACGATAAGGTTTACGGGTGCTGATACCTATACCGTCGAAATTGACGAAGATAAAGCAAAGGAAAAAGGGATCGACAGCGGCATCAGCGATGCGGATTCGGGTCATGAATACAGGATCGGAGAGGTCTTTCAGGGTTATGGATTCAGGTTTACACTGGAGAGACGAGACAGCCTGAAGCAGATCGTAGAGGGAAACCGCTGGCTCGTATGGTTTGAATCGCCTGAAATTCTGGCAAACAGGTATCGTTCTGCCCTTAAGGTGGAGGCAGTGGAGGATTACGCCAGCGTTTTCAATCTTTCTTTTGAGGGTTATTCCCCGCAGCAGGGAGCCGACTACCTCAACACTCTCATGACGATGTATATTCGTCAGGGGATGGAATGGAAGAGCAGGGCAGCGGATAACACAATCAACTTCATAGAGGCACAGCTTGGACTGATATCAGACTCTCTCAGGCTGGCGGAGAACACCATGGAGAGTTTCAGGCTTAACAACAGATTTGTTGACCTCACGCTGGAGGGTACACTTGTTCTTGAGAAGCTTGAGAAGCTTGAAGGAGAGAAGAATGCACTTGACCTGCAGATGCAGTATTACAGGTATCTCCTCGATTATCTGAACTCCCGTGATGCAACTGAAAACATCATCTCTCCGAGTGTCATGGGTGTGACTGATCCTATGCTGATCAAACTCGTCACGGAGTTTTCCACCAAACAGCAGCAGAGGAAGCAGACAGCCTTTGCTGTCAATGACCGTTCTCCCCAGATTGAGATGCTTGACAGGGAGCTTGAGGATGCCCGCGCTGCATTGCGCGAGAATGTCAATAGCGCCATCAGCCAGCTGAAGCTCTCGACAGATAATGTAAACGGTCGTATTTCAACCGTTGAGAAGGAGCTGAACAGGCTGCCCGGCACGGAGAGAAGGCTCATAGGAATTCAGCGCAAGTTTGATCTTAACAATTCTGTTTATACATATCTCCTTGAGCGCAGGGCTGAGGCCGGAATAGCAAAGGCATCGCAGATTACTGACAACCGTATCATAGATGAAGCCATGGTGCAGAACAGCGTCAGGGTCAAACCTATGGAGATGAGGAATTATCTCATTGCCATGCTGCTGGGTCTACTGATTCCTATGTTACTGATAGTTATATTCGACCTGATGAACAACAAGATAATAAGCAGGCACGATATTGAGCGTTTGACCAAAGCTCCGATTATTGGCTATATCAGCCACTCAGAATACAATGTTGATAATCCTGTTGCAGAGAAGCCCGGCAGCACGCTGGCAGAGAGTTTCAGGGCTGTACGCACCTCGCTTGCGTTTTATACGGGTCAGACCAAATGCCCGGTCATTGTCATCAGTTCTCCAATCAGCGGTGAGGGAAAGACCTTCGTCTCGGTGAACCTGGCCACAATCATCTCCATGATGAACAAGAAGGTCCTTATAGTGGAACTTGACCTTCGCAAGCCACGTGTCCATACTATTCTGAAGGCCGGGAACGGGCATGGCATGAGTCAGTTTCTCAGTGGTGGCGCCACTTTTGAGGAGGTAATTGTACCCACAGAGATTGAGAACCTCTGGTTCGCCCCGGCAGGGCCTGTGCCTCCCAATCCCGCGGAACTGATTGGATCACCGAAGATGGCAGAGTTTATTGAGAAGGCCAGGGATGAATTTGATTCGATTATTATAGATACCCCGCCCGTTGGTATAGTCACTGACGCATTGCTCCTGAATCAGCTGGCAAATGTCATTCTCTTTGTTGTGCGTCAGAGATATACAACTTGTGGCTCTGTACAGCTGCTGGATGAAATATACCGCAAGGGCGAAATGTCAAATGTTGCTCTCGTGGTGAATGATATCTCAACTACCGGCTATTACGGATACGGTCTGCGTTATGGTTACTCCCTTGGTTATGGCAGCCGTTATTATGATCCGGGTAACTACTATACCAAAGGCGGAGGTAAATCCTCCGGATACTACACAAACGACTAACCTTCAGACTTAAGACTTGTCGAAATGAGAACTAAACTCTCTCTTTTACTTTTTCTGACTTCCATAATTATAGTTAGTGCCCAACCTGATCAGCGCATTGCAAAAACACCCAGGGTCAATTATGACTGGCGGCCGGGTTTTGTCAGTATCACCGAGATTACAGGCGGGCCGGGGCTGGGAGATACCGGAACGGAACTGTCAAAATACTATTATGGGATCACTACTATTGCCGGATATCAGTTTACCAGGAACATAAAAGCAGGAGCAGGAGCAGGTATGCACTTCCATAACAACGGGAACCTGTTCCCTCTTTATCTGGATATCCGTTACAGTTTCAATGCACAGTCACTTGTGCCTTTCTTTGCCGGCGCAGGGGGGATTATGCTCGACTTCTCTGAGCTTGATGACACCAGGATTTTCATCAACCCCTCTGCCGGGATCAGATATGTAGCTGCCAACAGGACTGCTATGACCTTTTCAACCGGTCTCATGGTTATTACCGGAGGCCCAAACGCCCGGAAATCTTTTATCAACTTTAAACTTGGGATGGAACTGAAGAGAAAGAGTCTCTAAAATGAACATAACGCAAATATTCACAGGCTAAATAATTTGCTAAAAATTATTTGTACCTTGTAACCCAAAGTCATTTACCATCATTAAAAGGACCAATATGAAAAGACTTTATGCAATCCTCGCAGCTTTATTCCTGATGTCATCTTATGCCGCCGCCCAGGTTGTTACCGAACGTTGCTGGCACCTTGACAGGGTTCAGTTCCTGGCGCACAAGCAGGATTTCTGGAGAAGCCATAGACTGTACAGCACCAGCTCAAGACCCTATACGGGCATTGCTGGCGGATTCTATAGCATTACGGAAGGACATTATGGATTCGGGCTGGAGTATAAGAATACTCCGTTTTCGCATCATTATGCTGGTATAACATCCATCTTTGGCTGGAGATCTGGCAGCGGCCTGGCGCTGGGAGGAGGCACAGGGTTTATGATGTATGACTTTGGACTCGAGGGTCAGGAAAGCGGATGGATGCTGCCACTGATTATTGATGCAAGATATTTTATCGGCAAACAGAAGAACAAGTTCTTCATAATGGCAGATGGCGGATTCCTTTTCAATTTTGACAATTTTAAGGAGCATGCGCGCTATTTCCTGAATCCGGCCATCGGTATTGCAATACCCCTTACACGTAGTACCAGTTTGTCGTTCTCAGCCGGGCTGTTTACCCAGTATGATTATGATTTCTTCGGCCGTGATGTTGGAATAAGGGACAGTTTTGTCAATATGAAACTCGGACTCCTGTTTGGCAGATAGCGATTGATTACCATGATTACTGGAACTAATTATAAAAACAAGACGTAGAAGCCTCTGATTAACAAACTCTCACTTTATGAAAAGGTTATTATCCCTGGTGTTCCTGTTCCTTTTGGTGGCTTGCTATTCTTCAGCGCAGGTGAACGCTGAACGTTGCTGGCATCTTGAAAAGATGCAATTCCTCGATCACAGGCAGGATTTCTGGAAGAGTTATAAAATATTCACTGCTGAGGAACGGCCTAATGCCCGTATGGGTGGCGGAATGTACAGTCACACTGAGGTACAGTATGGTTTCGGCCTCTATATTATTGAGCCACCATTCGCCCATCACGTTACCGGGGTTACTACGGCTCTTGGCTGGAGTTACCCGGGTGGATTTGCCCTGGGTGGCGGTACGGGATTCCTGAAATATAACGACGGATACACTGTGCCACTTTACGCCGATTTGAGGTATATCATTGGAAAGCAGAAAGTTAAGTTTTTTATTGCCATGCCGGCCGGATTCCTTTTGAACTTTGATAATTTCAGGGATTATTCAAAAGTCTTTGCTAATCCAAGCCTGGGACTGACTGTACCAATTTTTAAAGAGACACATATTTCTTTTTCCACAGGTCTCTTCACCCAGATTGACCGTGAAATATTTGACGATCCCAGCTTCAATGCCCCATGGCATGACAGCTTTATCAACCTGAAACTGGGTCTCCTCTTTGGCTGGTAAACCCATTATCTGATATTTCTTTTCTTATATTCGTATCCCGGGTTCTCAGAACCCGGGCTCATATAATAGCTTTATGTATTATCTGGATTTAATCGTTGGCGCCCGCCCCAACTTCATGAAGATTGCCCCTCTCATCAGGGCGATCCGTGCATATAATAAAAAAATCCTTTCAGGTGATTCCCGCTGTGAACCGTTACAATTCAGGCTGGTGCATACCGGTCAGCATTATGACCGCAACATGAGCGGTTCTTTTTTTGACGACCTTGGCATTCCCGAACCTGATATCAACCTAAATGTGGGCAGCGGCACACAGGCTGAGCAGACCTCCGGCATCATGCTGGGCTATGAAAAACTCCTGGCACGGGAGAAGCCTGATCTCTGCATTGTGGTTGGTGACGTAACCTCTACAATGGCTTGTGCAATAGTGGCAAAAAAAATGCTGGTGCCGGTGGCACACGTCGAAGGAGGTATCCGGTCTGGTGATATGACAATGCCGGAAGAGATAAACCGTATTGTTACTGACTCCATAACTGATTACTTTTTTACCACATCGGAGACTGCCAATGCGAATCTCAGGAAAAGTGGCGTGTCGGATGAATGCATCTTTTTCGTCGGCAACACGATGATCGATACGCTGCTGGACAGCCGTCCGCGATTCAGGAAACCGGCAACATGGGATGAGCAGGGGCTGATTGAAAAGAAATATATTGTTCTTACCCTGCACCGCCCGAACAATGTTGATGACCCTGCCAACCTGAAACACCTCCTCGGAGAGATATCAGAAACCTCGGAAGGGATTCCACTTATCTTCCCGGTTCATCCCAGGACAAGAAAAGTGCTGAGTGATCACGGGATAAAGATCACTCCGGCGCTGCATCTGACTGACCCGATGAGCTATCTTGAGTTCAATTACCTCGTTGAGAGGGCGATGGCAGTAATTACTGACTCCGGTGGCATAACAGAGGAGACAACGGTCATGGGTGTCCCCTGCATGACCCTGCGCAATAGTACCGAAAGGCCTGAGACGGTAACCATGGGTACTAACGAGCTTCTTGGCACTGACCCTGCTGCCATTGCCCCGGCAATGAAAAAACTGCTATCAGGCATCTGGAAGAAGGGTACCGTACCTCCTCTTTGGGACGGTCGCGCCTCCGAACGCATTATTGAAATAATCATCAAATTGAGACTGTAAGTTTTTTTACTTACAGACTTTCAGATTGAGTAGCTTAGAGATTCAACCCTGCACACTAACCTGTCCCGGTGAAGTCGGGAGTGTCAGGGGCTTTTGATTGATAAACAGAACATCATGAACATCTCCATTGTTGGAACCGGCTATGTAGGCCTGGTAAGCGGCGCCTGCTTTGCCGAACTTGGTGCAATAGTACATTGCATTGATATCAATAAGGAAAAGATCGACAAGCTCAAAAACGGGATAATACCCATCTATGAGCCCGGGCTTGAGGATCTCGTAAATCGCAATGTGAAGGCAGGAAGGCTCTTCTTTTCCACTGATCTTGGTGAGAGTCTTAATGATGTGGAGATGCTCTTCATTGCAGTGGGGACACCTTCGGGAGAAGATGGCAGCGCCGACCTGGGTCACGTGCTGGATGTGGCACGTAAGATCGGCCAGAACCTTGAAAAGTATATCCTGGTTGTAACCAAGAGCACAGTTCCGGTGGGCTCGTCACAAATTATCAGGAATACGATAGAAAAGGAGCTTGAAAAACGGGGAAAAAGAATTGACTTTGATGTCGCATCCAACCCTGAGTTCCTTAAGGAGGGTGCTGCAATTGATGATTTCATGAAGCCTGATCGTGTGGTGGTGGGAGTTGATAGTGACAGGGCAAAGGAGCTGATGACACGTCTATATGCCCCTATGCTGCTCAGCAACTTCAGGGTCATCTTCATGGACATTCCCTCGGCCGAGATGACCAAATATGCTGCCAACGCCATGCTGGCCACACGCATCAGCTTCATCAACGAGATTGCTAACCTGTGTGAGAAGGTGGGCGCTGACGTGGCCATGGTCAGGCAGGGTATAGGATCTGATTCCCGTATCGGTAGCAAGTTCCTCTATCCGGGACCGGGATTCGGAGGATCATGCTTCCCGAAAGATATCAGGGCGTTCATAAAAACAGCGAAGGATAATAACTCATCATTGACCATTCTGGAATCAGTAGAAGCTGTCAATGAGCGTCAGAAGAAGGTGCTTTTCGCAAAGTTCAGTAATTATTTCGGAGGCAATATCAAAGGCAGGAGGGCAGCCATCTGGGGTCTCTCATACAAACCCGGGACCAATGATGTGCGTGAAGCACCGTCTTTGACACTGATAAGCCGGCTCCTTGAGGCAGGGTGTAAAGTGAAGGCCTATGACCCCGCCGCTATGAATGAAGCAAGGCTCAGGCTCGGAGACTCAATAGAGTATGCAGAAGATATTTATGATGCCATTGAGGGAGCCGATGTTCTCTTCCATGTGACAGAGTGGAAGGAGTACCGCATGCCCGATTGGCAGAAAGTTAGGTCACTGATGAAAATCCCCCTCCTTATCGACGGCCGCGGCGTATTCGACAAAATCGCCCTTGAAGGAATCACTTACCTTCGAATAGGATAGCTGACTTAATCAGAGGAAGCTTTATTATATACCATCGATTGTTATTTAACTCAAGGAAGGCTTAACTTAAATAAGCGCCTGTCTTATTAAAGTTTCAAGGGCCATTACTTAAATAAGGATTCTCTTTGTGTAAATTTTCAGGATGAAAAACTTTAGACCCGGAACCACAAATACTTGACTTGTATTTGTGAATTTCCGATATTAGTAATGTCTGATCAACATTACTAAATATGAAAAGGTTACATGCTCTTGCAGTACTGACTGTTGCAGGAATCCTGTCTACGGGTTGTGCCACAGTGAAAGTCTACTCTGATGCGGGACTGAAAAACGAAACCGGTATCCGCTTCTATACTCTCAAACCTTATCTGCTTGTTGAATACATGGCAGAAAAGGATAACACGGTAAAGACTTCAGTTATCTACTTGCCTGACCTGGCAAACCCTCTGTTCATGGCATTGAAGCCGGGCATCGGCGCCAGCGAGCTGAAGATGACATTTAAGAACAGTGCTCTCGAGTCGTACGGTGTTGCCACCGACTCGCAACTCCCTGAAAGCATGGAGGCCTTTGCGGCCATGCTCTCTAAAAGTGCTTATGCTGCCCAGACATTCACTGCTCCTCCGGGACAGCAGCCGGAAGACGGCAAGTGTTTCAGACTGTTTGAGATTCTGCCCGGTCCCGGGGGAACTGTATTAAGGGAGGTGGAGCCATGAAGAACAGGATACTCAACCGGAAGATATGGGTCACCGGTGTACCGCATAAGGTAGGCACCGGCTGGCTTGCCCCGCATCCTGACCTGCGCGACTACACACCCCTCCACCGTCAGATAACGACATTTAACCGGAAACTGAAGTTCCCAAAGACAGATAAAAAGGATCTGGCCATGCGTTCTTTCAGGCTGACTCAGAGTTCATCCGTTGATCTGCGCGAGTGGTGCAGCCCAATTGAAAACCAGCGCGATCTGGGTGCCTGTACTGCCCACGCCGCTGCAGGAATCGTGGAGTACTTCGAGAAGAGGGCATTTGGAAAACATATAGATGCTTCGCGACTCTTCCTTTACAAGACAACCCGCAACCTGATGCAGGTCACGGGTGACACCGGCGCATGGCTGCGCGAGACCATGGGAGCCCTTGTCCTCTGCGGTGTGCCGGATGAAAAGTATTGGCCCTATAAGGTGAAGGACTTTGACAGGGAGCCTACCGGCTTTGTCTATGCTCTTGCAGAGAACTACTCGACAGTCAAGTATTTCTGTCATGATCCTCAGGGATCGGAAATACCGGCTGCTGATGTACTGGCATCGGTCAAGAGTTACCTGACGGCCGGCATACCATCCATGTTCGGTTTTTGGGGATTTGAGTCATTTGAAGAATCGGCGGCTCCGGGTGAAATACCCTATCCCTGCAGGGGGGAAAAGGCCCAATGGGGTCATGCCGTCATGGCTGTCGGTTATGATGACGAACACAAGATCACCAATCTGAAATGCAACCAGTCAACAAAGGGAGCATTGCTTATCCGCAACTCATGGGGCAAGGGCTGGGGCGACGAGGGTTATGGGTGGTTGCCTTATGACTATGTTCTTAACGGCCTCGCCATCGACTTCTGGTCATTGATAGACATGAAGTGGATTGATACAGGCAATTTTGGATTATAAAAGTAGAAGTGGCAAACCATAATGATGAAGGCAAATTGTCACAGACGTTCAGGCAAACCGGGGCTCTCGCTTGAACATCTGGTCTTGTGAGTTAGTTGCCAGGCATTTAAGCAGGTAGGAAAGGGCGGCAGAGATACCGGCAATCAGCACTGGTTTGAGGGTCACCCAGGTAAAAACAGCTCCGGCATCAAGGATATTAATGATACCGGTAAGTATGGCAGTAAGGAAAGCAATCAGCAGACCTCTCAGCAGGTCTTTCCAGTCAAGAGTAAAGAATTTTGACTTCATGGCATAATGTTTTAGAGTTTAACTTTCACGTTTATAAAGTTACGCCACAAACAAACACGAATCAAAAAAATCAGACATTAAAACCAAATTACCGCACAACTGCACTACCCTGTCTATGTTACCCGGCCTGCCCTTCTGCAGTCTGAGGAGCAACAATGTTTAAGTCTGTTTTGATAATGTCTCGGGCGATTATCTGACCGGGCTCATGGTTGACGGGTCTCTTACAAACGTGACCGGCATTGAGGCAAGGATAGGCAGGTATTCACAACCGGGAGCCGGTTGTTTAGGTATGTAAAGAGTAAATATCGAAGAAGGTGTGGATGTCGAATCCAGATCACTTATGCTTCATGGCCTTGATGTTTGGAAGATATACAAAGGAATCCTGGCAGTGTTTCACAAAGGCCGGAGTAATAAAATGTTAAATTATTTTAGACGGATGAGATAATAACATTGTTTAACTCTAATCACTTTTTGTCATCGGAGCGGAAGAGCAAATAGGTTATTCCCGGGTTGTTACTGGTAATATGGAACCTGAAGTCTCAAGGACTTCCAAGGTTTTGGCGTTGTCTCTTGGTAAGACCCTTACTACACTCGCCAGTATTGTGTTTGGTATGATTGCAGCAAGGGTTTTATCGAAGCATGATTATGCCACTATGAGACAAACAATGCTTGCCTATAGTTTCATTGCACCACTGTTAATGCTCGGATTGCCTGATGCGCTCTATTATTATCTCCCCAGGACACAGGAACGGAAGAGAGGAGTAATTATTGACAATCTCTTTCTCATATTGATTCTTGCAATTCTGTTCAGTGTTTTTCTAGCAGCAGGCGGATATAAACTGCTAGCTCATAGATTTAATAATCCTGATTTAGCCACTACACTTAAATGGATGATCCCTTACCCGCTATATGTCATGCCTGCCGGAATACTCGGAGCTGTATTGTTGACCCAGAATAAGACTTACCTTTTAGCGAAATATAATGTTTTGTCTGCAGTGTTATTGGCAGCTCTGACCATCTCGGGAGTATTAATAACAAAATCATATTCAGGTCCTCTCTTTGCTCAGATCTATTTTCCTGTACTATTGCTTCCTGTCGTATTATGGCTGGTATTTAAGAATGTGCCTGGTAGTTTCTCATGGCCTGACCGTAAAAGCATGACTAACATGCTGAAATATGCTGTTCCTCTCGGTCTTGCCGGGATGATTAGTACGGTAATGCTGGAGACAAACAAGATCATTGTATCGGCAATGTGTACCCCTGAGGAATTCGCTAATTATGTTAACGGGGTTATCGAGATACCATTGATTGGTATAATTACCGGATCCATTTCAGCAGTAATCCTTGTTGACATGACATCCTATGTACAAAAGGGTAATATGACTATGGCATTGGATCTGTTTAAAAAAGCAGCCGTTAAATCAGCTGTGATATTATTTCCGGTAATGATATTTCTACTGGTTTCTGGCAAGTCCTTTATAGTCACCTTATATTCCGAAAAATATCTCGAAAGTGTCGCACCATTTTACATATACTTGTTTGTATTACCAGTGCGAATTGTCATTTATGGATCTGCTTTAATGGCATTGGGCCAGACTCGGGTAATACTATACAGAAGCATTCTGGACCTAACAATAAATGTTATTTTAAGTATTTTGCTGGTTCATTTGATGGGTTACCTGGGTGCAGCTGTTGCTACAATACTAACTCTTTATATCTGGACTGTACCCTTTAATCTCTATAAGATTGCCAGGGGATTTAATGTCAGCATGTTCAGGACGTTGCCTCTTGAAAAATTGTTTAGGATAATAATTATATGCTTGTCGGTCGTTCCTTTGCCCATAATTTACTTACTACTTTTTGATCATATTTACCTTATTCAACTTTTAATAACAGCAGTTCTTTACTTTGTACCTCTTACAGTATTGCTATTGCGAAATAGAATGTTGATTATACCAATAGCATATAGCAAATATGTTCCTGGAATAATAAGAGATAAAATCCTAAATAATGATTAAGGCACCTGTCCGTAAGAATGCCAAGCTAAGGTTTTGGTTGTGGCCTGTAAGGCTTATTGGTAAGTTCTGGAAGAGCCCTGTATCTCCTGGATTGTGGCTTGTGAATAAGTTTTGCCAGAATGTGTTAGACATTAATAATGATATTCCGTGGATGGTGCATTTTACTTCCAGGGTTACAGGTGAGATTACAATTGGAGAAAATGTATGGATATCTTTCGCAGTTAGTGGTGGTTGTTATATTCAGGGCATTAACGGCATTATAATTGGTGACAATACTGTTTTTGCCCCTGGAGTAAAAATCATATCTTCAAATCATGATCATCAAGACTTAGATAAATTCATACCAAAGGAAGAAATAAAGATTGGGCGAAATTGTTGGATTGGTGCTAATGCCATTATATTGCCAGGAGTCAAGCTTGGGGACCATGTTGTGATTGGTGCTGGCTCTGTTGTTACTCAAGATATACCTGATCATTCTATTGCAGCAGGAAATCCGGCTAAGATAATTAGAACGATACTTTAAATGGAAAGGCAGGCTAATTTTTGATTCTCATAGGGTTGAGTTAATTGTCTTTTTTAGGGAGATGAAGTATAGTAATTATTTTCTTTGAAGTGAACGATTGCAATCTAATTGCAAGCCGAGTGAGGAATCAGGTTATGTTATGATTTGTAAATCGTTTTATAATTTATGAAAATGAGTCATTCTGGACTAAAGAACGATATTTGAATAATGATCAGGAGCTTATAAGATTCAAAGATGTTTACTCTCTGATTCCTACATCAGCCAGTACGGTATTGGATGTCGGATGTGGTAACGGAGCATTTCTTAAGTATTTGGAAGACAATAACTCAAATATAATAAGTATCGGTTACGAAAGATCACAGACTGCAATAGCAAATAAGGTATGCAAGAGTCAAATAATAGCCGGAAGTGCTGACAGAATAGAATATCCGGACAATTCATTTGACGTGGTCCTTGCATTGGAGGTTATAGAGCATCTGCCCTTTGGGATTTATGAAAGTAGCTTAAAAGAACTTCAGCGGATCGCATCAAAATATATTATTATCTCTGTACCATTCCGAGAGAGGCAGAGATTAATTAAATGTCCTTATTGCGGATGCTCATTTTCCCCATATTATCATCTTCGTTCATTTAATGAGAAAACTATGAAGACTATATTTGAGGGCTTTGAATTACTTAAGTTCTCATATATTAGTAAATATCGGGATTATTATGTTTGGAACTTTTTAAAAAGGATTTGGTATGCAAAAATAATTGGTATTGAGAAGAAAATACCTGTGAGCTCTTTATGTCCTCAATGTGGTTTTCATATGGCAGCCAGTGAAACCCCAGTCTCACAAGAGTCGCACCAGAATCACATTAATAAGTTAAAATCAAGGCTTAGAATGCTGACACCGTATAGAAACACATCAATATGGCTGGCATGCATTTATCAAAAAAGGTGCTCTTGATTTGAGATTTTTTGTTTTTTTAGTCATGTTAAAACCTCTTATTCGTTATATAATTGCATATCTGATCGCAGGGTTTGCATTCATTTTGTCAAAGGTGACGGATTATTTATGTTTATGTTGCTGAATTCGTTAGTCTCTTCCCATTTCAACCAGGGAATTTAATACGTAATAAATTTTACAAATGGACATTAAAGGGATTTGGTGAAAATTTAACGATTAGTTTTGGTACGATTATTAGTTACAGGGAAAATACGATTGGCAATAATGTTTGGTTGGGAGTTAATAACATATTCGGCTTGGTAGAAATTAAGGATTTTGTTATCACTGCCAAAACTGCCTGTTTGTCAGCGGAAAAATCAGCATGGATTTGCAAAAACAGATATTCCTATTTTTAAACAACCAGGATTTGCCACGAACTATCAAATTGGTCCTGATGTATGGTTTGGAGCAAACTGTTCAACCATGGCAAATGTTGGAGAAGGATGTGTTATAGGAGCCGGTCAGGATGTTGTTAAAGATATTCCTGACTGGTCAGTGGCTGTAGGTAATCCTGCCATTAGTAAATCCCGTAAACAGGTGAAAAACGTTCTAATTATATGTGGGTCGTTCCCTCCTCAATCATTAGTCGGTGGGCTCAGACCAGCAATGTTTGCTAAGTATCTTTTAAACTATGGCTGGAATCCATGGGTATTAACCAGAAATTTTACGAAAGAAGATTTCAGATATGATGAAAAAATGCCCATTGAATTACCTGACAGTCTCAAGCATCAAATAATAAAAGTTGATTACTCTTTAGTTGATGAACAGACATATCTTGAAACAAGAACCATTATTGATAAAATACGTGACTTCTTTTATCCTGAGTATTCCAATCCTCCAGGGCTATATTTTGCCGTAAAAAGAAAATCAACTGATATTATTCTGAATAACAGATTCGATTTAATTTTTGCTACTATACCAGACCAATGGCAGTTAACCTTAGGCGCACACTTTGCAGAAAAATATAAGCTACCTCTTATAGCAGATTTCAGAGATATTAAAGAACAGGAAGAGGGTTTAGGGAGGTCATTTAGAACATCTCTTCAGGTCATTCGCTTTGCTATCAGACGGTTTATTACAACCCGGAATGTAAAGCATATAATAACTGTTTCAGAATTTCATAAACGTACATTAGAAAAAAGGCTTAAGAGAAGGTGTTCAATTATATATAATGGGTTTGATGGAGCTTCCTTTAAACCAATGAATCTACCCAAAGGAAAGGGTCCTTTCAGGATAATCTATATTGGAAGAATATTAGACATCTGGTATCAGAATCCTAAAATATTGTTTATTGCTTTGGATGAGTTGATAACTCAGGGGACCATTAGTTTATCTGATGTTTTAATAGAGTTTTTTGGAACCGAAAGAAAGAAATTAGACCTGCTTATCAAAGATTTAAAAAATCAAGAGTTTATTAAATTTCATGATCGCATCTCATATGCAGATGTACCTGTAAAGCTTAACGAAGCTCAGATGCTTCTGCTTTTAACCAATGAAGGTAGGAACGGAATTCTCACCACAAAACTTTTTGAATATGCTGGTGTAAAAAAGCCAATACTTTGTATTCCAGGTGATCAAAAAGAAATTGATAAATTAATACATGATTATAGGTTGGGTTATTCTATTTCAGACGTGAATACATTAAAGAAAAAGCTGGTTGAATGGATTGATTCATATAACGTTGGTTCTTTTCCTGTCCATATTTCCAGTAATGTAGAGTTCTTCAGCAGGGAAAACCAGACAAGAGTTTTGTCTCAGATCTTTAATGATGTTTTAGAGATTCAAAATTCTTAGATTACATTCAAGATAACATTTAGTTCCAGCCGATTAATTTGTAGCTATTAATAATAAATTGAAAGTGCTTATTAACATCCCATGTCTTCTCAGAGGAGGCACTGAGATGCAGACCTTAAAACTTTCTAAAGTCTTGCAGTCATTGGGGTTTACAGTCACTGTACTCTGTTACTTCGAGCATGATGCTATTATAGTGAAAGAGTTTCAAACTACAGGTTCGGATGTCAAACTGCTTGACATGAAAAGAAATTTAAGCACTTGGACTTTCATAAACAGATTAAGAAAAGAGATACAGAAGATTAATCCTGAAGTTGTTCACGTTCAATATATGGCTCCCGGTGCTTTGCCAATAATCGCGGCGCGACGTGCTGGTATAAAGAAAATATTTGCCACAGTACATCAACCATGGATTCACTCACATGGATTACTGGCAAAAATAATACTACGAGTAGCTGCACTTTTGACAACCAAATTCATTGCTGTTTCCTTGAATGCTGAAAAAAGCTGGTTTGGTAGTGCCACACTTTTTAATGAGAAAAGATCACTTAAATTTCAGCCACATCATTTTACTATACATAATGCGATCAACATAGCAGAAATCGATCAAATTCTTGCAAGAACTAACCTTTCTCAAATAAAGAAATACTTAAACATTTCAGCAGAAAAGATAATTATTGGATCTATATCAAGATTAAGAAAAGAGAAAGGTGTTGATATTCTATTAGACGCTTTTTCACAATTAGTTGATCAGAAAAAGAATATTCACCTTGTCATTATTGGAACAGGACCTGATGAGGATGATCTTAAAGCAAAAGCCATAGAAGCGGGTTGTCAAAATCAAATTAGTTTTTGTGGTCAAGCTGAATGGGAGCATGCTATGGAGTTATTATCTATAATTGATATAGTAGTAGTACCTTCTCGTTTTGAGGGATTTGGTCTTGCAGCTGCTGAGGCTATGGCATTGGAGAAACCTGTCGTAGCATCGGATACTACAGGTTTGAAGGAGGTGGTTATTGACCAGGAGACAGGCATACTCTTTAGTGTTGGTAATGTTTCTGCTTTGGTATTGGCACTTCAGGAATTGGTCATCGATCCTGATCTCCGCTATCGTTACGGTTTGGCTGGTAAGAAACGAGTGACTCAATACTTCAGTTCAGAGATTTTTACAAATAAAATCACTGCTCTTTATAATGATTAACTGAAGATGTACCATGAGGCTTGGTAAAAGCTAACATTGTTTGTTAATAACAGAACCTGGCATAACTAAATTTTCAATTCAATACCTTGATAAGTCGATTAAAAGTCTTTTATGCTTCAATTCTTTTAACTACGTTACTACCCTATATTCCGGCAATTCTCCCGTTTATCCCCTATCAAATATTCGGGTTCAATATGACAGGCTGGGCATGGATGATTATGCTGGTGGTAACCATAGTCAACCTGTATCGCACCAGGTCTATTGCATTTCCTTGGCAATTGTGGCTCTTATGGATGTTATACATTTGCGGTTATCTTGTCATCGATTTCTCATTTCTTGGTTTACAATTAACATTGCAATACATGCTTCCTCTCTTAATAGGAATAGTGGCTTCAGGTTTTATATATACTACTGAAGATCTACATTGGATGTTCAAGTGGTTTACCATGATAATTGCTTTGATTTACATTACTTTTGTTTTTGTGAATATTTTTGGTAGTGGATTTACACCCAATTTGGCAGTAATGCCGATGATTTTTTCAGTCGCAATTAGCCTTTTGGTAGGATTGTTCTTTCTTAATAGCAGGTGGTCCTATTTATTTTTTGCAGCAATTCTTTTTCTCGCTCCCATTATAGAAACTACCAGAATGGGTATAGCTGCTATCTCAGCAATTATTATTTTCCATTTCGCTAATCAGAATATTAAATCAAAACTAGTATTTGGAGGTTTAGGATTATTGATATTTTTAATTGTGTTTGACTCAGAATCCTTTCAAAAAAAGACATTTTATAGCGGAACGGGGAAAATTAGTGACATTACATTGGATTATTATGATAATCCAGATATAAGAAGTACTGGACGGATCTCATTGAAAAAAGCATTGGAACCAGGACTAAAGGCAGAGCCAATATGGGGCAACGGACCAAGAGCAGATAATGCTTATTTGACTAAGATAACCAAACGCAGGGGAGGCGAGGCCCATAATGATTATCTTTCAGTAAGGTATAATTATGGTTATGTTGGGCTAGCAATATTACTTTTTGGTTTTGTCTCGTCGTTTTTTTCTCTTTACAGATTATCAAAACAGCATAGAGAGAGTCATTATATATGGCTTATCTCAACATCAAGCTTAACGCTGTATATAAGTTTCCTAATGTTCATGTTCACAGATAATATACTTAAATACACAATTTATTTTCCAAATTATTTTTTTGCCATGATCGGTATTGTATATAGCCTGAGAAAAAATGAAGATATCGGTTGTGATACCTCTTTACAATAAGAAGGAGACAATTTTAAGAGCCCTGAATTCAGTCTTAAGCCAGACTGTTCTTCCTTATGAGATAATAGTTGTTAATGATGGCTCGACTGATGGTTCGGAACAGATAGTGGCTCAATTAGATCATCCTTTAATTCGACTTGTCAGCCAGTCAAATCAGGGAGTGTCTGCAGCAAGAAACTTGGGTATTGCTGAAGCAAGAAATGATTGGATTGCCTTCCTGGATGCTGACGATGAATGGCTACCTGAATTCTTGCAAACGATTACAGAACTTTTTGAAAAGTACCCGGAATGTAGTTTGGTGGCTACATCTTATTATATGCAAGATACTGAAGGCCGACATGAAAGAAATCACTTGAGTAAAATAAAGTTCAAGGGAGATCATGGTATTATCAGAAATTACTTTCAGGTGGCATCCTGTTCTCATCCACCAATACATTCTTCAGCTGTTGCAATTAAAAAAGAGGCGATAGAATCTATTGATGGTTTTCCTGCAGGTGTCACTTCAGGTGAGGATCTGCTTACATGGGCACGAATAGCCGCTGCCTATGTTATAGCATATTCAGTAATACCACAATCTGTATTTATCCAGGATCCTGCTCATATTTATGCCAGAAAGCCCAACAGGATACCTCAGAAACTCGATATTGTAGGTAGGAGCTTAGTAACGATTGCAAGAACAAATAAAAGATTACCGGGCATAAGAAAATATATTAGCCACTGGCATAAAATGCGTTCTTCGATTTATTTGAGGCTTGGAATGAAACGTGAGTCTTTTCGTGAGTCGATCATATCATTGTCATATTATCCTCTGAATTTCAAAGTAATATCGTATTTTTTCTTATTAGGCTTACCTGCGAGTTTAACAAGTAAAATATTCCGCAAATTAGCTAGTCGATGAGAGTTGTAATCACACATACTGATTTCCGTATTTATTGGCCGGCAAGACTGAATGCTCTGACTGCATATCTAAATAATAAAAGAATAGAATTTGAAATAGTTGAAATTGCCGGGGCAGGGAGTCCGTATGCTTTTTCTGGCAGCTTAGCCTCATACCCGGCAAACTGGCACTGTCTGTTTCCAAACAAGCGAATGGAAGATATTTCGCCATTCGATGCTAATATTGCCCTAAGAAGAAAACTAAATGAATTACAACCAGATATTATATTTGCAGGTGCAATTGCTTTCCCTTCAGGTGCGACGGCAATTCGCTATGCAATTGAGCATAAAAAGAAAGTGATTATATTTGATGATGCACGCCTAGAAGATGTTCCGAGGTCATGGTTAGTTGACTTTATAAAGAAAAAAATATACTCTTGTGTAAATGCGATTCTATGTCCTTCAGAAGCTTGGTATCCCACATTCAAATATTTTGGATTTAAACGTTCTCAGATCTTTTATGGCCTGAATGTGGTGGATAATTCATTCTGGAATGAGCAAAACTTTATTGGACCCAATAACAGCGCCTCCGGCTATATCTTGACAGTGGGCAGGCAAATTCCCAAAAAAAACTTTTTATTACTACTTAACGCTTATCAGAATTATACTTCTAAGTCAGTCACACCGAAAGAGCTGGTTTTAGTTGGAAATGGACCCGAGTATAAATTACTTGTTAATTTTGTAGAGAAAAACAGGTTGAACACCGTTAAGTTCCTGCCCTTTAAATCTCAGGATGAATTAAAATATCTATTTCAGAAGGCATATTATTTTGTTCTTCCCAGCAGGCATGGTGAGACATGGGGACTTGTGGTAAATGAAGCAATGGCGACTGGGCTGCCGGTTGTCGTCAGTAACCAGGTTGGCTGCGCTTCAACGCTTGTTAAGGAAGGGGTTAATGGTTACACATTCTCACCCAATAATGTTAATGAATTGGCAGATCTTCTAGTTAAAATGGATACGCTCGGGGCTATAGAACGAAGAGAAATGGGAGAGAAGTCGAAAGAGATTATCAATGAATGGGGTCTGGATCGATTCTGCCAGGGAGCATATGATGCTATTCAATTTGTTTCTGGAAGTACTGCCAAGAACCCGGGAATGGTCACCAGGTTAATTCTTAAAATCTGGAAAGGTCGTTATAGACCTGTGTAAGTCTATTGATTTGAATAGGATTCTTTTTATACTTCATTATCCACCTCCCGTTCACGGCTCTTCAATTGTCGGTGGCTTTATCAAGGAAAGTAGATTGATTAATGAGAGCTTTGATTGCCACTACATAAATCTGGGAACCTCAGCCACGGTTGAAGAGATAGGCAGAAATCCGGCGAATAAATCATTCAGGTACCTTCGACTCATCTGGCAGGTTAAAAAGACCTTGCTCTTCTTCAAACCAGATTTATGCTACCTGACTCTTTCATCGGCGGGTATTGGATTCTACAAGGACGCTCTCATAGTATTGATTGTTAGACTATTCGGAATCAAACGAGTCTATCACTTTCATAATAAGGGTGTCAGAATAAATCAGGAAAAGGTAATCGATAATCTCCTGTATAGACTGGTATTTGAAAATGCTGAAGTAATCCTTCTTTCAAAATACCTGTATCCTGATGTGCAAAAGTATGTTCCGGAAAGCAGAGTTCACTATTGCCCAAATGGAATACCTGATGAGGCAGGCGTAAGTCGAAATCCACAAGTCAAAAATCACAACAGCAAGCACTCCCTCTCCCCCCTGTGTGCTTCACATCTATTGTTTCTGTCACATCTTATTGAATCAAAGGGAGTATTTGTGCTGGTTAAGGCTTTAAAGATAATTAAAGAAAAGGGCTGCACTTTTCATTGTATTATGATTGGTGGTGCAGGGGATGTTACTGAAGATCAAATGAGGGAGACAATTGAGGAGTCCGGGCTTAAAGGTCATGTTGATGTGGTTGGGAAGAAATACGGTGAGGAAAAACGAACAGCCTTTGAAAAGGCCGATATTTTCGTGCATCCAACATTTAATGATTGCCTTCCATTGGTTCTGATTGAAGCCATGCAGCATTCTTTGCCAATAGTTTCAACACCTGAAGGAGCTATACCTGATATAGTTGAAGATGGTATTACCGGATTCCTTGTACCACAAAAAGATGCAATTGCAATGGCAGATAAATTAGAAGTACTTATAAAAGATCCTGATCTGAGAAAAAAAATGGGATCAGCGGGCCGCGCTAAGTACGAGGCGCAATTCACCTTGGAGAGGTTTGAAAGAAGAATGGTGGAAATCCTGACTCAGGTGGCTGAGAA
>Ga0302246_1001149_pt1 | contig 19721 bp, 15 predicted proteins | sample AAG_UR_Trp_MG_FD_193533 | JGI IMG/M metagenome (GOLD analysis project Ga0302246, IMG submission 193533) | Enriched activated sludge microbial communities from anaerobic digester in WTTP, New Holstein, Wisconsin, United States - AAG_UR_Trp | ecosystem: Engineered > Bioreactor > Anaerobic >...
TTTGCCAACGCGAGAATAAACTATTAACAATCATAACACTTCAGCGCACCACGAGTGCAAAAACACGCGCCACCGCGACTCGGCGCCAACAACACATACCGCCGAACGTTGGCGTTCATTGTAAAAAGACAGAAACAGACGACAGAATGAAAAAAGAATTTTTGCTGCATAAAGACAAAGAAAATGGAAACCCACCGCACATTCAGGCACATTTGGCTGCCCCAACGCACGGGCGACCGCTTCGCAGCCAAAAGAGCCTTCATTTTGCCTTCGCACAACTGAAAGACAGCGACTTATTTGAATAAATTGGTATTGAGAATTTAAAACTAAATTTGTGATTATAAAATAGAATAGAATTGTAATGTCAAAAGAAGCTAAAGCAAGAATAAAAATCAATAAACTGCTTGAAGAAGCGGGATGGCGGTTCTTTGATTCGAAAGAAGGCAGAGCCAATATTGTACTTGAAAATAAAACAAAACTAACTCAAACCGAATTAGATGAATTCGGTGAAGATTTTGAAAAAACAAAAAATGGCTTCATTGACTATCTGTTACTTGACGACAAAGGTTTTCCTTTCATTGTTTTAGAAGCAAAGAAAGAAGAAATAAATCCACTTTTTGCTAAGGAACAAGCCAGAAAATATGCACAATCTCAAAACTGTAGATTCATAATTCTTTCAAATGGCAATTTGCATTACTTCTGGGATTTACAAAGAGGAAATCCCAATATTATTGCAACATTTCCAAAACCTGAAACTGTTATCGGATATACGGAATTTAAGCCAAATGCAGATGCATTAGTAAATGAAACCGTAAAAGAAGATTACATTGTAAAAACTCAAAAACCAGATTACGCAAGTGACCCGAGATATATTGATGAATCGCAACGCAGTGCTTTTATTGAAGAAAATAAATTAAGGTTTTTGCGTAAGTATCAGGTTAGAGCTATTGAACGAATACAGGAAGAAGTAAAAGCAGGCAAAGACCGTTTCTTATTTGAAATGGCAACTGGCACAGGTAAAACTTTAACGTCTGCTGCTGTAATAAAACTATTTCTGAGGACAGGTAATGCAAGAAGAGTTTTGTTTCTTGTTGACCGTTTGGAATTGGAAGACCAAGCAGATAAAGCATTTAAAGAATATCTAAGAACTGATTATAAATGCAGTATTTACAAAGAAAATAGGGATGACTGGCGGCAAGCAGAAATTGTTGTTTCGACAGTGCAATCATTTCTTTTCAAAAACAAATACAAAAGGATTTTTTCACCAGCTGATTTTGACCTTGTAATTTCTGATGAAGCACATAGAAGTATCGGAGGTAACAGCAGAGCTGTTTTTGAATACTTTATTGGCTACAAGTTAGGTTTGACAGCAACACCAAAGGACTATTTAAAAAAGATTGATGCAGGAGAGTTAAGCGAAAAAGACCCAAGAGAATTAGAAAGGAGAATGCTTTTGGACACTTACACAACCTTTGGTTGTGAAGATGGTAAACCAACTTTTCAATATAGTCTATTACATGGCGTTAAAGATGGTTTTTTAGTAAATCCTTGTGTTGTCGATGCAAGAACCGAAATAACTACACAGCTTTTAAGCGATGAAGGTTACACGGTTGAAATAACAGACGATAATGGAGAAGAAACCTCGACCACTTTTTCGCAGCGTGACTTTGAAAAGAAATTATTTTCCGAAAATACGAACCGTATTATGTGCAAAACATTTTTAGAGAACGCTTATAAAGACCCGATTTCTGGTGAAATTGGTAAATCAATTTTGTTTTGTGTAAGTCAAAACCATGCTGCTAAAATCACACAAATATTGAATGAATTTGCCGACAAGATGTTCCCGTGTAAATATCAATCTGATTTTGCAATGCAAGTTACCTCTTGGATACCAGATGCACAGCAATTGACGATTAACTTTACTAACAATCGTTTGGGTGGCAAAGGTAACTTTCACGATTTATACCAGACAAGCAAAACCCGAGTATGTGTTACCGTTGGCATGATGACAACAGGTTATGATTGCCCTGATATTTTAAATGTTTGTTTGATGCGACCAATTTTCTCTCCAACCGACTTTATTCAAATCAAAGGTAGAGGAACAAGAAAATTCAATTTTGCGAATAAAGAGGTTTTGAAAGATAAGAATTTAATTGAAAACATTCCTGAAGAAAACCTACAGAAGTCGAGGTTTAAACTTTTTGACTTCTTTGCAAACTGCGAGTATTTTGAGGAAAAATTCAATTATGATGAAGTTCTAAAGTTACCTCCAAAAGGAACTTCAACCGAAGGCGGTGGCGGAGGCGTTTATGTTGTTGACGAATACGACAGCACAAGACACGACCCTTTAAAAACCTTTACAGTCAATGAAATTGGGCTTGAAGGAATGAAGATTGACCGAATGTATTTTGAGAAATTTGAAGATAAAGTAAAAGAGGATGACAAAATCAAGGAATTAGTTCAGCAAAAGGATTTTGATGCAATAGAACAATATATTATCAGTCAAATCTTTGATAAACCAGAGGAGTATTACAACATAAGCAAACTAAGGAATGCCATAAAAATTGATAGGCGTTTATCATTGCGAGAAATCATTGAAAAAATCTTTGGTTTTATTCCTTATTTTAAATCTAAGGACGAACTGCTTGACGAGGAATTTGAAAAGTTTGATAGCCGTTATTTGCCCCCTGAGGAATACTTCACTTTCGCAAGGGATTATTTTAAAAGTTACATTACAGACTTTGAGTTCAGAGATATAATTGAAAATAGAAAATATGCATTATTGAACACTAATCCCAATGGTGATGTATTCAGGAAGCTTCCGCCAGAATTGCGTTTTGCTATACCTGAGTACATAAAAGATAATGTATCACTTAATAAATTTGTTGCATAAATGTTAGACCAAGAAACAAAACGCAGGATTGATACTGCAAGAGATATTTTAGTAGGAAAACTACCTAATCCACAAAGCCAAGTTGAGCAAATTACCATTGCCATGATTTACAAATTCATGGACGACATGGATAAAGAAGCAATGGAATTTGGCGGAGATGCTACTTTTTTTACAGGTGATTACGAAAAATACAGTTGGACGAAAATATTTGACCCAAAATTGGGCGGATATGAGATGTTGGCACTTTATGGAGAAGCAATTGTAAAGCTCAACCAAAATCCAAACATACCGCAACTTTTCAGGGATATTTTTAAAAATGCTTATCTGCCTTACAGAGACCCCGAAACTTTGAAAATGTTTTTGAAAGTTATCAATGAATTTCATTACGACCACAGCGAAAAATTGGGTGATGCTTTTGAATATCTTTTATCCGTTTTAGGCAGTCAGGGAGATGCAGGTCAGTTCCGTACTCCACGCCACATTATTGATTTTATGGTTGCCATTATGCAACCAAAAAAAGATGAAAGCATTTGTGACCCTGCCTGTGGAACTGCCGGCTTTTTAATTTCTTCATATAAACACATATTAAACGAGAACACTAAAAAGAACAAAGGTGATTTACTTACACCCGATGACCGGAAAAAGCTTATAAACAATTTCGTTGGTTATGATATTTCTTCCGAAATGGTGCGTTTAAGTTTGGTAAATATGTATCTGCATGGTTTTACCACTCCTAAAATATTTGAATATGATTCTCTGACTTACACTGACCGTTGGGGCGATACATTTGACATTATTATGGCAAATCCGCCTTTTATGTCACCAAAAGGAGGTATTCGTCCTCATAAGAAATTTGCAATGCAGGCAAATCGAAGCGAGGTGCTATTTGTGGATTACATTATGGAACATATTAACCCGACAACAGGACGTGCAGCCGTGATTGTTCCCGAAGGTATTATTTTTCAAAGTGCCACAGCTTACAAAGCTTTACGTAAATTGCTTGTTGAAAAAAACTTTCTTTACGGAGTTGTAAGTTTGCCAGCCGGTATTTTTCAACCATATAGCGGTGTGAAAACCTCAATTCTCTTATTAGATAAAACACTTGCGAAAAAAACCGACAAAATGCTTTTCGTAAAAATTGAAAACGATGGTTACAGTTTAGGAGCACAAAGAAAAGAACTTAGTACAAGTGATTTGCCCGACGCTGCAAATTTAATTAAGCAATACATTACAGCTATTCGTAACAATGACTTTTCGCTAATTGATTTTGACCATTTGCCATTAAACTCGATTGCAGTTGAAAGAAGCAAAATATCTGAAAATGGGGATTATAATTTAAGCGGAGATAGATATAAAGACAGTATTACAAAAAAGCATTCTAAATTCGATTTAGTTGAATTAAGCGAAGTTTGTGACCTTTATCAACCTCAAACTATCAGCGCAAGTGATTTCAAAGAGAATGGGGAATACAAAGTTTTTGGTGCAAATGGTGTAATTGGTTATTACGATAAATACAATCATGAAGATTCAGAAGTACTAATAACATGTAGAGGGGCTACATGTGGAACTATAAATTTTTCTGAACCTAAGTCGTGGATTACAGGAAATGCAATGGTTGCTAAACCAATTGATAATAGAATAAATAAGAGATTTCTATTCCATTTATTAAAGGTTTCAGATTTGAGTTCAGTAATTACTGGTGCAGCACAACCCCAAATTACAAGAGCTTCATTGTCTCCTTTTAAAATTCCGCTACCACCGGTTACGGTTCAATTTGAAATCGAAACTAAAATCGAGCAATACGAAAAAATCATAGCCGGAGCCAAGCAAGTAGTTGAAAATTACAAGCCTCAAATTGATATAAAACCCGAATGGGAAATGGTGGAATTGGGAGATATCTGTGAAATTAAATCTGGTGGTACTCCAAGCCGGCAAGTTGAATCTTACTGGGGTGGGTCTATTCCATGGGTTGGTTCAACAGTATGTAAGGACACTTACGTTAATTCAGCAGAGGAATTTATTACAGAAGAGGGATTAGCTAACTCTTCTGCCAAGCTTTTTGCAGTTGGTACAACTCTAATTGCTTTAGTTGGTGCAACAATTGGCAAAACAGGATTTTTGACTTTTGATTGTACTACAAACCAAAATATAGCTGGTTTAGTTCCAAAGGATGAGAATTGTTTGGATAAAAAATATCTATTCTTTGCTTGCCAATCTATTTACGACAATTTTATGCGGCTCGGTGATGGAAAATTCCGTATGGCAACTTTAAGTTTTATTCGTGAACAAAAAATCCCTTTACCTGAAGTTACTATACAACGACAAATCGTTGCTCAAATTGAAAAAGAAGAACAACTGGTAAATGCATGCAAAGAACTTGTTGATATATACGAGCAAAAAATAAAAGACGAAATCAATAAACTTTGGGAAGCATAATGGCAAATGCAATCGACATAATGGAATATTTGCCGAACTCTTATAAAACCAGAGACGAGCAAGATTATATAAATTTCATTTGGGAAAGTTTTGAGAGTAATTACAATAATGCGAAATATCCTTTTGCCTTTATTGCTTACCACATGCTTTACATGAGTTTTGTATATTTCGAGGTCTGGCAAATCAAAGAAAACCGCAAAATTGATTTTGAAAAAGCAATGGTTGGTTTGAGCAACGATATGGAAAACGATTTTATGAACGCTGTAACACCATTTGCATTTGTAAAATCAAACGAAGCACCATTTTTTAAGTTCTTTAAGTTACTTGGTTGCGATAATTCAAAAATTGGTACTTACAAGAAAAGTGTTGACGACCGCAACAATTCGTCTCATAGCAATGGCAAAATATTGTTCAATGATAAAAGTATTATCGACAGAAAGATTGATGATGTTTTACGTGCAGTTGATGATATTCAAAATCATTCAAAACCAATTATTGAAGAATGCCTTGCGAAATTTTTAATTGAAAACCACGACCCAGACAAACGGCAATATTATGGTGACTTAGACCAGATTAGAGAAATCCTGATACATGGAAATTATCTATCACAAAAAGACATTGAGCATTTATTGACTTTTGACATTACAACTCTATCGAAAAGAAAAAACTATGAAGCCATGAAAAGCTTATTTGAAACATTTGTGGAAAATTATAAAACAACATAGCCAACGCTTCGTAGTCAAGCACATTTGCAGGTCGCACAAGCTCACGCTAAAACCAAAACTTGCAAAAGAGCTTGCCTACCCCAACGCACGGAAAGAAAGACAATGCAGCAAAAATGTCGGATAAATTGACTGGAAAAATAAACAACGAAACGCCAACAAAGTGTATATGCCATAAGGGTTTCAGTGGGTATTCAAGCGTTGTCGCCCGCTCAAACTTTCGTGTCGGTGGACAGGAAACTACTCCGCAATCCCTTACGGCACATACACTCGCCCGTTGGGCGTAATGCTACAAAACCATCGGAAACGAATGGAATTCATAGAGATTGAAATTTAAAACTGACTTGAAAATGAAATATGTTTGTCCATTGATAACAGTATCTGACATGAAAGTGGCTCGTGATTTTTACGAGAATATATTAGACCAAAAAGTAAAATATGATTTTGGTGAAAGTGTTACCTTTCATGGAGATTTTGCAATTCATTTGCAATCTCATTATAAAAACCTGATTGATAATAGAGAAGTAAATTCTGGTGGAAATAATTTCGAATTATATTTCGAGTCTGACAAGATTGAGTTGATAGTTGAAAAATTAATGGAAAATGACATATTGTTTGTTCACGAATTACGAGAACAACCATGGCGACAGAAAGTTGCAAGATTCTACGACCCTGATAAAAACATAATAGAGATTGGCGAAACTTTGGAGCATTTATCTTATAGACTAAGAAAAGAAGATTTATCTTTTGAGCAAATATCTAAGATTACAAATATGCCTATTGATTTTGTGATTGATTCGATTAAAAAGTATGAAATACAAAATAAATAAAGCACATACGCCCAACACACAATATAAAACAGTTGGGGTTCAGTGGTTTGCGGGGTTTTGGTTCCCGCTTCAACTTTCTCCAACGTTGGATAAGAACGCGCTCCGAAAACCCAACCGTTTCATATTGTAAAACGTTGGCAACAAGCCGAAGAAAAGAAACGACAACAACACAATGACAATGAAATTTTTGCTGCATAAGGACAAAGAAGAAAATGGAAAACCCAGCCCACAAAAGCAAGAGTGTGGCTGCCCTTCCCTGCAACCGTCCCTTCGCAGCCACACACATGCTTTTTTTGCCGACCCGCTCACTGCAAATAATGAATCTTAAAACTTTAATGATATGACACTACTTGAATCAATTAACAAACTTGTCGATAATGTGAACATTACAGACAGACAAGAAGAAAACATTAAAAATTCTATATCGAATTTAGAAACACATTTAAAGGATGAAGAAAGCAACCTTTATGTTAATGAGTGCTTTACAAATGGCTCGTGGGAAAGAGATACAATAATCCGACCATTGAATGATGTTGATTTATTTGCTGTTTTGGACTTTGAGGAATGGAAAGATGAATACGGCAATAAACCAAATCCTCAAAGTGTATTAACCAAAATAAAAAACTACTTAAATAAACAGAATGATTACAAAGACAAGGTAAAACAAGACAGACCTTGTGTAACTGTTCATTTAAGCGACAAAGATTTTGATGTTTTACCTAGTTTTGAAATTTCTGGAGGTGGGTACTATATTCCAAAATACGATTTACAAAATTGGACTGAATCATACCCGAAAATGTTAACAAAAGACCTTGATGATACTCATAGATTAAGAGATTATAAATTGAAACAAGTAATCAGGGTAGTAAAATACTGGAATCGAGATTTTAATGGAAAAACAATTCCTTCATATCATGTAGAAGAAATAGCAATAAATATTTTCAAGATGAACACCTTTACAAACTTTGAAGAAGGCATAAGAAAATGGTTTGAGAATGTTGAATACAATATGCAATCAATTAAATTCAAATCAAATGATGAATATGAATCTTCTTTGAAAAAAGCTAAAAAGGTAAAAGATAAATTAAAAGAAGCGAATAAATTTTATACCGACAAAAACGAAGTTGAAGCAAAAAAAATCTGGAAAGATATTTTTGGTAAAGAGTTTCCAACTGTAGATGAAGCGGAAGCAAAAAACATTTCTAAATCATTGACTGAAGGAACATTAAAATATTCAAGTACAGCAGGAATTTCAACCGCAGTTGGAAGCAGTTTATCAGCATCTAAAGGTTTTTATGGGGATGAAGTTCTTTAATAAACATAAACCAAATGTATCTGCACAAATTGGGGCGATGAAATCGAAGTACCCTCAATTTAAAGCAAAGCATTTGGCTAATAATACTGTTACGTTTAATGGAGATTTATTGATTAAGCCGGAATTGCCCATTTATACAGTAAGTGTAGAGTATAGAGGAACGTTATCACCAAGAGTTCGTGTAATAGAACCTAAACTAGTTGAAAATCCACCTCATTTTTACAAAAATACAGAATGCCTTTGTTTGTATCATTCTGATGATTTTAAATGGGATTGCAGAAAACTTGTTGCAAAGGAAATAATGTCATGGACTATTGCTTGGCTATACTTTTACGAAGCATGGTTGCAAACAGGCAAATGGCTTGGACCCGAATCGCATCATACAACAAATACAATTAAAGAAGATAAAGATGAGTAGAATAGTACCATTTGATAGCAATTACACAACCGTCAGAAAATTTGAAAAGTCTGCTTTTTATTGTCTATTATTTTCTGCTATTGCAATTATTTACTTGTGGTTAATTCCTAAAGTTGAACCATTATTCTCATTTAAAATTAGCTCAACAACAATTATTGATTTGGTAAAAGTGCTTAGTTACGTTTCAATGATTGGATATATTGGTCTTTCAAGTGTTGCAAAGTATTTATTTTATTCGGCTGAAAAAGTAAAACGTGGTGATTTAATTGATAACTCATTTGGTACGTGTTATTCCGATTGCAATTCAGCAGGATATTATAATAATGACGACATACCTTTTGGAGTAAAGAAATTAGCAATAAACACTTACGAAAGCAGTTTTCATACAGAACAGACTCTAAGAAAAATGCTCTTTAAGTATGCAATGAAAATGCTTATTTTTTCAATTCCCTTTTTGGTTTCGATTTTTTCAATTGGCGGTAATGATGTTGTTAGATTGCTTTTTGAAATAAGTATTCCGCTGATTATGTTATCTCAATTTTTCATTATAATAGTTTACTATACGGGAGTTAAAAGCGTTAATGAGTGTTTTAAAATTGAATTAACAAATATCGGAAACAAAGCCATTGAAGTTAAAGATAACGCAAGATTTTTAAAGCCTGTTTTAGATTATTATAATATAAAATCATGGGCAACCACAAACTTAGACAGCAAAATCTTTAAAAATCATAACGACCAAATTTCAGAACTATGGCAGAAAAGAAAAGAGAAACTGAAATTAGTTTAGTATTTTGCATTTTTATTTAAACAGATATTTTGAATGAACAGTAAATATAAAAAACTCGAACTTTGTTGGCCAGGAAAGGATATTGAGGTTAAGCCCGAACCAAGAATATTGATTGAAGACCCTGAAAAATCGTATGGTGTAGCCGAAACTGAAAACATGCTCATACATGCCGATAATCTTCTTGCATTGAAAGCATTGGAACAAAACTTTTCCGGCAAAATTAAATGTGTTTATATTGACCCACCTTACAATACTGGTAACGCTTTTGAGCATTACGATGATGGACTTGAACACAGCACTTGGCTTAATTTAATGAAACCACGTTTAGAGTTGCTTTATAAATTATTGTCGAATGATGGAAGTATTTGGATTTCTATTGATGATGATGAGAGTCACTATTTAAAGGTGATTTGTGATGAACTTTTTGGTAGAAAAAACTTTGTAACAAATGTTATTTGGGAAAAGAAATTTTCACCTCAAAACGATGCAAAATGGTTAAGTGATAGCCATGACCATATTCTTGTTTATGCAAAAAATAAGGATATATGGCGTCCAAATTTATTACCACGTACTGAAGAAATGGACAACAGATATAAAAACCCAGATAACGACCCAAGAGGTGTTTGGACTTCATCAGATTTAACTGTAAAAACTTATTCCGAAAGTACAGACTATCCAATAAAACTACCAAGTGGCAAAGTTGTAAAACCGACACAATCTAGATGCTGGTCTGTTTCAAGAGAAAAATTTGATGATTTAGTAAAAGAAAATCGCATTTGGTTTGGAGAAAATGGTAATAACATGCCTCGTATGAAAAGATTTTTAAACGAAGTACAAGCTGGGGCAGTTAGTAAAACTATTTGGTTCAGAACAGAAGTTGGTGACAATCAGGAAGCAAAAAAAGAAGTGAAATCTTTTGAAAACGATAACGTTTTTACAACTCCAAAACCAGAAAGACTATTACAGCGTATCATTCAACTTGCTTCTAACGAGGATGATATTGTGTTAGACAGTTTTCTTGGGAGTGGTACTACTTCCGCAGTAGCCCATAAAATGGGTCGGAAATGGCTAGGTATTGAATTAGGCAACCATGCAAATACTCATTGTTTACCTCGCTTAAAAAAAGTTTGTGATGGTACAGACCAAGGCGGAATTTCAAAAATGCAGAAATGGAAAGGTGGTGGTGGATTTAAGTTCTATAATCTAGCTCCAAGTCTATTGAACAAAGACAAATACAACCAATGGGTTATAAATCCAAATTACAACGCTGATTTGCTTGCAGCAGCAATGGCAAGACAGGAAGGTTTTACATATTCGCCTGACGAAAGCGTTGTTTGGAAACAAGGTTTTGCAACTGAAAATCATTTTATTTTCACAACCACAAATACAATTACAAAAGATGTAGTCGAGCAAATTCTCAGCGAAATGAAACCTGACGAAAGTTTGCGTATTTGCTGTACTGCCTTTATTGAAGGTTGCAATGAAATAAGTAATAGAATTGAAATCAAAAAAATTCCAGAAGTGCTTCTCGGTAAATGCGAGTTTGGAAAAGAGGATTATTGCACAGATACCAATATTATCAATATGCCTGCTGACCCTGATAAACCTTCTTTTATACCATCGTATGTAAAACCTGATGTAAAACCCGAACCGGCAAAAATTAAGAAAGACACACCAACGCAAACGAAATTATTGTTTTAGAATATGAGCAAAACAACTGACTATATAAGCAATACAATGAGTTTAAGAGAGCCTCTTAAACAATCACTTGAGTTATTGGATTCGCTAATTGCAAAAGCCGACCTTATTGGAAATTTAAAGACAGAAAAGAAAATTGAATCAATAAAAAAGGATTGTTCTTTATTTGAGGAGTTTGAACGTGGTTTTCCATCTATTTGTTTTTCGATTGCTACGGGTATTGGTAAGACAAGGCTAATGGGGGCTTTTGTAACATATTTAGTAAAAGAAAAAGGAATCAAAAACTTTTTTATTTTATCTCCAAATATTACTATTTACGACAAATTAAAAGATGATTTTGGAAATAAAGGAGCAGAAAAGTTTGTTTTTAAAGGGCTGCCAGATATTTCAAACAATGCAGTAATTATTACTGGCGAAGACTACGAAACAAATGGTATAAAAGCATCAATAGATTCCATACAAATTAATATGTTCAATATTGGCAAAATAAATTCTGATGTAAAAACAACAACAAAAGACGGCAGAACTTTACCCCCAAGAATAAAACGCTTTAGAGAAACAATAGGCGACAGTTATTATAATTACTTGATGAACCTGAAAGACCTTGTAATTATAATGGACGAATCGCATCGTTATCGTGGTGAAAGGGGTATGGAAACACTAAACGAACTTAATCCATTACTTGGTATTGAATTAACGGCAACCCCCATTGATTCAAGTACAAACCAGCGTTTTAAAAATGTTGTTTTTGAATATGGTTTGGCTGATGCTTTAAAAGATGGCAAATACATAAAAAATCCTGCTGTTGTTACTCGTGCTGATACCGATTTTAAGGGAATGAAAGATGACGAAATTGAAAAGCTGAAATTGAAAGATGCTATTCAGATGCACCGAGATACAAAAATAGCTATTGAAAATTATGTTGCAGACAATAATCTGAACCCTGTAAAACCGACAATATTAGTTTCTTGCAAAGATACTACACACGCAAAATCAATATTTGACTATGTAACTTCTGATGAATTTTATGATGGTGAGTTTAAAGAAAAAGCATTGCAAATTGTTTCTACAAGTAAAACGGAAGAACAAGTAGAGCAACTTCTAACACTTGAAAAGTCACATAATTCGATTGAAATTGTAATACATGTTGATATGCTCAAAGAAGGTTGGGACGTTTCAAACCTTTATACGATTGTACCTCTGAGAGCCGCAAACGCTTTAACATTAATAGAACAAACCATTGGAAGAGGTTTGCGTTTACCTTTTGGTGGTAAAAGAACAGGCGCTGAAAAAGTGGATATGCTTTCTATAATGATGCACGACAAATTTCAAGAGGTTGTTGATGCTGCAAAAGATAAAAATTCAATTCTTTATTCAATCGGTAAAATTCAACTAAATAAATCTGATTTAAACTCAAAGAAAGTAACCGTTGAATCAAAAACCAAAGATGTAGTTGAACTTGAAGAAGAAGAAAAGAAAATAAATCAAATAAAAGACAAGGACATCAGGGCAAAAGCCGAAACAAAACATAAAGCAAAAGTTATTATCAATGCAGTAATAAGAAATAAAATTTCCCAGAAAGTAATTCAAACACCTAATGAACTATCAACTCCTAAGGTGCAAGAAAAAGTTATTGCTGAAATAAAAGAAAGCATTAAAACCACTTATCCTGAAATGCCTGAAAAGGAACAAAAGGGAATAGCCAAAGATATTGAAACAACTTATCAAACGGCAGTACAAGAAATTATAAAAAACAACATTTTAATTCCAAACATAAAAGTTTCGATTTCAGAAAATAAAGGAATTATTAAAGACTTTGATTTAAACACAAAATCGTTTTCAGAAAATATTTTACAACAAGAATTTGAATTAATCAGAGAAACAATTTACGACCACAAGCAGGACAAAATAAAGATTCAAGCACAAACACTTGACTTGCCTGAATTCAGCATTTTGGAGTTTTTAAAAAAGAAATCAGAAATTGACTATGACAATAATTCCGATGTATTGTATAAACTTTGCGGACAAGCAGTAAATGCAATAAAAGATTCGTTGAAAAAGCCCGAAACTTTGGGTGACACAATTTTAATGTATCGTGAGTTGATAGCAATTAAAATTTATGAGCAAGTAAAAGCAAATATCACTATTGAAATTGTTGCTAAATCAAAGCCCGAAGCAGAACCATATTCTTTAATTCTGCCTTGGAATTATTCGAAAGAGAAAGATGATGAAATATTGCATTTCAGAGAAACTGTAAGTGCAAAACTACTTTCTTCAAAGGTATTTAGTGGTTTTGCTAAATCATGCCACGATAAATACAAGTTTGATTCAATCCCTGAAAAACGTTTTGCTGAAATAATTGAAAATTCAGAGGATGTAATTAAATGGATAAGACCAGCATCAAAGCAATTCAATATTTGGTACAATAACAATTCTGACAGATATGTACCTGACTTTGTTGCTGAAACAGCAGACATAATTTACTTAATAGAAATTAAAGCAGAAAACGAGCTTGACGACAAGATTGTCAAGTTGAAAGAAAAAGCAGCTATAAATTATTGCAAAAACGCAACCGAAATAAACAAAGCGAGAAAAGAAAAGACTTGGAAATACGCAATAATTCCGCATGACAAGACAGACACAAACATGACTTTTAAAAAATTAGTAACTGAATTTGGAAAATAATATGCAAACGCACCCGTCCCTTCGCTTTCAGGCACATTTGGCATTCCCACAAGGCTTGCCCTCAGTCCAAAAATGCCAAAAGAGCCTTCAAGCCCGTCCCACTCCAACGCTCGGACAGAAAGACAGTGCAGCAAAAATTAAAGACAAATTAACGAATGACAAGAACGGCCAGTTGCCAACACGCGGTATAGTTAATTGCCGGTGCAGTGGGTATTCGAGCGGCACAGCTCGTATTAAAAGTAGTTGTAACTTGATAGGAAAGTGCTTCGAAATCGGCAACTAACCATACCGCCAAACGTTACAAGCAAGCCGAAAAAAGACACAGACACAATGACAAAGAAATTTTTGCTGCATAAAGACAAAGAAGAAGAAGGAAAAGCCAGCCCACAAAAGCAAGAGTGTGGCTGCCCTTCCCTGCAACCGTCCCTTCGCAGCCACACACATGCTTTTTTAGCAGCCCACGGGCGACATGAACATAAAACGGTAAAGGCGACCACCATTAACGGAGCCAAAACAATTAATTTATAAGAATATGTATAACGAACAATTAGAAAAATTGATTGAGATGGCTCTTATGGATGGAGAGTTAACTGAAAAAGAAAAACAAGTGCTTTTTAAAAAAGCTGAAGCAATGGGTGTTGACCTTGATGAGTTTGAAATGGTTCTGGAAGCAAAGCTCTATGAGAAAACTCAAGCAATGAATCAAGAAACAGAAGCGAAAGCAGCACCAAAATCTGATAAATTTGGTGATGTAAAAAAATGTCCGGCATGTGGTGCAATGGTTCAGTCATTTCAATCTAAATGTCCTGATTGTGGTCATGATTACTCAAATATCGAATCAAATGCTTCAATTCAAAAATTATTTAAAATGCTAGATGATGTTGAATCTGGTAGAAAAGATGATGAAGGTATGGATCCACTAAAAGCTTTTGGCGGTGCTATGGCTAAAGGTTTTGGCATGGGTGGTGTTGGTGATAAAATAAACAATCGTAAAAAAGAAATAATTAAAAACTTTCCTATTCCAACTACAAAAGATGATATCCTTGAATTTCTATCACTCGCAATCCCGAATGCTAGAAAACAAGGAAATTTCTTTACTTCTGGTGCTTTTAACTCTCCTGCCAATGAAAGAAATAAATTACATAATGATTTCGTGCCTATTTGGAAAGCTAAGTGCGAGCAAATTGTCCTGAAAGCAAGATTCTCTATGAAAGAAGATAAAAGTATACTTGAAGAAATTAATAATTATGCCAGAGAATTAGGCATCAAATAATGTGAAATTATGAATGAGAAAATAATAAAATTAGTTGAATATGCTCTTGCTGATGGGGAAATATCTGATAAAGAATTACAAGTTCTTTATAAAAAGTGTGATGAAAATGGAATAAAACATGATGAGTTAGAAAATTATATTTCAACCCATTTAAAAGGCAAGTCTGAAGTGTTTACGCCTAATGATTCTAAAATTTCGGACGAACTTGAAACTGCTATTCAAAGATTAGATGCAATTACTGTTTCAATAAAGACAGCACCAAAAGCATCTCGTTTTTCTATTCAATTTAGAATTGTCGCAATTTTAATGACTTTTGGTATTTATCATATAATATCAATGCTTTCAAAAAAATCATCTTTAGGCTTTCATGGTGAAAAAGTATACTATGATAACATAAATGAGATTAAAACAATTAAAGAAAAGTACGGAAATCACGAACTTATTATTTCTCAGTTTAAGGTACTTAACAAAGTTACTCTTAAATACAAAATTATTAACTATATGATTTTATCTGTGATTGTTATTGCATTCTTATCTCTATTCTTTTCGTAAAACTTTAAAAAATAATATATGGGACTATTCGGAAACAAATCAGAAGGCGGATTAATGGATGTAATCCGCTGTGACGAACAAGAATATCTTGTTTGGAAGTGGCGACCTTCGGGAGAAGCCAATAGCACAAAAAAAGAAAACTCAATCCGTTACGGAAGTAGTTTACGGGTTAAGGATGGTGAATTAGCCGTTTTTGTTTATCAACAAAAAGACGGCACAATGCAAGATTTTATTATAGGACCTTATGACCAAACAATAAAAACTGCCAACTTTCCTGTTTTAACAAGCATTGTAGGTGCCGCTTTTGGTGGTTCATCACCATTTCAGGCAGAAATCTATTTTATAAATTTATCTGGGAACGTACAAATCAAGTTTGGCATCCCATACTTTGATGTGTTTGACCCAAGGTTTTTAGACTTTGCAGTTCCAATGGCTGTACGCGGTACTATAACTTTTAATATCACAGACTACAAAGGATTTATAAAGCTAAACCGTTTAATTAACTTTGAATTAGACGACTTTAAAAAGCAAATTAAAGATGCTGTAACTAAATATATTAAAGGTGTTGTAACTAACATACCAGCAGACAATGGAATACCTGTTTTACAAATGGAAAGGAAAATACTTGAAATTAATGATTTAGTTGCAAAGTATTTGGGTAGCAGACTTGAAACGGATTTTGGTGTAAATATGAAAGGTTTGGATATTGCAGCACTTGAAGTTGACAAAGAAGCTGAAGGTTATGCTGAATTAAGAAAAGTTACAGCAGAACAAACAACAAAAACTGTTGGTGCTCAAACTGACGTAAATATTAAAAATCTCGCAGATACGCAGGAAATTAATGCCAAGAACATGGAAGAAACTCTTCGTATCCAAAGAGAAGAAGCACAAAGAGCTCAAAAACTACAAACAGAAACTCAGAATATTTCTGCTCATCAATTAAATCAACAAACAGAAGTTGCTAAAACAGCAGCAGAAAGCATGGGAAAAATGGGTTCTGGTGGTAGTGGTGGCTCTGGCGGCGGAGGCGGTATGATGGATCCCGGCTCAATGATGGCAAGTATGGCAATGGGCGGTGCAGTTGGCTCTGGCATGGCAGGTGCTGTCGGTGGAATGATGCAAGGAATGAACGAGCAAAAACAAACACCACCACCTCCTCCACAAGTTCAATATAATATTTCAGTAAATGGTCAACAAAGTGGCCCGTTTGGTTGGCAACAATTGCAACAGATGGTACAAAGTGGACAAATTACCAAAGACACTTATGTATGGAAACAGGGTATGGCAAATTGGGAATTAGCAGGAAATGTTCAGGAATTATCATCATTATTTGGGGCAGTTCCTCCACCTCCTCCGCCACCACCTGCTGTCTAAATTATATTATTACTAAGTAGCAAACTTAATTATTAAACATATGGAAAACTTAAATTTTAAATCAGCACGTTTTTGGCCTCTTTTTAGCAATATCTTTTTCCCTGCAGAACTTACGCTGGATAATGAATTTGCATATTACAGAAAAAAAAGGCTCTTTTTCAAACCCAGCCAAGTTTCAGTAAACATTAAAGAGATTGCTTTTTTCGATACCAGCGGTATTTTTAATAAAACCTTAGAATTTGGCTATACCGACCAAATATTAATGAAAGGGATTAGTAGCAAGAATTGTAATATTATTAAAAAGCATATTATTGCAAACGGGGCTAAAATAGGAAAAGAAGGATTTGTTGTTAAATCATTACCTTTTACAGGTCTTTCAGATTTACTCAAACCATTGAAATGGTTTTTAAGAGAAAGGTTAATTTTAACCGATGACGCTGTTTTGTTTATAAAAAGGAAACTGTTCTCAAATAAAACAACCTATTTGCCTTTTGGGAAAATTTCATTTGGTTACATTGATGGTTGGCTATCAAAAAAGATTTATATAATTGGTGAACAAAATATAATGCCTTCATATTCTTTCCCAAGTAAACCTATTAGTACATTAAAGGCAAAATTAAAGGAAATAGGTTTAGAACTGAAAAAGGGTAAGTCTTTTAGACCATTCTGGTTTTCTTCTGGGAGAAATCTTGTAAATCCACCCCGAATCTTCTGCACAGAAAAAGAAATTGCATACATAGATGTTTTACCTTTTAAAGATACCGTGATAAAGGTTTTGCGTTATAACGAAATTGAAACCTTTAAAAAACGTAAATGGTATTCTTTGCTTGGCAGTATTGTTATCTCTGGTAATGTTGAAAATATTCGTGGACAATCAACTATTGAATATTCTCGTGAAATAAAGAAGGAAATGGAAAGCGAGAAACCAGTGATTAAAGATGATGAATTCAAAAACAACATCGTGATTTTACTAAAAAATGTTTGGTTTTATAGATGGCGTGTGTTTTTCATTTCAACTGGCATAAGAGCTTACATTAAAAACCATAAAAATCAATAATATGGATGATAATAGTTTTTTCTCAATAGACAGATTAGTTGAATTCGGTATGGGTATGGCTGTTGCTCAGCAAATGGTTAAAACCATGAATGAATCAATGACTAATATGCACATTCCAGGTGCAATGAACTCAATGGAGAAACCAAAAGAAAAGTTTTTCTATGCTATGATTGAAGGCAATCAAGCAGGCCCATTTTCTGAACAAGAATTGGCTCGCTTGATAGCAGAAAAAAAAGTTTCTAAAGAAACTTATATCTGGATGCCTTCTTTGCCAAATTGGAAAATGGCAGAACAAATACCAGAAGTTTTAAAATTAGTTGCGTTAACTCCTCCACCATTTCAACAAAATAAATAGCTTATGAAAATAAATCTTGTACAAACAATAATAGCCATAGCGGTAAGTGCTCTTATCGCTTATGGCTTGTATAATTTTCACGATGGTGAAAACCAAATACTTTTAAGTGTTGGCAGTTTTGTGTTTCTTGCGTCAACTTTGGTGCTTACAATCGGAACAAGTTTTCAATTGCCACGAACAACAACAAATGTCAGAGTTGTATCGGGGATTTTCTTTGCTGTGGCTTTGATTAGCAATTTGATTTTCACGTTTGTTGAATTTTCAGTCCCAAGTTATGTGATTACAAATGGTATTTTACTATTAGTTTTTATTTTGATTGCATACTCAATAAACAGAGCAAAACAATAGCCAACGCTTCGTAGTCAAGCACATTTGCAGGTCGCACAAGCCGACGCACTTCCAAAACCTGCAAAAGAGCTTGCCTACCCAAACGCACTGATAGAAAAATATGCAGCAAAAATGAAAGACAGAATAACGAATGACAAGAACGGCCAGCTTGTAACATGCGGTATATTTTATTGCCGAGATAGTGCTGATATCAACGGCTGTGGCTCGCTTCAAACTTTATCGTGGTTTGACAGTGACGTGCTCCGTAATCGGCAACAAAAACATACCGCTATCCGTTAGAGGTAATAAGGGCTTTGTTAAAATATGAAAAATAAAAGCTTAGAATCAATAACTTCAATACATAATTTAAGTACTGCCTGTTCGGAATCAGTTGCTCTTTATCGGGATAAAAAATAAAAATACTTCTTTCCGGTTTGCCCGAACCCTAATTTGCATATTGTAATTCACGGTTTTGCTTTTTTGTAATTTGCAAAACCGGCTCATGAGAACAATATGCAAATCCCCCCTCCCGTCAGCAAACCTGTATTTGTGTAACATGACAGATTAGCAACACTTTTCCTTATCCACCTCTAACAAGCTGGTAAAATTAATAGCCTTGACACGGTGTTTGCAGGGGGCACTACTCTCAAGAGAAACTTGTTTAACAAGACATATCCGGACCGCGCAAACAATGTCTATTTTGTAACAACAGGAAACTAAGATTCGATACATTACAAAAAATCTATTCCGACGCGCCATATACTACAATGTTTTGCATGTTAATGGCAAACACCGCGCCATCCGCCTAAGGGCGGAACGGCTACTAATTTTACCAGCAAGCCGTTAGAGGTAATAAGGGCTGTGTTAAAATCTGAAAAATAAAAGCTTAGAATCAATAACTTCAATACATAATTTAAGTACTGCCTGTTCGGAATCAGTTGCTCTTTATCGGGATAAAAAATAAAAATACTTCTTTCCGGTTTGCCCGAACCCTAATTT
>Ga0302246_1001151_pt1 | contig 19705 bp, 16 predicted proteins | sample AAG_UR_Trp_MG_FD_193533 | JGI IMG/M metagenome (GOLD analysis project Ga0302246, IMG submission 193533) | Enriched activated sludge microbial communities from anaerobic digester in WTTP, New Holstein, Wisconsin, United States - AAG_UR_Trp | ecosystem: Engineered > Bioreactor > Anaerobic >...
ATCCGGGGATGCCGAATTTCCAACAACTTTACAAACTAACACCCGCCGCCATCGCCACCTATCCGCTTTATCGCGGCGTGGCAACGCTCGCGGGGATGGACATCCTCAAAACCGGATCCGAAATAGCTGACGAATTCACCACGCTCGAAGAGAATTGGTCAAAATACGATTTCTTTTTTCTCCATGTGAAAAAGACAGATTCTTACGGCGAGGACGGCAACAGCGCCGGGCGCATTAAGATTATCGAGGAAACGGACGGTCAGATTCCGCGGCTTTTAGCGCTCAAGCCGGATGTCATCGCCGTGACGGGCGATCATTCCACGCCGCCGCAAATGAAGGGGCACAGCTGGCATCCCGTCCCATTTTTGCTCTGGGGGAAATACTGCGATTTTGACGACGTGGCATCTTTTAGCGAAGGCGCATGCAACCACGGACGGCTGGGGATGTTCCCCGCGCAAGCTATTATGGAGATGATGCTCGCCTGCGCGGGAAAGCTGAAAAAATACGGGGCGTAAAAAATCCATGCAGAATCCCATCCTCAAAGAATGGGTTGGTCTGCAATGAGACGGATTTTCACCAATATTTCAAACGATGGAATGAGGTTGAAAAACTCCGGTTTGGCAACTTTCAAATTCCCTTGACTGTATAATACCAGCGTTTTTAATAACCCCGTCTTTTTATGTATTGACAAAAACGTCCTTTTTTATATTATATTTAGAATATGGCTGAACCGATAAAAATTGACAAGGAAGCCCTGAGTTTCAGGGACGAGGTTTTGAATACGCCGGGAGGCGAGCATCTCCTCCGATGCTTTGCATGCGGAACATGCACGGCATCTTGTCCAGTGCGGGAAGTGGACGAGAATTACAATCCGCGCCGCATCATCCGCATGACGCTTTTGGGGATGCGGGACGAGGTGCTGCGCTCGGATTTTATCTGGCACTGCTCCACATGCTACACCTGCTCGGAGCGCTGCCCGCAGGGCGTGCATCTGACATCCATCATGAGGGCGCTTAAAAACATCGCCGTTCGAGAGGGGATTATTCCCGAGGCATACAGGATGCAGGCAAAGTCCATCCGCGCGATGGGCAAGATTTATGAAATCGAGGATTTCGACAATAAAAAACGCGCGCGGTTGGGGCTGCCGGAATTGGAAAAGAAATGTCCCGACCTTGAGGCGATTATTGCGCAGGGCGAACTGAAGGATTTAAAATAGCGATTAGCGAAATCAAACCATGAAACCATACACTTTGTTTTTAGGATGCACGATACCCGTTCGGGCGCAGAATTACGAAATCTCCACGCGAAAGGTGGCGTCCGCGCTTGGTCTGGAATTTATCCACATCCCGAACTTCACCTGTTGCGGCTATCCAATCAGCTCGCTGAATGAAATGACGGCGGAGGCGATGGCGGCGCGGAATCTGGCTCTGGCGGAAAAAGAGGGCGCGGACATCTGCGCCATCTGCACAGCCTGCACGGGCGTTCTGACCGAGGTCGGCAAAAAACTCGCCGAGGACGAAAAGGCTCGCGCCGAAATCAATAAACGATTGAAGCCTGTGGGTCTTGAGTATAAAGGCACCGTAAAAGTGAAACACTTTGCCCGCATTCTTCATGAGGAAGTGGGGCTGAAAAAAATCGCAAAGGCAGTTACTCGACAGCTCAAAGGTTTGCGCATTGCGCCCCATTACGGATGCCATTACCTGAAACCGCACGAGATTTATGAAGGTTTTGATTCGCCGGAAGACCCGCGCACGATTGACGACATCATCGCCGCCACCGGCGCGGAAAGTGTTTCCTATATGAACAAGACGCGTTGCTGCGGCGGCGCGCTCCTTGCGGTGGATGAAAATCTCGCGCTTAAAATTTCAAAGGAAAAACTCGACCAACTCAAGGCGCTGAATGTGGACGCCATCGGTTTGGTCTGCCCGTTTTGCAGCGTGATGTATGAGAGCAACCAAAAAAAAATCGAAACAACTTTCGAAACGAGCTACAATCTGCCGGTTCTTTATCTGCCGCAGATTCTGGGGCTGGCGATGGGCATGGACGCCAAAGACCTTGGGTTTAATATGAACAGGGTGAAAGCAAATGCCGCGCTTCAAAAAGCGGGCATCAATGCATAATTGAAAATTGAAAATTATGGAAGAAAAAAATAAAAATACAGTTGGGGCTGTGGCGGTGGTCGGAGGCGGCGTGGCGGGCGTCCAGACAGCGCTCGATTTAGCCGATTCCGGCTTCTTTGTTTATATTATCGAGGAGAAGTTGAGCATCGGCGGCGTTATGGCGCAGCTTGATAAAACCTTCCCCACCAACGACTGCTCCATGTGCATTCTGGCGCCGAAGCTCGTGGACACGGGACGGCATCATAATATCAAGATACTCACCAACAGCGAGATAACCGCCGTTGAGGGCGAGGCGGGCAATTTTAAAGTAACCGTCCTCAAACATCCCCGCTACGTTGACCTTTCCAAATGCAACGGATGCGGAGAGTGCGTCAATGTCTGCCCTATCACGCGTCCGAATTCCTATAACGAAAATTTAAGCGAGCGCAAGGCAATCTATCGCGAATTTGCGCAGGCGATTCCCAACGCCTTTGCCATCGAAAAAAAGGGGTGCTCCCCCTGCAAGAGCGCCTGCCCGATTGACACCTCCGCGCAAGGCTATGTGGCGCTCATCCGCGAGGGTCGCTACGAAGAGGCATACAAACTTATCAGAAGCGTGAACCCGCTGCCCGGCATCTGCGGGCGCGTCTGCCATCACCCCTGCGAAGAGCAATGCAAACGATTCGAAGAAGACGAGCCGATTGCCATCGCTTCCCTGAAACGGTTTGCCGTGGACTGGGCGCGGCGCAACGGCATTGTGGAGCCATTCAAGGTCAACCCAGAAAAAAAGAAGAATAAAAAAGTCGCCATTATCGGCTCCGGTCCGGCGGGGCTGGCGGCGGCGCATGATCTGGCTTTAGAAGGTTACGACCCTGTGATTTATGAGGCGATGCCCCGCGCTGGCGGAATGCTCGCCTCCGGTATTCCGGATTATCGTCTGCCGCCGGATGTGCTCGACGCCGAAATCAAAGACATTTTGAGCATGGGCGTGGAGTTGAAGTTGAATGCGCCCATCGGCAAGAGCGGTTTAACGCTTGCCGACTTGCGCAAAAACCACGACGCCGTCTTCATCGGCGTGGGCGCGCAGCTGGGCAAGGCGCTGGATATTCCCGGCGAGGACTTGGAAGGTTACATCCATGCGGTGGATTTTTTGCGTATGGTCAATCTGAGCCAGCCGGTAAAAATCGGAAAACGGGTGGGCGTCATAGGCGGCGGCAACGCGGCGATTGACGCCTCGCGGACGGCGCTGAGGCTCGGCGCTGAGGAGGTCTTTATCCTCTACCGGCGCACACGCAAGGAAATGCCCGCCAATCATCAAGAAATTGAGGACGCCCTTGAAGAGGGCGTGAAGATAGAGTTTCTGGTCGCGCCGGTGCGGATTGTCGGCGAGAGCGGGCGCGTGTCTGGCATTGAATGCCAGCGGATGGAACTGGGCGAGCCGGACTCATCCGGCAGACGCCGCCCCGTCGCCGTTAAAGGCAGCGAGTTCATCATCCCTCTCGATACCGTCATCCCCGCCATCAGCCAATCTGTGGATTTCGGATTCACAGGCGGCGAGCCTATCAAGACAAATAAATGGGGAACGATTGAAACGGACGCCTGTATGAGGACGAATATCGAGGGCGTTTTTGCCGGCGGCGATGCGGTCTCCGGTCCTGATACTGTCATCACGGCAATTGCGGCGGGGAAAAAAGCCGCGCGCTTTATACACCGATTCCTTTCCGGCGAGGCAATGGCGCCGGAGCCTGATGAAAAACGTCCCAAGGCGGAAGGCGAAAAGGACACGCCCCGCGAACTGCGCGTTAGAATGCGCGCGCTGGACTCCAAAGAGCGCATCAAGGGTTTTGAACAAGCGGAGCTCGGTTTCACGGAAGAGGAAGCCCGCCGCGAGGCAAGCCGCTGCCTTCAGTGCGGCATTTGCAGCGAGTGTTACGCCTGCGTGGATGCCTGCAAACCGGGCGCCATCGTCCACGACATGGCGGAGGAATATGTGAATCTGGATGTCGGGGCAATCATCCTCGCCCCCGGCTTCGACGAGTTTGAGCCGAAAGTTCTGGAGCAATACGGCTACGGCAAATATCCCAATGTTGTGACAAGTATCGAGTTCGAGCGCATCCTCGGTGCCACCGGTCCTTATGAAGGTCACGTGAAGCGTCCTTCGGATAAAAAACCGCCAAAGAAGGTCGCCTTCTTGCAATGCGTGGGGTCGCGGGATTCTTCTTGCGGACGGGATTACTGCTCATCGGTCTGTTGCATGTATGCGACAAAAGAGGCGGTGATTGCGCGGGAGCATTCGCCCGGACTTGAAACGGCGATCTTCTTTATGGACATGCGCTGCTACGGCAAAGGGTTCGACCGCTATTATGAGCGCGCCCAGTCGGAATACGGCGTGCGGTTTATCCGTTCCCGCATATCCGGCATCGAGGAGGATGCGTCAACCCGTAATCTGATTTTGCAATATGAGTCCGAAGACGGCGTTCTGCATTCTGAAGAGTTTGACATGGCGGTGCTTTCGGTGGGATTGAACGCGCCAAAAGCGGCGGAAAAACTTTCGCAGATTACACAAATAAGTCTTAATCGTTACGGTTTTAATGATACGAAGGATTTCCATCCTCTTGAAACCAACCGCGAGGGTATCTATGTGGCGGGGGCGTTCCAAGGACCGAAGGATGTTCCCGAAACGGTGATGCAGGCATCGGGGGCGGCATCGCGCGCGGGGAGGCTGCTTGCCTCGGCGCGCGGCACGCGCACAACGGAAAAGATTTATCCGCCGGAAACCGACGTCAGCGGCGAGTCGCCGCGCATCGGCGTTTTTGTATGCCATTGCGGCATTAACATCGGCGGCGTTGTGGATGTTCCGGCGGTCACGCGCTATGCCGCAACGCTGCCCTATGTGGTTTATGCGGGAGAAAACTTATTCACCTGCGCGCAAGACACTCAGGAAAGCATCTGCAATATCGTGAAAGAGCACAACCTGAATCGCGTGGTGGTGGCATCCTGCTCGCCGCGCACTCATGAGCCGCTCTTTCAGCAAACGCTGCGGGAGGCGGGGCTGAATCCTTATCTTTTTGATATGGCAAATATCCGCGACCAGTGCTCTTGGGTGCACATGAAGCAACCCAAGGAGGCGACCGAAAAAGCCAAAGACCTTGTGAGAATGACGGTCAGCAAGGCGGCGCATTTGACGCCGCTTGAGCGCTGGAAGACGCCCGTCACAAAAGCTGCGCTGGTCATCGGCGGCGGCATTGCAGGCATGACAGCGGCGCGCGCGCTTGCGGACCAAAACTTTAAAGTGGCAATTGTGGAAAAATCGCCCGAACTCGGCGGCAACATGCGCCATATTTACACCATTTTGCAAAACGGCGACCCTCAAGAATTCCTCACCCAGACCATCGCCAAAGTGCTTGCGGATGAAAACATCCGCGTTTTCACCTCCGCGCGCGTTAAAAAGATTGACGGCTACATCGGCAATTTCAAAAGCGCGATATCCCTTGAGGATGGCAGCGAAGAAATTTTTGAACACGGAGTTGTCATTGTCGCCACCGGCGCGCTCGAAAAGACGCCATCCGAATATCATTACGGCGAATCCGACCGTATCCTCACACAGCGGGAATTGGAAAAGCGGCTGGCGAATCGCGCGCTCGGCGACGCAGAGACGTTCGTTATGATACAGTGCGTCGGCTCGCGCGACGAGGAGCGCCCTTATTGCAGCCGAGTATGCTGCAACGAAGCCATAAAAAACGCGCTTCACATCAAGGAACAAAAACCGAACGCCGCCGTGTTCATTCTCTACCGAGATATGCGCACATACAGTTTTCAGGAAGAGTATTACACAGCGGCGCGGGAGAAAGGCGTCGTCTTTGTCCGCTACGACCCCGACCGCAAGCCGGTGGTGGACGTGGCGGAGGATGGCTCTGTGAAAGTTCGCGCCCTTGATTTGATTTTACAGCGGGAGATTTCCATCCACGCGGACATGCTCATCCTCAGCATGGGCACCGCGCCTAATCCCGATAACGCCGAATTGGCGCAAATGCTCAAAGTGCCGCTTTCGGAAGATGGCTTCTTCCTTGAGGCGCATATGAAACTGCGACCGGTTGATTTTGCCACAGACGGCATTTTCCTGTGCGGTTTGGCGCATGCGCCCAAGCTAATTGACGAAGCGATTGCGCAGGGCGAGGCGGCGGCGGCGCGGGCGTCTGTGGTGCTTTCGCATTATGAGATTGAAACGCAGGGGCAGGTTTCGCGCATCAACGTCTCCTTGTGTCAGGCGTGCGGGACGTGCATCGAGATGTGCCCTTACAACGCTATTGATATGGACGAGGCAAAGGGCGCGGCGGTGGTTAATCCCGCGCTTTGCAAAGGGTGCGGTATCTGCGCCTCCTCGTGCCGTTGCGGCGCGCCGGATATCGGCGGCTTCACCAACGCGGAAATATTGGCGGAGCTTTCAGTCATATAGTTTATAGGTTTATAAGGATTTAAAAATTGGCGGAAGAAGTCGAAAATTTTGAGCCGAAGATTGTGGCGTTTCTTTGCAACTGGTGCAGTTACGCCGGCGCGGACTTGGCGGGTATCGGGCGCTACCAATATCCCCCAAATGTGCGCGTCATTCGCGTGCCGTGCAGCGGTCGCGTGGATCCGCTTTACATCCTGAAGGCGCTGCAAAACGGCGCAGATGGGGTGCTTGTTTCGGGATGCCACCCCGGCGATTGCCATTATATTGAAGGCAATTATTATGCGCGGCGCAAATTTGCCGTTCTCAAAAACCTTTTGGAGGCGCTCGGGTTGGAAGAGGGGCGCGTTCAATTTTCGTGGGTCTCTGCCGCCGAGGGCGAGCGCTTTTCGCAGGTCATCCGCGAAGTGACGGAGTCCGTCAAAAAACTGGGACCGGCGCGCCGTATGGTCAAATCCTTTGAAATCCCGAAAGAAATTGAAAAGGAAATTGCCGAGGCTTGATATGGATATCCAGTCTGAGATTCAAAAAATAGCGGCTCGGCTGCTTAAAAATAAAGAAGTTGCGATGGTCATCGGCTACGGCGCCGGCTCCGCGCCTAATCGCACGGCGCCTGTTTTTATTGATAAAGAAAAGGACGTTGGGAAGCTTGTCTTCAATCGTTTTTGCGTGAACAACCTATCGCTTTATCTCCCCCGTTTAAAAGAAAAAGGCAAGATTGCCATCGTGGCAAAACCGTGCGACGTCCGCACCATTGTCTGCCTGATTCAGGAAAAGCAAATTGAACGGGATAAGGTTCATATCATCTCGTTTGCCTGCCCTGGATTGCTGGAAAAAGACGGGAAAACGCTTTTTGCCTCATGCGCGGAATGCGCGGTGACGCTGCCGCCCGTTTATGACACGCTCAGCGGCGAGGCGAAGGAGATGGAGCGGAATGAACCGTTTACGGACAGGGTTGCGGATTTCTTTTCGAAGATGCCCGCTGAACGGTGGGAGATGTTCAAAGCGGAGATGGAAAAATGCATCCGCTGCTATGCCTGCCGCAACGCCTGCCCGATGTGTTATTGCGAGGAGTGTTTTGTGGAGCGGTCGCTGCCCCGCTGGATAGGCGAAGGGAGCGAGGTCACGGACACGATGATTTTTCACATTGTGCGGGCGATTCATACAGCAGGACGCTGCGGGGAGTGCGGCGCCTGCGCGCGCGCTTGCCCGATGGATGTAAATCTGGCTCCGCTGGCAAAACAAATACGCGAGGACATGTTGAATCTGTTCCATCATCAAGCGGGCGTTGACCCCAATGCTCCGGCTGCCCTTGAGACATTCAAGCCGGACGATTACAATGATTTTATAAAATAAGCGCCATGAAAGATAAAATATTATTAAAAGAAAATCTCGTCTCCTTCGGGAACAGCCTCATCGAGCAATACCGCCTGATTGCGCCGGTCAAATCAAACGGCTTCAGCCTGTATAAACCGGTCGGCAACGCCTCCGAGATATGTCTCGATTACCTTCGTCCGCTTAAATCCGCCAAAGAAATCTTTTTCCCGCAGAATGAAACTCTTTTTTTCTTCAATAAAAAGACGCAGAAAATTGCGGAGCCGGCATACGACAAAAAGCCCACTATACTTTTTGGCGCGGTCGCTTGCGATTTGGCGGGCATCGCAGCGCAGGATCGCTTGTTTAGCGCCGGGGCGTATCTTGATTCATACTATTTGAAACGGCGCCGCAACAGCATACTTATCGGGATGGCTTGCCCCGAACCCGGCGAGATGTGCTTTTGCGGATTTTTTGGCATAGACCGATTCGCCTCCGATATAGCGGATTTGTTCTTCACCCCTTTTTCTGACAAATATTATATCAAGGTTAATACCGAAGCGGGCGCGCGCCTTGTGGAATCGCTGCCGGACGCCGCGGCGGCGGATGCAAAAACAGTCGAGAGATTGCGATGCGAAAACGCCGAGCCAAAATGGGATATTCCGCCGCTGGATGAATTGGCGCGGATGCTGGCGGAGGGTTTTGAGGCGGACGTCTGGGACGAAATCGCCCAGAAGTGCATCGGCTGCGCGGCGTGCACTTTTGTATGTCCGACATGCCATTGCTTTGACATTACGGACGAGGCAAAGGGCGAAATCGGCAGGCGCGTGCGGACTTGGGACGGATGCATGTTCCCCAAATTTACATTGCACGCCTCAGGGCACAACCCGCGAACCAAAGGCGGGCAGAGAATGCGCCAGCGCATCTTGCATAAATTTTCTTATTTCAAGGATAACCAAGGAGTCGTTTCCTGCACCGGTTGCGGACGCTGCGCCGAGATTTGTCCGGTCAATGTGGACATCCGCGAAGTTTTGAAACAATTGGGAGAAGCCTGTGAGCGAAAATCCTGAAAACCCCTATCTTCCCCGACCGATGCGCATTGTCCGCATCACAGTGGAATCGTCAACGCGGGACACGCGCACATTCGAGCTCGAATGGGTGAACCCCGAAGATGGGCGCGCGTTTCTATACCTGCCGGGGCAGTTTGCGGAGCTCTCCGTGCTCGGCTCGGGCGAAGCGCCTATCTCCATCACCTCTTCTCCCACGCAGCCGAACCTTCAATTCTGCATCAAACGCATGGGCGTTGTGACCACAGCGATTCATTATATGAAGGAAGGCGATACATTAGGCGTGCGCGGTCCTTACGGCAACACCTTTCCGCTGGATTTGTTCAAGGGCAAAAATATTCTTTTCATCGCCGGCGGCATCGGTCTGGCGCCGTTGCGCTCGGTCATCAATTATATGCTCGATGATTCCCATCGCAAAGATTACAAGGATATTACGATTTTATATGGGGCGCGGACTCCCGGAGATCTGCTGTTCAAATATGATTTGAAGGCTTGGGGCGAGCGTCCCGATGTGGCATATCTGGAAACGGTGGACCGCGCCGCAGCCGGATATGCGGGACGTGTGGGATTTGTCCCCGCACTGCTGGATCAGACCGCCCCCAAACCGAAAGACACTGTCGCCATCACGTGCGGTCCGCCAATTATGATTAAGTATGTGCTGAAGAGTTTGACCGAGCTGGGATTTCCGCCAGAGATGATTATCACCACGCTGGAAATGCGGATGAAGTGCGGCATAGGCAAATGCGGACGCTGCAACATCGGAAAATATTACGTTTGCATAGACGGTCCGGTTTTCAGCTACGCCCAGCTGCAAAAAATGCCAAAGGAATACTGATTTTTTGAATTTGAATGATTATCTACAAGGAGGAGCGACATGGCGGATGTAAAAGGTTACAAGATGCCCGACGACCTTTTCTATCACAAGGATTTTTCTTGGGTCAGGTTTGAAGAGGGGGATATTGTGCGGGTGGGGTTGCTTGATTTTGCGCAGGCTGAGGCGGGCGACATCACGTATGTGGATATGCCCTTTGAAGGCGACGCCGTTCAGGCAAATGAGACCTGCGGCAAGGTGCAGTCCGCCAAATGGATCGGCAAACTCGTTGCCCCGCTTTCCGGCGAAATCGTCGAAGTGAATTACGAACTTGAAGGCGATGCGACGCTCATCAACCGCGATTGCTACGGCGATGGCTGGATATTCACCATGCGTCCCTCCGATTTAGAATCAGAAAAAGCGGCTCTGATGCAGGGAGCCGCCGCCGCGGCGTGGCTTGAAAAAGAGATTGCCGCTGTGGAACAAGGCAAGGCGGAAGGAAAAAGTTATGCTCAAGAATAAGGCTTTTGAAGGCGCTCTGGAAACTATCAAAGGAATCGTGGGCAAGGAGCATTTTTACGACTCTTATGAGGAGCGGCTCTGCTATTCTTATGACGCCACGCTGGAAGAGGCGATCCCCGACGCTATCGTTTTCCCGGGCTCGGCGGAGGAAATCGCTCTGATTATGAAGACGGCGAACGAATACAAGATGCCGGTCATTCCGCGCGGGGCGGGAACGGGGCTTTCCGGCGGCAGCGTGCCCGTGAAAAACGGACTGGTGCTTAACCTTTGCCGACTGAACCGCATCCTTGAAATCAATCAAAAAGATTACTACGCCGTCGTGGAATCCGGCGTAATCACACAGACATTAAATGACGCTGTGGCAAAACTCGGTCTCATGTATCCCCCCGACCCCTCCAGCATGAAAACCTCCACCATCGGTGGCAACGTGGCGGAAAATGCTGGCGGGCTGCGCGGTCTCAAATATGGCGTGACAAAAGATTATGTGATGGGCATGGAGGTGGTGACGCCCACCGGCGAGATTTTGAAAACCGGCACACGCACGGTCAAGACCGCCACCGGCTACAACATGACGCAGCTCTTCACGGGCAGCGAAGGCACACTCGGCATCATCGTCAATATCGTTCTCAAATTGATTCCCGCGCCGGAACATAAAGAGTCCGTGCTGGCAATATTCAAAGATATGAATCAAGCGGCGCAAACGGTTGCCGATATTATTGCCGCAGGCGTCATGCCTGCCACGCTGGAATTTCTGGATAATACCACTATCAACGCCGTGGAGGATTATAAGCACATCGGACTGCCGCGGGACGCCGGCGCGGTTTTGCTTATAGAAACGGACGGTGTGAAAGAAGCGGCTGTGAAAGAAATCGGGCGCGTGGAAGAAATCTGCAAAAAAAACGAGGCGCTGAATCTCCGCAAAGCCGAGACGGAGGATGAACGCGAAAATCTCTGGCAGGCGAGGCGCGCGGCGCTCTCCGCTCTGGCGCGGGTGCGCCCCACCACCATTCTGGAAGACGCCACCGTTCCCCGCAGCCGCATTCCGGATATGGTTCGCGGCGTGAATGAAATCGCAAAGAAATATAATATCCGCATCGGGAACTTTGGTCACGCAGGCGACGGCAATCTTCATCCCACCATCTTAACGGACGAGCGGGACAAGGAAGAATTTGCGCGCGTGGAAAAGGCGGTCGAGGAGATTTTTGATCTGGCTTTGAGCCTCGGCGGCACCATCTCCGGCGAACACGGCATCGGCTCCGCCAAGGCGCGCTTCATGCCCAAAGAGGTCGGCGAAGTCGGCATCCGCGCCATGTATGCCGTCAAAAAAGCGCTCGACCCCAATAACATCCTCAATCCCGGAAAAATGTTCGTATAAAAATTTCAGGAGAATGAAATGGCGTTTATTCAAGAACATGAAGAAGATATTGTCAAATGTATGAAATGCGGCAACTGTCAGGAGACATGCCCCGTTTATCAAATCACAGGCATGGAGTCCCGTGTGGCGCGCGGACGCGTACGGCTCATCAAAGCCGCTATGCGCGGGGATATTGAATTGACGGACGGCGTGCAGGAATCGCTTCTCACCTGCCTTCAGTGCGACGCCTGCAGCGTAACCTGCCCTCCCGGCGTGCCTGTCAACGACCTCATGCTTCAGGCAAAAGCTGCCATGCTGAAAAAAGGCAAGACTCTGCCGGAAAGTCTGAACCGCATCCGCGTCAATATCGAGGGCGAATCGAATCCTTTCAGCCAGCCGAAAAAAGAGCGCGGGGCGTGGCTTCCGCCGGAGTTGCGCCAGCCGCGTTCGGCAAAATATCTGCTCCACGCCGGCTGCGCCGTATCCTACGCCCAGAGCCGCATCGGCAAAGCGGTTATCCGCATTTTGCAGCAGGCAGGCGTGGATTTTACGCTGATGGGCGACCGCGAGGAATGCTGCGGCGACCCGCTCATCCGCATGGGCGACGCCGAGCAAGCGGAGCTCTTGATTGCCCGCAACAAGGCGCTTTGGAAGGAGTTCGGCATTGAATATGTCATCACGCCCTGCGCCGGTTGTTTCAAGGCGATGAAAGAGCATTATGCGGACGTCATTAAGCCTTTGCACTCGGTTCAATTTTTTGACCAGCTCATTAAAGAGGGCAAATTAAAATTTACAAAGCCCTTTGCCAAAAAAGTTGTCTATTTCGATGGATGCGACATCGGGCGCCACGGCGGCGTTTATGAGGAGCCGCGCGATGTTCTCCGCGCCATTTCCGGTCTGACGCTGCTTGAATTCGCCAAAAACCGCCAAAACTCGGTCTGCTGCGGCGGACCGCTTCTTGGCAGCTATCCCGAGCTGGCAAAAAAAATCGCCTCCGAACGCGTTCGGGAGGCTGCCGAGCTTGGCGCGGAGATTCTTGCCGCCGCCTGCCCCACCTGTCTCCTTAACCTGAAAGAGGGCGCCAATCTGGCGGGCATCAAGATGGACGTTCAGGATGTGAACGCTTTGATTATGAGAGCCTTGTGAAAGGCGAATTAGGTATTACGGATATCTGATTTCGAATTAGGATTTTTTTGAAACTGTGCGATGAATAGCCGGCTCATTCTCAATGGAGCGCTTTCTTCCGCCGAGGGGCTTGCCATTGACGAGACCATTTGCGAATCGGCGGCGCAAGGCGTTGCCCCGCCTACGCTTCATCTATATCACTATAAGCCATGCGTGATAATCGGGCGATACCAAAACGCCGCGGCTTCTTTGCGCCTTGACCGGTGCGAGATGCGCGGCATTGAGGTCAATCGCCGCATTACCGGCGGCGGAACTGTTTTCATGACGCCGGATCAAATGGCTTTTGGTCTGGCGCTTCCTAGCAATTTCCCTTCTCTTCCCAAATCCATTCAGGGTTCTTTTGAATTCCTTGCCGCCATCTTTGCGCGGGCGCTCTCCGAGTTTGGACTGCAGGCGGAGTTCATGGGCAAAAACGATCTCGCCGTCGGCGGAAAAAAAATCGCAGGTCTTGCCATTTCGCAGGATATGGACGGCGTTACTTTTTTCCATTCCAGCCTGCTGCTCGATTTTGACATTGAAACCATGCTGGACATTCTTAATCTGCCAACGCAGCGGATGCTCGACCGCGGCATTTCCTGTTTTGGGGATCGCATGACGACCATTCGGCGGGAACTGCCGAAGCGCGGCATCGCGTTGAGCCAGTTGCAGGAGGCGGTTGCGCGCGCGTTGCGCCTTTCTTTGGGGATGGATTTTTTGCAGGGGGATTTAACGGAAAGGGAAAAAGAGCGCATGGCGCATCTGCGCCGGGAGAGATACGACAATGACGAATGGATTTACCGGACGCGCGCGCCAAAACGCCGCATGGCTTCTGCCGAGCGGAAAACGCCGGGCGGATTGCTTCAAGTCCATCTCTGCGCAGCTGGCGGCGCAATCGAATGCATTCTCGTCACCGGCGATTACTTCTCCCGCACAAGGGATATAGCCCGGCTGGAGTCGCTGCTCAAATGGACATCGCTCGACCGCGCCTCTTTGGAGGGGCGTCTTGCCGAAAGCGGCGCCGACCGCTTTATCCATCAAGTTGACCTGCCTGTTATTTTGGATTTGATTCAGGACGCTGCGAAAAACGCAAACGGGCTTGCCGATTTATGACTTCGAGCCGTTTGAGGCGGGCGGCGTCTTTTCGATGTAAATGCTGCGAGAGGGAAGGGCTATCGAAAGCCCCGCCTCCTCCAGCATGCGCATGATGGCGAGATTGACTTCTTGGCGCACTTTGTTATGCCCGCTATAGGTGAGATCTTTGGTAAAATAAAGAACCCTGATATTAAGCGATGACTCGCCGAAATCTAAGAAGTGAATGTTTTGTCCCTCCGATGTGACTCCTTCGTGATTATCCAGAATCTTTTTGATGCCCGACAGACATTTCTCCATTCGATCAGCATCGGCGGCATAGCTCACGCCGATGGTCATCGCTACACGTCTTTTGTGCATTCGGGAGAAATTATTAATCTCCGCATCCGCCATTTTGCTGTTGGGAATCGTCACAAGGGTATCGGGGAAAGTGCGGATGCGCGTGGAGCGGAAGCCGATATCCTCCACAACGCCTTCCGTGTTTCCTGCCGTAATCCAATCGCCAACCTGAAAAGGTTTATCCACAAGAATCATAATTGAGCCAAAGAGATTTTTGAGCGTTTCCTGCGCGGCAAGGGCAAGCGCCACGCCGCCGATGCCGAGCCCAGCCACAATGGCTTTGACGTCCTGTCCCATGCGGCTGATAATCATGATGACGCCGACGATAACAATAACGACTTTTACAATCCTTGTGAAAATGGGCAGGAGCTGATCCCGCACGCGGGCGTCCGGCTGGCGCGCCAGACGTTCAAGGAGATGTTGCGCGCCATCTACCGCGTTTAAAAAAATCCAGATGAAGGAAAGAATGATGATAACATCAGCAGTTTTATTGAAGAATTCGCGGACATCAAAAAAAGCCTCATTGCCCCGCGGCGTGGGCAGATTCAGCAAACTGCCCGCAAAACGCACACCGATAAGGAAGAGGATAAAAATGAGAGGGCGCGCCAGTTTGCTGATGACGCGCTCCTCCATTTCAACATGAAATCGCCGCTCGAGGGAAAGCATCCAACGCTTGAAAAAAAGCGAGAGTATTTTCCCCGCCAAAACAGAAACGCAAACGACAAAAACAGCCATCAGGAGATTGTAAATATAGCTCTCCCGCCAGAGACGAATCTCTAGAATTTTGACGATCGTTTCCATTGCAAACCAATCGGTTTACTTTGCGCGCTCGAGAACAATCGTTTTGGTTGGAACGTCGCTCACATCGGCTTTTCCAAAATACTGGATGGGACCCGGATAAACATAGTCATCGTTAAGCGTCCATTGCTCCCGTTGCGCCGCAAATGCTTTGAACGGCGCGCCATCAAGCTGCACCAACGCCTTTTTGATAACCGGCGTCGGTTTGCCTTTGCGCTCCTCGATATTCATCAAAGAGGTCAGGGGCACGCCTCCCGCCTTCCACTTTGCCGCAGGGGCGGAAGATTCTGCACGGCAACGATGCAGCCTGTTTTGCCAAAGGCGGCAAGAACTACTGCGGTGCGCCCGAGCGCATACGTGTAATCGGCGTCGAAATTGCTGGGAGGCGCGCAGCGTCCCTCATAACCGAAGAAGTGCGCCAAGGGGCTGAATTTCCCTTTGAATTTTCCTTCCACCTTCCATTCCGCAAGCATTTCGCTCACTTGCTCGATAAGCAGCTTTTCCGTTTCGATGCGGCTGACCTGAAGATTGCCGTGCGAATCGCGAACGGCAAGCAGCTCCTGCTGAATATGCGCCGGCAGGCTGCTGAAAACATAGCTCGAATCTTTGGAAAGTTTCTGATTGATAAACTCCTGCTGATCTGTGAAGGTTCTAATGGTGTTGAAATAGGCGGCGTGGTCCGCAAGAATTTTATTCAATTCAGAAATCAGGATGCGAACCTCGGGAATAAACTCAATGAGACCCTCCGGCACGAGGCAGACGCCGAAGTTTTTTCCCTCTTCCGAGCGTTTTTTAACCACCTCTGCAATTGATTCCACAATCTGCTGGAGCGTCATATTCTTCGCTTTCACCTCTTCGCCGATGATGACGATGTTGGGATGCGTTTGCAGGGCGCATTCTAGCGTGATGTGGCTGGCGCTGCGTCCCATGAGTTTGATAAAGTGCCAGTATTTTTTTGCGCTTTTCGAATCGCGGCAGATGTTGCCGATGAGCTCGGAATATACTTTGGAAGCGGTGTCATAACCGAATGATGTCTCAATGACTTCATTTTTCAAATCGCCGTCAATCGTCTTGGGGACGCCGATGACGCAGGTGCGGACGTTTTCTTTGACGAAATATTCGGCGAGGACGGCAGCGTTGGTGTTGGAGTCGTCGCCGCCGATAATCACAAGGGCGTCCAGCGCGAGTTTTTGGCAGACATTTTTGCAGGCTTCGAGCTGCTCGGGTTTTTCAATCTTGTCCCGCCCGCTGCCGATCATATCAAATCCGCCGGTGTTGCGGTATGGATTGACGAAATCCGCAGTCAGCTCGATATATTTTTCAGTAAAGATGCCCTTCGGTCCGCCTTTGAAACCATAAAGGCGGCTATCGGGATGAACGTCTTTGATGCCGTCAAAGATACCGGTGATGACATTGTGCCCGCCGGGCGCCTGCCCGCCGCTGAGCACAACACCGAGGTTGATGGCTCGAAGATTTTCAGGTCCTGCGCCTTTGGCTAATTTCAGAATCGCGCTGCCAAAGGTTAGAGGAAAGATTTCTTTGATTTTGGCGGCATCGGCAGGAGGTTTTGCCACTTTTCCGTTTTTGACGGCGATGTTGCGGATTCCTTTTTTGAGGATTCCGGGGAGTTTGGGCGCATAAGATGCGCGCGCCTTTTCAAGGGCGGAGGTCTCTTTTGTCATAAGCATATCCTTTTAAAAAAATTATAATAATTATTGGGTTTAAATCATAAACCGCAATTAAACTTTGAATAACTCTTTCAGTAGAAAATCAAAATCAAGCAAAAAGCGCAGCCCAAAAGAGACTTGAATTCTCAAAAACTATGGAGATTGACTTGCTTCTGCGTCAAAAAAAAAGCCCATCCAGCTGAGACCGGATGGGCGGCAAAAGAATTAACGATATTTGTATGCCAAAACGTCCCTTAGTTCAGCAAAATTTTCCAGTCGCGAACGCCGGATGAAGGTGTTGGTGTAGGCGTGGGAGTTGGCGTTGGTGTTGGAGGAACGGGTGTCGGAGTTGGCGTTGGCGTTGGAGGAATCGGCGTAGGTGTAGGTGTTGGGGTTGGGGGAATGGGCGTCGGCGTCGGGGTCGGTGTTGGAGGAATCGGCGTAGGTGTCGGTGTTGGTGTGGGAGGAATGGGTGTCGGAGTTGGCGTAGGAGTTGGAGGAATCGGCGTTGGTGTCGGTGTAGGAGTTGGCGGAATAGGTGTGGGAGTTGGGGTTGGTGTAGACGCAGTATAGTCGGTCAATACAACATCGTCTATATAGAAGCTTCCCGCAGATCGTGCGCTCATATACCATTGAATTTCAACATTATTGCTGCTGTCATTGATATTCACCGTAAATTGTTTATAACTCAAAACATCAGATCCATTCCATGGAATATCAGAAGCGCTTAAAGAAGACACGTTTGTCCAGCTGCCGCCGTTAATACGTTTCTCGACATTGACTGTCCAGTTGGCTGTTGCAGATGAAATGGTCGCCCAGAATGTCAATACTCCGGGCTTATTAACAGAAGGAGTAAAAAGATAACGCCCTGTTTGATTAAAACCGACTTTACGAGATCCACCGTGTGTGGCGCCTGTATTGGCATAGGCATTAGCGCTCCATGTGCCATCATTCGCCACCTGTGTCCAAACACCGCTAACATGGTCAGCCCAGCCATCGGCGTTCTCAAAACCTGTGTTAATCAGGTTGGCAGCTTGCACAGAAACCGCAAGCATTAAAACAAGAACAAATACAACCCTTTTCATGACTTTTCTCCTTTTCATAACTTAAGATTAATAAATAGTAACAACTATTTTCCCCCGCCCTCCTTTCCTAATGATTTAGCCGAACAAATCCCTAAACCTTTCTGGATCTGATGGCTAAATAATTATAATTTTCTCAAATAACAGTTTTTTCATATTGTCAAATAAACATTAATTTCTCTTGTTCTTTTCATGGCAGGTCAAGTTAATTTTTTGTTAATATAAGGCACAACAGAAACATCCCTCTTGATATCAAAAGATATCTTTTTTCTTTGAAATTTCTTGAAATAACCATCGGCGCAAATTTATGAAGTGAATTTGTGTTTTGCGCAAATTTAAAGACGAGGTTCAAATTTATGGGCATGACGGTTGTGGAAAAGATACTGAGCCGGGCGGCTGGCGTATGCTGTCTCAAAGCGGGCGACGTTGTTGAGCCTGCGGTTGATGTGGCGATGTCCCACGAAAACGCCGCGTTGGTTATCAATCAGTTCAAGGACATTTACAAAGACACGGGGATTGATGCGAGGGTTTTCGACCCTTCCAAAATCGTGATTATCTTTGACCATCGCGTTCCTGCGGAGAGTTCTAAAACGGCGACCAACCAGAAAAAAATCCGCGAGTTTGTGGCGGCGCAGGGCATTTCCAAATTTCATGATATTCGCGGCGATACGGGCGGCATCTGCCACCAGATTCTCCCCGAAAACGGATACGTCCGCCCGGGCGATGTTGTCGTTGGCACGGACAGCCACACCACCAGCCACGGCGCGCTCGGCGCTTTTGCCTTTGGCATCGGCGCAACTGAGATGGCTTCCGTTTGGGCGCTCGGTTCCGCGCTTAATATCGAAGTCCCCGCCACCATCAAAGTGGTCGTGTCCGGCAAATTCAAAAAATATGTCTCGCCAAAAGATTTGATTCTCCACTTGATTGGGAAAATATCCGCCGAGGGCGCCAACTTCAAGGTGATTGAATTCCACGGCGATGCCATTAATAACATGAGCACATCCGGACGCCTTGTCATCTGCAACATGAGCGTGGAGGCGGGAGCAACATCCGGCATCGTCCCCGCCGACAATGAGACGGTGCGCTATCTGCGCGAGGAAGCCGGCGTGAAGGACGACATTTCCCTTGTGCAACCCGATAAGGACGCCGTTTATGACAGCGTCATCGAAATAAACGCATCAAAACTCGTCCCGCAGATAGCCTGCCCGCACACTGTGGACAACGTCAAACCCGCAAGCGAACTCGCTGGCAAAAAAATCAACCAGATTGTCATCGGCTCATGCACAAACGGGCGTCTGGATGATTTGGAGATTGCGGCGAAAATCCTGCGCGGCAAAAAAATCTCAAAGGATGTCCGCATGTTGATTTTCCCCGCATCGGCGCGCGTTCTGGCAAAGGCGCTTAAGAAAAAAATCATCGCCGATTTGACCGAGGCGGGCGCGGTGATTGTCAACCCCGGTTGCGGCTGCTGCCTTGGCGTCCATCAGGGCGCGCTCGGCGACGGCGAAATCGCCCTCTCCACCACGAACCGAAATTTCAAAGGGCGCATGGGCAATCCCAACGCCGAGGTTTATCTATGCTCGCCCGCCACCGCGGCGGCAAGCGCTCTCACCGGCGTTATCACCGACCCAACCAAAGGAGGCAAATAAGATGGCGAAAGTCGTTTTCAAATTAGGCAATGATATATCAACAGACATTATCTACCCCGGACGTTTCATGGCAACTGTATTGCCGACGGAAACGCCGCAATACGCCTTTGCGGATTATGCGGAATTCAACGCCCGCTTAAAGAAAAAAGAGGTCGCACCCGGCGACGCCATTGTGGCAGGGCTCAACTTCGGATGCGGCTCCTCGCGCGAACAAGCCGCCTCCTGCCTCAAAGGATACGACCTTGCTGTTGTGGCGAAGGGCTTTGCGCGCATTTTCCTGCAGAACGCCATCAACCTCGG
>Ga0302246_1001158_pt1 | contig 19657 bp, 23 predicted proteins | sample AAG_UR_Trp_MG_FD_193533 | JGI IMG/M metagenome (GOLD analysis project Ga0302246, IMG submission 193533) | Enriched activated sludge microbial communities from anaerobic digester in WTTP, New Holstein, Wisconsin, United States - AAG_UR_Trp | ecosystem: Engineered > Bioreactor > Anaerobic >...
AAAAAGATTCCATTCCCGTTTTTCAATGTATTCCCGTAGGGTGTTTAGCTGCGATTCAGTTGATTGCCGGTCGGTCGATACCCTGGCATATATGGCTATCCTTTTCAAGAAAAGCGTCCCCTTATGACCTGCAGGAACATATGCGGATTGACGATAGAAATACCCTGAAAGGATTTCAAATCGGTCAAATGATGGTCCCGGACACAATATAGTCAACCCGGCCTTCCAGTGCACACGCCAATATTTTATTGTCGTCCGGGTCGTCTTTGATAAAATCTACTGATTTTTTGCCCGGGGTGACTGTTGCAACTTTACTAAAGGCCCTAATAAAAAGACCGATTTGGTTCGGCGTGTTCCTGTGAATTTTCTTTAACTTTGGGCTCAAAAGGGTTTGTTTAATCTCATCAACGATTTCCCGGGAAAGGAAAATATTGAGTTTACCCTTTCTGGCCAATGATAATATCTCAGCCGGTTTTCCTGCCGGCACCAAATAGGCGCTCACCACAACGTTTGTGTCTAAAACAACTTTGATCATTTCTTTTGGGCCCTGGAGGTTATCTTCTTCTTTCTTACCCCCCTGACAGCTTCCTCGATTAGTTTTTCAACCTTCTCCGGGTTTTCCCCTTTCATCTTGTTATGCATTTCATCGAACATTTTCCAAACATCGGCCTTCTCTTTATCAATCATAACCTTGGGTCGGATTGTTACTTCAGAGCCTTTGATTCGGAAATCAATAATATCGCCCTCTTTGAGGTTCAACGATTCCCTTACCTCTTTCGGAAAGGTGACTTGACCGCTTCTTAATACTTTTGCCCATGGCATTGAGTGTTCTCCTCCTTTTTTAATCTTAAAGCTGTTTTGTATGGTTAATGTATTTATGTAATTATGTAATTTAGTATAGAGAACAATCGTTACAATGTCAATTCAGGGGAGGTATCCAAATCCATTGCCTGAAATTGGCCCAGGATTACTTTTTTGGGGAAGGATGGCGCTTACTATTGCATTGGTGTCAAAAACAATCCTCACGCCTTTTCCCTGCCTTCGTTTACCATCTTCTCCAAGATGCAGAGAAACATTGTCAAGAAAATGAGTGAGCAAAAACCCCCTCAAAAATGCCGGTTTGAGAATCAATAATATCAGCTATTTACGCCGATGCGAAACAGTGAGCAGAAAACAATGATTTATACGCACCACTATAAAACGACCTTTCTTTGTTGACGCTTAAGTTATTTAATAATATGCTCATATAATAAGCTTTGATTAAAGCTCCTTAGGACAGGTCAGCGTCTGCTTATCACAAGGGGGACATACATGAGTTACTACGTTTTTGGCACTAACATATCGTATCAGGATTACCTGCAGGCTCGAAGTTTTTCGCAAGACATCACGTCAGCGACTCGGGAGGCTGGGCACCGAGTCTCAATGGAGGTTTCCCGGCAGACACGCGAGGTCATTGCCTCCGATCAAGCCCTTGCACGCGAAGGGATAGCCGCCATGGAGATAGCCAACCAGAGGCTTTCCAGTACGCTCTCAGATGGGCTTTCCGACCTTTCCAGCACTATAGATGAAGGGTTTACCCGCCTTTCGTATGATCTTCAGGGCATATCCACCGGTGTGTCGGAGCTGAATGTAACATTCCACTGGGGTTTCGGACAGATGATCGCCGGGATTGGCAGGATGAACGATGCCCTCTCGGAACTTATCAAGACCGCGAAGACACCCGCCCAGACTGCTGCATACGAACAGTATGAGATTGCCCGCGATGCCTTTCGGCAAGGACTCTACCCGGAATGTATCGAGGCGCTCGATAAGGCCATTTCGGGCGACCACACCTCAAGCGGCTACAAGCTCGAATGGCGGTTTCACCAGATGAAGGGCACCATTCAGCTTGGTTTCGCAGAGGGAGATCTCTCCCTTATGGATCAAAACAAGGCAGAGGAAACATTCCTTCTCGCTGCCCGCTATGCAAAAGCAGACTACCCGGAGCATGCCGGTCAGGCGTTTCTTTCTGCCGGGTGGGCAGCTTATTGTCAGGGCAAAATGAAGGAGGCACTGGCTGACACAGAACAGGCGATTAGCGTTCACCCCAGCCTGGGCGAGGCATTCTTTCAGGCAGCCAAAGTGCATATGGCATTAGGGGACGTGGATGAAGCCCTTCCGATGCTCGGTCGCGCTATTGACCTTGACCGGCTCTACGCCCTCAAGGCTGCAGGGGATGGTGATTTCCAGAAACACGATAATGACCTCCGCGCCTTTCTGGAGGCCCTTCGGGCGGAGAAATACCGCCAGTCCGTGCCGATAGCGCAGGCAGCCTTGGAGGAGTTAAAGCCTTGGCGCGAGAACTCAACAGACACTGGTTTAGGCGAGACATTCCGTCTGATTGATGCTTTTCTTGCCGATGGTTCATGCTGGCCCCTCTTTGACATGCTTGCCTTGGTAGAGAGTCTGGGTAAGACTATAGCATATTCCAAATCTCTTCCCATTGTGGTGACCATCAAGGGCTCCGATAGGACTCATTCATATGAGGAGACCTATCCCGTGATGGAAACCTATCAGGAGGAGATTATTACAAAGCCCGGTGGGTTTTTCCGCAAGGCCGTGACAGAAGTACAGACCAAAAGCAGGACTATAAACAAGACACGGACGGTTACGGAGACTTTCCCCGGGCCAACTACCCAGATCGAGCTTTGCTACATTCCTGCCGGAACATTTATCATGGGTGAAGGAAGTTTGGCCTACAAGGTAACGCTCAGCCACGATTTTTACATTGGGAAATACCCGGTGACCCAGGCCCAATATGAAGCGGTAATGGGGGATAATCCGAGTAATTTCAAGGGGGCTGATCGACCAGTGGAGCAAGTCTCTTGGGGGGATTGTCAGCGGTTTATCAAGAAGCTTAATGATCAGGCAGGTGAGAAAGCATACCAACTGCCCACAGAAGCGATGTGGGAATATGCCTGTCGAGCGGGATCGACCAATATTTACTCGTTCGGAGACGACGAGGGCAGACTGGGTGAATATGGCTGGTATGAAAATAACTCCGGTAAAAAGACCCACCCTGTCGGGCAGAAAAAACCTAACGCCTGGGGACTTTTTGATATTCACGGTAATGTTATGGAACGCTGCCAAGATTACTACGCTGACTATACTGACGGACCTGTGACCGATCCCAAGGGACCTTCTGCGAGCGAGTTCGGGGGCCGGGTGTGTCGGGGCGGTTGTTGGGACAGTGCCGCCCGCCGCTGTCAGTCGGGGGACCGAGATGGCGCGAATGGTGACCGCTCCTTCTTCATCGGTTTCCGCTTAGCGAGGAAGGCCCAATGAAACTTACCTCTGATACCCTTTCGCGGCCTTGAGCTCTAAAAAAGGTGGAAGGTATCCCTGAATTTTGTAGGATGTTAAGTGTAAGGGATCCAAGGGTAAGAAATCAAAGACCTCAAAAGGGCGACGGTAGGGACACCGCAGGGAGACGGACCTGGCGGCAGATAGAAGTCGTATCGTCATAAGTTCAGGCTTTTATGGTGTTTACTCCCAATCTTGGTCAGGCCCACAACTTCTTGATTATATTCTGTATTTCATACCAATCCATGGAATGCCCCGTGCTCCTTTGTAGACATTTCTTTAATGGTGATATGCGTACAAAACATTTGTTTTCTGCTCACCGTTTTGCACCGGCGTAAATAGCTGATATTACTGATTCTCAAAACGGCATTTTTGAGGGGGTTTTTTGCTCACTCATTTTCTTGACAATAATAGCAGATAGGTTATACTAATCATAATGACCATAATGATTAACAGGATAGCCAAATGGTAAAGAAGATAACAGCAGTCAAGGCAAGGCAAAATCTCGGGCAGATTATGAACGAAGTTTCTCTGCTTGGCGACGACTACATGATAGAGAGGGCGGGCAAACCCCTTGCCGTCATAATCTCTGTAGACAAGTATCGGTCCATCCAGGCAAAAAGACTGGAAGCAATCAGCCGCCTCGATCGGATCAGGGACAAGATGGGCGACGCCGACCCCGACGCCGTGGAGAAATTGGTAAACGAAGCGGTAAGGCGGGGCAGGAAAAGGGCGTGAGGGTTGTTTTTGACACCAATGTAATAGTAAGCGCCATCCTATCGAAGAAAAGCAAGCCTGGGCGAATTTTAGAGATGGCAATCAATGGAAACTTCCTTCTTGTTATGTCCCCTTTCATCCGGCAGGAGATCGAGCGAGTCTTCCAATATCCGAAGATTGTAAAAGAGCTTAGGCAAAAAAATATATCCCTGGAAGAAATCAACGAATTCCTTTCAATCCTTGAAGACCTTTCTTTAACAGTGCCGGGCAATATAACCGTGGAAGCGGTAAAGGACGACCCCTCGGACAACCCTATTATTGCCTGTGCGGTTGAAGGCGAAGCGGATTTCGTTGTTTCCGGCGATCACCACCTTACGGACCTTGGAGCATACCGGCACATCAGGATCGTTAATCCTGAAACCTTCCTGCAAATCATCGGGCGATGACCGGAAAATCTGTAGCCATATATGCCAGGGTATCGACCGACCGGCAATCAACTGAATCGCAGCTAAACACCCTACGGGAATACATTGAAAAACGGGAATGGAATCTTTTTAAGGAATACATAGACGAGGGCTTTACCGGGTCTAACACAAAGCGTCCGGCTTTTAAAGAAATGATGGCGGACGCCAAAAAGCGAAGGTTTGATGTGCTCCTGGTCTACAAACTGGACCGCTTAAGCCGGTCACTGAAAGACCTCATAATCACACTGGATGATCTTAAATCTACGGGTATTGATTTTGTATCGTACGATAACAGTCTTGACACCACCACCCCCACCGGCAGGCTTATCTTTCATGTTGTCGGATCCGTTGCAGAGTTTGAAAGGGAGATAATAAAAGAAAGGGTCAAGTCAGGCCTTGAAAATGCAAGGCGCAAAGGCAAGAGGCTCGGCAGGCCTCCGGTATCGTCTGCACTGGTTGAAGAAGCAAAGCGACTGAGAAGCCAGGGAATGCCTTACCGGAAGATAGGCTTGCAGTTGGGTATCCCGGAATCAACGGTAAGGGCTAATATAAACGCTTGATTTTCTGTTCAAAAACTCTTTAAACCACCCCAAATAAACTATCACAGATTACGAGGACGGAAAGATTTAACATCAAGGATGCGACTATTTCTACCTCTGTCGTGTCCTTATCACAATAAGAGCCCCTATGATAAAAAGCAAACCCATGAATAAATTGGACATGGTGAGATAGGATAGCCCAATTATAAAAAGTGAAACCTTGAAAAATCCCATTATGATTGCAGTAATCATATAAAGATGATAGCACAGCAGAAAACATTGTCAACATTGTCATACAGGTTGAAAACAGGGATAAGTAAACAGCCCCCTAAAATGGCAAATTATTCTTGATTTATGGCTACAATGTAGCTATAGTTAAATAAAAGGAGGTAACATCCCGTGCCGGATACTAACACTATAGTACGTTCCCGTATAGACCCTGTAGTTAAAAACGAGGCCTCAAAAATATTGCGGTCTATGGGATTGACCCTAAGCGATGGAATTAGATTATTTTTGCATCAGATAATAGTACAAAAAGAGCTGCCATTTTCGGTAAAAACTCCAAATTCTGTCACAATCAAAGCCATGGAGTCCGCGGATCGAGACGAAACAGAACCGACCACCGTTGAACAGATATCCAGAGACTGGGATGCAGCTTGCGGGCAATAGTCCAAACTTCCCAATTCAAGGCCGATCTCAAAAAAATTGCAAAGTCTGGAAAATATGGCAAAGATGATTTTCTCGCTGTTATTAATAAGCTGGTAAACGAAACACCTCTTTCCGCCAAACATCGAGACCACGATCTCGGCGGAAAATGGAAACACCACAGAGAATGCCATATAAAACCTGATTGGCTTTTAATATATCGGCTTGAAAACGACAAGCTTTGCCTGGTTCGGACCGGATCACATGCCGAACTTTTTGATAAATAAAACTTACACTACTCCCCGATCCATAAACATCAAATAAACTCAACATAATTGATACTTTTGTCTAATGTCGGGATAAGCATGTTTTGCAGGGCGGTCTGGCAGGAACAGCCTGCACATGGGCTATCGGCACAACCCCTTATTTTTTGCAAATTCATATGCTTTGCAACCCCCCCATATCGCAGGCCTTCCTGGCGTCAATGCAGCCATGGAAAGTGTTGCCGGAAAGAATGTATGCAAAATAATTGGATGGTCACTCCACCGTGCCAAAGCCCACCGGTCTTTGCCGTATCGGTACACGGCCCACAGCAAAGATATAGTTATTATTCTGCTATTTTGGCAACGAGGAGTTCCACAAGTGGCGTAGAATACAAACCGGAATAACAGGAGAAGACTTATTCAATGCATGCCTGGCAAAAGCAGTCGATCAAAACAACACTCTATATCGAAATGTGCCGACTTTTTGGGGGGACATCGACTACCTTCTTGTCGGCCCCGGCGGTGTCTATGCTTTTGAAATCAAACACCATTCCGGCTACATAAACTACGATGCAAGCGGGTGGAAAAAGGTCAAGATCAGCGGCGGCGGTATTGCATACACGGACGGTATCGGCAATCCGTCGGGGCAGTTGGGAAGAAATATCATGTGGCTCAAAGACTACCTGAAATCAGAAGGTATTGACAATATTTGGATCAAAGGTATCGTTGTATTCACACATCCGCGGGTTCGATTGAATGCCAAAGGGTTGAAAAATGTGATGGCAATTACACCCGAGGGGATACCAAAGGCGGTAAGGGGTGCTGAGATAGGAGAGGAGAAAGCGGCAAAGGTAATCGATGCGCTGGACAATCTAAATGAGCTAAAATGTTAATATTATTGCTGTTATAAAATAATTTAAAAAATGTGTTGTTTTTTTCAAAAAAAAAAGTAATATATAAACAGAAAGCGCAATTCTTTAGTATTTTCTTTAGGGCGCATGCCCGAAACAAGCCGACCTGCAATGGTTAACAAATAGTATTTTCTTTAGGGCGCATGCCCGAATCCGGCGACGGCAAACAAGCCGTCCCAACCACGTCTGAAAATTAAGGGAAAAACAAACGGGATTTTTTTGTCTCAATATCGTGGTATCCAAAAAATATCCAACTTATATTATTATATATTATAATAATATCCCCCTTTTTTTTCACTCAAAAAACCGGAAATAAGCAACATCAAAAAATAAAGGAGGTAGTTATGGAAAAACCGAACAAGACAACAGCATCAAAATTGAGTGACCTTATCACGAGTATTGTTAAGGACAATCCAGCCAAATTAGATGTAATCGTAGAGAAAGTTTTAAAGCACTTTCAAAAGTCATACTCTAAGGCAGATATGTATATGGAATCCAAACTGCTCAAGGACATGACCTTGCCACCTAAAGCACTTGCCGAAATGTATGTCCACTATAGTTCCATCCCGAGATCTAAATTGCACATCTATCACAAGATCGCCCAAAAGGTAAAAAAGAGGCTAATAAGCCGCTACAATCATCCCCTAAGGCGCAAAGGCCTGCAACCTGTCCCTTGCTCCGAAATGGTGTTTGATTCAAAAACCCGTCGCCCGCGCTCTATCGCTAAAGAGTTTGTCCCTGCAGGTGCAATAACCGCCGCCAAAGCCAAAGCAGTGCAAAAAGTTCCAAATGTCTATTTCAACAAAATCGAACCGTCTCGCACTTACGATAACTTCATTGACCTGATCAGCCCATACATTCCCCATATAAACAAGATGGGCTTCAGCGAAATCCTCGAAACTGCACTTTTCCGCATAACCCAATACGGCGACCAATCCTCACTGCTTCCTCGCACCGCAATCGATAGAGAAGCCTCTGAGCTTGCTGACTACAGTAAACTTCACAAAGTATTCCGCAACGTTGCCCTTGCCGATCATGCTTACCTTGTTTTGAAACATGCCCTTGCCATCGTTGCCAGGAAAGACCCGAAAGGTGCCGCATCTTTTGCCTCATGGCTGATACCGATGTGCCTCAGTATGGATATCGGGGTTGTAGACGATTTCCGTTCTGACCTCAAAGGCAAAAAAACGGACCATACTTTGATCTCCGCCGACCTGTTCGCCGACCTGATTACCAGCTCGATCGAAAACCCCCCTGCCAAAAATAAAATCAAGCCTGTCCTGGATGCCATCAGAAATCACCACGTCCCGCCAAAGTTGGACGAGGATATCCTTTCGACCGCCCTGAGGAAAGCAAACACGCTGGCAAGACAGGAAGAGGTTACCGTGGCCACCGACCTCAAGGCTGTAGACTTTGACCAATGGTTCAAGCCTTCTATAATTCTTGATGCTCTCAAAAACAATATCAATAAAAGCCCTAATTTTGGCTCGTTCGATGCGATATTTTTCAAAGACATAGTGTGGACACACCCCGATGCTATTTTTTCATCTGTGCGCAAATATGCCGAGACCAATGGCATTATTGATATGAGGTTATACCTATCATCAGAACGCGCAGAAATGATGGCAATCATATTCGCTGCAATCCGCAAAGCAGGCTACCTCGACGCAAGCGTTAAAGAAAACTCTATCGGCCACCACTACTACATAAACTTCTCAAATTTCAAGGAAGAAGGCCGGAAGAAACTGCGTTCTCATTTGCGTTTTCTGACGCCGTTGAGAACAGATGTCTTCGGCATGCTTCCTACTCAGCTCGACAAGGGCAAAAGTGGTTGGATTACCATGATCCACTCAATCAATCGAACCAAAAAGTACGCTAACGTGGCGTAGTCTTATTTTTCAATGGCAAAAAAAATGGGAAGGCGTAAAAACCTTCCTTTTTTATTGTCACAAATATGATTGTCACCGCATAGGTAACAAGGGTTGGTCTGGCATCACAATAACCGAGATAACCGATTTTTTGGTATTGGGGATAATGTCTACGGACAGCAAAACATTTCTTTTGTTGCCGTGCTTATCAACAAACACAGAAACATACTGCTTTGGCACTGCCGAGGATTCGCCATTGTTACGGCGGGCTACATGGTAAGTTTCCATGAAGCCTACGACAGACTCGTCGAAAAAATCTTTCCACAGCATCTTGCCCTGGATGTCTTCTTTGCGGGCATATCCTGAAATGTGGACAAACTTGTCGTTCACAGTCACTATGGTCATATCTTCATCCACAATAACAATTCCCGTACCGGTGTTTTCCATCACAGTTCTGTAAAGCTCTTCCGCTTTTTTCAATTCTTTCTGGTATAAGATCCTGTCGGTTACGTCCCTCACAAATGCAAGTGATGATGGCAAACCATTGTATTTCACCATCGACACAGAAATATCGACATAGATGGTGTCTCCGTTTTTCTTCACACCGCACACAATGTAGTGGTTCTCTGCACTTTTGCCTTTTTTGCGTAGCAACGTATACATCTTAACCCTCTCCACATCCTTCTCATGTATAACAAATTCAAATCCTTTGCCAATAACATCTCCCGCGCTATCATAGCCGAAAATATTGGCGAATTTTTTGTTGGCATAAACGTGAATGTTGTTTTCTACAATGGCGATTCCATCATTTGAGTTCTCAACAAAAAGCTTATAGCGTTCTTCAGACTCTTTCAACGGCGTAACATCATTCATAAAGCCCACTATGCCGCCCACAGTACCGTCGCACTTGATATATATCGCCTTTTTTACAATTAGCCGCTTGTTCGCCCCGTTTTTCGCCTTGACGATTTCTTCATATGTGACAGCGGCCATTTTCTTCAACACCATCTTGTCGGTCGCTTCTTCTTTTTTTGCAATGCTCTCCGTAAGGAAGTTGTCTGCCGACTTGCCAAGTATCGCGTCAGACGATACGTTCCAGAATTTCTCAAACTCAACATTGCATCCCTGGTATATGCCATTCTTGTCTTTGTAAAAAATAGGCGTGGGGATGGCATCGATTAAGGTTTGCTGAAAAACGATTTTATCATAAAGGTCGTTCTCTGTCTTTTTTCTCGCTGTTATATCCCTCACAACACATATAAGGCAGCCGTCCGACAGTATTGTAAGCGACAGCTCCTGCGGAAATGTGCTGCCGTCTTTCTTCTTTCCTACTGCTTCACCTTGCCATTTACCACTGTTGTAAAGGACTGGCATTATTGTGCTTTTGAATCGTTTCAGTTCATCGGGGTAATAAAGCATATGCCATGAACCGCCAATAATTTCCTCTGCGCTGTCGTATCCGTAGACTTTCGCATACGCGTCATTAAGAATAAAAGCGGGAATTCCCTCTTTTTCAAAGGAGGGATGAAAGCGCAATACTTAATATCTGTATTGAGATATATAAAATGTATTCATTGCGATAATTCAACTATTATGATACCATATGCAAATGAAAATCATACATCATAGGACCTGTGTCTTCAGCATTGGCTATCATTTGGTGTTTTGCACAAAGTATCGGCGGAAGGTTCTGACGCCCAAGGTAGATGCAGTGATGAAACGGGTTGTTGCTGAAATGGGTATCGAGAAAGGATTTGATGTAAGTACTATCGAAACCGGCCCTGATCACGTTCATCTTTTTGTATCTGCGCCTCCCCATGTTTCCATTTCGGATTTAGTGAAGTGGATCAAGGGTATATCGGCGCGGAAACTTTTGGTCGCATTCCCGGATTTGAAGAAAAGGATGGGGTCTCATCTTTGGAATCCCAGTTATTATGTAGGTACTGTAGGAGATATGTCTGCGGATGTTGTCAGAAAATATATCGAGAATCAAAAAGAGAAGGCATAGGCAGCTAAAAGCCAAGCATCCTATGGTGGCTCGTGCCTATCGTTTTCGTTTGGACGTGTCTCCAGGGGAAAGCAAGAAGTTATTTGACACTTTGCATTCGTGTTGGCTGTTGCGAAATGCCTTGGCCGAGGATCGGATAAAAAACCGTCTGGATTGCAAGGAAGCAAAACGGCAGGGTGAGGCAAAGCCTCACTATTTGAATCGCTCCGACCAGTACAATGCAGTGAAGCTGTACGCAAAAAGCAATGTAGCCTGGGGAAGTCTGCACAGCCAAGTGCGGCAGAATGTGTCAGTTCGGATTGATGAGGGGTACAAAAGATTCTTTGAGGCGCAAAAGGAAGGGCGAAAGAATGTTCATCCTCCAAAGTTCATTATAGAAAAGCGTTATCGAAGCTTCACATATCCGCAATACGGTACAGCGGCGTTCATTAGGAGCGGAAAGCTGTATCTGTCCGGTCTTGGTGAGTTCCATGTTCGTGACCATAGAAAGATACGCGGCTTGAAAAAGACTGTCACCGTAAAATGGGCGCAAGGCCATTGGTGGGTAATCGTGGTTGCCATGATCCAAGAAAAAGACCAGGTTGCCCTTCCCGCCGACAACGATTCCCGTCCCGAAGGCGGTGGCGATACCGGTCTGTCCGCAACGATCACGGAATCATACGGGAAGAAGCATAACCCGCCTCGCGCGTTTCTTCTGTACCAGTCGAGATTGCGAACCGCCCAGAAGAAGATGTCCAGGCAATTTGAGGCCAGGAAGAAGGCGCATTTTGAGGTTGTCCGGACAGCAAAAGCATCGGGAATAAAGCCGCCGGCAATCGAGGACATGCCCTATTCAAATAGGCTGAAGAAGCAAATAACCGTAGTGGCGAAGATACACACCCGCATCGAAAATATCCGCGATTACCATCATAAGAAAACCGCATCGGAAATTGCATCGAAGTATCTGAATTTTGCTGTTGAGGAACACGACGTTAAATTCATGATCCGCAACCGTAGGCAGGCGAAAGCCGCCTCAGACAGGGCTATTGCCAAGCAGAAGCATTTATTGCAGTCCAAACTTGGTAAACGGTATCATGCAACGCCGGCAAGCCGCCCCGGTATCGGCGGCAACAGCCAGACATGCGTTTGCGGCGCTTCCGTCCCAAAAACGCTGAAAGACAGAACCCATATCTGTCCATCCTGCGGTCTCATAGCAGACAGGGACCATGTATCAGCAAATATAGTCCAACTAATAGCATTCGGATCAATCAGCCCGACACTATATGGGCATCCGGGCAGGATGTCCTTAGACGTGGAGAGTTCAAAGCACGGTGTTGCGAAAGTAACCCGTGCGAGTCGGGTCATCCCGGCTTCAGAGTCCTCAATGAAGCGTCAGTCTATACATCTGGTGGGAAGGAATACCAATGGTGGGAAACCTACATTGGAAGACAAAACCAGAGAGCATTTTCATAGGAAACAACATGGAGTTGCCTCATGAGTCGCAATCCTTCTGATTCACAAGCACTTAGATGCTCCCTTATTCATAGGGGAGAGAATGTCACCGTATATGTATGTTTCATTGTCATCTGTTATCGCTATGCCGTCGGTTGCCGCCTCCATAGCTTCCGAGCGCCTTATTATGTCCGCCTCTGCATGAACCCTGCCCGTGACATCCTGCAGCTGCTCCACAATTAAGTAGGCAAAAAAAAACATAAATTAAGGTTTATGGCAAACAATAAACGCCGAAAAAACTCGATAAAAAAAACATAAATCATTTATATATATATCGGCAGAAATATTTATTTTATAAGAATAAAAACCCGATATGTCTGAACTGGCTGAAATTCAATCAGATATGTGTTAACGTTACATGTGTGGTTCATGATATACCAGTTAGACGAAAAACCGCGCCAGACTTTTGGTAAAAATAAATGTGGTTGGTAAAACAATTTCTTAAACCCGCCCCCAAGAATGCCCGCCGTCCGTGGCGGGCTGAAGAAAAGAGCAAAAGGAGGTTAGAGAATGAAGCTTTTAGAAACGCTTGAAAAGACATTGAAGAAAGAACCTAATTTCATTACCGACAACGGTGAACTGAAAAAATGGGTTATTATCAAGGGATTAAACAGTGTTTCCATGATAAAAATAAGTGCGAAACTTTAGTAAAAAACTTGACAGTATTATTGTTGTTATCATGCACATATGTCTTGGCATTGTTTTGGGGAATAACATAAGTGTCATTAAAGACCCTCAGCAGATATGATCTTGCTTCATCGTATCCTTGAGCGAAACAATCATTGCCAGTTAGAAGAATAGCCACAAACAGTAGCCAGTATAACCTACACATAATTCAGCCTCCATTCAGAGAAATCCTTCCCGTGTCGGGTTTATCATCACATCACATAACGTCTTAAATCAGCGGTGCGGTTTACCGCATCAGCTGGAGTGGCTTGTTATCTACTGATATTTTAATTCTTTCTTTGCAAACCTATAAAAGTCTCTTAAACTCTTCAATAGTAAGACCAGCATCTTTTACGATACCAGCCATTGTGAAAGCATCTACAGGGTTTGCTCTTGGGATAGTAATAATACGCTAACCATTAGTCATTGTGATATGCTTGCCTTCTCGGGCAATCCAGAAGCCTGCTTTTTGAAAAGCTTTGACAGCCCGCTGGTGATTTACTCCCGACAATTTAGGCATTGGCTATTTCTACATAGCGGGATTCTTTATCCTTTGTCAATTCCTCAACGGTTTCTAAATATGCCTGTATAGCGTCTTTAATGTTTTCTAATGCCTCTGTTTCTGTCTGTCCCTGTGACCAGCATCCTGGCAGACCAGGTACCCAGACGGAGTAACCTTCCTCTGTTTTTTTGATATTAACCTTGTATTTCATAGCAATACCTCCAAAACAATCATTATTTATATTTTACTGTTTATCAACGCTTGACACAAACCTTATATTTTCTGTGACAGTAAAAACCTATGGGACAATCAGTGTCAAAATCGCAATCACCTTCATACCTTGGGCTTATGCTATCAAGCCTTGGCAGGTAGTGTAAACTCTTTTGTGTAAATTCTTTTAAAGGGTGAAAAAAGGATGTACCTCCTATAAAATAAAGTGACCTATCATATCACAGATATTTTAAAAAGGAGGAACATCCATGGAACTAAAACTGAGTGTATCAGAAGTATTGACATTAATCAAGGAGGTTGAAAACGTGCCGGCAAAGATATTTGAATACATCGGCGTAAACATACAAGAAGCTGTCGGCAAATTCCTTACAAACCTCATGGATAACGAACTCACCCATCATTTAGGTAGAGAAAAATATGTCCGTAAAGAAGGTAAGATTGATTACCGTAACGGCAGCTATAGCAGAAGATTCTGTATAAAAGGTATAGGCGATGTTAAAGTAAAGGTTCCCAGGGATCGTGACGGAGACTTTAAAACTTAGGTCATTCAAAGAGGCAAACAATACGAAGACAGAATCACAGACGAATGGATATCACTGAGAACCACAAATATCATCGAAAGGTTGAATAAAGAATTCAAACGAAGGACAAAACCGATGGAGATAGTTGCAGGAGAAAACTCATGTTATCTTCTACTGGCCTTTATATCCCTTAAGATGGAGATGAGCTGGAGGCATACTAAAATAGGGAAGGTACATCCTAATTTGCCCTTCTATAAAAAATTTACACAATTAGGTTGACAGTACCGGGTATTTGATATAATTTTTTTTCATTAAAGAGAGGATAATTCTGGGGTGAATATAACGAAGGACGACTCTGGAATAATTGTAGTAACATTTCCTTACAATCCCCAGCTTGTTGCGAAGGTTAAAACCATCCCCGGCCGCAAATGGCATCCTGAAAAGAAATATTGGAGTTTTCCCAATACAGATGGGACATTAGAAAAGATTTTAAAGGCTTTTGAAGGTGAAGAAGTTCACATAGACTCTGCATTGCATGTCAAAAATGCCCCCTCACCCATTGTGGGAGAGAGTAAGGGTGAGGAGTATCTTAAAGACCTCCGTAGAGAGCTCCTCTCAAGAAAATACAGCTATAAAACCGTTAAGGGTTACATCTATTACAACAGAGATTTTCTTAACTTCGTAAATAAGAAAACCTCTGAGATTGATGATTCCAACATAAAAGATTATCTCCTTTACCTCGCAGAAGAAAAACAGTCTGCAACTTCTACATTGAACCAAGCAATCAACGCCTTGAAATTCTATTATGGGACAATGCTTAAAAAGAAATTTGTCTATGAGGTCAGAAGACCCAAGAAAGACAAAAAGCTTCCAGTTGTATTAAGTAAAGAGGAAATTGCAAAAATCCTTAATTCAGTAGATAATGTAAAACATAAGGCAATCCTGATGATTGCCTATTCTTCAGGGTTAAGAGTCAGCGAGGTTGTAAAACTTAAAGTTGAGGATATTGACAGCAACCGGATGCTTATACATATTAAGGGATCAAAGGGGAGAAAGGATAGGTATACTCTGCTATCCAAAACTGTTTTAGAAACCATAAAGGAATATTTGAAGAAATATAGACCTCAGAAATGGCTGTTTGAGGGTGTAAGAGAAGGTCGATACTTATCAGCAAGAACAGCAGACAAAATATTTATAATTGCCTGCAAGAAAGCCGGGATCAACAAGGAGGTCTCTTTTCATACCCTCAGGCACAGTTTTGCCACACATCTCTTAGAGGGAGGAACGGATTTAAGGTATATTCAGGAGTTATTAGGTCATGCTCACAGCAAGACAACCGAGATTTACACTCATGTAAGCACGAAAAGCTTAGGGAAGATAGTCAGTCCAATTGATACCTTAAATCTGAATAAAGGGGGGTGAGAGATGACAATATTTGTCAGGTTAAGGGATTTCTGGCGATTCAGCCAGAATGAAAATATCCGCACCAGGTGCTGATATCATCCTATTTTGGAAGTATATCTGCACCAAGTGCTGATACAAACAAGTTAGGCGAAAGGGCGATTTATAAATACAAAGGATGGTAAAATGGAAACAATGATGAAAACGGTCGTAAACGACGTAATGTTCAAAACAACAAAGTCGCGCAAGGAAATTATCAACTTATTTAATACAAAAAAGATAGATGAAGATTGGTCATTTGCGGGATACAAACCATCGGATACGGGTAAATGGACTCATGATTACCATAGATACCCAGCCAAGTTTATTCCTCAATTGGTTGAGAAGTTAATTGATGAATATATTCCATATAAAGATGCCCACATAAACGACCCATTTATGGGATGTGGGACGACTATTGTTACTGCCATTTCTAGGGGATTTAAGGCAAGTGGAACAGACATAAATAAAATTGCTCATCTCATTACAAAGGTAAAATCAACACCAATAGAACCAGAATATCTCAATAAGAAAATTGAGCAACTTATGTCTAGATTAAAAGTTTTAAATGGAACACAAATAACACTATTTAATGATAAGATTGAACCATTAATCCCTCAAAAACATATTGATAGAATTAACTACTGGTTTACAGAAGAAAACAAAAATGAACTTGGAAAAATATTAAGAGTCATTTATGATGAAAATGATGAAGTTATAAGAAATTTCTTTCTCGTTGCCTTCAGCCACATCTTAAAAAACTGTTCTATATGGCTTCAAGGAAGCACAAAACCAACAAGAGATTTAGAGAAAAAATCAGTCAAACCTTATGATGCATTACGAAGACATTTAATGAAAATGCGAAGTGGAAATGATGCTTTTTATGAGGTCGTTCCTGATAGAATAAGGAAAAATATAAATCAATACTTAAATATTGAGATTGGAGATGCCAGAAAGCAACCTGTGTCTGATGAAACCGTAGATTTAGTTGTAACCTCAAGTCCCTATGTGACCAGTTATGAATATGCAGACTTACATCAATTATCAACTATATGGCTTGATTTAGCTGATGATTTGACTGAGTATAAGAAGGAATTTATTGGAACAGCTTACAAAAAGTACGAAAACAAAAGATTAAGAAGTTCAATCGCTATGGATATAGTTAATAAAATGTCTAAAAAAAGCAAGAAAATGGCAAAAGAAATCGAGGCGTTTTTCATTGATATGGAAGAGGTGTTCGACGAGAGTTTTAGAATTTTAAAACATGGTGGTAGATGTTGCTATGTCATCGGTGATACGAAATTGAAGGGTATTGATATACTAAACGCTGAAGTTTTTGCCGAGAGTTTGCAGTACTCTGGTTTTAAATTCGATAGACTATTAAAAAGAGAGATCCCATCTAAAATTCTTCCACAAAAGAGGGATGAAAAAACAGGCAGATTTGCCAATAACCATGAAGCAAACTTTGAAGCTTATCCTATAGAATATATTGTCATTGGACTAAAAGAGTGAGAAATATGAAATTCGAGGATTTGAAAAAGTTGTATCTGGAAAAGAAAAAACAATATGGAGCAGAAACATACAAACACATCTCAGAACTGTTGAAAGAAGCAAAAGAGATTCATAAGCAGGACTGGTTGAAACACCCTACTCCTAATGGAGACCACGAACAGAGTTGGCGAGCTTTCAAAGGAAAAAATCTAGAAAAGTTAGTCCAATACATTATCACAGATGAAGTCGAAGAACTTGGATTAAAAGTTGTTAATGGCAACCAACTGGAAAGAAGTACGAATCTATCCAAAGAGTTGAGTCAAGTAAAACGGAATTTAGCTATTGACTATGGAGAATTTGGGTTACATTTACCCGATGCTGATATCATCATTTACAAGCCCCAGAATCAAAAGGTTCTGGCCGCCATTTCAAGCAAAGTGACTTTAAGAGAAAGAATCGCACAAACTGGATATTGGAAACTCAAGCTCTTTCAAGATGAAGCGACAAAACACATTAAAGTTTATTTCATAACACCAGATGAAGATGGAACATTAATACAAAAGAAGCCAACCAAAAAGGGCAGGGCAATAGTGGAAGTAGATTTAGATGGCAGTTATGTTTTAACTGAAGAAGAAATAGAAGAGAGTAACAAAGTTAAACTTTTCGAGCATTTTATAGATGATTTAAAGAGGTTGTTAAAAAATGAGGACTAATAAACCCAAATTTGAAACGACAACATTGTGGGACTTTCCGACCCACAATTATGGAGACAGACCGCACGGCGACAACAAGTATCGTGGAGTAACACCCGCATTTATTATATGGAATCTTATCCAGAGATATACGAAAGAAGGCGATTTAGTGGTTGACCCAATGTGCGGAAGTGGGACTACCATAGATGTTTGTAAAGAAGAAAATAGAAATTGTATGGGCTTTGATATTGTCCCGTATAGAGACGATATAAAGCAAGCGGACGCAAGAAAATTGCCATTAGATAACGATGCGGCGGATTTTATCTTTATAGATTCCCCGTATTCAGACAACATAAAATATAATGACCACCCCGATAACATTGGAAATATATCTTGCGAAGATTCGAGATTTTTTGAAGAATTGGAGAAGGTGGCAAAAGAGATGTATCGTGTTTTGAAACCGGGAAAGTATATCGCTTGGCTTATTGGAGACCAAGCAAAGAAGAAAAAATTTGTGCCTGTAGGATTTAAACTGTATTCTATTCTTGAGCACTACTTTAAACCTGTTGATATTGTCTGCGTATCGAGACATAACCAAACATCGAATACCCCAGTTTGGCATGAGAGAGCAAAAAGATATAATTTCTATCTGAGAGGTTTCAAGTATTTGATAATAATGCAGAAGGTGAAAAAATGAAATCGCCCCATCGCCTAACAGCGGATAAACGGGTCGGCTCTTGCAGAGCCTCACCCAAATTGCCTTCGGCAACTTCTTTTATCCGCAGAACGTTGGGCGCAATGCCTATGCCTTCAAGAAATAAGAGGGCGGGCGGGAAGAAAACATTTAATACAGAAAGGATAAAACAATGTCGCTCTCAAATCTAACTGATAGAATAAAGCCTGACGGTATTAGTATTGTTTCGTATTTGGAATATTTGCAGAAGGGTGACTATCAAATACCGACATTTCAACGGGAAATTGTATGGGAAAAAGACAATGTAAAAAAGCTTTGGGATAGTATTTATAAGTTCTATCCTCTTGGTAGTATTCTCATTTGGAAAACAGATATCAAATTGCACAATCACAGAGAAGTTGGTGGCCACGTCATTCCACCAGAAGATACACGGGCACAATTCCAGTACATTTTAGATGGCCAACAAAGGACGACATCATTACTCACCTCTATTTATGGCGGGAAGATTTCCAGCAAACCAGGGTTCAATCCTACCGTTTACATCGATTTGAGCATTCCTTTCAATGATGCAATCGATGATACAAGCTTTTCGCACCGGTTTCTCTTTTGGGATGAAATTGATGATAAAGAAGGAACATTCCGCAGAAATATGGGGCGCAAAAAGAAATTCGACGATGGCTTAATTGTTCGCTTGTTGGAAATCAAGAATGATTTTCAGGGTATTTTTACGCGCCTTAGCACTCTCCCGGATAATAAGGTTTTTCTGGATAACCTTTGGCGCATTAAGAACGTATTAGACAATTACAAAATTGCCTATATCGACCTGAAGGGTATTGCGGTTGGCGAAGTTTGCCAGATTTTCGAACGTATTAATCAAGCTGGCAAGCCCTTAGATATTTTCGATATTGTTGTTGCAAAAACTTACCGAGTCGCTACGAAGGATAGAAAGGGTTTCTATTTACGGGATATTATTTCCGGTTTTCGTACTGAATCAAATGGAAGTAAATTTCTGAAAATAAGCGATTTTGATTACCTCCAAATACTTTCTATATTGATTCGAGAGAACATCAAAGACTCTGGCATTTTCAATATTACCCCTCGCTACCTTAACGAACTAAAAGCTGAGCAAATTGAATCTATTTGGGCGGACGGCAAATCAGCAATTCTTAAAG
>Ga0302246_1001163_pt1 | contig 19601 bp, 17 predicted proteins | sample AAG_UR_Trp_MG_FD_193533 | JGI IMG/M metagenome (GOLD analysis project Ga0302246, IMG submission 193533) | Enriched activated sludge microbial communities from anaerobic digester in WTTP, New Holstein, Wisconsin, United States - AAG_UR_Trp | ecosystem: Engineered > Bioreactor > Anaerobic >...
GCACGCTGCGGAAATCCGTGAAGATCAGATGAAGCGGATCATGAAAGAGACCCGTCATTTATACGATCTCTCCAAGATGATCGACGAGTATGTCGCCGCTTATGAGCGCTTGAACGGAAACAGGTCCCTTGCATGACAAAGAGGACGATATCCCCCTCCAGGTCGTGACCAATTATTTCTTTTTCCTTCTGATTCAGAGTGGGGAGATCTCATCCGGTCGCAAAAGAATCGGGAGCAGGCGAAGGCGAGCCCGGTCTTAAAACACGTTGCTTCGGTCGCGAGGGGCATCGGGCAAATAAACTGTAATAAGAAAAGACAGGAGGTCTATATAAAAAATGTTTTCATGGTGGATCGAAGAGCCGACTATTCTGGCGGGGAGTTGTCCCACGGATAACCAACTCCGGCAACTCTACGCAGAAGGATTCCGCATCATTGTTTCCCTGATTGACGAGAGAGAGCAGCCCCCGCTTTATAACCGGGGTCATGTCATCGATATGGGGTACCTCCGGTATAATATTCCCGTTTCCGAAGGCCGTTTCCCCACGATAGACCAGATCGAGCAATTTCTACGACTCCTTCATCAGGAAAAGAATAACCGAAAAATCATCGTCCACTGCTTAAGCGGCGACAAGAGAACCGGGGCCATGGCGGTAGCGTACTGGATGTTACAAGGGATGTCCGAAAAAGATGCGAGGAATGAAATTTTCCTTCGGAGAAACAGCGCCATTCACATTGGACGACAAGAACTACGGGATATCCGGAAAAGGGGGGATTATACGGCCTGTTTCGGGGTGAAGGATCCCTGTGACGAAAATGATTGTCTCCGGCGGGAAGATTGCCTTACGTAACGCCCCCGGACGAGCCGGTCATTCCACCTGCAATCTTAGTGACTTGCGTGGGGTATATCCCTGGAATGGCCCCGAAGGCGCGAGGTCATGTGTCCGGAACGCAGGATTTTTCTGCGTTCCATAAATTCATGCCTTACAAAGCAAATCAGAATCATTATTAGGTAGCTCATATTGGAATCGATCTCGGTCAGAATTGATCAAGCAGGCGGCGACTCTTTTTCTCAGGATAACATGACCCCAATCTCCCGGAGATCAAGACATGAAAACCGAATTACCGGAAAACTGGGGTGAATTGATGGCGTCGAAGAATGAATTCCCGCAGACCTTATTAAAAGATGATGCGGGTAAAATTATCTTCTCTGTGAACTCCGGAGAGGATATCACCGAACGCAGGCGTGCCGAAGAGGCCCTGCGGGAAGCGGAAGAAAAATACCGCGTCCTCTTCGAAACATCGCGGGATGCTATTATGTTGCTGGATCGTGAGACAGTCTTTGACTGTAATCAAGCATGCCTGGATATCTATGGGTGTGCTTCGAAAGAGCAGTTTGTCCGTAAACATCCGGCGGAATGGTCCCCCTCTAAGCAGGCGGATGGTCGGGATTCACGAGAAGTTGCCCGGGAGCACATCGAAAGGGCCTTTCAGGAGGGTGCCCACTTATTCGAGTGGATCCACAAACGCCAGGACGGGACCACTTTCCCGGCGGAAGTGCTGATCAGCTGCCCGGGATATGGGAACAGGAACGTCTTGCAGGTGGTGGTGCGGGATATTTCCGATCGTAAGCATGCGGAGGAACGGCTGAGCGCAAGCGAAAAGAAATACCGGAACATGTTTGAAAATGCCGTCGAGGGCATGTATCAGACAACCCCGGAAGGACGCATTTTAAGCGTCAATCCGGCGCAGGCAAAAATGTTCGGATATGAAACGCCTCAGGAGATGCTCAACGACGCTCAAAATGTCGGGCAGACGTATTATGTTCATCCCGCGGACCGTGTCAGATTTCAGGAACTCCTGGAACGGCAGGGTTATGTCGCAGGATTTGAAGTCGAGAATTATACAAAAAACCGCGAGAAAATCTGGATTTCCCTGAATACGCGGGCCGTCAAAGACGCTACGGGACGCATCCTCTATTATGAAGGAATCACGGAAAACATCACGCAAAGAAAACTGGCGGAAAAGGCCCTTGCGGATTCGGAACGAAGACTGTCTGAAATTGCGGAATTTTTGCCGGATCCCACGTTCGTAATCAATCTCAAGGGTGAAGTCGTTTTATGGAACCGGGCCATGGAGGCGATGACCGGGGTGCCGGCAAAGGACATGATTGGAAAGGACAATTATGAGCATGCCCTGCCGTTTTACCAGGTTCGGAGACCGATGCTGATCGATCATGTTTATCATCCGGAGGGCTTCTCCAAGTACTACACGTTCATCCGAAACGAGGGGGATACTCTCTGGGGCGAAGCGGATCTGCGGATAAACGGGAAACGTTTTGTGCTCTCCGGCCGAGCAAAACTTCTCTGCGACAGCCGCGGTGCTGTCGTCGGCGCCATTGAATCCATCCGGGACATCACTGACCGCAAGATGATGGAAGTGGAAATCCGGCGGATGAACGAAGAACTCCAGCAGACTGTGACCGAGCGCACAGCGGAACTGCTGAAAGCCAACCGGGCACTGGAGCAAGATATTGAAGAGCGCATTCGGGTAGAGGAGGCCGTCCGGGAGAGTGAGCGAAGATATCGAGAAATGGCCGAATTGCTGCCGGAAACGATTTTCGAATGTGACGAAACGGGTAAGCTGACGTTCGTAAATGGTCAATACTATGCTAAGTTCGGATATAGTCCCGAGGAGTTTGACAGAGGATTAAATATTTTCCAGATGCTGATTCCCGATGACCGGGAGAGGGCACAAGATGCCGTCCGACAGATTCTGACCGGTGTGAGAAGAAGCGGCGCAGAATACACGGGACTTCGGAAAAACGGTGAAGCGTTTCCAATTCTTGTGAATTCAAGTCCCCTGGAATATCAAGGCCACTATATAGGCATGAGGGGGTTTGCCATTGATATCAGTGAGCATAAGCGGATGGCAGCGGAACGGTTAAAGGTCCAGAAACTGGAATCCATTGGAATTCTAGCGGGGGGGATAGCCCACGATTTCAATAATCTCCTGGCCGCCATCCTCGGGTATATCGATTTGGTCAGGCTCAATCTTCCTCCGGAGCAGAAAAACGATCAGGATTTGGAACGTGCCCGCAATGCCTGCCTGCAGGCGTCGGAACTGACAAAGCGCCTGATCACCTTTTCCAAGGGAGGCGAACCCCTGTGCCAAGAAATTTCTCTTGTCGGGCTCATCAAGGGGACATGCGATCAAACCCTGCGGGATTCGTCCGTTCAATACCGGATGACGTTTGTCGAGAGGCTCTGGCCCGTATTTGCCGACATCGGGCAACTGAAACAGGTTGTCCATCATCTGGTGCTCAATGCCAGGGAAGCCATGCCTGACGGCGGCAGGATCGTGATCAGTGCAGAAAACGTCGTGGTTGATGAAAGAACGGACCTGCCCCTGAAACGCGGGGCTTACGTGAAGTGGTCCATGAGGGATTCCGGGCAAGGCATTTCCCGGGAAAACCTGACGAGGATATTTGATCCGTATTTTACGACGAAGGACCGGGGCAGTGAGAAGGGGATGGGATTGGGCCTTGCCATCTGTTATTCCGTTGTCAAAAGACACAACGGATTGATCCTGGCTACATCGGAACCGGGCGTGGGCAGTACTTTTAGTGTTTATCTGCCCGCCGTTGTTTCGGCGGGGATCATTCCGGAGCGTTTTGATTTCGCGCAGCAGGAAAGCCCGGTAGCGGTAGCCGTTTCTGCAGGACGAATTCTTTTGATGGATGATGAGGAGCTTATTCGAGATTTAATGTGTGCCATGTTGGGTGCTTTTGGGTATCATGTCGAAATGGCTAAAAATGGAGACGAAGCCGTCGATCTGTACAGGAAGGCGTTGGCCGCGGGGCAACCCTTCGCGGCGACGATTCTTGACCTGGAAATCCCCGGGGGATTGGGGGGCGAATTCGCCATTCGTCAGCTGCTGGAATTGGACTCCGGAATCAAGGCCATTGTTGCCAGCGGTTACAGCAACGACCCGATTCTGAAGGATTATCAACGGTACGGATTCAAAGGGGCAATCGCCAAGCCGTTCACCATGGAAGATCTGGGGAAGATTCTGGAAGAGGTGATCGGGAATGGGCCTTGAAAAGGGGGAAACTTATCTTAATCGTCATGTCGGTCTACTCCATAATTTATGTAATGGACGTTTGGATCAGGGATGACAAGCATCCTCCGTCTTTTGATAAATTCCGTTTACGGAAACATTCCTCCCCGAGAAAAATCTTCTTCATTGCCTGAAGGTTTTCCTTGACAAATGGCTTGAAATTGCGTAGCTTCCATCTTTCAATTTTCAGAGGTTGGTGATGTTATGACTACGTATAATGCAAAAAAGGAAGAAATCCAGAGGGATTGGTTTCTTGTTGATGCGGAAGGTCAGGTCTTGGGCAGGCTGGCAACGGAAATCGCCGCACGGCTGAGAGGGAAGCACAAGCCCATCTATACGCCTCACGTGGATACGGGGGACTTCATTATTGTCGTCAATGCCGGCAAGGTTGTGCTTACAGGAAACAAGCTTAAGGATAAGATTTACTACCATCACACGGGTTACCCGGGTGGAATCAAATCTGTTTCTGCGGGCAAGCTGCTTCAGGAAAAGCCTGAAGAGGTGCTGCGTAAGGCCGTCAGGGGAATGCTTCCCAAAAATACTCTGGGGCGGGCCATGCTGAAAAAGCTGAAAATTTACGCCGGAGGCGAGCATGACCACGCGGCCCAGTGCCCGAAGGTCATTTCTTTCAGTTCGTAATCGTTTCTCGGTCGATCGATATTATTTTTTGTGGAGATATAGAAGATGGAAAAGCGCTTTTATGCGACGGGTAAAAGAAAAACGGCCATAGCCAGAATTTACATGAAAGAAGGTGCCGGGACGATCACGGTCAACAAGCGCACCTTTGACGATTATTTCACGCGGGCCAGCCTGAAGATGCTCATTCAGCAGCCTCTCGATATCGTGGGGAAGCGTGGTCAGTTTGATTTCTATGTCAACGTTCGGGGCGGCGGCATGGCCGGTCAGGCGGGGGCGGTTAAACACGGCATTTCCAAGGTGCTGGTGGAGTACGATCCGGAGATGCGATCGATGCTGAAAAAAGTCGGTTTTTTATCGAGAGATTCGAGGATCAAGGAAAGAAAGAAATACGGTCAGCCCGGAGCGAGGAAACGCTTCCAGTTCTCGAAACGTTAATCCGAATGGGAGGCTCTTGCCTCCCTTTTTTTTGGGGGAACTCATGATCAAGGTAGGCATATACGGGGCGAGCGGTTATACGGGTCAGGAACTGCTCAGGTTGCTCATCCGCCATCCCATGGCAAAGGTTGTCTTTGCCACGTCCCGGCGCTTTGCGGGAAAGCCTGTTTCCGAGGCCCATCCCTCCATTATCAACCTGACGGACCTCAGATTTCTGGATGCACCGGCGGAAGATGTCGCGCAATCCGCCGACGTCGTCTTCCTGGCTTTGCCCCACGGGACTTCCATGAAAATCGCCCCGGTTTTCTACAAGGCCGGGAGCAAGGTGATCGATCTCAGCGCCGACTACCGGTTATCCGATCTGGGGACATACGAACAGTGGTACGGCAAGCATAAGTCTCCCGAGATGATCCCGGCCGCGGTTTACGGGATTCCGGAACTGTGGCGAGACCGGATCAAAGAAGCCCGTTTCATCGCCAATCCCGGCTGCTATCCGACAAGTGTGATCCTTGGACTGGCGCCCCTTATTGGGTTGGACTGGATTAACCGTTCCTCTATCGTTATCGATTCAAAATCGGGAACGAGCGGGGCGGGGCGGGAACCCCAGATGGGTTCCCTCTTTTGCGAAGTGAACGAAGGGTTCAAAGCCTATAAAGTCGGCGGCCAGCATCGTCACATTCCCGAGATGGAACAGGCTCTGACCAGGCTGGCCGGAGAACGGATAACCATCACCTTTACGCCCCATCTGCTGCCCGTCAGCCGCGGGATTTTAAGCACGGTTTATGTGAATCTGACCCGGGCCCTGAAGGTTGATGATCTTCTGGACGTGTACGGAAAGTTTTATCGGGACGAAGCCTTTGTCCGGATTTACCCGAAGGGCATGTCGCCGAATCTGCTTTCCATAAGAGGGACGAATTACTGTGATATCGGCCTTTCTGTCGATGTTCGGACCCAAAGGGCCATCATCGTGTCGGTTATCGACAACCTGGTCAAGGGGGCAGCCGGCCAGGCAATCCAAAATATGAATCTGATCTGCGGTCTGCCGGAAGATGCGGGATTGGGAATGGTTCCCCTTTTCCCCTGAACCGTTCCGGTTTGGACCTCTTTCCCCCTTTGAGTCTTCATCTGTTTTTTATCGACGATGCCGGGGGGGAAGGCAAGGAGGAAATATGGCTTTAAAAGTATTCAACACACAGACGAGACGAAAAGAACCGTTCGAATCTCTTGCGGCGGGTAAAGTGGGCATCTACGTGTGCGGCATTACGGCCTACGACACCTGTCACGTCGGTCATGCCCGGTCCGCCGTTGTTTTCGACGTGATAGCCCGTTTTTTAAAATATCAGGGCTACGACGTGACCTTCGTCAAAAACTTTACCGATGTGGATGACAAGATTATCAACAAGGCGAATGCCCTTGGCCGCACCATTGGGGATATTGCCGATCAGTACATCCGTGAGCACGACGAAGACATGGATGCCATGGGTGTGCAACGGCCGACCGTCGCCCCCCGGGCGACGGATCATATCGACGGTATGATCCGGCTCATCGAAACCCTCCAGCAGAAGGGTTTGGCCTATGCCTCCCAGGGGGATGTGTATTTTTCCGTCCAGAAATTTTCGGGTTACGGGAAACTGTCGGGACGCAGCCTCGATGAAATGATGGCGGGGGCCCGTGTCGATGTCAATGAAAAGAAGCAAAATCCTTTGGATTTCGCCCTCTGGAAGGCGAGTAAGGCCGACGAACCCTGGTGGGAAAGCCCATGGGGGAAAGGACGCCCCGGCTGGCACATCGAATGCTCCGTCATGAGTCAGAAATACCTGGGGGAGACCTTCGATATTCACGGCGGAGGCGAAGATTTGGTTTTCCCGCATCACGAAAACGAAATAGCCCAGTCCGAGGGGGCGACGGGAAAAACTTTTTCCCGCTACTGGCTGCACAACGGCTTTGTCCGGGTTGACCATGAAAAGATGTCCAAGTCCCTGGGGAATTTTTCGACCATTCGAGACATGCTTAAAAAATACCATCCCGAAGTGCTGCGACTCTTTATTCTCCAGAGCCACTACCGCAGTCCCCTGGATTTTTCGGAAGTGTCGATCCATGAGGCCAGGTTGGGGCTTGAACGATTTTACGCCTTGCTGAAATCAGTGAAAGATATCCTGACCGCTGCAGACAAAACGTCATCTCCTCCGGTTGAGGCATTCAGCAAGTCGGCGACCGAGATGGCCGACCGTCTGCAATCGATCAAGAGCCGGTTTGTGGAGGCGATGGAGGACGATTTCAATACGGCTCGGGCGATCGGCTACCTTTTTGATCTGGTCAGGCAGGCGAACAATTACCTGGAAGCGACCAGGAAAGGAGCTCCCTCACCTGAAAAAATCGCCCTTGTCCGGATGATTGGGGATATCTTGGACGAGATGGGTGAGGTCCTGGGGCTTTTCCGGGAGGATCCGGACGAGTATTTCCGCAGGGACCGAGAACGGGAAGCGGTGAAACGGGGACTCGATATCACTGAGATCGAGCGGCTTCTGGTCGATCGAAACACGGCGAGAGCCCGGAAAGAATGGGCGAAGGCGGATGAGATCCGGATTGACCTGACCGCCAGGGGGGTCACCCTGAAGGATGGTCCCTCGGGAACAACCTGGACGGTTGAGTAACCCTCGATAATAGAACGGAAATAGGCCCCCTTCGGTTTCTACCGGAGGGGGCCTTCTTGTTTCCGATCTCTAACGGATAATCGTGACCGCACAATGGGCGTACTTGCTGACATCATCGGCGACGCTTCCCAGCAGCATCCGTTTCAACCCCCGATGCCCCCGGTGGCCCATGAAAATATAGTCCACCTGGTTTTCCTCGGCGATCCTGACAATTTCTTCGGCAACGGGACCGGCAGCCAGGATCGTCTTGCAATCCACACCGTGATCCTTCAGGGTCTTTTGTGCCCCATCGAGGATCTTGTATCCTTCCTGTTTCCGTTCCCGGTAAAGGGGTGTGTCGGGAAGCGTCTTGAAGGGGATGACATCCTCCAGGACGTGGATCAGGGTTAAATCGCACCCGGACAACTGGGCGTAGCGGCCGCAGTGCTTGAGAACCGTCTCCGACATGGGAGACCCGTCGATGGCCGCGAGCACTTTGATGACCTTTTCTTCTGCCATGATAAAATTCTCCTTTCTGGTTACGGATGAGTAAATTCGCTCTATTGTCCTAAAAATGTGATTCTTCGTCAACAGAAAGTCCTCTTCCATGTGCCCGATGTTGTGAAAAAATGACAAAGTTCATTGTAAATGGGAAGGGAACATGTTACTAAAAACAACAGTTTTTGTGCATTGAGGGGAAGATTGTTAAAAAGCGATAACAGGGTTTAACTTGAGAGGAACGCAACCGAACGATGATTGATGTGGGGGATATTACCAAGCGGTACGCGGAAACGGTTGCGGTGGATCATCTTTCCTTTCAGGTTGAGAAGGGTGAAATCCTCGGTCTTCTGGGGCCGAACGGTGCGGGCAAGACGACAACCATGCGGATCCTGACGGGTTACCTGGCTGCCGATTCCGGGAAAGTCACCGTGGCCGGTTTGACCCTTTCCGATCATTCGATTGAAATCCGGCGCCGCATCGGCTACCTGCCGGAAAACAATCCCCTTTATCCGGACATGGGCGTTATGGACTATCTGTTCTTTATTGCCGCTATGAGGGGATTGCCGAAAGCGGGCCGAAAGAGCCGGATCGACCAGATCGTTGAAATGACGGGCCTGGATAAAATGGTCCACAAAAATATCGGAGAACTCTCCAAAGGCTATTGCCAGCGGGTGGGGCTGGCCCAGGCCATTGTCCACGACCCCGAAATTCTCATTCTCGACGAACCGACGGTTGGTCTCGATCCCAACCAGATCGTCGAAATCCGGTCTCTTATCCAGCGATTCGGGGCGGATAAGACCATTATCCTGAGTTCCCATATCCTTCCTGAAGTGGCGGCAACCTGCAGTCGGATCATTATTCTGAATCGCGGGAAGATGGCCGGCAGCGGGACTCCCGAAGAAATGTCCGTCCGGGCCCGCGGTGGGAATGCCGTGACGTTTGTCCTGAAGGGGCCGGTCGATGCTATTACGGAGAAATTAAAGGGCAACCGGGATATCAGGAAAATCGATGTAAAAGGCGACGAAGGACCGGGGAAAACCAGATTCCGGGTCATCACCGACGGGTCGGTGGATATCCGGGAGGCCATTTTCCTGATGGCCGTCGAGAATCAATGGGTACTTTCAGAGCTTTACCGGGAATCCCTTTCCCTGGAAGAGGTATTTCAGCACCTGACCATCGAGGAGGCTGTGTCATGAGGGGCGCCCTTGCTTTGTGCCGGCGGGAGTTCAACGCCTATTTCGATTCCCCCGTGGCCTACGTGTTCACCGTGGCTTTTCTGGCCGTTACCTTCTGGTTCTTTTTCCGGAGCTTTTTTGTGGGCAACCAGATCCAGATGCGGGAATATTTCTTCTTTCTCCCCTGGGTTTTCCTCATCTTTATCCCCGCCGTCACGATGCGCCTGTGGGCCGAGGAGAAGAAGATGGGGACCGTGGAAATTCTCCTGACCCTGCCGGTCAAGGAATATGAACTGGTCCTGGGAAAGTTCATGGCCGGGTTCCTTTTTGTCCTCGTATCGGTTTTCTTCAGTTTTTCCCTTCCGCTGACCCTGAGTTTCCTCGGCAAACTGGATTGGGGACCGGTGATCGGCGGCTACCTGGGGACCTGTCTTTTGGGTGGAGCCTATTTGTCCATCGGCCTTTTCCTTTCCAATTTTACGAAAAATCAGATTGTCGCCTTTATCCTGACGATCCTGTTGTCCTTTACCCTGTTTATCCTGGGAGAGGATGTGATCCTGGTCAACCTGCCGGATATCTGGGTCCCGTTTTTTTCTTTTTTAGGGCTGGGTAAGCACTTTGTGAGCATTCAACGTGGGATTATCGATTCCCGGGATATTCTCTATTATCTTTCTGTGACGGGATTTTTTCTCTTTTTGAACGTCCTTTTTGTGACGAAGCGCAGGTAGCGATCCATGAGAAACTGGCGGCAGCGAATTCGCTTTCTTTTCGGTGACTTTACCCTGATTTTGGTGGTTTTGGGATTTCTCGTCCTGATCAATTTCCTGTCCTATCGGCATTTCCTGCGGATCGATCTGACGGAAAACCGGATCTATACCCTGTCCGAATCGAGCCGGCACATCGTGGCCAAACTGGAGGACCCGGTTACCATTCAATGTTTTTTTTCGAAGAAGGCCCCGCCGGAATTGGCTGTTTTAAGACAGCAGATTTCGGACCTTCTCGATGAATATCGGATGAGCGGTAAGGGGAAGGTCAAGGTGATCTTTTCAGATCCCGCGGAAGACCCGCTTCTTCAGAAGCGGGTTCGGATCATGGGCGTACCGCAGGTACAGATGAACGTCTATCAAAAGGACCAGGCCCAGATTACCAATGTTTTCATGGGGATCGTCATTTCATACGAGGATCGCCAGGAAATCCTGCCTTTCGTCAAGGAGGCGAAGAATCTTGAATATGATGTTTCCAGCGCGATTTTGAGACTGCTGAGAAACCAGAAGAAACGCATTGTTTTTTTAACGGGAGGGGCGGAATACGATCTGAATGGAAATTTCGGAACGGTCCGTAAAATTCTGGAACCCCTGTACGATCTGACAAGTCTCGATCCTGCAATGGTCGGAACAATTCCCGAAGGGACGGATCTTCTGATTGTGGTGTCACCGGAACCGGTGCCGGCGCAGGTGAAGTACGCCATCGACCAGTATGTCATGAGGGGGGGTAAGGCATTCTTCCTGATCGACCGGGTCAATATCGATGGCGGTACCATGACTGCTTCCCGCAGGGATTGCAATCTGGAGGACCTGATCGGATCCTACGGTGTGAAGCTGACCCAGGACCTGGTTCTCGACCGTTTCAATGTGGCCATCAATTTCCGGACAGGGTATACGATTCTCCGCGTTCCCTATGCCTTTTATCCGAAGGTGGTGAAGGAGGGATTCGCGGCGGACAACCCGATCGTCAATCGTCTTGATGCCCTCTGCCTCCCGTGGGTGGCAGCCCTGGATGTAACAAGCCGTCCCGCGGTCAAAAGCACGATTCTGGCCAGGTCATCGCCCCATGGCTGGCTTCAGCGGGGGATGTATAACATCAGTCCCGCTCAGGAATTCAACCCTGCCCCGGGAGAAATCAAATCCTACCCCCTGGCGGTTCTTCTGGAGGGGAAATTCGACAGTTTCTACAGTATGTCTGCCACAGAGGGGGCCGGTCGGCTCACCCGGAGTCAGAAGGACACGAAAATGCTGGTTATGGGGAATGCCCGTTTCCTGTCCGATGCGTTTATTTCCGCCCCGGGGAATGCGGATTTCTTTCTGAACGCCGTTGACTGGTTCACCTGGGGGGGTGACCTGATCGGAATCCGCGCCAAGAAGATGCTGAGCCGCCCCTTGCCGATCCTGACGGACAGGCAGAAGAGGCTCGTGAAGTACGGAAACATGATCGGGGTACCTCTTGTTGTCATTCTGATCGGGGTTGCCCGATTTTATCTCATGCGGAGGCGCAGAAATACCTATCTCAAGAGGAAGATGGGATGAAGGCGAAGCGGAATCTGATCCTGATTATTGTGCTCCTGCTTGCCGGGGGGATCATCTTCTTCATTGAGCGGCCTTTTGACGGAAACCGTCGGCAAGCTGACGGTGATCTTCTCGTATATCCGGATTTCGAGCCCTGGAAAGTGAACAAAATCCTGGTCGGTCCCGGCCATCTTACTTTCGAGAACCGGGACGGAAACTGGTTTCTGATTACCCCGGCGGGTCCGTATCCTGCCGACCGGAATCAGGTCGGCGCTTTCCTGCAGGCCATCCGGGAACTGAAACGCGATAATATCGCTTCCGAAAACGAAGAAAAACAGGCTATTTTCGGGGTCCGGGCGGGGCAGGGGACGGAAGTCGTGCTGTATGATTCCGAAGGTCGCAAGATGACGGATTTCTTTGTCGGGAAAAAGGGCCCGGACGGGCTCAGCGCCTATGTCAGGAGGGCGGATTCAAAGGAAGTGATCCTGCAGCCCGGGACATTGCGGGATCATCTCGACAAACCCGCAAAATGGTGGCGGGATAGGAAAATTTTCCCCGTGAAGGCCGAAGATGTCGTCCAGATGACGCTTCAAATCAACGCGGAAACGGTTGTCCTGAACCGGGATACGAAGGGTGGCTGGTTCATCGTCAAACCCCTGTCCAAGAAAGCCGATGGCGCGCGGGTTGAACAGATTCTGACGGTTTTGAACGATTTGGAGGCTGCTGACTTTGCCGAACAGATGAAACCTGAAGAGGCGGGACTCGTTTCTCCCCAGCTTCGACTGGCGGTCCGTTTGAAAGACCGATCCACGAAAATGCTCCTTGTCGGCCAGCCCGCAAATGAATGGGGCTATTATGCAATGGCCGGGGAGGGACAATCCGTGATCGTGTTACAGGGTGGTGTTCTGGGAATGTTATTCCCCGAGGTCAAGGACCTGGAGGCACCTTCGGTAGCCGTACCTGACAAGGAGTGATCCCTTTCTCAGGAAGAAGAATCCTCTTACACCAAGAGATCGTCTTTTTATGGATTGTGAAAAAGAGAAAAATCTGAAAGTCTGTAACTGTTCCTATGAACCCTGTCCGAGAAAAGGGCGTTGCTGTGATTGTCTGACCTATCACCGTCGCAGCAGGGAACTGCCGGCCTGTTTCTTTCCGGAGCAGGCGGAGCGGTCTTATGATCGATCTTACGAACATTTTTCCAGATTGGTGACAGCGGGTAAGGTTTGAAAGTTCGGCCTCCGATCGGCCGTTTTTGACGTAACAGAAGGAGGATCCCATGTTTCAGGTTGCATCATACGAGACATTCCAGGATGGTCAGGTCATTTTCCAGGAAGGGACGCACGGCGACTGGATCTACGTAATCGAAGAAGGTTCCGTCGAAATCTCGAAGAAGCTGAAGGGCCGGCGGGTGGTTGTCGAGGTGCTGCCCCGCGGTGAAATATTCGGTGAGATGGCCTTTATCGCCAAAATGCCCCGTACGGCCACGGCGACGGCTATCGGGGAAACGACGGTGGGAATCATCGACCGGGAATACTATGATAATGAATTCAATAAACTCCCCGCCGATTTCCGCCAAATCTTCAGTACCGTTGCCACACGGCTTAAAAACGCGACCGAGGCAATCATCAAGAGCGTTTCCGCGGTTGAATAAGGAATCCGTTCAGGCCTGCAATGATGATCTCTCCGCCAGCCTGATTTCTTTGTAAGTTTTCATAAAGCAAAGGGGCAGAATCATCCAGCTGCCTGATGGGACGTCTTTTGCCTCAGCGCGACAGTCGTCCAAGCCATGGCTCCGTACAGGATGCAGAGTCCCCAGAGAACGCTCCATTCAAACGACACATTTCTTAAAGAAGCTCCCATTTCACTGACCCGCAGGAAGCCCTCGATCCCGGCCGTCGTAGGCAGAAGATAGGAGAGGGGCCGCAGCCAGGCGGGAATGGCTTCGACCGGCCAGGCAAAACCAGCCAGAAATATGGCGGGAAGGGAGGTGAACAGAAGCACCTGGATGGAGGTCTCCCGGTGCCGGAAGAAGCCGTTTATGAAGATTCCGAGGAAACTTACCGATACCAGGAAGGGGAGCATGAAGGACATGATGGTGAAAGGGGTTCCCTTCTGCGGGAAACCGTACAGGCTGAATACCACGAAGAAATAATAAATCATGTGCAGGAAGTAGATGCTCAGGTAGACGGACACCTTGCTGAGGACGGACATGAGGGGAGAGGCGTTTCTTTCCGTATTCTGCTGCCCGATATTTTCCTGCCGGGTTCCACCGAGCATGCCGATACCGATCAGCAGTGTCTGCTGCAGGATGAGGACCATCACGGCCGGAACCACGTAACTGGCATAACCCTCTGTCGGATTAAAAAGAGGTCTGTTGATCAGTTCAATGGGGTTTCGTGCCGCTTTCGCATGAATGGCCATGACCCCGCGCGCCTGAAGCTTACGGATTTCGATCCCTGCGGAAAGAGTTTTTGTCGCTCCAAGCAGGCCCGTCATCACCTGCCGATAGATCAGGAAATAGCTCGCATCACAGAACAGCCCCACCGTTGCATTTTCCCCCCGCAGGGCCTTCCTTTCAAATTCCCTGGGAATCACGAGGGCGCCGCTCATATCACCCGCCTTGATCCGTTTCTCCGCCTCGGAAACGGTGGCAGCCTGCCCGGCGATCCGTACCAGGTCGCTTGCATCGGCCATGCGGATCAACTTCCGGCTGAGCGCCGTGTGGTCCTCATCGACGGCGATCACCGGCACCTCCTTCAGCACTTCGGGCAGATAGGGGATGGGATAAAAGAACGAGTAGATGATCACGGCGCCGATAAAAATCAGGAGCACACCCTTGTCATGGATAATGGCCTGTAATTCATGACGATAAAGCGCGGCGAAATGCTTCATATTCGCCCCCAATAGCGATTGTATCGCATGACATGGGCCATACGGGGCACGGCCACCGACAGTGAGATGACGATAAAAACGGATAGAATAACCAGCTCCGGAAACGAATCGGCGGGCTTTGCCCCTCTGACAGCCTGTTCCACCAGAATACGGAGATAATGGGTGAGGGGGAGGAGGTTCGCCCAGAGCTTGCCGAGAAGGGGCATGGCCATGTAGGGAAAAGTGATTCCGGTGAACGCAAAGGCCGGTCCGGTATAGAAGGCGGTCACGCTGGTGGCAAAGCGCAGATTGGCCAGCCAGGCAATCAAAAGAAGACCGATTGCCTGATAGGCCAGGACAAAAAGCAGGGTTCCGAAAACGATTATGGCGAGACTGCCCCGTAAGGGGACCCCCATAAAACGATAGAGCAGGGAGATCATGAATATCCCCATCAGGGAAAAGACAATCGTTTGAGGCAACATTTTTCCGGCCACCGCTTTCCAGGTTTTCGATCCTGCACATTCCAGCCATTGCCGTGCCGTGCCTTCCTTCAATTCACTGCCCGCGGATTGGACGGAAACGAGCATGACAAATATCTGCAGCATGGTCGGAAGCAGGGCGTTTACCAGGTAGTGGACATAGTTCAGGTAAGGATTGAACAATCCGTGCAACTCCGCCCGGATAACTTCGGCGTGGGTGAAAGCGGCCGTTTTCATTTCCCCCTTCTTTTGCCGATTCCCGACGTTCAGTGTGACGGATGCCATGGTGGTGACGTTTCGGACAGCCCGGTTGATCAGGCTCCCCGCAAGGAGGTACTGGGCATTGTAAAAACACACGACGGGGGATGACTTTCCTTTTCGAATGTCCTTTTCAAAATCCAAAGGAAAAACAATGAGGGCGTAGGCTTTCTTTCCCAGGATCTTCTCTTTGCCGACTTCAATATCGGGAACGACCGACGCGACGCGAAGTGTGGATGTGACGTCCAGCATGCGGATCATCCAGCGGGAAAGCGCGGAATGATCCGCATCATAGACGGTAATCGGTAGATTACGCGGGATCTGCTGGTAAAAAGTTGCCCAGAGCAGGGCAAAGGATAAAAGCGGAAAGACAACCATCAGAAAGAGGTAGATCCGTGTTGTGCTCATACGCTTCAACTCGCGCCGAAGAACGGCGCACAGCCCTACCGCTTTTGGCTCCGGCATGACACAATCATCCTTTCGGATTCCTCCACGATCATTTTTCCTCGACCACAACGCTCATACCGGGGCGCAATCCTTTAATCATCACGGCCGGTCGGGCCCGGACTTCGAAGGTTTTAAGATCGAAATCCCCCTGGGCGGACGTGGCACGCCAGGTGGCAAAATCACCCAGGGGAGAAATATAATAAACGACAAAACGGACCCGCTTGTTTCCCAGTGCGGGAATTTTTCCGAGGATCGTGTCTCCCATGCGGATGTGCGCGAGTCTGTCTTCTCGCAGGTTGAATGTAACCCAGATATCGCTGAGATCGACGAGGGTCATGACGGGGTATCCGGGGCTTACCAGTTCACCCGGATCGACGACTTTTTCGGCGACTTCTCCCGCAACGGGGGCAAGAAGCCGGGTCTCGTCGAGGTAGGAATTGACTTCATCGACCACGCCTGAGGCCTGGTTTTCGAGTTCTGCCGAGGTCACCTTGTCTTCCTGCCGTGCTCCCCTGATGGCCATATCATATGCCGCTTTGGCGGCTGCCTCCGCCGATTTCGTCATGGTGAACTGGGCCTCGGCCTCATCGCGTTTCTGGGTTGGGACAACGCCATCCTGATACAGGCGTTCTATTCTTCGAAAGGTCTTTTCCGCCAGTTCCGCCGCATAGCGTGATCGAAGCCATGCGTTTTGCGCCTGCCGGATTTCTTCTTCCCTGGTGCCGGAATAGGCCTTTTTCCGCTGGGAACCCGCCGCCCGTTGTGCTGCCGATGCCTGCTTCAATCTGGCACGAATTTCCGGGCTTTTCAGAGACGCCAGGAGTTGCCCCTTGGCAACGGATTGTCCCCGGTCCACATATACGGATTTGATTCGTCCGGATATTTTGGCTGCCACGTCGATCTGAGTGGCTTCGATTTCCCCCTGTATATATTCCACATCCGGATGGAGAAGAACCCATCCCACGATGATCATGACGATTAAGAAAGCGAGGAGGGTTCCCCCGGCAATCAGATAAGTCGTTTTGGTTTTCATCTCCGGACCTCCTGTTCGGCGTAGGCGCGGTAATCTTCAAAGCAGGCGCTCATGCCGCAGGCCTCCAGGAATTCAGCGAGGGCGACATCGAAGTCGTAGGCGGCTCGCAGCCGTTCAACCCGGGTGCGCGAAAGGGTCAACTGCGCATCCACGACATCAAGAGACGTGGCCAGCCCCTCCCGAAAGGACACCCCCCTTGTTCGCAGATTCTCCTCGTTCAGTTCCAGGGAGGCTTGCAGCATATCGAATTGTTCCTTTGCCTTCTGCATTTCATGGTATTTTTTTTCGCTGATCGTCATGACGTCCCTCTGGACTTTTTGCCGCAGATAGACGGTTTTCTGTTCCATGTATCTTGCCGCGCGCGTATTGTGCAAACCGGAAAAACCTTCGAACAGGGTGAAGTTTGCACCGATCCCGGCTGCCCATTCCGGGTCCAGTAGGGTCAGGTCGTCGCTGTAAAGTTCACGGACACCGAACAAATAGATGTCCGGCGACCATCGCGCTTTTTCGGATTGCAGTTTCTGATGCGCCAACTCAAGTTGCGCATCCATTTGTCCGATCATCGGATGGCTTTTCAGGGCCTTGCTCTGAAAATAGGCAAGCGGTTCGCTGATATCCGCGATGAATAGAGGGGAGGAGGGAGCCAACTCTTCGCTGACCGAAATGACATTCTGCAGGGCAATCTGGGCGATTTCCACGTCTCTTTCGGCCCCTTTCAGTTCACGATCCGCTTCGGCCAGGGCAACGTCTGCGTGCAGGCGCTCCGTGCGCGCAATCAAGCCCTCCTCTTCCAGGCGCCTGGCCTGGTAGGCATGTCGTTTCATTCCATCGAGCACTTCACCGCGGACCTCCCGGACCTGCATGGCCAATTGCAGGCCGAAATATCTTTTTACGGTATCGCTTGTCAGGCGATCAGCTGTTTGTTGCTGCTGTTCCTGCGCATATCTTAACTGAGCGGCAGCGGCGCGGTTGGCGGAAACGATTTTCCCCCCGGTAAAAATGGACCAGGTTATTGATAGTTGGCCTCTCCAAAAGGACTCGTCCTGAACGTCAAGCAGGAAGGGTGGAATGGCGGAATCAGGTACCGCAGGATGAAGCTTAAGAATGACTTCGCGAATGTCGTTTAGGTCAATGGAAATGGGTTCATCAAGGCGGGTGTAACGACCCATGGCCTCAATCTTGGGCCAGTAAAGCCCTTGGGCGGCCAGTCGTTCCTCTCGCTTCCTGGCTGTCTCCTGCAGGGTAGACAGCAGTTCCTCGTTATTCTGACTCATCAGATGGAGTGTCTGGGTAAAACTGAGGTCTAGGGCATTGCTGTTCAAAGGATGTAGAAAGAAGGCCGGCAGGCAGAAAAAAATAAGCACCCGGAAGCCGAACCATGGAAATATCCGTGATTTCATCAATTCACCTGCGATTTATCGAGTAAAGACATGCCCATGCCGTGGCATGGGGTGGCCGCATGCCGACACCGGCTTTGACCTCAGAAAACAACAGTTCTTTAACTTGCTTGATTAGTACCACCAAATAGAGGATTTTGACAATCCGTTTGATTCGGGTGCGCGATGAGACCGTGTGGCGGGTGTTGTTATCGCTGACCTTCCAGAGAGAACCGAATGGGAATATCCACAGTCATAGCGTGGGGAATGCGCTTTATTCTCGCTGGTTCAAACCGCCATGACTGGACGGCCCTCAGGGCTGACCGGTCGAGTACGACGTGTCCGGAGCTCTTCTTGACCAAGACCTGACCAACCCGGCCGTTTGCCAGGACCTCGACAGTAAGGAGTGTTGTTCCTTCATAACCCCTGGATCTGGCCTCCGCCGGGTAGACGGGAGAAGGCGTATCCAGGTAGCGCGGCCTCACCGGCAGGGAATCCGGGGTGGTCTCCGGGAAACGCCCGCCTCCGGTGACGACTGCAAACTGGTTTTCCTGAATGACATTCCCGGATGCCACGGATTCTTCCGGCCCTGATGGAGCCGGTACGGTCAAGGCAGGTCCGGAGGCAAGGCCGATTTCTCTGTTTTTCTCGAACGCCCTGTTTTCAGTGGGGATCGAATCAAAGGAGTTCCTTTTTGCCGGTGTTGTTCCAGTCCTCTTTTCTTGGGCGTGAACGGCCGCATCCTCCCTTTCTGAAGGTGCGGCGGTGAACCGGGCTACATTTGATGGGTTGTTTCCGTCCAAAGGCGAAAGGGTCACATGGATAACCGGCAGAGACGGTTGGCTTTCCACTGCAGAAAAAGGATTTACGGCCGCCATAAAAAGAAAACCCAGGGCCGTAACATGCAACAGAAAGGAAACCGCCGCCATCCGAAGGAAGGGTGTATTTCCTCCCGATGCGGCGGGGAGATATCCCCCCGCCGTGGTTTCGATTTCCATGATTTCTGTTCCCGTGATCTGCATCAATCGAGTACCTGCTGATCCAGATTACATTTTCGTACCCGGCCGGAGCCGGGCCTTTTCAGAATTCATAACTCAATCCGGCGAACACCGCTCTTCCCGCTCCCGGATAGCGGCACCACGAGGTAGTCCAGGTGGTTTGGTCGGTGAAGCTTCCCATCCGTGTATCATAACTTGTGTCGGCCAGGTTGGTGACGGAGAGGGATAAAAGGTAATGACCGTAAAAACGCTGTTCGACCTTCAGATCCGCCGTCCAGTAGGAATCCAGGGTGTAGGTCACGGTACGGGTATCCGGATAAACGGTTGTTTCCGTGTGGTACACGACACGATCGCTCAC
>Ga0302246_1001164_pt1 | contig 19599 bp, 18 predicted proteins | sample AAG_UR_Trp_MG_FD_193533 | JGI IMG/M metagenome (GOLD analysis project Ga0302246, IMG submission 193533) | Enriched activated sludge microbial communities from anaerobic digester in WTTP, New Holstein, Wisconsin, United States - AAG_UR_Trp | ecosystem: Engineered > Bioreactor > Anaerobic >...
TGCCGTGTGCGCCGGTCGCGACAGTGTCGTGCCTGCGTGAAGCCGCGGGCTTCGGGCATGTGCCCCGGCCTAGACATGTCGTGGGCCTATGGCAGAGTGCCCCGCGGGTCTCGGCGTCAGGGGTACCATCAGGAGGGGCACCATGGGACATCGGGGGCCATCGGGGGCCATCGGGGGGGCGTTGTGGGGGCCTGTCCGGCCGGGGTGTCGTCATCCCGTCTGAGGCCTCCCGGCCTGAGGGCGACGTGGCAGGTGCGGCTGGTCGGTGACAAGGGCGCGGGTGGCGGCCGGTCAGGCGAAGGCCAGCCACGCTGCCGTGACCACCACCGAGGCGATGCGAAGCAACTGGCTTTGCACGAGCAGCGAAAGGCCCAGTGCGGGCGTGAAGATGCCCGCATGTGCGGGAAACTGGTGGCGGATGGCCCGAAGCGGCGTGGCGATGATGCCGCCGATGATGAGGGCGAGTACCGTCTCGCGTGTGGTGAGACTGCCTGCCGCAAGCAGCGCGCCTGCCGCCGCCACCCCGGAAGAGAATTCCGAAGCCACCGAGAACACCAGCACCCCTGCCGCCTCGACGGGAAGGAACCCGTCGGTGAGCCAGTGGGCAGTGGCGTTGCGCAGGACGTCGAACACACCGCCCTGATGCAGGGCGTACATCAGGAGGTAGGTGGGGGCGGTGAAGAGCACAAGGCGTGTCAGCCTCATGCGGAACCGTTCGGCGAACGGGCGCAGGGTGCGAGTGCGTGGTGTGTGGTGCGTCCGGGGTGCTTCACCGGCTGTATGGGGCATGGTGGTCAGCCGTGTGGCGACCAGCACGCCCACTGTGCGAAGCAGGGCCGCCAGTCCGTTGATGGCGAGATAGGTGACCCCCGCGCCCCGCGCCAGCGGGGTGACGATGAAGAACGTGGTGGGCAGGTGCAGCAGGAAGACGGGAAGCCCCGTACCCATGAGGTAGCCGAGGCGCATCTCCCGCAGGGTTATCCTGCCCTCCCGATAGGCCTCCATGAGCAGGGAGTTGGCGGCGGCGGCAGAGAGAAAGGCGGTGGTGAAGGCCGCCCCGCAGGCTTCGGGCAGCCTGCCCCACCGCATGACCGGCGAGGCGAGGCGGGCGAGCATGGGGGCCCAGCCTCCCCCTTCGATGGCAAGCCCTGCGGCAAGTCCTGCGGCAAGCGACAGCAGCATGACGCCCAGCGGCCTGACAAGCGCGGGCCACGCCCGTGACCATGCCAGCAGCGCGGGGTCGCGCAGAAGCAGGAACGTCAGCGCACCGCCGCCCACGCAAAGGCAAAAGGCAAGGGCGGCCCGGTTTCCGGCGTTGCGGCGGCGTGTCGTGGCCCGGGGGGGCTGTGCAGTCGTGGGGTGGGGGCTATGGGACATGATTCTCCACGGAGGCGTTCCGGCGTGCTTTCGGTTCGTCCCGTCTGATAGGCCGACAGGGGCGGGCAGGCAAGCCTAACCTGTGGCGTTCGGCGGGCATGAGGGGTAGAATCATCGAAGTCCCTTTCAGGAGAGAACCGTGTCGCAAAGCAAGATACTGCTCGAATCCGGCACCAACGAACTGGAGATCGTCGAATTCTACATCGACGAGCCCGGTTATCGCGGTCATTACGGCGTCAACGTCGCCAAGGTGCTTGAGATCATCCGCAAGCAGACGGTGACGGCATTGCCCGAGATGCCGCATCCTGCGGTGCTCGGTGCCTTCGCGCACCGGGGGGGCCGCATCATCCCTCTGGTCGACCTCGCGGCCTACCTCGGCAAGCCCCTGAGCGACGACGCGGCCCAGCGCAAGATCATCATCACCGAGTTCAATCAGGTGGTGACGGGGTTTCTCGTGTCCGGAGTCACGCGCATCCATCGCATCAGCTGGATAGATGTGGAGGCACCGGGGCGTTTTCTGCAGGGGATGAGTTCCAGTTCCATCACGGGGGTCGTGAGGCTTGAGGGGCGTGTGGTCTTCCTGCTGGACATGGAGAGCATCGTTGCCGAGATGCACCCCGACCTGTCCATCCGCATGGGGCGGACACGCGCGACTGCGCAGGAAGCGCCGATGCGGCGCTATACGGTCTTGCATGCCGACGATTCAGGCTCGGTGCGCAAGCTGGTGCGCAACCTTCTCGAAGCCAGCGGACGTTTCGAGGTGTTGCAGGCGGATGATGGGCAAGGTGCGTGGGAGATGCTCGAAACCCTTCGCGCAGAGGCCGAGGGGCGGGGGCAACGCATCGCCGACGTGGTTCAGGCGGTCATCTCTGACATAGAGATGCCGCGCCTCGACGGGCTCACCCTGTGCCGCCGCATCAAGGAGGATGTCGCCTTGCGTGTGCTCCCCGTGGCACTGTTCTCCTCGCTGGTCACCGACAAGCTTGAACACAAGGGGCGTTCGGTGGGGGCTGATGCCCAATTCGCCAAGCCCGACTTGCAGCAGTTGAGCGAGCGTCTGCTTGAACTGCTGGGCGAGACTCCTGCCTGACCGTATGGAAGGCATCCCCTTGGCGGCATATTGCGTCTGTCTGCCTTTCGGGGGCTGCCATCGGCTGAATCATCCCTTTGAGTCATCCCTCCGGATGACGCCCCGCATCATACCCCGTTCCCTCTGGCGGGTTGCGCCGTGTCCGCCGCCGTGTCCCTTGGGTGGGGCTGCGCAGAACCCCGGTAGCGGGGACGCATGCCGCCGCCATGCCCGTTGCCGGATTCCTGTCTCTCTTCTGTAATGTTAAATGCGCGCCATCCTTGCGGATGACGCGCATTCCATGCCGCCTAGGCACAGTTTGCTGCCGTTCTGGCAGCGACGGACATGTTTGTCATGTCCGCACCCTGTCGCCGTCTACTTTGTCCGGAGTGCACGGCGACAGGGTTCTGGGCTCCGACCGACCTGCCCAGTATGTTGGCATCTATTTACCAAGAAGCGTGCCAAGCCTCCGGTTCGTGTAAAAAGTGTTTGGTTTTGCAGTGTTGTCGTTGTGTTGCCGTGGTGCTGCCAACGCGTGGCGAGATTAATCCGCAATAGAGGAATAGTATTCCGCGATTGCGGATATGGATGTGCGCTATTCCGTAATCACAGAAAAAGAGGGGATGACACTTCAGCTTCTGGCCCGTTGCGTCCGCTTCCTGCGAGGGGTCTCGAATCCATAACGCCTTAACATCTCATACAGATGTGACCGCGAAAGGCCGGACAGGGTACAGGCTTCGACGGTGTCGCCGTTGCAGCGCCGCATGAGCTCATTCAGGTAGTCCACGCACAGCGCGTCACGGAAGGCGAAGAATGGAGGCAAGGGCACGTCGGAAGCGAATCCGGCTGTCGGGCCGTCAGAGAGAGGGGTTGTCCGGAGGCGGACAGGGGGATGTCCGTCCGGCGAGACATCTGTCGTGCCCCCCGGTGAGACCGGCGGGGTGGCCTCTTGCAGGGGGCTTTGCCGATTGTTGTCGGGCGCGGCGGGCGCGGTGTCCAGCCTTCGGGCAAGAGGTGTCATCGCCGTCAGTGCATGAGCGTCATGAGTCGCGGTCACGGCGCGGGAGGTCTCGGTTACCTGACCGAAACCGCCCGGTGCAGCCGGTCTCTGGGCGGGGCCTGTGCCACTGACGAGGGCGGGGCGCTGGCCCGACATGCCTCGTGCGATGCTCACCCGGACGTGTTCGGGCAAATGACGGGCGAAGAGTTTCGGTGCGTCCTGCGCCGCAAGCACGGCCCTTTCGAGGGTGTGCACGAGTTCGCGCACGTTGCCGGGCCAGCGGTAGGCGCGAAGCGCTTCGTGCAGGTCGGGCGATACCTGTTTTGCGGGTAGCCCGTACTTCTTGCAGATGCGGGCGAGGTAGTGCCCGGTGAGGGCGAGGATGTCGTCAGGGCGTTCACGTAGTGGAGGAATGGAGATGACCACGGTCCGCATCCGGAAAAGCAGGTCGCTGCGGAACAGCCCCTTGTCGCTCATGGCTTCAAGGTTGCGATTCGTGGCGCATATCAGTCTGAAGTCGCTCGTGATCTCGCTGCGTCCCCCTACGGCCCTGAACCGCTGTTCCTGCAAGACGCGCAAGAACATCTTCTGGGTCGCGAGCGGAAGTTCACCCACTTCGTCGAGAAACAGCGTGCCACGGTGCGCCTGAAGGACGAGTCCGTCCCGGTTGGCGTCGGCCCCCGTGAAGGCGCCCTTGCGATGCCCGAAGAGAATCGACCCGGCCAGTGTCCGTGGCAGCGAGGCGCAGTCGACGGTGATGAACGGCGAGTCGGCACGGTGGCTGTTCTCGTGAACGGCGCGGGCGAAAAGCTCTTTGCCCACACCGGTCTCTCCCACGATGAGGGTCGCGGCGTCACTGGCCGCGGCTTCGGCCACATCGTCGAGGCACCGTCGCAGCCCACGGCTGGACCCCACGATGGCGTGCTTGAGGATGGAGGGCCCGCGTCTGTCGGGGGGTCTGTCCCGGTAGTCCAGTGCGCGCAGTAGCGGCAGCACCACCCTGTCCACGGGGGCGGGCTTGCAAAGCCATTCCCATGCACCCCCCCGGATGGCCTTCTCGGCCGTGTCGGGGTTGCCTGCCGCACCTGTCACGATGACCTCGGGGGCGGAGGGCAGGGCGCGAAGCCCCGCAAGGGCTTCAAGCCCGCAGCCGTCGGGCAGGCTGGCGGCGAGGTAGATGACGTCCGCCTCCGTGGCTGCCAGAAGTCCTTCCGCCAGCGTGGGTGCGTGACGCGAGGTGTGGCCGAGTCCGGCGGCGAAGTCGGCCACCAGTTGGGCGAACGCCGGGTCGCCGTCTATGACCAGCACGTGGGCCATGCGTTCTCCGTGGTCCCTTGTCAGGCGCGAATGTAGATGCCGGGGCCGATGTCGGCAGATGCACAATGCAACACGCCAGCCATGCCGGGGTGCAGACGGTCGACCGTCTCGCCTCTGTGGTTCTCGAGGCGGTAGGTGCCGGGCAGCAATTCGGGGCGTCTCATACCGGGCAGGAGTACTTCGGCGATGGACGTGGCCTTCCACGGTGAACGCACGGAGACATGCCACGCGCCGTCACCTGCGGGGGCTTCGACCCGGGCCACAAGGGGGTGGCGTACGGCGTCATGCGGCAACCCTCGGTGGCAACGGCGCCCGCCACCGAGGAAGAACCCGGTGGTCAACGGGCGCGAGGCGCAGTTGAGCAATTCGAAGATGTAGTCGTCGCCACGCGAGGTGCGCCGCGCCACATCGTCGATGGCCGTGCGATAGACGTCCACGACCTGCGCCACATAGCCGCCGCTCTTCATGCGTCCTTCGACCTTGAGCGCCGCCATGCCCACGCGTGCGAACCAGTGCGCATAGCGGACGAGGCAGAGGTCTTGCGGGGCCCAGAAGCTGCTGTGGAAGGGCCCGTCTTCGACCACTTCCCATGCCACCTCGCCGGGGCGTGTCTTCTCTTCGACGGCGAGGGCGACGCCCTTGTATTCGAAACGGCAGGGGTGGGTGCAGGCCCCGAGGTTGGCGGAACGGTTGTTGAGCCATGCGGAGAGCAGGCACCGTCCCGAAAGGGCGAGGCACTGCGCCCCATGGACGAAGGCTTCGAACTCCATGCCGGGCGACGATTCCACAAGACGGCGCATGGTGCGCATGTCGAGTTCGCGGGCGAGGTTCACGCGGGTGACGCCCATGTCGCGCCAGAAGGCCACCGCCGCGCTGTTGGCGGTGTTGGCCTGCGTCGAGAGATGAAGCGGCAGCGACGGGCAGTGGCGGCGGGCCAGCAGCACGACGCCGGGGTCGGCGACGATGAGGGCGTCGACGCCCGCATCGGGCAGGCGTTCGAGTTCGTCGATGATGGCCGGGAGGTGCTCCTCGCGCGGCAGGACGTTGAGGCAGTAATAGACGGCGGCATTGCGGGCGTGAGCGTCGCGCACGGCACTGATGAGGGCGTCGCCGGTGAAGCCTCGTGTCCCGGCACGCAGGTTCAGGGCCGGGCCGCCAAGGTAGACGGCGTCGGCCCCGTAGCGGAGGGCGGCGTCGAGTTGTTCACGGTCGCCTGCCGGGGCGAGCAATTCGGGTAGGTGGGGCATCGTTTCGTAGTATGGTGTTGCTGTGCGGTGCCCGGCTGGTCAGACGGGCAGGCCGCGTTCGCGCCGGTGGCGCTTGAGGTTGTCGAGCACATGGGTGGTCACGCGCAGTCCGCCGCGTCCCCGGCCTAGCGAAATGGCGGGCTTGGCCTTGCCGTGGTAGTCCGAACCGCCGGTGAGCACCAGCCCGTGCCGGTCGGCGATGTCCACGCAACGGCGCTCGTCCTTGTGGGAATGCTCGCTGTGGTAGGCTTCGATGGCGTCAAGCCCCGCGGCCTTGAGGTCGGCCACGGTGTCGTCGAGCCATTCTTCCGGGCAGCGCAAGAGCATGGGGTGGGCGATGGCCACCGTTGCGCCGCATGAGGCGAGCAGTCGCACGCCTTCGGCTGGTGAGAAGACCTTCTTGGGCGCGTAGGCCGGGGCACCGGGGCCGATGAAGCGGTCGAAGGCCTCTTGCGGAGTGCGGATGTAGCCATGCCTGAGCAGGGCGAGGGCGATGTGCGGGCGCCCCACCGAGACGCCACCGGAAAGGGCACGCACCTCTTCGTAGGTGATGTCCATGCCGAGCGTGCGCAGATTGTCCACGATACGCTCGTTGCGTTCGTTGCGGTGTCTGCGCAGTTCCTTCATGGCGTCGAGAAGTGTCTCGGGTTTTTCGGGCAGCCAGAGGCCGAGGATGTGTATCTCGCCATATTCGCTGCGCACGCCGAGTTCGCAGCCTCGCACGACCTCGATGCCCGTCTCGTGGCCCATGGCTACGGCCTCGTCGAGACCCGCCACGGTGTCGTGGTCGGTGACGGCGACGGCGGCAAGACCCGCCTCTGTGGCCTTGCGGACGAGGTCGGCCGGGCTGTCGCTACCGTCGGATGCCGTGGTATGGGTGTGAAGGTCGATGAAGCGGGGCGTCATGTCTCTCCCGTGTGTCGGCCTGAAGCCGGGTTTCGCGCGATGCTATGACCGGGCGCAGAGGTTGTCAACAAAGGGCGTCCGGGCTTGAGGTCGACGGGCCGACAGCGTATGAAGCTCAAAAAACCACAGGAGACGAACGTGCCCCTCAACAAGGAACTTCTCGACATTCTGGCCTGCCCCGCCTGCCGTGGCGAACTCACTCTTCTCGATGGTGAGGAAGGGCTACGCTGCCCCGCCTGTGCCGTCGTCTACCCCGTGCGTGACGAGATACCCGTCATGCTGGTGGAAGAGGCCGTTCCGGCCGAGGACTGGGAACGCGGCGAACGCACCCCGGCCAAGAGACGCTGAACGCCGCACCGTGCCGCATGGGCCGCAAGGCCTGCGCAACGGGCGGCAAGCCGCTATGGAGGCCACATGGTCATCGACTTCAGTGCCTTCTACGAACTGCCGCGCCTCATCGACCGTCTTGCGGCCGAGGGCGAGTCTTCGTTCGCCGCCTCTCGCGGTCAGGCGGTGTTCCCGCCGCTCAACATCGGCGAAGACGAGAGCGCGGTGTACGTGCGGGCGCTCATTCCCGGCGGCGACCTTTCTGCCCTCGACCTGACGCTCACCGACAAGACACTGGTGCTGCGGGGCGAGTTGCCGCCCGTGCGCGGACGCTACTACCGGCAGGAGAGGCGTACCGGGCCGTTCCAGCGGGTCGTGCTGCTCAACGTGCCCATAGACCGCGACAGGGTGCATGCCGCCATGCGCGACGGGGTGCTCGAGGTGGTGCTGCCCAAGGCGCAACAGGAACGTCTCCGTACCATCCACATCACCACACGCTAGGAGGCCGGACATGTCGCACGACCAAGATGCGCCCGACCGACCCGGGCCCGCCCATGCTGCCCAGCCGTGCAGGCCCGAAGGCCCGTTGCGTTCCTGCAAGCCCTCTGCCTCGCAGCCCGCTACGGGACGGCAGGCGGGGCGGCCCCGCGTGCGTCCCGCAGCCGACCTCGTCGAACGCGAAGAGGGGTTCTTTCTCTATCTCGACATGCCGGGTGTGGCGCGAGAAGACCTTGCCGTCGACATCGAGGGGGATGAGATGATCATCTCTGCGGTGACCCGCATCGGCAGCGGTTCCAACGAACGGGTGCACGCGCTCGAATTCGGCGATGTGGAATACCATGCGGCCTTCGCCCTCTCGGACATGGTCGATGCCGAACGCATCACGGCGCAGCTTGCCAATGGCGTGCTGGTGGTCGAGATGCCCCGCCGCGAAGCTGCGCGCCCGCGTCGTATCCGCGTCGAAGTGGGCTAGTCGCTCCGTCTCGCCCAGCCTCGCCGGGGTCTTCGCACGGGGCCGACCGGAAAGCTGGAGCTGCCGCACGAAGGCGAATGCCCGCAAGCCGGGGCCATGCGCAGGTGGTCTCCCCGCGTCCCTGCGTGACCGTAGGCGTGTGGCCTGTCGGGGGGCAACGTGAATGGTCTGCCGTGCGAAATGCCGGGGCGGCCAGTCAGGCGTGCTACCGGGCGGCCTGCCGGGGCCGTTGCCGGGATGTGCGGCGTCGTTTCACGTCAACGCTGTTCACCGTGACGGCGTTCGAGTTCACCCAGTGACTTTGCAAGAAGCCTGCGTTCGAGAGAGGCAGGGGCGGTGGAGAGTTTCGTCTGCACGTCGGGGCCCTTGCCCTGTTGCGGGCGTTCCAGCGTAAAGGCCTCCGCAGCCCGACGGGCGAACGCCACCAGTGCGGGCACGTCTTCAAGGATGGGCAGTCCATTGCGGGTGCTGTCCACAGGTTCGCGGTATTCGATGACCAGCTTGGTACGGCGCATGTCGGGCAGGAACGTGAAGCGGTAGACCAGCGTGTCTCCCGCCTGTCCTTGCACGGGGGCGGCTTCGTGCCAGACGCTGGCCCACGGGTCGCGGTCGGCGGGCAGGGTGAACGTCGCCACCTTGCCGGGCATCCCTCCCAATTCGATGGTGTCCACACGCTCTTCGCGCAACCCCGAAGACACATCATGGGGCCATTGCCACTGGTCGCCCGCCTCGGCAAGGATGACCGAAAGCCTTCGCCCGTCGGTGGTGGGCTGTCCATTGTCGGAGGGGGCATAGAGGGCGTACCAGACCCGTGCCGAGGCCGTGCCCGAAGCCGTGGCCGGAGAGATGTCGGTGACGCCACCCCCCACGGCATGAAGGCCGCTTGCAGGGGAGACCACCAGCGGCGGTCTGCCTGTGGATATGAACGATTCGCCGCTGAAGCCCCGTAGCAGGGGACGGCGCGTCATGACAAGGAACACCATCGCCGCAGCGAGGGCGAACATCAGAAACGGCAGAAGCTTGGACATGGTCTCTCCGGGCTGAAGTGGCAACGGGTCGTCCCCGGCGGGCGACAGCGCATTGTGCCAATCCTCGCCGTGCTTGTCACCCCGCCGGAAGGTGTACCGCTGCGGGCTTGCGCGGGTTTCGGCTGCGTCGTATGAGGCGTGTGCCCTCGCCCTCCGGCACTACCGGGGCGAACCACAACCGGCGCACGGCGCCATGCAGGACGCAAGACCATGTCCACACGCCTTCTCATCGCATCCGACATCCACGGTTCACTGCCGCGGGCTACCTTTCTGGCAGACCTCGCGCGGGACACGGCGCCCGATAGCATCATCCTTCTGGGCGACCTGCTGTACCACGGGCCGCGCAACCCCCTGCCCGAAGGGTACGCCCCGCGTGACGTGGCGGACACCCTCAACGACTGGAAGGCCCGCATCATCGCCCTGCGCGGCAATTGCGACGCAGAGGTCGACCAGATGCTGCTGCATTTCCCCCTCGTGGAGTCGGCGTGGCTGTTCGTGGACGGGCTGCGCATCTTCGTCAGTCACGGGCATCACAACCAGTTGCCCGATCGCTTTCCCGACCTTGCAGAGGGGGACGTCTTCCTCTGCGGGCACACCCACATCCCCCGTGCGGAGACGGTGGAGGGCCTGCATGTGTGGAATCCCGGTTCGGTGACGCTGCCCAAGCAGGGACACCCGGCTGCCTACGGTCTGTACGAGGACGGCGTGTTCAGGGTCTTCGACCTCGACGGTGCCGAAGTGCTGCGCCATGCGCCGCTTCGTGACGGCATGGCGTGATGCGGGAGTGTGCATGACGGATGTCTTGATGGACGGTATGCCGGACGTTTCCCCTGCGCTTCATGACCCGGATGGTGAAGCGACTGCCACCGTCGCCTCTGTGGCGGTACGTCCCGTAGCCGCAGCCCCCGGTGGGCAGCCTGCTGGGCCCGCTGGTGGTCAGGCTGGCTGGAACGCCGACCTCACTCCCGGACTTGTCGCACGATTGCGCCGACCGGTGCAGGTCGGCGCGCGCACGGCCCCCGGCAGCCTCTGGCTTGCCCCGCTGGCGGGGGTGGGCCATGTGGCCTTTCGTGAGGTGATCGACAATCTCGGAGGTTGCGGGCTGCTGTTCACCGGCATGTGCAACGCGCGGGCCGTCCCCACGGAGAACCCGGCACGTTCCAATGCCTTCACGTGGCGTGCGGAAGAACTGGAGCGGTGCGTCTGTCAGTTGTTCGGTGCCGACCCATCCGAGATGGCCGAGGCGGCCCGACGGGTCGAAGCCGAGGGCTTCTTCGGGGTGGACATCAACATGGGGTGTTCCGTGGCTGCCATCGTGCGGCGCGGCTGCGGTGCCGACCTGCTGCGGGACGAGGAACGTGCCGTGCGTATGGTCGAGTCCGTCCGTCGGGCCGTGGATTGCCCCGTGCTGGTCAAGTTCCGCACGGGCTGGAGTCCCGACCCGCAGGGTGCGGTGGCGCTTGCCCGCCGTTTCGAGGACGCAGGGGCCGACGCGCTGGTCTTCCATCCCCGCGTGGCCCCCGACAGGCGCACCCGCCCGCCGTTGCGCCACCACATCCGCCTCGTCAAGGAGGCGGTCGCCATCCCCGTGCTCGGCAATGGCGAGGTGTTCACACCGGGGGACGCCGCATCCATGCTCGAGACCACGGGGTGCGACGGCATCTCGCTGGGGCGCATCGCACTGGGGCGGCCGTGGGTGTTCGCGGCGTGGACGGGCCTTGTGGATGACAATCCCGCCAGCAACCCCGACCTGTGGCGCGACATTCCGCTGGCCCTGCTGGACGCGCTGGAACGCCGCCATGCCGACCGCAAGTATGCGGCGCGCCTCTTCAAGAAGTTCCTTCTCTACTTCATCGCCAACTTCACCTATGGCAACAGCCTTCGCGGCCCCATGCTCAAAGGGGACGACCCCGCCGACCTGCGTACCGCACTCGTGGATACGCTGGCGACACTGCCTGCCATCACCCGCCGTCCCAGTGCGCTGATGTTCTGACCGCTACGGGGAGAGAGACCCGTTGCGTCAGGCGACCTTCTGTCTCTCTGTCCTGCCGTGCCCGTAGTGGACATCGCACTCCCGTGGGCAGGTCTTGCGGAGGCCCTGTCCGCACCGCCGTGGCGGGCATACATGGTCGACAATGGAAAAGGCCGGACATTTCTGTCCGGCCTTCATGGTTTCCGTCATGCCTTGGGGGTGCCGTTCTTCGTTCCCACCATCCTGTCTTCGGCGGCAGGCGGTGAGGACTTCTGCTGCACCACCTTGGCACCGGGGGCCACATCGTGGGTCACCCACACGTTGCCACCCACGATGGCACCTGCGCCGATGGTGACCCGCCCGAGGATGGTCGCCCCCGCGTAGACCGTCACGCCGTCCTGAAGGATGGGGTGGCGCGGGATGCCCTTGATGAGCGCACCGCCTCCGTCCTTGGGGAACGAGAGCGCCCCGAGGGTGACGCCCTGATACAGGCGGCAGCCGCGGCCGATGATGCAGGTCTCTCCGATGACCACGCCCGTGCCGTGGTCGATGAAGAACTCCTCGCCGATTGTCGCGCCGGGGTGGATGTCGATGCCCGTGCGCGAGTGCGCCATCTCGCTGATGATGCGCGGAATCACCGGCACGTCGAGCCTGTACAGCTCATGGGCGATGCGGTGATGGATCATGGCGTAGATGGAGGGATAGCAGAAGATGGTCTCGCCCGGGCTTTTGGCGGCAGGGTCGCCCTCATAGGCGGCCTTCACGTCTGTGGCGAGCAGTTGCCGTATGCGCGGCAGCGCCCGCATGAACTCCATGGCGGTCTCCTGCGAATGGCTTTCGCAGTTCTGACAGTCCGTGGCGTAGTCGGCGCAGGCGAAGCACCCGCCGCGGCGAACCTGTTCGGCGAGGATGCGGTAGATGGAGTCGAGGTTGGCTGCCAGGTGGTAGCGCATGGACTCCAGAACGATGTTGGACGCTCCGAAGTAGCCGGGGAAGAGTGCCGCACGCAGACGCGCCATAAGTTCGGTCAGCGCCTCCAGCGAAGGCATGGGCGAACCGTGCAGTGACTGATGGTAGACCGCCTCGTACGATTCGGGGGTACACAGGGACTCGACGATGCGTTCGAGTTCGGGCATTCCGGTGAGCGATACGGCGGTGCTGGCATCAAGCTTCTTCATGGCGTTTCCGGTCTGTTTTCGGGTTGATGGGTGCGGGGCACGGTAGCCGCGGCCGGGGCACACGTCAATGACGCCTCCGCCCCGGTGCAGCCCGTTCCCTTTCCCGTGGCGGAGGCGCAGGACTCCGGGACGTCTTCCGGGCCGGGGACGTGCTGGCCCCGCAGGGTCTACTCGGAGGCGAAGAGCGGTGTCGAAAGGTAGCGTTCGCCCGTGTCGCAGATGATGCACACCACGCGCTTGCCCGCATTCTCGGGGCGTCTGGCGTAGGCGATGGCGGCATGCACGTTGGCACCCGACGAGATGCCGCACAGGATGCCCTCCTCCTGAAGCAGCCGCCGGGCCATGGTCAGCGCGTCGGCACCGGGGACGGGCATCACCTCGTCATAGACCGACGTGTCGAGCACGGGCGGGACGAACCCCGCACCGATGCCCTGAATGGCATGGGGGCCGGGGGCACCGCCGGAAAGCACGGCCGATTCAGCGGGTTCGACGGCGATGACCCGGATGTCGGGGTTGCGTCCCTTGAGGTAGCGTCCCGTACCGGTGATGGTGCCGCCCGTGCCGACCCCCGCCACGAAGCAGTCGATCATGCCGTCGGTGTCGGCCCATATCTCCGGGCCGGTGGTGGCCTCATGGGCAGCGGGGTTGTCGGGGTTGGCGAACTGTTGCAGCATCACCGCACCGGGGGTGTCGGCCACGATGCGCTCGGCCTCTTCCACCGCGCCACGCATCCCCTTGGCTGCGGGCGTGAGCACCAGCGTGGTGCCGAAGGCCTTGAGCAGTGCCCGGCGTTCGGCGCTCATGCTCTCCGGCATGGTCAGCACCAGCTTGAGGCCGCGCACGGCGCATACGAAGGCAAGGCCCACTCCGGTGTTGCCGCTGGTGGGTTCCACAAGCACCGCGCCCGGGGCAATCTCTCCCCGTGCGATGGCGGCTTCCACCATGTTGAGGGCGATGCGGTCCTTCACGGAACTGCACGGGTTGAAATTCTCGAGTTTGGCGACGACCTCGGCGACACAGCCGAGTGTGACCTTGTTGAGGCGCACCATGGGCGTCTTGCCCACGAGGTCCGTCATGCTTGATGCGATGTCCATGCCCCCTCCTTGTTCTGTCCATGGCAATGAGCACCGCCAGCCGGGTATCGACGGCGGCGCAGTCGTAGGCGTCGGAACATGCAAGGGCGCACGTGGCAACCATGCCTCCGTGCGCCCTTGCCGGCTATCAGCAGGTGCAGGCCGGTTTTCCGGTCATTTCGCCCCGGAACGGCGATATCTCACGTAGACGCCGGATGATGGGCGGCAGTTCACGCACCACGTATTCCACGTCTTCCATCGTGTTGAACCGCGAGAGGCTGAAACGGATGGAACCGTGGGCGAAGGTGAACGGCACACCCATGGCCCGCAGCACGTGCGAGGGTTCGAGGCTGCCCGACGTGCAGGCCGACCCGGAACTTGCACAGACGCCATGCTGGTCGAGCATGAGCAGGATGGCTTCACCCTCGACGTACTTGAAGGCGATGTTCGAGGTGTTGGGAAGCCTGTTCGCCGTGTCGCCGTTGACGACGGCATCCGGAATGGCGGCCAGCAGCCCCGATTCGAGGCGGTCGCGCAGGGCGCGTACCTGTGTGTTCTCCTCGTGCATGGCGGCGGTGGCGAGCTCGCAGGCCTTGCCCAGAGCCACGATGGAGGCGACGTTCTCTGTGCCCGCACGCCGCCCGCGCTCCTGATGCCCGCCGCGCAGGAACGGGCGGTATGCCGTGCCGCGGCGCACATAGAGCGCGCCCACGCCCTTGGGGGCGTGCAGCTTGTGGCCCGAGAGCGCGAGGTAGTCGACGGGCATGGTCTTCATGTCGAGCGCGACCTTGCCCACGGCCTGTACGGCGTCGGTGTGGAAAGGCACGCCGTGTTCGCGGGCGATGGCCCCCGCTTCTGCGATGGGGAATATGGTGCCCGTCTCGTTGTTGGCGGTCATGATGGAGATGATGGCCGTGTCCTTGCGGATGGCGGCACGCAATTCGTCAAGGTCCATCCTGCCCTTGGCATCGACGCCGAGCAACGACACTTCGACGCCGTTCTTTTCGAGATGCTGGGCAAGGCTGAGCACCGCCGGGTGTTCCACCCGGGTGGTGATGATGTGCCGCCTGTCGGGCTGTGCCTGCAGGGCCGAGCGGATGGCCGTGTTGTCGCTCTCGGACCCGCACGAGGTGAAGATGATCTCTTCGGGGGCGGCGCCGATGGCGGCAGCCACCTGCGCCCTCGCTTCGGTCACATGCCGTCCGACCTTGCCGCCGAAGGTGTGCATGCTCGAAGGGTTGCCGTACATCTCCGTGAGAAACGGCAGCATGGCTTCAAGCACGGCAGGGTCGACCTGCGTGGTGGCGTTGTTGTCGAAGTAGATGGTCTTCATGCCGAAACCTCCCTGACCACGATCTCCTGATCGACGTGGTCGCGCAGGGTGCGCTCGACGAACTCCTTGAGGGTGAGCTGACTCGAGGGGCAGCTGGTGCACATGCCGCGCAGGGCTACCATGACTTCGGTTCCGTTCATGTCCACCAGTTCGATGTCGCCGCCATCCTGTTGCAGGCGCGGGCGGATCTCACCGTCGAGCACCTTCATCACAAGCTGCATCCGCTGCACGTTGGTCAGCTTCTTGGGCGGTTCCAGCGGGGTGAGGCATTCCGGTTCCTTGCCGAGTTCCACGTCGAGGATGTGGCGTATCTCTTCGAGACAGTCGCCGCAGCCGCCACCCGCCTTGGTGAAGTGGGTGATGTCCTCGACCGTTTTGAGATTGTTCTCGCGAATGGCGCGGATGATCTGCTCGTCGGTGATGCCGAAGCACTTGCAGACGAGCTTGCCTTCATGCGCATGCTCTACGGCAGGTTCACCGCGCCAGTTGCGTATGGCGGCTTCAAGTGCCTCCTGCCCCATGACGGAGCAGTGCATCTTTTCCTTGGGCAGCCCGCCAAGGTGGGCTGCGATGTCCTTGTTGGAGATCTTGAGGGCGTCTTCGACGAGCATGCCCTTGATGAGCTCGGTCAGTGCCGAACTCGAGGCGATGGCACTGGCGCAGCCGAAGGTCTGGAAGCGTGCGTCCTGTATGCGCCCTTCGTCGTCGATCTTCAGATAGAGCTTCAATGCGTCGCCGCAGGCAAGGCTTCCGACCTCTCCTATGGCGTTGGCGTCATCGAGGGAGCCGACGTTGCGGGGATTAAGAAAGTGCTCGCGCACCTTGTCGGTGTAGTCCCACATAGTGCTGTTTCCTCCGTGTTCTTCCTTGCGTGGCAAGGGTGCACCAGAGCAGATAACACCGCAATGACGGAGGGGGAAGAGGCGAGGGAGAAAAAGCTACAGTACGTTGGCGCCTGAGAGCATCAGCACGAACCGTCGGAACATGTCGAGGTCGAGCTGGTCGCGCATTTCGCTCGACATGATGCGAAGCACCTGGAACGCGTTGCGGGCGGGGGCGTAAGCCCTGTTCGACGTGAGTGCGTCGTAGATGTCGGCGATGGTGATGGCACGGACGGGCAGGGGGATTTCGTCGCCGCGAAGTCCGCAGGGGTAGCCCGACCCGTCGAGCTTCTCGTGGTGGAACAGGATGCAGTTGATGGCGTCCTGCGAAAGGGGCATGCGTGCGCAGGCTCCCACGCCGAAGACGGGGTGTCTGTTCACCTCTTCACGTTCGTCCGGCGTGAGGGCGGCGGGCTTGGTGAGGATGGCGGCGTCGAGGAACGTCTTGCCGATGTCGTGCAGCATGGCACCGAGGCCGAACTGCACGAGGCTGTCTTCGTCGAAGCCGTAGCTCTGCAGCAGCGCCTGTGAATACACGAAGACATGCAGCGAGTGTGAATAGGTATGGTAGTCGTGCGCGACGAGAGAGGCGACCGTCTTCAGCGAGTTCTCCAGCGTGAGAAAACTGATGCCCTCACTGACGAGGGCAAGGATGCGGTCGAACGTCTCTCTCTTCAGGGTGCGCGGAAGTTTCTTCTCGAAGACCTCTTTCACGATTTCGGTGGATGTCTCGTAGAAGAGGCGTGCCCGTTCGGGAAGAGGCAGCGAATCGTCGGACAGAACCCTGCCGAAGTGGCGCTCACGGTGCGAGATGAACGAGGGGTGCTGAGGCGCAGGGACAAAGACCTGCGTGACTCCATGCGCCCGCAGTTGCATCCTGTGGCGCATGGTGAAGGCTTCATCTTCCTTGGCGTAGAGTACGAAGCCGCGTTCCTGTTTGAGATAGATGCTGAACCCGCCCCGCGCATCGGGGACGAGGAGTGAGGTCGGTACGGCGAAGTAGCCATCGACGGACTGTTGGATTGCTGCCGTAGCCTGCATCATGCGAGTGAGCATCCTGTGTATGGCCTATACGGCGGCGAAGCAGCCGCAAATGACCCCCCGCATGAGGCATGACGTAAATGCACAAGGTTGTCAATGGTGTGTGCTGTATTGTCGCAATCGCAGCGTCAACGCAGTGTATCCGGCCATACCCCGGCCATCTCCGCATCGGAGAGCATGGTTATGAATTCGCGTAGCAAGTAGAGGTCAAGCGTTGAATGGTGTTCGCTACGCATCAGTTGAAGCGCCATGAAGGGGGTGAGGCGCGCTTCGCCGGGGGCGGTCGTCAGAAGGTCGTAGGTGTCGGCGATGGCAAGTGCACGCACGGCTGTGGGGATGTTCTCGTCCTTGACGCCCGCAGGAAAACCGCTGCCGTCGAGCCTTTCGTGGTGCAGCATGATGCAGTGCAGTGCCTCTTGTGACAAGGGCACCTGTGCCACCAGACCGACTCCGAGGGTGGGGTGCGTGCGGTAGATGTGCTCTTCATGTTTCGTGAGAGAATGCCTGTGGCGCGTTATGGCGCGGGGCAGCCGGGCGAGGCCGATATCATGCAGCAGCACACCCAACCCGGTCCGTACGAGGTCGGTTTGCGCATAGCCAAGACGGGCAAGCAGCGGCACCGTGAGTGCATAGACGTTGACGCTGTGCGAATAGGCACTGAAGTCGCAGTCGAGAAGCTGTCCCAATGCCTTGAGGGTGCCCTGTTCGCACAGGAAGCGCAACGACATGGTCACAAGACTTTGCAATCGTTCAAAGAGAATGCCGTCGACCGGGGCTGGCAAACGTGTGCCGAACGTGTCGCGCAGGAGTTCGGTCGTGGCACAGTGGAAGGCGCTGGCCCTGTGTTCGACCGGCAGCCTGTCGTCTTCGAGAATATGGGCAAGGTGACGTTCGAGGTACAGGCCGAAATTCTGTCTCTGGTCGACACGGACATAGACTTCCGAAGTGCCATTCTCGTGCAATCTGCGGCTGTGTCGTTCCGTGAAGGTCTCTCCTGCCTTTGCATAGAGGATGAGACGTTCATCCTTGCGAATGAACACGCTGAAAGACCCTAGTGCCTGCGGTACGATCAGTAGGGGAGAGATGGGGAAGTAGCGCGGATCGTCGTGGCGGGGCATGGCTTGATTGTGACCGTGGCGTTGCAGCTGTGCGGCGGATGTGTTGCGTTGCGGAGGTCGACCCGGTAAGAGGAAAAGCCCTCCAGCGGTGCTATGGTCCGGTAGGATGCCCGTAGACGCCGTGGGGGAGATGCCGTAGCGGCGGACAATACGCCGCAAGGAGGTCGAAATGCAAGGTTTTCGTGCGCTGTATATTCCCGCCAGCATCCTTACGGTGCTGGTTCTGGTCGCTATCGGGGGCTTCTGGTGCATCGCCGCCAAGGCAGGGACCGGTCCCCTTGAGGCAGGCGCGGTGTGGCGAGTCGCCGCTGCGACGCTCGCCCTGGTCGTCGCTTGCGTGGCCGCTCTGTGCATATGGTTCGGCGTAGCCATCCGCAGGCCCATCGATGATGTCATGACGCGACTCGACCGCATGCTCGACGGTGATACGAAGCTCTGCTTCGCTTGCGACAAGGTCGACGCCTTCGGGGAGATGCGGCTTGCGCTCGATACGCTCGTGGGCAGGTTGCGGCAGAATCTCGGGTTCGCACAGGGAGTGCTCAAGGGCATCGATACGCCCTTTGTCGTGGTCGACGCGCATGAGAAACTCTCCTACACCAACAGCAACCTGCTGGACATCCTGCAACATGACGGTCGGCCGGAAGACTACTACGGCCAGAACGTGGCCCATTTCTTCTACGGCGATGCAAGCAGGCGCACCGTTCTGCGCGACAGCATCGAGCAGGGCACCATCGCCCGCCGTGAGGTCGACCTCGTGGGGCGCAAGGGGGGCAAGCGCAGGCTGCATATCAACGCATCGCCGCTCTACGACCTTGACGGCACACTCATGGGCGCGCTGTGTATCTATCAGGATCTTACGGAGTTGCGCGCACGCGAGGCCGAGTTGAGTGCCCAGAATGCGCGTATCGCCGAAGCTGCCGCCACGTCGGAAGCCATTTCCGACGAGGTCGCCCGCACTGCCGCCGCACTCGCTGAACAGGTGCGGGGTGCCAGCGGGGTTGCCGTGCAGCAGTCGCAGCGTGCACGTGAGGCCACCATCGCCATGGAACAGATGAACGATGCTGTGCTTTCCGTGGCGCGAAGCGCTTCCGAGGCCGCTTCAGAGGCCGAGGCGGCGCGCAGACGTGCCGAGGGCGGCGCAGATGTCGTACGCAACGCCATGGCCGCCATCGACGAGGTCGACCGTCTCGCCGCCGGACTCAAGCAGCAACTCGGTGACCTTGGTGGAAGGGCCGATGGTATCGGGCGCGTCATCGACGTCATCTCCGACATCGCCGACCAGACCAACCTGCTTGCCCTCAACGCCGCCATCGAAGCGGCCCGTGCAGGGGATGCGGGGCGCGGCTTCGCCGTCGTTGCGGACGAGGTACGCAAACTGGCCGAAAAGACGATGCAGGCCACGCAGGAAGTGGGCAACGCCATCCGTGCCATTCAGGAGGGGACCCGTTCCGCCGTACAGGGCATGGAGACCGCCGTGGGGGCTGTGGAACGGTCGCGCGAACTCTCGGCACAGTCGGGCGAGGCCTTGTCAGGCATCGTCGAACTGGTCGTGCAGAGCAGCGATCAGGTACAGTCCATCGCCGCGGCAGCGGAGCAGCAGTCCTCCACCAGCGAGAGCATCAACAGGTCGGTCGAAGCCGTGCGCGAGAGTGCAGATGGTCTTACTGGCGAGATGGAAGCGGCTGGCAGGGCTGTGCGTTCCCTTGCCGAGATGACCGGCAGACTGCACGACCTCGTGCACGGGATGGCGGTCTAGTTG
>Ga0302246_1001168_pt1 | contig 19549 bp, 14 predicted proteins | sample AAG_UR_Trp_MG_FD_193533 | JGI IMG/M metagenome (GOLD analysis project Ga0302246, IMG submission 193533) | Enriched activated sludge microbial communities from anaerobic digester in WTTP, New Holstein, Wisconsin, United States - AAG_UR_Trp | ecosystem: Engineered > Bioreactor > Anaerobic >...
AGCCAGTCGATGGAACGGCCTGTGCGAAGGCCTGTATCGATGATCCAGTCGGGGGGGACCCGGTCGTTTTTGCGGGCGTTGGAAATGGACGCGGCAGAGACATTGAGGAAGCGGGCCAGTTCCCTGTCTGTTTTCGCTCTTGCAGCTTCTTTCAGGCGTTCGATGACCATCGAGGCTTGGCGCAGTTCCATCTCGCCGCCGATGTCGCGGGCAACGACATACATCCGTGGTTCGCCATAGATGGTGTCGTTGAATACGAGTCTTGCGAGTACGGTCGTATATGAACCCGTCAGATTGCGAATCCGGCATTCGATGTGCTGTTCGCGATGTTCACGCAAGGCGGCATGGAGCGCCTGCCGCACCTTGGGCAGGTCGTCGACGTCGAGCAGGTCGAGAACGGGGCGCATGTCGAGGGTGTACGCCTCGAAGGGTTCGCGCTTGCCGAAAATGGATGGCGAGAGGGTCTGCAATGATCGACGCAGGATGCGTCCCTGGTCGTCGGTGACCACCACCACGTCGGACTCCGTCGCGCGTAGTTGCTCCATGAATACGTTCTCCTGCCGCACCTTGCCGGAGATGTCCTGTGCGATGCCAAGCAACCCGATGACCTCTTGCCGGGCATCATCGAAGATGGGGCGGCGTACCGTGCGGAACCATACTGCGGGGTCGAGCAGGTGGGGTACGGCAGGGTGCAGCAACTCCTGCTTCTCTTCGAACACTCGCAACGCCGCCTCCACCAGATAGCGAGCCTGTTCTGCAGGCAGAAAGTCATGCTCGGTGCGCCCAATGACGTCGTTGCGGCTGCGGTTGTAGGCTTCGAGGTAGCTGTCGTTGACGGCGACGATGCGCAGGTCGCGTCCGCACACCCACGCCACGCCTGGCAGGGCATCGACGATGCGTGCGAAGTCGTTGGCAAGCTTGGACGAGAACACGAAGGGGCGTTGCTGGAAATAACCGCTGTAGGCGACCATCGACCCCGAAGCGTCCCGGATGGATTCGGCACTGTACCAGAGGATGAGCGGTGAACCGTCCTTGCGGCGCAACGTCACCTCGCCGTTCTCCACTTCCTTCTTCTCGAGCAATTGGCTGACGACGCGCCGCCGTGCGGTATCCGTGTAATAGAACTGTCGCGCCGGTCTGCCGATGAGTTCGTCGGGGGCATAGCCGCAGATGGCGCTCAGCATGGGGCTGACAGCGCTGATGTTGCCGTTGGGCAGGATGGTGAAGCCCATCTCCCGCCCGCCCTCGGTGGTGCGCAATCTGCCCCACGCCAGCAGAAGCCGTCCTTCCGCAGCGGGAATGGTCAGGGTCTTCCAGTCCACCTGCCTGATGCCGGCACCGTCGGGTAGCGCCATGCGCAGCCGTGTTTCATGCACGGGGGCGGCAGTGTCGCGCTCCGAGGTCCTCATGTTGTCGAGCAATTGCCGCGCCACGCCTTCAGGCTGTGCGCTCGTGTATCCCTCATCGAACAGGCTGCGAAGAGGCCCGTTCGCGTGCAGCACGTTGCCGTGCCCGTCGAGAAGCAATCCCAGGTCAGGCGAGGCATCGAGGCGCGGCCTGTAGAAGTCGACGAGTTCGTTCAGGGTCATGGTTCATCCGCATTGAACAGCAGGGCTTGGTATTCATCAGATATGAATGAAAAATGAAAAGACATTCATTGACGTTTTATTTCTGACTGCTACAGTCCTCTCGCCCTGTCAACCCTGACAGGAAAAATCACGTTCTTACAGGAAGATGTCATGCGGAAAGTTCTTCTCGTGTTGTGTCTGGCCTTGTGTCCGTTGCAGGCATGGGCTGCCGGCTACGGCGTCTATGAGTGGAGTGCACGTGGCAACGCGCTTGGCGGTGCCATGGTCGCCCGGGACGCCGACCCCTCGTCTGTCGCCTACAACCCTGCCGCCATCACCGACCTTGAGGGTGCGCAGATCCAGATGGGGGCCACAGCCATCGCCCCTACGGCGAAGATGACCTCCAATACGCCCGGCAAGCGTGATGCCGAGTTCTCCGACTCCATCTGGGGGCTGCCCACCTTCTACTACACGCAGCAGCTTTCGGATAACTACTGGTTCGGTTTCGGCATGTTCTCGCGTGTTGGCCTCGGCACCGACTACAAGGACACCGATACATGGCCGGGGCGCTATAACTGTTCATACGCCGCCATCCATTCGGTGTCGCTCAACCCCAACCTTGCCATGAAACTCACTGATGAGCTTTCCGTGGCATTCGGCCTTGATGCGACCTACCTGCGATTCATGTACGACACCACTATTTCTCCTGTCGATGTCATGCAGCAGATAGACGCCGACGGTTGGGCCTACGGCCTCAACCTCGGTGCCCGCTACAAGCCCTACGACTGGCTGGCTTTCGGTGTGGCGTGGCGTAGCGAGATGCAACTCACGGTCAACGGCAACGTCGACTTCACGCAAAAGGGCGCTGTTCCCGCTCCTGCCGCTCGCGACGTACGCGGTACGGAACCCATACCCGAAAGCATCACCTTTGGTGTGATGGTGAAGCCTTTCGACAAGCTGAGCCTTGAAGTCGACGCCGTGTGGACGCGCTGGAGTGCCTACAACACACTCGTCATCAATTATGATCCCGCCCTGTACGGCAAATCGAGTGTTTCGGCGGAGAAGAACTGGAAGAACACATGGCGTTTGCAGTTCGGTGCCGAATATGCCCTCACCGACAGCATCGACCTGCGCGCAGGCTACGTGTACGACCAGACCCCTGTCGATGACGCGCATGAGGATTACGCCGTGCCCTGTTCCGACAGGCAGATTGCCACCACCGGTATCGGCTGGAAGATCAACGAAGCATGGGTGCTCGACGCCTCCTACAGCTATCTCTGGATGACCGACCGAGAGTACGAGGCCCGTTCCGGTGGCATCTACGACTCCACCCGCGAGGATGCGCATGCGCACATGGCGGGGTTGAGCCTTACCTACAAGTTCTAGCCCCGAGAGTGTGAAGGCGCGCGCGAAGTATTCTCCCGCGCCACTCTCGCCACGAGGGGAAGGCTTATGTCAGAAAAGAGCCGGGACATCGTTCCCGGCTCTTTTCGCGTGAGAGTGGGGGACTTGTGGACTTGTAAATCTCCGCCTGTCCGTGCAGAGACAAAGAGGAGAAAGGCAGCCGGAATGGCTGTCGTGTTCGCCGCGTGCGGTGCGCTTTGGTCTCTGGCGCATGACGTGTGGCGGTTGGTGGGGCTTCATCTCCGGAGCGGGTGTTCACGTCCTTACGACAGGAGTTCGACTTGGACCTCATGTTCAGGCTTTACGAGGGGCTCGAAAGGCTCGGCCCCGGAAGCGCGGCGTCCACCGCCCGTGCCCTTGCGCTGGCGGGCGCGTTGCCAGCAGGTGCCCGGATTCTGGATATCGGTTGCGGAACGGGCGCGCAGACGCTCGACCTGCTGCGCCAGTGCGACTGCCACGTCACCGCAGTGGACATGCATCAGCCGTTTCTGGATTCTCTTATGGCGAGGGCGGAAGGGGCAGGGCTGGCGTCGCGGGTGCGCACGCTTTGTGCCGACATGAACGCGCTGGAACTTCCCGACGGCGCATATGACGTGCTGTGGTCGGAGGGTGCCATCTACCACATGGGGTTCGATGTCGGGCTTACGCAGTGGCGCCGCCTGTTGCGGCCGGAAGGTGTTCTTGTCGTTTCCGAGATGTCGTGGTTTGTGGACAGCCCCCCACAAGACGCGCTGGACTTCTGGCGGGAGGGATACCCGCAGATGCGGCACGAGAATGCCAATGCCGAAGCCATGGAACGACACGGGTATGAACTTCTCGGTTCATTCCGGCTGCCGGTGGCGGACTGGTGGGACGTGTACTACGCTGACCTGACCGTAAGGCTTGAGGCGTTCGAGACACTGTATGGCTCAACAGAGGAGGGGCGTGCCATCATCGATGAACAGCGGCGGGAGTTCGACGTCATGCGCCGAGGTGGCGATAGTTGCGGATATGTCTTCTATGTCGCCCGAAAGCATGGTCAAGGCGTCTGCTAGTCGGTGCTCAAGCCACATCTGGGAGACGATGCTCGTATGCGCATCGGCATCTCTCTCCCCTTCCGTGGGGCGGTTTCAGGTTCATAACAGTGAAGGCAGGTCTTCAAGCGTCACATCAGCTTTTTCAAGATGCAAGGCTGACGACGGCCCGGTCATCGCCAGACCATGCAAGTGGCTGAAGCGAAAGGACATGAGGTCTTCGAGCCGTGTTCGTGTCAGGGTACAGGCAACGACCCGCAGGCAGCCCGCGTGGGTGATGCACACTGCTGGGCGTGGCCCTTGGGCCATGTGACGCACTGCCGTCATGACACGTCGCTGGACATCGGCGAAGGTCTCGCCGCCCGGAATCTTGAAGTGGGCCATATCGCGCCCGCGTCGGTTGTATTGCTCAGGTTCCTGCTGGCGTATGGAATCGAAGGTGCGCCCATCCCACTGCCCCATGTCGATTTCGTCCATGTCGTCGATGAGGTGGACGGTGCATTCGTCGAGGAGGGGGCCTAGCGTGTCGCGGGCGCGGCTGGCCGGGCTTGCATAGAGGGCGGCGGGTCGACATTGTCGCATGACTTTGCACAGGGCGGCAGCCTGCCGCAGGCCTTCGGGCGACAGGGGTAACGGGGTACGCCCGATGGCACGCCCTTCTCCGCCTGTGGTGGCGGCGTGGCGCAGCAGGATGACGGCGCGGCTGGCATTCTTTTCCGGGGTGTCAGTCGTCTCGAAGGCTGGAACGCCCACAGTCATGCTCCTTGATAGGGCTAGTGTCTTCCGGTGGCTGGGGGCCGGAGGTTCAGACCCTTGTCAGAACGTTCCCCGTCGGACTTTCCGTTGCAGCAGGGGAAAAAGCTCCGTAGCCGTCTCCGATTCGAAGAGGTCGCGCACCATGAGCACCCGTGCCTTGCGGGCTGCGATGTCACAAGCCACATCGGGTCTGTGGGCCCACTCCCGAAGCCGTTCGTCGAAGCGTTCCTCTACAGGAATGAGAGATACCCCCCGCACGTATTTGTCTGCCAGCATGACCAGCGCAGCCTCGTCAATCTCCGGTCCCGCCTGTGGTGCGATGTCGCGGTGCGCCGCGATGATGCTTCCGACTTCGGGAAAACCATGGCGCGTCAGCAGTGCACCTCCGGCGGCTTCATGGCGCTGTGTGCCCTTGCAGATGTCGTGCAGCGTGGCGGCAGCGTGGATGAGTGGCCTGTCGAGGCGTTGAGGCGAGGCGGTGGCGGCGGGGGCTTGCTGTGCGGCATCCCGCGCTGTTCCCGGCATGTGGTCCGGCATGTGCCCCGGCTGGCACGTGGGCACGGGGCCCGTTGTCACGTCAGGGGGGGGACATGCCACATGGGCTGTGGCGGTGTGCGGCAGGGTGGTGTTGCCTTCGGCATGCATCGCATGAGTCGTCGTGGACGCTGGTACGGAACGTGGTTCGGCGTGTGCCCCGGAAGTCGAGATGTCGTGCGGGGCGGACTGTCTGGCGAACGGGCTGATGAAGCCGCGTCGTGTGGCTTCGAGGTGTGCCGCCATGGCCAGTGCGGCGCGGGCCACCATGCGGCAGTGCGCCCGGACTCTCGCAGGGGTGCCAGCCATCTCCAGCAACGCCTCCCGTTCCCGCGGAGTGGGAATGTGGCGCAGGGGATGGCGGGCAACCAGTTGCGCGTGGTCAGCCGGGGTGTCCATGTCGGTCACGATGCCTTCATCCGCAACGGCTACGTCGTGGGTGGTTCCGCCCTGACGCTCAAGGGCCAGAAGCACTCCGCGAAGCCCTCCATCACCGGAAGAGGCCAGCACGGCGCGCATGGTGTCTGCGTCGAGAAGCGGGGGGTGCCCACGTTCACCGCACAGCGTAGGGTACGTGACGGCGGCCCTGTGCCTGCGGAAAGCCTCGACCACGAGGGCACAGGTGGCCGTGCGCACGAACGGGATGTCGGCCGGCAGCACCAGTACGCCGTCCACCCGTCCGACGATATGTGCAATACCGGTGCGTACGGACGAGAACATGCCGTCCTGCGGGGTGGTGTTCTCTGCCGTCTCCAGTGAGAGGCGAAGTGCCTCTGCCGTGACGGCATCGCCATGGTGCCCGGTCACGACAACCAAAGGGCCGTTGATGGCCGGTAGAAGGGTCTTTGCCACATGGGCTAGAACGGTCGATGCGCCTAGCGGAAGAAGGGGTTTGCAGGCCCCCATGCGCTTGCCCTCACCCGCGGCGAGCACGATTGCACCTATCCGTAACATGGAACCTTCTTCAGTAAAGATGGCGGGTTGCTGCATCTGCCGGTGGTCGTCGTGCCGGTGTCCTGCTGCCACGACTGCCGCTGTCTGGTCATGGCTGTCTCCGGCGGGCCATAAGGTGCGTGACGCGGTATGACGCCTTACGCCGACGCGCGGTGCATCACAAGCTCCGCCATGATGCTGATGCCAATCTCCTCAGGGGTTTGTGCCTGTATGTCAAGGCCGATGGGGCAATGACAGCGGGCGAGGGTGGCATCATCCAACCCTTGCTCTTGCAGTTTGGCATACAGTGCGTCCCGCTTGCGACGGCTGCCGATCATGCCGATGTAGCGTGCCGGAGTCTTGAGGGCCTGTTCGAGGATTTCACCGTCGTGCAGGTGTCCGCGTGTCATGATGACAAGATAGGTGTCGGGGGTGACATGCAGCCCGTCGAAGGCTTCGGCGAACGAGGGGGGGATGCGAAGGTGGGCGTCGGGGAAACGTTCGGGGGTCGCGAAGTCGGGACGGTCGTCGATGACGGTGACGGAGAATCCCACGGCATGGCCGAAGTGCGCCGTGGGCACCGCCACATGCCCTGCGCCGAAGATGACAAGGCGTGGCGGTGGCACCAACATGACGTCAAGGCGGCAGCCGGACTCGGAGAGGGCAAGCCCCGTAGACGCACCGGACAGGCGTTGCCCATCGCTGTCCTCACCGGTTGTATGGACGGCGGCGCGCATGGGGCGAAAGGTCTGGCGCGTGGTCGCCCTGCCTGAGATGTCTGCCTTGTCCAGCGCGTTCGCCCCATCCTGTCCGGATGGGGAGTCCCATACGTACTCCACACCGAATGACGCGGACAAGCCATCAGCAACGCGGTCACATGCGTGCAGGAGAATGTCTGCCAGCCCCTTGCCATGCCCTGCGCTGCATCCTGTCTGTTCTCCGGTGTGGCATCCGTTCACGTTGTCGTGGCAAGCCCCGGCATGTTCGATGATCACCGTGAGATGACCTCCGCAGACCATGGCTGCTTCGGCTGCCGTGGTGTTGTCGAGGGCGAAGGCGCAGAACATGGCGCTACCGGGTGGTCTCTGCAGGAGGTCTCTTCCGGCTTCGATGCAACGGGCTTCGACCAGACCACCGCCGATGGTGCCGAGGATGGAACCGTCGGGGCGAATCACCATCTGCGCACCATCGCCACGGGGGGTGGAACCGCTGTGGTTGGCGATGGTCGCCATGGCGATGCTCTCGCCTGCTGAGAGGATGTCGCGAAGGGATTCAAGGAACGTGCTCATGGGGTTGCCTCTTGCTGTCAGGAAGAAGCCTGACAAGGGGTTGCGATACGTCGTTTTGCAAAAAGCGTTTCGGGTGGAAGATGGTCGCGCGCTGCCACGCGAAGTTCGAGCGTGCCGAGGCGCATGGCGCGGGCTATGGGGCTGGCGGTCGAGAGAAGGCGTGTCAGTATGGCGACCGACTCTTCCTGGGCGGTCATGGTCGGGCCGAGGCGGGGGATGTCACCACGAAGCAGCACGTCAACGGCAAGCACTGCGGGGGCGTCTTCGTGCAGGCAGGCCCGGTATTCGACCACATCGGGCAGGCCAAGCAGGCATTCGTCAAGGTCTATGAGTCGTAGGGGCGTACCATCCGGCAACAGGCGTTCGTCGGCCAGTCGGCCGGGTACGAGGTCTATGCGGCGCTGAGGGCTTCCACATGGGCATGTGCCCGGCAGGATGCGCCCACGGTCTCCCGTGCGGTAGCGTATGAGGGGCATGGCACGCCTGTCGAGCGTGGTCACGACCAGTTCCCCCCATGTGCCATCCGGGAGCGGAACCCCGCTTACGGGGTCGGTGACCTCGACCAGCAGATCGTTTTCGCGCAGGTGCATTCCCGCTTCGCCGCAAGAGAGGGCCCCCCCCATGCCGGTTTCGGTCATGCCCCAGTGGTGGCGTACTTCGCAGCCGAGGGTCTCGGCAAGGAGCGCACGGAGTGCGCGTGGTGCCGCGTCCCAGCAGAGGAGTACGGTCGAGATGGCTCCCGATGGGAACCCTGCCCGGTGCCATGCGAGGGCGAACTCCCTGACATGCAACGGTGAGCCTACCACCGCCCGCACACCCTCGCGGTGTGCCATGTCTGCGATGCTGTCCCATCCATGTTCCGGTGATGCGGAGAGGGGGCGCACACCGACGCGACCTGCCGCCTCGCCCAGAAGACGTCCCACGCTGGCAGGGCGTTCGGCAGGCAGAAGTGCCAGTAGCGCCTCTCCGCGCTGCATGAACGAGAGCAGCCCGTGCGAGAAGAACGTGATGGTGTTCTCGATATCTTCTGCGGTGCAGAAGACGCGCTTGGGCGGCCCCGTACTGCCGGAGGTGTCGAAGGTCACCGCCCGCGCCACGTCATCCTGTGAGACGCAGAGCAGCTTGAGAGGCGCTTCGCGAAGAATGTCTGCCTCCATGAAGGGCAGGCGGGCGAGGTCGTGACGGCAGTACAGCGAGGATGCAGCGATGCCCGCCAGCCTTTCAGCATGATAGGGCGAGTGCCGGGCATGTTCGAGGGTAGCCCGCAATCGCTCCATCTGCCAGCGTTCCAGTGCCGCCGCATCGGGAGGGCTGTCGCACTTCATGCGTTCGGCAAGAAGGGCGTCGAGGGGTGCGAAACGGCTCATGTGCGCCCCCTGTACAGCGGGGTTCCATCAGCTGCGGTGCAGTTCCATGCGCAGAACGGTATGAGCGCGCCGTCCGTTGTCACGGCATGGATGCAGCACCCTTGCAGCCGTTCAAGGTCGAGGTTCCATGCATCCTGAAAGGCCATGGCCGAAATGGCGAACAGGTGCGTCGCCGCGCGTGCGAGAAAGCGGTCGAGGTCGTCACCAGCATGGTCGGGCCGTGGCTGGCCCGCAATTGCCGGAGACACGACGTCTGACGTGTCAGGCGAGATGTTTCGTGACGTGCCTGATGATACAGCCGTGGACGGCGCTGATGCGGCGTTGCCAGAGAGGGAGGGCGAATGTCCGCAGGGTGCTGCCGGGCACGAAGAGGATACGTCGGCATTCACGGAGGAAATGGGAGCGGTCATGGCGGCTGATGTCGTGCCGTCCGTGCCACATCCGCAGGCATCATGTACGGGGGCACCATGTACGGGGGCTGCCCATTGCCGCCTGACGAAGGCACGGGCGGCAATGGCACCGTCGAGTGCCGGGTGTGCCGGTGGTGCAGACTCCGCACGTGGGGCGGATACGCGCATCAGGGTTCCGTCTTCACGGACGAGATAGTTGGCATGGAACGAACACAGGGAATGCTCGCAACCGGGGGGAAGAAAGTCGACAACCTGTACCATGCCCGCCGTCTGTTCTTCGAGGCGATGCATCAGTTCAGGCAGGGTGATGCGGGCCGAGGGAGACGGGGCCCCCTGACATGAAGGGTGTCGACCGAAATGGCTCACAGGCTGGAAGTGCACCCCGCGTACAGCAGGGGCCAGCGACATGCCAAGACGGATGATGGCGCCCACGTCGTGGTCGTTGACGCCGGGAACGACCGTGGGAACGAGCACCACCCCCACTCCGGCTTCTCCCAGCGCGTCGATGGCCCTGCGTTTGTCGCCCAGCAGCGGGGCACCCCGCAGTGCCTCGTGGATATCCTGTGATGTTCCGTCGAACTGCAGGAACACCGAATCAAGCCCCGCCTTTGCAAGGTCATGCGCCAGAGAGGGCTGACGGCCCAGCAGAATGCCGTTGGTGTTCAGCTGTACGAACGGAAAGAGACGCCTGGCATGGGATACGATGTCGCAAAGGTCATGGCGCAGGGTGGGTTCACCCCCGGAGAGCTGAATGTTGCACGGGCCTGTCTTCTGCCGCACGGCTTCGAGAAGGGCTACGAGAGTGTGGAGGGGCGGGTCGCCTACATGCGCAGATGGCTGCAAGGTCTGCGTCTCGTCGTCCTGCGCTGCGGCGAAGCAATAGCGGCACCGGAGGTTGCAGCGGGTGGTCACTTCGAAGACGGCGGTGCAGGTGTGCTGATTGTGCTGCGGGCATAGGCCGCAGTCGAAGGGGCAGCCCCTGTCTACTGTCCCAAGGGGCGCAGGGGGCGTCGGGAGTTTGGGCCGAAGCCATGTCGACATGTCCGGCCCGCCGCGCCAGACCGGTGTCTCTGTCCGCCCGTGTTCCGGGCATTCCTTGACCAGCCACACCTCATGGCATCGCTGCTCATATCGGGCGGGTATGCGTGCGAGGCATCGCGGGCAGAGGCTTTGCGTGTGGTGGACGACCCGGTATGGCTTCATCTCTGTGTGCGCCATCATTCCCCCTTCGGTATGGCGGGGTCGAAACCGTGTTCGATGAGGATGGCGTTGATGCGTTGATGTGATTCGGCAAGCAGCACGCCGCAGCGCGAAGGGTCGGGGGTGCGGCAGTCACCCCCCATGATGACGCCGCAGGTGATGCCCCCGTAGGGTGTCGTGGCATCATGGAACCAGTCGCGAAATGCTTCCAGCAGCAGCGGTAGCCTCTCATCGACGGTGTCTCCGGCAAAGCCCTGCGCCGTGTGCAATGCAAGGACACACGCGCCGCCGGAGAGAATGCCGCATGGCCCTGAACAGTCGCCCATGCCGTTGCACAGCCCTGCCATGGCCCTTGTCAGGGGCGGGTCATCAAGTCCCATGCCTTGCAGCGAAAGCAAGACGAGAATCTGGCTGCAGCAGAAGCCTTGCCCTGCCAGTTCCATGATGGCGAGTGTGGAGTCGTTCAGCATGTGTTCAGTCCTCTCGGGTACCTTTGAGGCTTTGGGCCAGAAGAAGGAAGTAGCCGGGACGTGCGACATGTGTCCCGACAGGCGGAGTGAACAAGGGCGTAGCGGACGCTGCCGTCATACCGCAAGACGTTGCCTGCGGCGTGGCAGCGAGGTCTTCGGGAGAGCATCTGCAACATGCGCCCCGCGACGGCAACGCACGTTCACCACAATTCACGGCCTCCCTGCCGAGTGCACCCGAGAGCGCCAGCCGGGCGGCTGTTTCGCGGAGAAGGGGCGAATGGTCCTCGAAGGTGCGCAGGGCGAATCCTGCCTCATGCAGGAGGTTCTCGATCTTCATCCGTGTAGCTTTCCATGCGAGGCATGAGCCTTCCGTGACGTGAACATGTCCCTCACCCCGAAGATACAGGTCGCTGATACCTAACAGGCCACCGGGCACCAGCAGACGGCGCAGTTCACACAGCACCTGTAGCGGGTGCTCCAGAAGCGAGAGAACGCATTCGCAGAGCACCATCTCCATGCATCCATCGGCAAAGGGGAGACTTGCCGCGTCTGCAGCGATGACAGGTAATCCCTGATGATTATTGGATCCCGGCGTCAGTGAGGTGCTGCGGTCGCACCCGAAGGCCGATGCCCCGTACCGCTGTCGCAGGTGCAGCACGGTGGCACCCGTGCCGCAGCCCACGTCCAGCACGCGCCAGCCGGGATGGACACCTGCCAGCGTGGCGAGTCTGTCGGTGAGTGAGAACCCTCCGGGGCGCAAGGTATCTCCCAGCGCCGTCCGCGCTTCCGGACGCGCCCATAACGGAAGGCCCGGCGCACACGTCGTTTCGGCAACAGGCAGTCCCTCGCGGTCCATGGTGTTCGTGCTACCGCTTGCTGTATGCGCAACCTCTGTCACGACGGACGTCACTTGTCCTCCAGCAGGTGCTCTACCTGTGCCATCTTGCCCATGGCGAGTTCTTCCGGAATGAAGACGGCGCCGCATGATGGACAGGCGGGAAGTTCCACGTTGAACCGGCTTCCCATGTATTCGAGTTCGACGGCGCACGGTTCGAGAGATTTCCCGCAGGGGGCGCAGCGTAGTCCGGAATAGGAGCCTTCAAGAACCTTCATGCTGCTCATTGTCGCCCTCCTGCATCGATGACGTGCATACGGTGACACCATACGTTGCGGACAAGCGGCACACCGTCCGCGTCGATGGTGTAGGTGACCCAGTAGGTGACGACGACCGGACGGAGACAGGCGATGCGCACGCCTTCATCGCCTGTGTCATCAATCCAGCGCCCCGACTGCATGGCATGGTGCAGCACCTTGCGGACGTCACTGTCGAGGATGCGCCTTTCCTCCATGAGGGCTGCGGCCTTTTCGGTGTAGTGAACCGGAATCGACGCCCATGCAGGCGCGGGTTGGGCATCGGCGCTACGGCCTTTCAGACGTTCGCAGAGTGCGACCCTGTTCTCACGGCGTTGCGAATAGCCGGGTGCCGGGGGCGTGCAGTCCTCCAGCGTAGTGTCGGGCGTCGAGAAGAAGAGGTTCAGCATGTGCGCTGTGGGTGTACCGGCCTTGACCAGCCTGTCACGGCACATGGCGCAGTAAGTGACAGCGTGCGTTCCCATGGTGGAGAGACGTTCTGCCCGACCGCGGGTCAGCTTGTCGGCAAGGGGAGGGTTGGCCTCTGCGACCAGCCCGCCGAAGCCGCAGCATTCGGTGCGTTCCCGTGTAAGGGCCGGTTCGCGGTACTCCACGCCGAGGGCTACCAGTAGTGCCCGGACGGCATTGCGCAGGGGCTCGTCTTCACGAGTGCCGCACGGGTCGTGCAGGACGAGGTCCCCCTTCCACGGATGGGGAGTGCCGAAGGGCTCAAGACCGTGCTTGTCTGCCACTTCGGCCATCTTCTCCCAGAGAGTCTCGACGGGGATGTGCGGCAGTCCGTTACGCAGTGTCGTCGCGCAGGAGGGACATGCCGTGACCAGTATGGGGCGGCCCAGTTCTTCCCAGTGCGATTCGACGGTGTGCAGTGTGTCCTGATGCAGTTGTTCGCGCCCTGCCCAGTGCGCCGGGGCTCCGCAACAGTGGGCGAGCAGACCCACACCGCTACGCTTCGCATCGTCGATGGCGGGAAGCCATCGTTGCAGCCAGCACCACGTTGATTCGACAAGACCCGGTGCAGAGGCGGTAAGCTGGCATCCGGGAAAGAAGAGCCATGTGCTGTTCTGTTTCTCGGCTTCGTGGCGGGCGACGACGCAGGTCCCGCTGTTGGCGAAGGCCATGTCGCGCAAGGCGAATTCATGCGCCGAGGGGGGCATCTTGTCGCGGTGCACCATGCTGCGGCGCGCATCGAGGCAGAGTGCCCCCATGTCGAAACCTTCCGGGCATACGGTCGCGCAAAGACCGCACATCATGCATGAGTCGATCATGGTGTTCGCCTGACGCGTACCCATGACGATGGATTCGTTGTTGTAGATGCGTCTGGCGTATTGCTTGGGATAGCCGCCGTACTCCGCCAGATAGGCGCAGTGACGGACGCATTCCATACATTCGCAACGGATGCACCGTGCCGCCTCGCGGCGTGCTTCGTCAGCCGTGTACCCTTCGGGAGGTTCGACGACGGGAGACAGCGGTACGACATCGGCGAGACTTGTGAACAATCTGGTCGAGAAGACCCCTTCGCGTTCGCGTCCCGCGACGAGAGACACCTTCTGGAGAAAGCGTTCCATCGAGGTCGCGGCGCGTCGACCGAGTGCCGCCATCTCCACGGGGGAATGACCCGGGGCGGTTTCGTCCGGCCCCTCCGAATCCCCCGGTCGTGCCGGGGGTATTGCCGCGAAGACGCCGGGGGTGGCGGTGCCGAGAGTCACGACGTCGGGTGGCTGGTCTTCTTCGCAATAGAGAGGATAGGCCACCGGGGCGATGAATACCGCATGTCCAGATGCGACCCACTCGTCGATGGCTTGGGAGGGCGGAAGGGGGCCCTCATGGAAGGTGACGCCCATGCGCCGGAGGGTGTCGACCTCTTCTGCGAGGTGGGCTGAGAGCGTGTCGAGTATGGCATGCCCGGCTGGACGCCGTAACCCGTCCAGAATCGCTTCAGCGGTGGAGAGGGTGTGAAGTGCCACGGTGATGCCCTTGCGGGACAGGTCCCACGCGGCAGCCAGCCCTGCAAGGTCGCCGCCGAGGATGACGGCATCAAGACCGCGACGGGGCATGGGCGGCGCGGGCGCAGGTCGCCCCGATGCCTCGGCGCAGGCGCGCTCAAGTCCCGCGATATGCAGACCGCCTCCAGCCTCGTTCCGCAGGCAGGCGTTGCGGCATGGCTGGTCGCAGATACGTGCCAGCAGCGTGGGAAGCGGCAGCGTGCGGCAGAGTACGCCCCACGCCTTGCGGAGGTCGCCTTCCGCCATGTGTGTGCAGAAGGCCCGCACGTCGACATGCAAAGGACAGGCTGCACGGCACCGGGGCGGTTCCTCCTGCGTGCAGCGTGATTCCCACTGGCGTAGTTCGGACTGGTCCATGCCTTCTCCCCAAGGTGTGCGGGCGGCACACCCGATGGATGTGCCGCCCGCTTCATCTTTACGTGTCAGATCATTTGCCCTGCAGACCTGCGAGCACCTTCTCGGGCAGCGCGGGCAGCCGCGTCACCCTCACGCCGCAGGCGTTGTGGATGGCGTTGATGATGGCCGCATGGGGGCAGGTGAGTGGCAGTTCGCCGACACCGCCCGCGCCGAAGGGGCCTTCGGGACGGGGCACTTCGACGTAGACGAGGTCGATCTCGTCCGGAATCTGCTTGATGTAGGGGAACCCGGCTCCCGGCATGGTCGAGTGCTTCTTGATGTCCTCGAAGTCCTCCGAAAGGGCGAGCCCTATGCCCTGCGCGATGCCGCCATACAACTGCCCGTCGACAGTCAGCCTGTTCACGATCTTGCCGATGTCGGCCACAAGGGTCATCTTGTCCACTGTGGTCTTGCCGGTGGCCAGTTCCACCGAGACCTCGGCAAGGAACACGCCGTACATGTACACGGCGAAGGGGCTGCCCTGCCCCTCTGCGTTGCAGTCGGTGCATGGGGCGGACCACTTGCCGCTGTACCGGGTGGCTATCTTCTCATCACGCATCTCGGCATAGGTGCGGAAGGTTCCGTCGGCTTTCCGCATCCCGCCCAGAAGGAGTTCGCAACCCGCCTTGATGGCGCGTCCGACAACGACCTGCGAACGGCTGCCACCGGCAGGGCCTGCATTGGGGCAGACCGCCGTGTCATTGAGGACAAGCCTGATGTTCTCGGGAGCGATGCCAAGGGGACGCAGGGCTTCGTGGGCGGTACCCAGCGTACCCATGTCCGCACCCTGTCCGTGGTCGTGCCACGTTGCGAAGATGGTCACCGTGCCATCTTCGTTGAGTTCGACGGCAATCTCGGCCGTGTCCGGCCCGTCGAGACCGCAGCCGTATACGCCCACCGAGATGCCCACGCCCTTTTTCACCTCCGCCGTGGATTCACGCGCGGCCTTCTCCTTGGCGGCAAGGTAGCGCGGGCGGGCGGTGTCCAGCAACTCGGGCAGGCTCAAGACTTCGGGGACCTGTCCGGTGGGAGTGGTGGCACCTTCGCGGTAGACGTTGCGGTAACGCAGTTCAAGCGGGTCGATGCCCAGCTTCTCGGCGAGTTCGTCCATCAGCACTTCAGAGGCGAACTCGCTCTGTGGGGAACCATAGCCGCGGAAGGCCGACCCCCATGCATGGTTGGTGCACACCGTGCGGCCCAGACCGCGTATGCTCGGGATGTCGTAGCCGGCACCGATGAACTGCGCCCCGCGTAGCGTGAGCAGGTCGCCGAATTCCGAATACGGGCCGTGGTCGACCGACCAGTCGCTTTCCATGGCCAGCAGTTTGCCCTCACGGGTGGCCGCATAGCGCAGGTTGATGAAGAAGGGCGAGCGTTTGCCCGTGTATGTCTGTTGCTGGTACCACGAGTAGTTGAGGAACACCGGTCGCCCGGTCGCCATGGCCGCAGCACCGACGAGTGCCTCCATGGTGGGGCTGAACTTGTAGCCGAAGGTGCCGCCCGTGGGGTTCTGCACCATGATGATGTTGTCGGGTTCGATGCCGAGACCTGGGGCGATCATGTACAGATGCAGGTGAAGGCCGATGGACTTGGAGTGGATGCACAGCTTGCCCTCTTCATTGAAGAAGGCGAAGCCCACGTCGGGTTCGATGGGCATGTGCGGCTGGCGGCCCACATAGAAGTCGTCCTCGACCACGACATCCGCCTTGTCGAAGATGGGCTTCGTTTCCGGGCCCTTGACGAGGTGCTGCTCGAAATAGACGTTGGGTGTGCCGGGGTGGATTTCCATGGCGTCGTCGGCCATGGCTGCTGGCGCGCTCATGTAGGCGGGTAGTACTTCAAGGTCTACTTTAACTGCCGCGGCTGCCGCCTTGGCGTGCTCTTCGGTGTCGGCGCAGACGATGGCGATGGCGTCCCCGTACTGGAACACCTTCTCATCGCAGAGGATGGGACGGTCCCACCCGTCGCCCTTGTTGGACGGGAAGGTGATAAGGCCGGTGATGCGGTTCTTGCCCTTGATGTCCTTGTGCGTGACGACCTTGAAGACACCGGGCATCTTCTCGGCTTCGCTGGTGTCGATGCCGAGTATCTTCGCGTGGGAGGCTTCGGCCTGAACAAGCGCGCAACGCAAGGTCTCCTCCGGCATCTTGATGCCAAGGTCGGCCCCGAAGTCGAGCGTGCCCGTAACCTTGGCGAGGGCGGACGGGCGGGGGTATTTGGTGCCCCAGATGCGACCATCGGCAGGGATGCGGTACAGCAGGTCGTCCACCTTCATTTCGCCCCGCACGACGGCGGCTGCGTCCATGACGGCGTCAACCAGAGGTTTGTAACCGGTGCAGCGGCAGGCATTACGGTGTTTCTGGAACCAGTCGCGGACATCGTCGCGGCTGGGCTTGGGGTTGGTGTCGATAAGAGCCTTGGCCGAGACGATGAACCCCGGCGAACAGAAGCCGCATTGCGCCGCACCATGGGCCATCCATGCCACCTGAAGCGGATGCAGGTTGTCCGGGGTGCCGATGCCCTCGAGCGTGGTGATGGTGGCACCCTCGGTGAGACGGCTCATCTTGTAGCTGCATGAGCGGACGAGCTTGCCGTCGACGATGACGTTGCAACTGCCGCAATGACCTTGCCCGCAGCCCACCTTCACACTGGTGAGGCCCAGGCTCTCGCGCAGGTAGGTTGCCAGTGTCGTGTCGGGGCGGGTGATTGCCATCCGGGGTGCTCCGTTGATCGTGACCATGCGTTTGATCATCAGGATCCTCCTGTAAGGAATGGTGGGCATTCTCTGTCGGCCCGGAGAGTCGCACGACTCGGAGGGCCACCGGTATGACGCTGTAGACCTCGCCCCGTGGGGCGTTTGCGGCGGGTGACTACTTTCCGAACGGGCACACCGGGTGGTGGCAGGTTTCGCAGCCTGCGCAGAATCCACCGTGTCCCAGGCTGGTGATGTCTCGCCTTGCCAGACGTTCCCCTGCCAGCAACCGGGGGACGACAAGGTCGAAGATGCTCGCCCGGTAGTACATGACGCATCCGGGCAGACCGAGAACAGGGATGTCGTTCAGGTACGCCAGCATGAACATGACCCCCGGAAAGGTCGGGGAACCGTAGGTGACCACCTCGGCACCCGTGGCGCGAATGGACGCCGGGGTCTGGTCGTCAGGGTCGACACTCATGCCGCCCGTCACCACGACCATGTCCGCCCCTTCACCGATGAAGGAGAGGATGGCGTCCCGTGTGGCTTCCGGCGCATCACCGACGAGGCGTTGCCCCATGACCGACGACCCCAGCGCTGCGAACTTGTCACGCATGACGGGGCCGAACTTGTCCTTGATGCGGCCATGGAAGATTTCCGAACCGGTGGTGACGACGCCTATGCTGTGCGAACGCAGAGGTTTCACCTGTACGACAGGGTAGCTGGCGGCGCAGATACGCTCTACCTGCCGAATCTTCGATTCGTCGATGACAAGCGGTACGACCCGGGTGCCTGCCACGGCACGCCGCGCCGCGATGAACTGACCGCTGTGCATGGTGGCGAGGGCCACCTCATCGATGGCGTTGATGGCGTTCAACGCCTCGACGTCGACGCAGAGAAGCCCCGGCGATGCCATGAAGTTGATACGCCCCTCGGAGACCTCGGACAGCGATATGCCCGGTCCCGCCGCCGCAGTTGCTATCCGGAGGGCTGCTTCGTCCTCGTGTAGCTGGTGGGCTTCGAGGTTGAGCACATAGAGATGTTCTTTTCCGATGGAGAGAAGGAGGGGGATGTCCGCCTCGGTGACGATGTGTCCCTTGCGGAAAGCGCGCCCCTTGTGTTCGCCCGGAACGATGCGGGTCAGGTCGTGGCAGAGGACGGTACCGACGGCTTGTTCGACAGGAATCGCTTTCATCATGAGTGGGGGCTCCGAGGCTGTTTCGCTGTCGTGGGTGAACGTTCGAACAATAAAGGTGCGTCAATCATGGATATAGGATGATTATTTTTCTTATGCACAGACTTGCATAACAAGTCAACGAACATTCCCATGAGATGGAAATAATGCGAAGGAGTATGCTATAAAACGTGAATGTGCGGTGAGTTGCACCAACGTGTGTGATGATGTCATGCGACAACAACGGAGATGGCATGAAGCAGGGACGGTTCAAGCTTCGCCTCAAGCTATGGATTGACGCCGATGGCGAGAACGCCTTCGGCCCGGGCAGTGCCGCATTGCTCAAAGGTGTGGAGGAAACGGGGTCTCTGGCGGGCGCCGCCCGGGCGCTCGGGATGTCATACCGTGCCGCCTGGGGCAGGGTGCGCAAGATAGAAGCCCGCCTCGGCGAGGCGGTTCTACGGAAGCGAGGCGGAAACAAGGCGGGCTACGAGTTGACTGCCCGCGGGCATGCCATGCTCGTTGCCTATGAGGCGCTGTTCGAGGAAATGGATACCCTTGCTCAGGCGAGATTCCAGGAGCTTTTCGCCAGTCCAGAATCTGCCGGCAGGGTTAGGGACGAGTGAAAAACGTGGAGTGGAACAGGGGCATGACCAAGGTCGCCGTCTCTCAACCCGGCTGTCTTCAGCTGAGGTCGCGTAGCAGTGCCTCAGCGTCTACGGCGTCACGTTGCCATTCCGGCAGATGGTTTTCTGCGTAGGCGCGATAGACTTCTTCACGGATGAAGATGCAGAGCAATTCCCTGTCGATGTGGCCGCTTTTGGCCATGCCCACCATGATGTCCATGGCCTGTGAGAGGGTTTTTGCCTTCTTGTAGGGTCTGTCGGGTGCTGTCAGCGCCTCGAAGATGTCTGCCACTGCCATGATGCGCGCCAGAGGATGGAGCAGCTCTCCTTTGATTCTGCGCGGATATCCAGTGCCATCCATGCGTTCATGATGCCCACCGGCGATTTCCGGGACATTCTCGAGATGCGCCGGAAACGGAAGTTCGGAGAGCATCATGATGGTCTGGATGATGTGCTCGTTGATCTTGTAACGCTCCTCGCTGGTGAGCGTTCCCCACGGAATGGACAGGTTGTGCAGTTCTCCCCTGTCGTACAGCACTTCGGGGCGGGGCATGTCGAAGCC
>Ga0302246_1001179_pt1 | contig 19380 bp, 12 predicted proteins | sample AAG_UR_Trp_MG_FD_193533 | JGI IMG/M metagenome (GOLD analysis project Ga0302246, IMG submission 193533) | Enriched activated sludge microbial communities from anaerobic digester in WTTP, New Holstein, Wisconsin, United States - AAG_UR_Trp | ecosystem: Engineered > Bioreactor > Anaerobic >...
CCAGGGGGCTGCATGTCGTTATAGTTAATGATGCGTTCATGCGTCATCGTCTCGGCATGATGTGCAGAAAAAAAATACTTTGGATAAATTTTTATCCGACCAATCACTCGGCACTCAGGCGTTATTATAAAGCTCGAAACAGCCTTTATGTTTGGTGCAGGTATGGTTTCAAATATCCCCGATATGTCTTACCGGCTATCGCTAATTTTATCATCGAATACCTTGAAATACTGTTGTTCGAAGACGCTAAACTGGAAAAAACACGCGCGATACTGATTGGGTTTTGGGATTGTGCCCGACAGCGCTTCGGTAAAAAAAGGATTCATTTATGACAGTCAGAGGGTAATATCCTGCCATGGCATTCGATTCTTTTTTATTCATATATTATTTTATTCCCGTGATGATCTTACTGCTCGCTTTTGTGGAGGGGGAGTGGCGTAATATAGCCCTCCTGTCTCTGAGCCTGCTATTTTATTATTATGGAACCGGATTACATGTGCTGACCATGGTGGGGATAACCGGTGTGAATTGCTTTGGTGTGGCATTTATAAGGGCACACGATGATGGTAAACAACGTAAAAGGGTCCTGATCCTTCTGATTTCATTGAATCTTGCGATTCTGGCTTTCTTTAAATACTCCGGTTTCATCATCGAAAATCTAAACATTATTTTATTGCTCCTTGGACAAAGCCCCATAGTCTATGAGAAAAAAGTACTGATTCCGCTTGGTATTTCTTTTATTACGTTTCATAACGTTTCCCTGATCGTCGATGTATACCGGAAATCGGTTCCCGACAATCCTGGCTTGATGCAGACTTTGAATTATATTTTCGCCTTCCCGAAAATAATCGCCGGCCCTGTTTTACGCTTTGGAGAATACATAAAGACTGGATGGGTGTGTGAAATCGGGCCCGAATCGTTTGTACGGGGAATGCGAATCTTTATAATCGGTCTGGCTAAAAAGTCGATTATAGCGAATACGCTCGGCGGTACGGCCGATATGGTTTTTTCCATCCCATCTGATTCCCTGACTGTTCTGATGTCATGGTGTGGGATATTCGCTTATACTATGCAGTTGTATTTTGACTTCTCGGGGTATTCTGATATGGCGGTCGGCATAGCAAAAGTAGTGGGACTGAATCTGCCGGAAAATTTCAACTACCCGTATACCGCGTCGTCAATCCGTGATTTCTGGCGCAGGTGGCACATGACCATGACAGGCTTTTTTATGAATTACCTTTATATACCATTGGGGGGAAACAGGGCGGGTAAAGCAAGGACGTATGCGAATCTATATATAGTATTCTTTGTAACAGGTCTGTGGCACGGGGCTAACTGGACGTTTATCGTATGGGGTTTATACCACGGAACACTGATGGTATTCGAAAGGTTCGGATTTGGGAAGAGATTGGATTCGATATGGAAGCCGCTGAGGCATTTATATGTGATACTGGCGATAATGATAGGCTGGGTCTTTTTCAGGTCGAGCGACATCGGTAGTGCGGTTGAATATTTGAAGTGCATGTTCGGCGCGGGCTGGGTAACGGAGGAGATGTCACCGATTGTGATGGTTGTCGACAGGGAATTTGTATTCGCGTCCTGCCTGGCAATAATCGGCTCAAGTCCTCTAATAAAGAATGTGGTTTCCATGATTGATCTGAGGATCTCGGAAAAGAACCATTTGTCACTGTTAAAAGAAGTTGTGGGCTTTGTAATTCTAATCTTTATTCTACTGGTCTCATCTTTATATATCGCAGCTGGAACAAACGCCCCTTTCATATATCAAAACTTTTAACGAATTATAATGATAAGCATGCTATATAAAATGAGGCCTGTCCACGTAATTATAATAATGATATTAATTCTGCTTGCCATCCCATTGTTCTTTGAATCATTATATTTATGGGTGGGTTTATCCATAATCGGGCTACTCTTTTGTATCATTGTGTTTAAGGTATTTAACAGAAATATCAAGCACGTGAGTGCCCATGAGTTTGTATTTTCCATTATACTGATGTGCCTTATTACGCTACCAACAATCATCATTTCTTTTGTTAACTATATCGATGTTGAACCACGTTCTAAAAAAATTAAATGGCATGATGTAATAGTCAAACCCGGAAAAACGGTGGGACCAGTTATTAATGATCATTTCTTGTTGAGGAAGCGGTTTATTCGTTTTTACAACCATCTGATGGTATTCAAAGTCGGAATATCTCCAATGCCGGAGCGGGTACTGCTCGGCAGGCAGGGGTCGCTCGTATATTCAGGTGAGAACGTCATTGAGGATTATCGATCGACAATACCTTTCTCCAGGCAACAACTTGAGAAAATCAGAAAGGCGCTCGAAAAACGCAATGAATACTTGAGACAGAAGGGAATCAAACATTATATATTCATTGCCCCCAATATGCATACGATATACCCCGAGAATCTTCCGGGCTACATAAAAAGAATAGGCATGATATCCCGTTTCGATCAACTAATCGATTTTCTGGGAGAAAAATCAAATGTAAAAATTATTGATGTCAGAGGTGAATTGCTGAAAAGAAAGAGATCGGATGCCCTCTGGTATAAAACGGACACACATTGGAATGATCTGGGAGCGTTTGTTGCGTATAATGCATTAATACGTGAAATTAAAAACGATATTCCTATAATAAAACCCCTGCGCGAAGACGATTTCAAAAAAACTGCGAAAATAATTAAAGGTGGAGATTTGGCGGGAATGCTCGATTTGTCCGACTGCTTTAAAGAAAAATCGATATTCATGGTTCCGGATTCTTTTCAGTATTCGTATGAGAGGGGGGATATAGGAAATTATACCGATCCGTCTCCAGGTAGAACGATAATAATGAACCATAAAAATTCCAGACTCCCGCGGATGGCTATGTTCAGGGATTCCTTTGCCGAGGCGTTAGTGCCGTACCTTTCTCAAAACTTCAGTCGATCAGCATATTTCTGGACTCCGCGACTTATCACGGAGATCGTCGAAAAGGAAAAACCGGATGTTGTTATAACAGAAGTAACCGAGCGATATATTTGGAAACTTGCTGATTGATGGTTTGGCACTCGAAGAAATGTAGATTAGGTTAATGGTTATTAAATGAAGAACAGTAGTTCAATGAAAACATGTGCAGTAATTGTGACGTACGGGAACAGGTTTTGTTTCCTGGAGAGGGTCGTAACGGCGCTTGTCGATTTGGAAATAAATAGAATAGTAATCGTAGACAATAAATCCGCTGAGGAAAGCGAGAGATCCCTTTACAAAATAGAAAATGAAAACAGAAAAATCTCAATCGTTCGGTTGCAAACCAATTCTGGCTCCGCAAATGGATACAAAACAGGCATAGAAGAAGCTATCAAACAGACCGATTGTGACTTCATATGGCTTCTTGATGATGATAATGTTCCGCGCTGTGATGCGTTGCAGGTTCTGAAAAGACTCTGGACAACAATTGAGTACACCAAGAAGAGTGAATTAATGTCGCTCGTTTCTTTTCGTGAAGACAGACCGCTTTACCTGCGGGCGGTGATGGAGAACAACCCAAAAATCGTATTAGGTCGAAAGAACATTTATAGAGCGTTTCATATAGCGGATATCATCCGAAAAGTTATCGATGACTTATTGAGGAAAAGAGATAATCTGGCGCCGTGTACCGCAAAGGAGTATGGTGAAATATATGCCGCACCATATGGGGGAATGTTTTTTAATAAAAAGCTTATAGAAGCAATAGGATATCCAAACGAGCAGTATTATTTATACGTGGATGACCATGAGTTTTCATATCGAATAATTAAAAATTTCGGAAAGATGTATCTAGCTACGGAAAGTATAATAGAAGACATTGATCAGTCCTGGCATACACGTACCGATGGCTTCGCGTTTTCACGCATAGCAAAGGATGACAACTATGTGAGGCTTTATTACTCCGTAAGAAACAGAGTATATTTTGAGAAGACAGAGTTGGTGGACAACTGGGTTGTTTATTCAATAAACATGCTTATTTATAGTGTGCTTGTACTTGGTGTTGCGCTGGCCAGATTGCGCTTTAAAAATATAAAAATATATTTTACGGCGGTTTGTCATGGTTTATCCGGAAAGATGGGGCGGAATGGTGAATATGGGTTGTGAAAGGAATTTTTAGGAGGATTATCCTGTAGAGTCAGGTTGAGTAGTATACTAACATTTACCCTGATAGAGTGAGTTTCATTTGCGTATAGTATACTTTTGTGAGATTTGTCAGATTTCAGTTGTTTGTCGTTGATCAAATTTTTGAGATAAGTGTTTAATAATTCTCGCCTCCCAGCGCAGTAATACCCGGCCCCGTATGTATTCAGCAACTCCCCGTAATTCAGTTTATACGACAACACCGGCAAACCCGTCGCCGTTGCCTCCAGCACCGTCATGGGCCAGTCGCCCTCGTAATCCGATGTGATGCAGAAGACCTTGCTCTTCGCCAGGAGCGTATAGACCTCATCATACTTCACGAAGTCGAAGAACGTAACATTCCGAAGCCCGCGGGCCCTGTTTCGCACCTCGTCAAAGTACGCCTCGTGCGAAGCGACCTTTGAACAGATCATGCAGAACCGCAGCTTCGGATTCGCCGCGGCAAGCTCCAGGAACACCTCGGGATTTTTCCAGCGCTCGCAGCGCGCGATCCAGATGGCGTCGTAGTCCTTTTTGCGCGACTTCCTGATTTTACCGAAGTCCAGGCCTTTCTTGAGGATGGCCACTTGCGCGTCGGGCCGCTTTCTGAGGACATTGTCGCGCTCCAGCTCGTTCTGCGCCACGACGAGGTGCGCGAACCGAAGCAGAAGGAAAAAGAGAGGGCACCTTTTATGATTCTTCTGGTATTTCCCCTCGCTCTCGATATCGTGCGCCAGCATGAAGACGAAGCGCATGCCGAAAACGCGCGCGTACAGCGCGAAAAGGCACGACTCGATCGTGAGACCGCGCTGAAGAATGACATCGGGCCCGAGCCTTCGCAGGGTGCGGTGATAGATACGGACCTTTTTCACGATGGAATCGCTTTCCTTGAAGGTGGGAACAAGCTTGAACCGGTCTGCGTCGTCGAAATCGATGACCGGGTAATCGGGGATGAGCGAAAAGGGCTCAACGCCCGGCCGGCCGAAGAGCTCGCGCGCGATCATGAACATCTGCACGTTCGCCCCGCCGAAAGTGCGGCCGGAGGCCCTGTTAAAGAGGGCTTCGGAGTCCTTGGGGAAGATGACGGCGATTTTCATAGGAGCCTGTTAAATACCTAAAGTCGCATAAATCCGCGCTCTCTCCCGCGGGAGAGAGCGCGCCGGAGGCGGGGCGAGGTTCCCAGGCCCCGTCTAAAACCTGTATTTCCCCGCCATTATCTCCCTGTGGATTGCGCCGGTCATCTCCACATATTCGTCGCTATCGGGAAGGAGCACGTAGACCTTTCCGCCGACCCTCGATGGATCGAATTCGTCGGACTTAAGTCCGGTCTTGTTGATCTTGTGCGTTGCTGTCCACTGGAAGTCCTCGATAAAACGGACGAAAAGCGGAACCGCGTATTTCGGAAGGGCCGATCTTAGGTGCCCGACCAGTCCGGCAAGGTCGATCTTTGCGTCCTTTTGCCGTATAATGGCGGCCATGCCTGCGCGTCCGTCGCCCGCGGGCAGGCTCACGCCGTATACGGCCGAGGCCTCAACGCCCTTGAACGAGTCGATGGCCTTTTCCACCTCCATGGTGGCCACGTTCTCTCCCTTCCACCGGAAGGTGTCTCCCAGACGGTCGGCAAACTGTGCGTGCCTGAAACCCATGTCGATTAGCATGTCGCCGGTGTTGAACCAACTGTCGCCCTTTTTAAAGGCGTCTCGTATGATCTTCTCCTCGGTCTTCTTTTTGTCCGAGTAGCCGGTAAAGGGCGTCTTTTCGGTTATCTCCATGATAAGAAGGCCGGCCTCGCCCTTCTTTACCCTCGTTAGGAACCCGTTTGCGTCGCGGGCCACGCGATCGTTTTCGATATCGTAGTTCACTATCGCGAAGCTCGTAAGGCTGGTGCCCACGCTGTAGTCGAAGTTAAGGAAGTTTGTAAAGACCCCCACACCCTCCGCGGCGCCGTAAAATTCAAAGACCTTTTTAATTCCGTATCTTTTTTTGAAGGCCTTCCAGATGTCGGGCCTCAGGCCGTTGCCGATAACGTACTTCAGCGTGGTCCTGTTCTGCCCCTTTACGTCGGGCTGGGCCATCAGGTAGCGGCACACCTCGCCCACGTAGACGAAATGGGTCACTCTGAAATTGCGTATGTCCTCGAGGAAATTGCTCGCGCTGAACCTGCGGCGAAGGGCCACGGCCGCGCCGTTGTACAGGGCCGCCGGCCATCCAACCGTAAGCGCGTTGGTGTGAAAGAAGGGCAGGGGGACGTATACCGTGTGATGCGGGCGTATCCGCGTAACCACGCGGCCGAACCAGAACATGGCCGACAGGGCGCGTTTGTTGATGATCACCGCGGCCTTAGGCATGCCGCCCGTGGTCCCCGAGGTATATACATAAGCTATCCGGTCCTTCATGGAGATGTCCGACGTGGTGGGCGGGTTGGCGGCCGGCATTCCGGAAAGGGCCTTCGTAACGTCTTCCTTCGCGTTCAGGCGCTTTATGGCCGGGTCGCCCACAATGTAAAGCTCCGAATTCTTTAGGTCCACGGAGCCCTTTACCTTGTCGAAGAATTCCAGGCACTCCTCCCCCACAAACAATAGGCGCCCCTTGTTGAGGTTGAAGCTGTGTATAAGGGAATCGCCCCGCTGGTTGGTGTTGATAAGAGAGCACACGGCGCCGACCTTGCCGCAACCGCAATACGCTACCAGGAGCTCGGGCCGGTTTTCCATGCATACCGTAACCACGTCCCCGGCGCAGATCTTTCTGGAGATAAGGAAATGCGCGAACCTGTTGGCGCTCTCGTTCAGCTCGCGGTAGGTCAGCATGCCGTCGGGCGATTTTACCGCCATGTTATCGGGATAACGCGCCGCTATGTCCTCGAGCGTGGAGGCCCAGGAGAGCTTTCTGTCGCCGGAGATGCGCTTGAGCCCGCTTACCGCGTGGTAGATTATAAAGGGAATCCGCCAGGAAATGGCCAGCAGCTTGAAGATGAACTCCGGCGCGCTTATGGTCTGCCTGAACTGCTTCGGAGAATCGGTGGTCATGGGTAGTCCCTCCCTGTTCCGGGTCATTCAGGATGGCTTTCGGGCGGATTCCCCGGAGACCGCCCCCGGAACCTTATTATTTTGCATATTGCAGCCTTTTGTTTTACCGGGAATGACATGCGTTTACGCCGCCGTCGGCGGGGGAAACAGGGCCGTCTTCTCCGGTTGGAAAGCAAGTCTTCGGTAATGTATCAGAAGGCTTTAAGTAGTCAATGATTTATATTACCGGAACAATGAAGATTCCATGCCTTCCAAAAAAAAGTTTGACAGTGCCCCGGGATGTGAATGGAATAAAACCCGGGCGGCGCATGCCGGTAGTGATTCCAATTCCATAGGCCAGACCTTCCCATGCCGCGTTCACGGGCGTCGTCTCCCGGAATCCACGGCGTTGTAACGGCCCGGCGCGGCCGGCCCCGGTCGATTCGTTCAGTCCATGGGCTTAGGAGCGTTCTTGCGGAAAACACCTATGACATAGACCCGATCACCGCGCATTCAGGCGGATGTGTCGCGCGGAAAGTGGAGTATCGCCGGGTCTCCCCGCCGGCGCTGTACGCCAGGCGCAAGCACGATACGCGACGATTCAGCCATAATTATATCAGCACAGGAGAATCCCGCTATGGAGTCAAAATCGTACAATCCGTTTAATATGGCGCAGGCCCAGTTCGACAAGGTCGCGGAGATGCTGGATCTGGAGGCAGGCGTAAGAGATCTGCTGCGCGAGCCCATGCGTGAATATCACTTCACCATCCCGGTCCGCATGGACGACGGCGCGGTGCGGGTTTTCAAGGGCTTCAGGGTCCAGCACAACGACGCGCGCGGGCCGGCGAAGGGGGGCATACGCTTCCATCCCCTCGAAACGATCGATATGGTGCGGGCCCTGTCGATGTGGATGACATGGAAGTGCTCCGTTGTGGACATTCCGCTCGGCGGCGGTAAGGGCGGCGTGGTGTGCGACCCCCATCATCTAAGCGCCCGCGAACAGGAGCAGATATGCAGGGGATGGGTCCGGCAGATCGCAAGGAACGTGGGCCCGGTCCAGGATGTCCCCGCCCCGGATGTTATGACCAATTCACAGCACATGCTCTGGATGCTCGATGAATATGAGACCATTCACAATGGGAGGTTCCCGGGATTTATCACCGGCAAGCCGGTGGGCATGGGCGGATCGCTCGGTAGGACGGAGGCCACGGGCTATGGATTGATATACACGCTCCGGGAGGCGCTCAAGGAGCACGAGGTCGACATCTCCCGCACCAGCGCCAGCGTGCAGGGTTTCGGCAATGTGGCTCAGCACGCAATAAGGCTGTACGACCACCTGGGGGGCAAGGTGGTGGCCATTGCCTGCTGGGACCAGTCCGACAAAACCTCGTATACCTTCAGGAAAAAGGGCGGCATCGACCTCAAAGAGCTTCTCGATATTACCGACAAATTCGGCGGAATAGACAAGAACAAGGCGCGAGACAGCGGCTACGAGGTGCTTCCGGGTGACGCATGGCTCGAGCAGGAGGTGGACATACTCATACCCGCAGCGCTGGAAAACCAGATAAACAGGGATAACGCGGGGAAAATCAATCCCAGGGTAAGGTTCATCGCGGAGGGCGCAAACGGTCCCACGACCCCGGAGGCCGACGAGGTCATCAAGAAAAACGGCATTTTCGTGATTCCCGATTTTCTGGCGAACGCCGGCGGCGTAACCTGCAGCTATTTCGAGCAGGTCCAGTGCAATATGAACTATTTCTGGGAAAAGCAGGATGTCCTGGACAAGCTGGATTCAAAGATGACCTCCGCCTTTTCCGCTGTCAGCGAGCTCGCAAAAAGAAAAAAACTGTACATGCGGGACGCGGCGTACGTTATCGCCATCGACAGGGTGGCGCAGGCGGTTAAAGCGAGGAGCTGGGTATAAGCGCGGGGCATGACTATATGGAGCCGAAGAACCTTCCTACCGACCAGGTGCTGGTGGTGCTCCGCGAGCGGGCCAAGGAGCTCAATTGCCTGTATCAGGTCGAGGAGGTCCTCGCCGGGGAGGAGGTCCCGCTTCCGGGAATATTCAACGCGCTGATACGGACGATCCCCTCGGGCTGGCAGTATCCCGATATCTGCCGGGCCCGAATCGTCTACCGTGACCAATCTTACCAGGACGAGGACTACGTTCCCACCGCCTGGAGGGATAGCGCCGAAATAAGGGAGGAGGACGAGCTCGTCGGCTCCCTCGAGGTGTCGTACACCCGGGAGGTGCCCGGCGTCGATGACGGGTTTTTCCTGCTAAAGGAGCGCAAGCTTATCAAAACCATCGCGGACCGCATCGGGCAGACCATCTTCCACCGCAAGCTCAAGAGGCTTTTACACGAATGGGAAACGGCAAGCCGCGATCTGGCCGAAAAGAAAAACCGCGAATGGATGGTCATAACCGAGCTCGTAAGGCGCACCGACGAGAAGCTGTATCTTCACATCTCGCGGAAAATGATATACTATCTTTTCTGGAACGGGGTGGGGGAGGCCAGGCAGTTCCTCGGAAAATTCGGCGGGGAATTCGTTAAAAACGAACCCGAACCGGAGTTCGACGCCAACAGCCCGAGCTTCAAGCAGTCCAGGGAGAAGCTCATCGAGATAAGCGATCAGGTTTTTTCAATCGCGGCCAGGAACCTCAGCGACAACGAGATCCTGCAGTGCCTTCAGAAATGGATCCACGAGAACAAAATCAGCTTTCTTATCAAAACCATAGATTCCGGCGGCACCGCCCTGAGCGCGATAATCGACGCCATCCTGCGCTATCGGGCAATAGCCGGGGACAGAATGGTGCTTGCGCCCTCCACCGAGAAGTGGCTGAGGGTGTCGCTCATACGACGGTTCTTTTCCGACACCATCGAGTTTATAAATATCGCCAAACGGCACCTGGAGGTAAGCGATTTTTTCGACCTCGTAACCAGGATAATATTCCATGCCGGAAGCAACGGAAAACTTGGCGGAAAAAGCTCCGGGCTTCTTCTGGCGCGGCACATACTGCTAAAACAGCCTGACGAGGAGGGGCTGTTTGCGGGTATAAAGGTCCCCAGGACCTGGTACATTACGGCCGATTCTATCTCGGAATTTTTACGGCACAACGATCTCGAGGATATAAACGAACAGAAATACAAGGACCCCGAACAGGTCCGTATCGATTATCCGAACATCATTCAGCTCTTCAAGAATTCGCACTTCTCCTCCGAGATCGTAAAGGGCCTTTCCATGGCGCTCGACGACTTCGGCGACAAGCCAATAATAGTTAGAAGTTCGAGCCTGCTCGAGGACCGCGTAGGCACGGCCTTCTCGGGAAAATACAAGAGCCTTTTCCTGGCAAACCAGGGCCCCAAGCAAAAGCGATTGAGCGCCCTCCTGGACGCGATCGCCGAGGTATACGCGTCGGTCTTCGGGCCGGACCCTATAATCTATCGCGCGGAGCAGGGCCTGTTGGACCTGCACGAGGAGATGGGAATAATGATCCAGGAGGTGGTGGGGACCAGGGTGGGCCCGTATTTTTTTCCCGCTTTTGCGGGCATCGCCTTCAGCAACAACGAATTCCGCTGGTCACCCCGTTTAAGGCGCGAGGACGGACTTATACGGATGGTGCCGGGCATGGGAACGCGCGCCGTGGACCGGGTAAGCAACGACTATCCGGTTCTGGTTTCGCCCGGCCAGCCCGCGCTTAGAGTGAATGTAAGCCCGGACGAGATCCGGCACTACTCGCCCTCGTGGATCGATGTCATAAATCTCGAAACCAACTGCTTCGAGACGATATCCGTAATCGACCTGCTCCGCACTTACGGCGAGGAGATACCGGCCGTTCACCAGATTGTTTCGATTTACAGGGATGGTCACATTTCGCGGCCATCCGGGTTCGACATCGATTTCAAGTCGGGCGACCTTCTGGTGACCTTCGAGGGAATCATAACCAGGACCACGTTTATAAGGCGGGTGCGCTCCATCCTGACCGCCCTGGAAAATGGCTTTGGCATGCCGGTCGACATCGAATTCGCCTCGGACGGCGTGGATTTTTACCTTCTGCAATGCCGTCCCCAGAACACCGGCGAGGACTCCGCCCCGAGCCCCATCCCCCGCGATATCCCCGAAGACAGAACACTGTTCACTGCTCGCCGCTATATTTCCGGGGGCAGGGTGCCGGATATCACACACGTGGTCTGGGTGAATCCGCGGAAATACGGGGAGATGGAAAGCCTGGAAATGCTTACCGACGTCGGGCGGGCCATAGGGCGGTTAAACGCGGTCCTGCCCAAGCGGCAGTTCATCCTGATGGGTCCGGGGCGGTGGGGGAGCCGCGGCGACATCAAGCTGGGGGTCCAGGTAAGCTATTCCGACATCAACAATACCGCGGTTCTAATCGAAATATCGATGAAGAGGGGCACCTATTCGCCGGAGCTTTCCTTCGGTACGCACTTCTTCCAGGATCTTGCGGAAACCGGAATCCGGTACATCCCGCTGTACCCCGACGACAGGGATGTCGTATATAACGAACTGTTTTTTACCGGCTCGCGCAACATGCTGCCGGACATACTGCCGGAGTACGCTCATATCGCCGATACCCTCAAGGTTATAGATATTCCAGGCCGGATGGGCGGGAAAATCCTTAAAATCCTCTTAAACGCGGAACTTGGGGAGTCGATTGGATATTTCGACGAACCGGAAGCCGCCGCGGAAAGCTCGATCGTGCGCCCCAGGCCGCACGAGGCCCACGGTGAGGAATACTGGCGCTGGCGCCTTCACATGGCCGAACAGATCGCCGGACAGGTCGACGCCTCACGCTTCGGGGTGAGGGCGGTTTACCTTATCGGTTCGACAGCAAACGCCACCGCCGGCCCCGACAGCGATATAGATCTTCTTTTTCACGTCGATGGAACGCGCGAACAGCGGGAAGCCCTGTCGGTCTGGCTGGAGGGATGGAGCCTCAGCCTCTCGGAGATGAACTATCTTAGAACCGGGTATCGGTCACATGGGCTGCTGGACGTGCATATGGTAACCGACCGCGACATTGAAAACAGGACATCGTTCGCGGTGAAGATCAACGCGGTAACCGACCCGGCGCGTCCACTGTCCATGAAAAGGCCCGCTTCCTGAGGGCCCGCCTTTAAACCGATTGGACCCGCGGCGCGGAAATTGGTCAAACCGCCGGGAGCCTGAAATTTGTTTTTCGGCCCCGGACTCCATGCGCCTTGTCCCCCGGCCGGGACTATGGCGGCAGCGTTCGCTACAACCTTCGGACGCCGTACCGCCGGAAGAGCTCCTCCCTCGTCTCCCGAGTCTGGGCGATCAGGTAGGATTTCCATCCCGGGCAGAATCGGGTATGCCATTTCCAGAACCTGCCCAAAAACGAATCCGGGGCCCTGTCGTATTTCGCGCGCATGGCGCAATTTTCGCAGTTGGAGCGTGCCATGGATGTCTCCAATGAGAACGGGATATGCTGAAGCTTACGATATCCGCGCATTCTGAAATGTCAAGCCGACCCGGGCGGCTTTCGAAAAAATATTGAATTGCAATACCGCATGATATCGGGCATAGCGTCGCTACAAGGCCTTCCCATGGCATGGAAGGCAAAAGAAATGGCCGGGCGGCCGCCCGGTCGCCCTTGCGGGGTGGAGGATTTTCCATGCGTAAAACGGTGATCATGATGGCGCTTGCCACGGCGCTGCTTTTTGTCCGCCAAAACGCGCTCATTCCCGCCACTCAGCCGGAAGAGCGTAAAGGCCGTGATGGAAGGCCCGTAACGATCGCGCACGACTTCCTCGACATGGAAAGGGAATTCGGTGCAAGCGAAGCGGACTACCGTGCGCTCGGCCGGATTATCGACAGGGCCGCGGCCGCCATAAGCGTGCGGAAAGGCCGCACGAACGCCGACGCGCTTTCAATACTGCGGGCGATAGACTCCGTAATTACTGGGGAGGGCTACAGGTTCGGGAAGAACCAGCTTTTGTCCAGTGGGCTTCGGAATAAAACGATCGACTGCGATAATTACTGCGCTCTGTATACCGCCATAGCCGAGACGCTTGGCCTGCCGATCCTCCCGGTGTACGCCCCCGATCACGGCTTTGTCAGGTTTTTTTTCGATGACGGCGCCTATATCAACTGGGAGACTACGCAGGCGCTGGTCCGGACGGATTCGTATTACATCGAGACCCTGCGCATTCCGGCCGAATCGGTCCGGGCCGGGGTGTACATGAAGACGCTTTCCCGCAAGGAGTTCATCGCCGTGGAGTATAACAATATCGGCGCCCATCTTATGGCCTCGGGCAAATACGCCTCGTCCCTGCCGTACTTCAGCGCCGCGGTGGAATTATATCCGGTGTTTTCATCGGCCTACCACAACCGGGGCTCTTCGCTATACGCGCTAAAACGCCTGAATGACGCGCTGGCCGATCTCAAGAAGGCCAACCGGCTGGACCAATCCCGGGCCGGAACGCACAACACCATGGGAGACATCCACCTGGACCGCGGGGAGCTGGACAGTGCGCTTGCCGAATTTCAGGCGAGCATAGAGCTCGATCCGACTAACTATGTTCCCTACAACAGCATTGCGATCATAATGAAGCTAAGAGGCGAGGATGGAAAGTCCCGCATCTGGGCCGAAAAATCCAGGCGAGTCAGGGAGCGCCATGAGAAATGACGGGCCGTACCTCGGGGCCGCAAATTGACTTGACCGGCAGGGGCCATGATAATCTTACTTTATCCTTCCCGGTCGAGAAAGCGGACTCCGCGAAACGCGCATCCGGCACTGCCCGGCGGATGCCAAAAGCTTCGACGATGATAAAAAAAGCGAACATAGACCGGGCGTCGGCCGAGCTGATCAACGAGGCCGCGCCGCTTCCCGGCTCCGGGATCGCCGGCCACGACGAACCGAAGGACAATCTCAGGGCGCTGTACGACCTTCCCCGGGGGGGGCCAGCTCGATTACGCGTCGAAAACCGGATTGGGAGAGCGCTCCAACGAACTTGTGGAGATATGAGCATACGCGGCGAATTTTGCGTTGACACGAAGCCGCCCGGAGAGAATATACATATAGTATCATCGGGGGAATGCGGCCCGTCGGGGGCGTGTTTTCCGCCGCGCATTGCACAATGCCTACCATCGCAGCGGAGGAGTCGTAATGAAGAGCTCGTATGATTTTCCGAATCTAAATCCAAAGCGGCCCGACGGGGTCAAGCCCAGCGGAAAGCCGTACAGGGTAATGGTTGTCGAGGACAAGGAATTTCAGCGAAAGCAGATTGTACAGATACTCGAGTCCGAGGGCTATGAGGTTGTCGCCTCGGCGGGGGACGGCAAGGAGGCGCTTCAGCTTTACGACCGCTATGCGCGTGACCTCGATATCATCACAACGGACCTGGACATGCCGGGGATAGACGGATACGCTCTGTTGTACGAGATTTCCCAAAAGAAGCCCAAGGCGCGGATCGTGTTTATAAGCGACGAAACGAGCAAATCCGTCCTCGCCGACCTGTTGCGGATGGGCGCGGCGGATTTCATACTCAAGCCGATTCAGCGCGGCCGCATACTGGAACGGATAAAGATGGTGCTTAACAGGGCGACCCGGGCCTGATCCGCGGCGCGCCCGTACGAAAAGAGATACGGATCATAGCGATGAGCAAAGAGCTGGATTCCGCGGTCAATTCGCTCTCCGAGCAGACCGGCAGGATCAATATCGCGCTGCATTACGCCGGCGGCGACATGGAGAAGGCCAGGGCCATGGCAGCCGGTTCATACAAGGACCTTTACGTGCTGAAGGCACGTTTCGCCTCGTCCACGCTGAACGGCGCTTTTCTGGTATTCTATAACGGTATTTACAACAAGCTGGTGGACTCCCTGGTCCTGGTGGTCTCGACATATATGACCAAGTCCATCGATACCGGCGTCGACTGGAGGCTATTCGAAAAGGACATTCTGGAGGCGCTCGCCGCCGGTGAGCACGACACCCACTTCGAGACGCTGGTTAAGAATAGGTTCCATGACGGCTTCAACCTGAGCTTCTGCGCCGAGCTGACTCGGTTTTTGCAGAGCGACAACGGCATCGCGGTGGAGCGGGCGCTTCAGAAGCTGTTGCAGTTCATCCTGAACGTACAGCGAATCGACATAAAGGTGGATTCCCAGCACATCTCCTCCCTCGACATGGAGCTAAATTCGGCGAGCGCCAAGAAGATCGACGCCTCCGCGCTTAAAGGTCCGCCCGAGGAGGGTCCGCCGCCCGTGGCGAAGGAGGCGGCGGACGAGGTGCGCGAGGGGCAGGAAGGGGTGAAGCTTATAATGAGCTGTTCGCTCATCCTCTCGCCCATAAAGGGAAAGGACATCTCGCGTATCGAACCGGGCGACCGTATTCGCGTATCGATTACCGACTCCAATCCCAAGTGCGTTTCGGTCGCAAAGGCGCTCAACGCCTACGAGGACGGGGCCTTGTTGCCCGTCACCGCGCGTGTCAAATCTATTAAATCCAGGCCGGAAGGCGGATATTCGATATTCGCAATCGTCGCAAGGGGCATCTACGCGAAGATCGTCGAAGAGGAGGCGAATATAAAGGTCGCCCTCGACCCGGCTTATGAGCTCGCTCGCCAGGGCGCCGGAGACGAGTCGAAATCCAGCCTGGGCCTGATACTCGCGCTCTCCGTCATCTTTATCGTCATCATCGCCGCAATCCTCGCGCTGGTGTTTTATTTCTGACCGCAAGCGCTCACAGGATATACTACCATCGGGAGATTGCGCCCATTCGCGGCCTTGCTTCGCTTATATAAATGGATCGCGCGGAGCCGGAACATCCGTTTTTCGTCTTGCCCTCGCGATAGTCGCTTGCCTTGAGGACGAGTTATCGGAATGTGGTAGTTGAAATGGGGGCATATCCGCCTGTCGTACGGCGTAATAAGGAAGATCTCATGAAAGAAGACGTTACGGTACTGGTGGATTCGCGTGAGGGAATCCTGGACCTTGCCCGGCGGCTGGAAACGCTCGACCGGGTCGCCATGGACTTCGAGGGCGAGTCGAATCTTCATCACTACGGCATACACCTCTGCCTGGCGCAGATCTTCGACGGGGAGCGCTGCTATCTCGTTGACCCTGTCTCACTTGGCGGGATCGACGAGCTTCGAGGATTCATGGAGGGCGGCCGCACGCGAAAGGTGATGTGCTCGGCCGATTTCGACATGCGCCTTCTTCACCATACATCGGGCTTTCGCCTGGCCGGTGTCTTCGATGTGCAGATAGCGGCCAGGGCGCTCGGAAGCGAACGGCTCTCCCTTCAGGCGATAGTCGAGGAATACCTGGGGATTGCCATACCCAAGAACGCGAGCGATCGCCGCTCCGATTGGAGCAGGAGACCGCTCACCCCCCGGCAGATGGAATACGCGGCCGGCGATGTCCTTCATCTGCTCGATCTGGAGCGCGTGCTGCAGGCCCTCCTCGAGGAGAAGGGCCTCGCCTCGGATGTTCGCAAGGCGCATAGGGCGCTGGAAAACATCAGCTTTACACCCAGGGGCGATCCGCACCTCCGGCTCCCCGGCGCAAACCGCCTTTCGGTAGCGGCGCGCGACAGGCTCCGCCGTTTCTACGAACTTCGCGAGAGGATAGCCGAGGCCCTTGACCTTCCTCCGTTCAGGGTGCTGGCAAACGACGTGCTGGTCGCCGCGGCGAAAAAACCGCCCGTGGACAGGGCCCAGTGGCACGCCTTGAAGGGGATGACCCGTTTCGCCCGGCGGCGTATCGATGAGTTCGAGGCGGCCGCGGCGGACCCCCGGATGGAGTGACCGGGAGAAATGATAATTTATTGACCTCCGTCGCTATTCCATGTATTTTCATTATGGTATGAATGGAACGCTTTCTCTCATGTAAGTACAGATTCCCGCCGCCGAAAACGGGGGAGGGCGTTCTTGTCGTGGGAGGGATTCGTTTACAGCCCTGGTCTTCACTTTTTCCGGCATGCGGAAACGATCGATAAAAAGAAAATGGATCTATCCGGCCAGATCATCGCCGAACGTTATGTGATCGCCGACTTCATCTCCGAAGGCGGCACGAGCGTGGTTTTCCGCGCCCGGGGAATCGACGGGAGCATGGTAGTCCTCAAGATCCTCAAGGAAGGCGGCGTTTCCCGGCGCATAGAGGATATCATTCGTTTCCACGCCGAAGCGCTAACCGTTTCGAACATACGCCATCGCGGCATTGTCAGGATTCACGAGATCGGGGAGCTCCCCGCTCCGCTGGCCCCCGGACAGTCCGTACATTATCTCGTGATGGAGCACATCCAGGGGACCAGCATGCAGGGCGAGCTGGACCGAGGCGGGTCCTTCACCTTTCGCGAGGCGCTTCTGGCGGCGTCCCAGGTGAGCGACGCGCTCGCGCACGTTCACGATATGGGAATAGTCCATCGGGACATCAAACCCGGGAATATCATGATATCCGGAAGAGGGGAGGACCTCCGCGCCGTGATAATCGACTTCGGCTTCGCGCACGTGCGCGAGTTTTTCGAAGGATCGATAAGAGGGGTGACAGGCACCTTCGGCTTTATGTCGCCGGAGCAAAGCGGCATTATTCGACGTCCCGTCGACGAGCGCAGCGATCTATATTCGCTCGGTGTGGTATTGTACCGGCTTGTGACCGGGAGGCTTCCCTACGAGGGGAGCGATGCGCTGGCCATAATCCACCAGCATATCGCGAAAAAACCCCTGCCGCCCTCCGCGCACAACCCGCAAATTCCGCCGGCAATCGAACGCGTGATCCTCAAGCTACTCGAAAAAGAGCCCGTGGACCGTTATCAGAGCGCGCATGGATTGTTGTACGATATAAAAATGATCCTCTCGGGCTCCAGGGATATAATGCCGGGCGCCGCGGATCGCCAGGCGCGTCTCAATTCGCGGACGGGCGTCGTGGGCCGCGATGGCGAGCTCGCCAGGCTGAAGGCCCGGTACGGCGAGCTGGCCGAAGGACGTGGTTCGATATGCCTTGTCGCCGGCGAGGCGGGACTTGGGAAGACCAGGCTTGCCGAGGAGCTCCGCGACCATGTGATTTCCAGCGGCGGTGTATTCATCGAGGGGAATTGTTTTTCCGGGGAGAACAAGGTGCCATATGGGCCGTTCAAGGAAGCCCTCAATCAGTTCCTCCGGCATTTCCCCAAGATGCGTGAGCGCTACCGGCTCAATCTGAAGGATCGAGTCAGGTCGATAGGAGTCGACCGCTGCGGTGTGGTTTTACGGCTCAACCCCATGCTCGTGGAGATAACCGGTCTATGTCCCGACCCGGTCGACCTGGAGCCCGAACGTGAAAACCGGCGCTTCCTTATGGTGGCAGGGGATTTTTTCCGGGCGCTCGGCGATACGCAGGCGCCGCTCGTCCTGTTTCTGGACAACCTGCAGTGGTCCGATGAAGGGAGCTTCGCGCTAATGGAGGAGATGATCTCCGGGATCGCCTTCGCGCCCCTCATGATCCTGGGCGCGTACCGAGTCAACGAGGTTTCGGCCTCACACGGCCTTCTCGGATTAATCCAGCTCGCCGAACGGGCGGGATACCCGCTGGAGAGGTTAAGCCTGGACCCTCTGGACCACCCCTCGCTCACGCGCTTTGTGCATGGGCTCCTGGGTTCAGACGACCCGTATCTCGACAGGGTGGTCGATGTCGTATACCGAAAGAGCCGAGGGAACCCGTTTTTCGCGCTTGAGATCGTCAAGCGCATGGTGGGCGAAGGGGCGCTCGTCCTTACGGAAATGCGCTGGAGCGCGGACGAGGAGAGGCTGGGATCGCTTGAGATATCGAGTCGGATTCTGGACGCGGTCATGCTGCGAATCGCCGGACTTTCTTCGCGTTCGAACGAGGTGCTCTCTTACGCCGCGGTAATAGGCCGTAAATTCGACATAAGCCTTCTCTTCGACCTGCTGGTTTATGGAGGGGAGGGCGAAAAGTACTCGCATAACGAGATCGTCGGGATCGTCGATGAGGCTGTGGCCAAACAGCTGCTGGAAACGCACAGGAGGGAGCGCGGAAAACTGTTTTTTGTCCACGACCGCATCAGAGAGGCGTTCTACGACATGCTTTCGGCGGATCGTAGAAGGATCCTGCATCTGCGTATAGCGCAAACGCTCGAGGAAACGCCGGAGGGGCCGGAATACCCGGTGTTCGATCTCGTGTTCCATTATTCGCAGGCCGGCAATGTCGAGAAGACGCTTAAATACGCCTATCCGGCCGGAATGC
>Ga0302246_1001189_pt1 | contig 19291 bp, 15 predicted proteins | sample AAG_UR_Trp_MG_FD_193533 | JGI IMG/M metagenome (GOLD analysis project Ga0302246, IMG submission 193533) | Enriched activated sludge microbial communities from anaerobic digester in WTTP, New Holstein, Wisconsin, United States - AAG_UR_Trp | ecosystem: Engineered > Bioreactor > Anaerobic >...
GCGACAAAGTATTTGCCGAAATCAAGGGTAAGGCGGATGTCGTGATCGGCATGAGGCGATCGGGGAAAACCTGGTTTTGTTATCAGAAGATCCGGGAACTGGTTGCCTCGGGTACGAAAAAAGAGGCTATCGTCTATCTGAACTTTGAAGACGATCGGTTACTCGACTTCAACGTGACTCATTTCCAGGAAATCCCGGATGTTTATTTTGGAAAATACCCCGAATTGCGGCAGGCACGGTGTTATTTCTTCTTCGATGAAATTCAGAGAATCGATCAATGGGAAACGTTCGTAAGGCGGCTGTTGGATACCGAAAACATTCAGGTTTTCATTACCGGGTCATCCTCGAAATTGCTGGGGTCGGAAATCGCCACCAGTTTGCGGGGCCGTTCCCTGCCGACGGAGATCTTTCCGCTCAACTTTGAGGAGTTCCTGAGATTTCACAAACTTTTTCCCGTCCGTCCGAAAACGTTTGGCGCAAACACGGCTGCCGTGTTGCGGAAGGCTTTAAACGATTATCGTGACATCGGCGGTTTCCCCGAGGTGCAGCATCTGGCCCCGAATGTCCGGATTGAGGTATTGCAGGGGTATATCGATTCCGTTTTGTTAAAAGACATTATTGAACGCCACCAGGTGAGCAATGTCCATGTACTGAAACATCTTGTCCGGCATATTGCGAATTCATCGGGTGGAAAATTCAGCGTCAATAAATTTTACAATCTGATGAGAAGCCTGTCGATCAAGTGTACGAAGAACAGCCTGTATGAGTATCTGGACCATTTGACCGATGCGTTTTTATTTTACAAGGTGCCCATTCACAGCCGCTCCGAGAAAGCAAGGATGATTAATCCGCCTAGAATATACACGATCGACACCGGCCTTTTGAATGCCGTGACTTTCCGCAATTCCCATGATTACGGTCCTCGCCTGGAGAACATGGTTTTTATGCATCTGCGCCGGAACGGTTATGATGTGGAGTATGTCTGTACGCAGGAGGGTCATGAAGTCGATTTCTTCGCGCGGAGTAAAAATTCCGGAGAGGCGCAACTGATCCAGGTGTGCTGGGAGATGTCGGATAAAAAAACGGCTGCAAGGGAAGTGAAGGGTTTGAAAAGCGCCATGTCGGAATATGCATTCTCTTCCGGCACAATCGTGACATGGGATGACGAAGCCCGCCTGGATGAAGGAATAGAAGTCGTCCCCGCCTGGAAATGGCTGCTGGCCTGATCCGTTAATCAATTTTAAGTGTTATTCACGGCTTTCTTAAGCTGTCTTCCCGGGCTTTCAAACTGTCATGTCGGATAAAAATAATATGTCATGCAGGCCTTGTTTTAATTGTCATGCCGGGCAAAAAGAATATGTCATGCCGGGCTTGACCCGGCATCCAGACCTCGCTGAGGGCGTAACAATTACCCCTCAGCAAAACACCTGAAAGAGCAAAGCAACAAAAACTGGATTCCGGATCGCGCTTCGCTTGTCCGGAATGACAAAGAGAATAATTATCTGTCATGCCGGACTTGTTTTAATACGTCATGCCGGGCTTGACCCGGCATCCAGACCTCGCTGAAAGCGTAACAACCAAAACAAACGTTCCATTTAACCCCGGCTCTCTAAAAACCGAATATAGAAGCAAGCGTCCACGGTCAATCGTCGTCTTCTAACCTGAACAACCAATAAAACGCCGCATAAGGGGGGGAGCATTATGACACCAGCGGAAAACACGGTATCGGTCGTTTACGAAAAGGGCATTCTTTATGAGCTGTCACTGAGCAACCTGCAGCCGGACTTCAACCAGCCAAGAAAAATCATTGATGCCGCGGCACTGGAGGAATTAACCGACTCCATTGCCAAGCATGGCGTTTTGGAACCCATCCTCTTCCGAACGGATGAGGCAGGCGTTCCGACAATCGTTGCCGGTGAACGCCGGGTCGAAGCCGCCCGCAAGACAGGCCTGACCACCATTCCCGCCATCTACATGGCCGGGAAGCATGCGGAGATCGCCCTGGTGGAAAACCTGCTCCGCCAGGATCTGACGGTGGTGGAGGAAGCAGAGGCGCTTCAGCGCCTCATGGAAGAACAGCAATACACCCAGGAACAGCTCAGTGTGATCATCGGCAAAGCGCGGAGCACGATCACGGAAATTCTTACCGTCAATCGACTGCCCGCGGCGATTCGCGACGATTGTCGCGGCAACCGCAGCGTTCCAAGGTCCGTGCTTCTGGAAATCGCGAGGAAAAGGCAGGAGCGGGCCATGCACACCGCCTACAACGCCTTCAAGGAGAAGCTGGGCAAGGTGAAACAACCGAGGCAGAAAACGGACCCCAATGCGCCGCAAGTATTCCTGGATCTAATCGATAAAACCGCCAGGCGGATCAGCGATGTGGACATCACGGGATGGAATGAGGAAGATAGCACGACCTTCATCAAAGCCCTGACCGAACTCAAAAACAGGATCGATTCCATCCTCCATCCCGTACCGACATGAACAAACAAATAAAGAGTCACTCCGGGACTATTAAACACTGTCATGCCTGGTTTGTTTTAACCGTCATGCCGGGCAAAAACAATCTGTCATGTCGGGTTTGTTATAACTGTCATGCCGGGCCCCGACCCGGCATCCAGACCTCGCTGAAAGCGTAACAATTACCCGTCAGCAAACCCCCTGAAAGCGCAAAGCAACAAGGACTGGATTCCGGATCGCGCTCCGCTTGTCCGGAATGACAGAGAGGGTAAAATGCCCGGAATGACCAAGAGGCTGAAAGTCCGAAATGACAGAGAAAATAATTAACCGTCATGCGGAGTTTGTTTTAACCGTCATGCCGGGCCCCGACCCGGCATCCAGACCGCGCTGAAGGCGTAACAATTACCCGTCAGCAAAGCCCCTAAAAGATCAAAGCAACAAAGGCTGGATTCCGGATCGCGCTACGCTTGTCCGGAATGACAGAGAGGGTAAAAAGCCCGGAATGACAAAGAGAATAATTAACTGTCATGCCGCGGAACTAAAAAAACATTGTCATGCCGGGCCCCGACCCGGCATCCAGACCTCGCTGCAGGCGTAACAAACCCCCGTCAGCAAAACCCCTGAAAGCGCAAAGCAACAAGGACTGGATTCCGGATCGCGCTGCGCTTGTCCGGAATGACAAAGGGGAAAATATCCGGGATGACAAATAGGAAGAAGCCGGAGTGACAATCTTAATTTTTAACTGTCATGCCGGGCCCCGACCCGGCATCCAGACCTCTAAAAATGCAAGTAAAACTTTTTGACACTATACATTTTAGTCAATGATAACAAAACAATAGGCTATGTCGGTGCACCGACATAGCTTTCAAAACCAACACCACCAGGCATCACAAAAGCCCGTAAAAAATGACCTCAACAACACCCATAACAACCACCAAAAGTCAAAAAAAGTGGATTCTCATCGCCGCCGCACGCCCCAACTTCATGAAAATCGCCCCCCTCATGCGGGCCATCGCGACCCATAACCGCGAAAACGGCAACACCATAAAACCTTTCCTGGTCCACACCGGCCAGCACTACGACGACAACATGTCGGATGCCTTCTTCCGGGACCTCCAAATCCCCAACCCCGACGTCCACCTCGGCATCGGTTCCGGCACCCACGCCCAGCAGACCGGCAACGTCATGATCGCCTTCGAACAGGTGCTCCTGGCGGAAAAGCCGGACCTGATCATCGTCGTCGGAGACGTCAACTCCACCCTGGCCTGTGCCCTGACGGCCGTGAAGCTGCACATTCCCGTCGCCCATGTCGAAGCGGGTCTCCGTAGCTTCGACCGAATCATGCCTGAGGAAATCAATCGCATCATGACCGACGCCATTGCCGACTATCTCTTCACCCCCTCACCGGATGGCGACGAAAACCTCCTGCGGGAAGGCGTACCAAAGGAAAAGATTTTCCTTGTGGGCGACATCATGATCGATACCCTTTTATTCAACCTGGAACAGGCGAAGAAAACGGACATCCTCCAGCGCCTCGGCCTCGAAGAACCCAATGAGAAGGAAAACAAAAACGGCATCCATCCTTATGCCCTTCTTACGCTCCACCGCCCCTCCAACGTGGATGACCCCAAAACCTTCAGGCAGATACTGGACGGATTAAGGCAAGTGGCAACGAAACTGCCGATTCTTTTTCCCATCCATCCCCGGACAAAAAAGCAGATTGCGGCCTTCGGACTGGAGGACGCCTTTGTCTTTTATCCATCTGCCGATATTTCACAAACTGAGTTTCGGAATGAAGGCAACCGAAATAACCGAATCCATGCTTTCGATCCTCTGGGCTACCTCGAATTTCTCAACCTCATGTCCCACGCCAAAATGGTACTGACCGACTCCGGCGGCATCCAGGAGGAAACAACGGTCCTCAACATCCCCTGCATCACCCTGCGGGACACGACCGAACGCCCCATCACCGTAATCGAGGGGACCAATGTCATCGTCGGCGACGATCCGGAAAAGACCATCAACGAAGCCGAAAAGATTCTGAACGGAAACGCGAAACAGGGACAATGCCCGCAAATATGGGACGGGAAAACAGCGGAGCGGATTGTGAATGTTCTGATCAACAGGAAAAAAGCTGTTAAGAGAGTCATTCCGGACAAGCGCAGCGCGATCCGGAATCCAGACCTTATAAATGTCATGCCAGCGAAGACCCACATACGGACCCCAGATAAAAAAGAATCAATACAATGAAAAAGAAACCGAAAAAAAGAATCTCCTTTATCTTTGGTACACGCCCGGAAGCAATCAAACTCAGTCCGCTTATTCTGTCCCTGAAGAATTACCCGGATATAGGAGCGCACATTTGTGTGACCGGCCAGCACCGGGAAATGCTCGATCAGGTGCTTGAAGTATTTGATATAAAACCGGATGTAGATCTGAATCTAATGCAGCCAGCCCAAACCCTGGCAGGATTAACTGCGCGGGCAATTGCCGCCATTGATACTTATCTCGGTGAATTTAACCCAGACATGGTCATCGTCCAGGGCGATACCACAACCGTCTTTTGTGCCGCCCTATGTGCGTTTTATCACCAGATACCTGTCGGTCATGTCGAGGCCGGTCTTCGCACCTGGAATAAATTCTCCCCGTTTCCAGAGGAAATCAACCGCGTTCTGGCAACACATCTGGGCGATTTGCACTTTGCCCCGACAGACCTTTCCAGGGCTAATTTGATCAAAGAAGGCATTTCCCCGGAACGAATTCATGTTACAGGCAATACCGTGATCGATGCCCTCTGCCTGGCCATCGAGAAGGTTAAAGCCAGTCCTCCGGTAATCCCAGGATTGCCCGACAATTTAATGAATAACAGACAACAGGTTATCCTCATCACCGGACACCGGCGTGAAAATTTCGGTGAAGGATTTCTGAATATATGTAAAGCTATTGCTGCGTTGGCTGAGCAATTTCCTCCGGTTGCTTTTGTCTATCCCGTTCATCTGAACCCGAACGTACAAAAACCTGTGTACAATTTTCTAGGTAACTTGGTTAATGTGCATCTCATTGAACCGGTCGGCTATCTGGCATTTGTAGCCCTCATGAAGCGCGCAACCGTTATTCTGACGGATTCAGGCGGCGTTCAGGAAGAAGCTCCCAGTTTAGGAAAGCCCGTTCTGGTCATGCGGGAAACAACGGAACGCCCCGAAGCCGTTGAAATGGGAACGGTCAAACTTGTGGGTACCAGCGAAGAAAAGATCATCGAGGAAGTTAGCGTTCTTTTAAAAGACAAAACGGCTTACAGCGCCATGGCCAATACTGTAAATCCTTATGGTGACGGCAAGGCAACCGATCGGATCATCGATGTCTGCAGGAAATTCTTCAGGGAACAGGAGATCGGCCATTGAGTCTGCGCGCCATTGTGTCCGCCTGCTGTCCGAATTTCTTAAAGCCCATATTAGGCCGCGTCATAGAGTCCCCCCTTGGGATTCGCCTGGCGCGTGGCATTTTCTGGTCCATGGCCGGGGCGGTCATCTCCCGCGGCCTGATGCTGGTTGCTACAATTGTTGTCGCCCGGCTATTAGGCAAAACCGGCTTCGGCGAACTGGGTATGATTCAAAGTACTGTCGGCATGTTCGGTGTTTTCGCCGGTTTCGGATTAGGTTTAACAGCCACCAAACATGTTGCCGAATTCCGCCTGAGCGATCCAGCCCGTGCCGGACGTATCATTGGGATATCCAGCCTGTTTGCCACAATAACTGGCGGACTTATGGCAGGGGGGCTATTTATTTTTGCCCCCTGGTTGGCGGAGAACACGATCAACGCACCGCACCTTGCCGGCGCCCTCAAGATCGGTGCACTGATTCTCTTCATCAGTGCCTTAAGTGGGGCGCAAACCGGCGCTTTGGCAGGATTTGAAGCGTTCAGGACGATTGCCTACGTCAACCTGTTCGTCGGCGTGCTCTCTTTCCCGATCCTTATAGGCGGTGCTTATTTCGGCGGTCTGACCGGTGCAGTATGGGCGCTGGCGATTAATCTCTGCGTCAACTGGCTCTTGAACCACCTGGCGCTACGTCAAGTTGCGGCAAGCCACGGCGTACCTTTTTCGTTTCGTCAATGTACAAAGGAATGGCCCGTTCTCTGGAGATTCAGCCTGCCCGCCGCCCTCAGCAGTTCAATGGTCGGACCGGTCAACTGGGTATGCGCGGCGATATTGGTGAACCAGCCAGGCGGCTATGGTGAAATGGGTATCTTTAATGCAGCTAATCAATGGAGGATTGCGATTCTGTTTATTCCCGGGATGGTTGGTCAGATAGTTCTGCCTATGCTATCAAGTTTGAACAATCCCGTTGATCGCCGCCAGTATATTAAGGTGCTGAAGTACAATGCTTTTCTAAACGGAGGCGCTGCCTTAATAATAGCGTCAATTATTGCCACGTTTTCTTATCCAATCATGAAATTTTACGGTCCTGGATTCGAACAGGGTTTCTGGGTGCTGATTTGCCTCGCATTCACGTCCATTTTAATGGCAATAAACAGCGTCATAGGACAGGCTATTGCGAGCCAGGGGAGGATGTGGACAGGATTTTTGTTTAATGCTTGGTGGGGTATCGCCATTATAATTTTTGCGACGTTACTGATTCACAAGGGATATGGCGCAGGGGGGTTAGCGGCAGCCAATCTTATTGCATATTTTCTACATACAGTATGGCAAAGTTTCTATTTAACAAAAATAATAAAATAAGCAGAAAATAATAAACAATGAATCAAAGCGTAAACACTTCGATGACTGATTCTTATATCTATCCGTATAATCTCAATTATATTCTGAAAATTATAGCTGCGGTAAATGTGCTGATGGTAGTGCTGATTTCATGTCTCTACTTTTGGGGAGATAATCTTGCCTATCTTGCCCCTTGGGTAATTGTTCTTGCGGCTCTTACTTTCTCACTTAGATGTCTTGTTAAACAGGATTCGCTGGGCCGCCTAGTTTCTTCTGTTTCGCTATTTTCTTTTTTTATGCTCTCTTTGGTTGGTTTTGTTTCTGTCATGTCTTATTCTCACGCCTATGGATTAGCTTTTGCACCGTATGACGATGATTCATATTATTTTATCAACATTGCAGACATCGCATATGGGCATCTTCCCAATTCTTACACATTATATGAGTTACTGATGGCACCTTTCTTTTATCTTTTTAAATCTATTAATCAAGAGGTGAGTGCTTTAAGTCTTTTGCCTGTAAATTGGGCACTTGGGGGTGCGATTATGGGCCTTGCCACTTATTTATCCGCAAAACTTAGTGGCAGAATCAGTTTACTTGCTCCAATTGCGTTGCTTGTGAATTTTCATTTCGTAGATGCCACAGTTCACCTTTATCGCGACGGCCTAGCTTTATTTTTAACGCTTTTGTGCGTTATTTATGCAATGCGAAAACAATATTTTATTGCTGTTGTTATTGCAGTTTTGACTGGGCTTACACGTGGCGGGAATGGAATATTTTGTTTCTTATATATAATTATATATTTTATTTATGAACTTGGATGGTTGCAACGTTTTGATAAAAAAGCAATCATTGCTTGTTTGTCAATATTAATATTGTTTGTAATGATAGATTACGCAGCCAAACTTAGTGTTTATGGTCGTGCATTTATAATCGGGACAGACATAGTCGAGCGAACGACCATCTTGGATAGAGCTTTAATGCGAGGTGAAAATCTAGTATTTGATAGCGGAGCAAATGAATTTGACACGATCAGAACATTATATACGAGTGGCCCGTTAGGTATAGTGGCTATACCATTTGCAAACATGTTTAGCCCTGCTAGGTGGACGGGTTTCCGGCAAGACGTTGATGTAAAAGTAAGAACAGGTGATGTTATTGGAACGCAATCTGTTCAAAGGCCTGTCTTGGTATTTATGTTAGTAACGATTTTGTTATGGCCATTAATCGGTCCAAGCCTTGTGCAGGGGCTGGTTTGCAGTGTTAGAAATGACAAGTTTTATTTTCTAGTGATATTTCTTGCAACATTGATTGGGATTTCTCTCATTTCTTTTCAGTCACGCCACAGAACAGCATTCATTATTTTCTTTCCATGCTTAGTTTCGCTTGCAAGTTGGCAAAGTTCAAAAGATTTTAAACGGCGCCTTTGGTTAATGCTTTTTTTTATTGGACTTATATTTACAGCGAATATAGTTCCATTTATTATCTGAAACCATTTCCCCCCTTACCAAGAACATTGAGGACAGCGTAAGGAATAAAATAATATAGAAGAAATAGTGTGATCGTGTTGTGATTTATGCAAAATCTAATAGTGATTACAAAAGAACCTGTCCATCGCCTTCCACCCCTTATCAGCTTGCTAGCTTCGCTGAGTGAACTTGGTCATAACGTGACTTTGTTAACGTCCTCGTGCACAAGGGAAAATCTCGAATATTTTAAGTGTATGGGGGTAAACGTTATCGAACTGTTCCCGCAGTTTGATGCCAGGAGAAAGTCTAACTCTATTAATAAATTGAAAACGTGGTTGATATTTCGCAGGAATGTAAGGGGTTATCTGGCTGACCATAAAAAGGAAATTATTTGGGTTGCCGGCGGCGACACCATGCTCGCGCTTGGATCTGGTCTAGACAAAATGCCTTATATTCTGCAACTGTTTGAACTTTATGATACAAATCCGCTTTACCGCATAATGTTGGAGAAATATGCGCGGCGTGCCGTCTGTGTCATTGTCCCAGAGGAATGTAGGGCCGCAATTTTCCGAGTCTGGTATGGATTGGAACATGCACCATTTGTTATTTTTAATAAGACTCACTATCTGAAACCGTTTGATTCTGCTGCGCTTGGTACTAGAAATATGGACTTGCTTGAACAAATCAAGGAAGAAAAGTTGGTTTTGTACCAAGCACGCATGGTTAGAATGGACTTGCTAAGCATTGCACGTGCGATAGATTGCATTGATGGTTATGTCCTTGGTGTCATGGGTGACATCAGAGACAAAGTAATGTTTCAGAAGTTGAAGAGTGAATGTAAGAAGTTGGTACACTTTGATTATATTCCGGCACCAGATCATTTATGTGTGACCAGTAGATCACATATCGGTGTTTTGTTATACAATTATGAATCTTTAAACAATATATTTTGCGCACCCAATAAAATTTGGGAATATTCACAATTCGCTATCCCGGTTATTTCTAATAGACTTCCAATGATTGCCCAACAATTGGAACAACACCGCATGGGTGAATCGTTTGAATGGACTGATGTTGATGAAATTTGTCGCGCCATAAAACGCATAGATTCTGACTATGAAGGTTATAAGGTAGGGGCAAAGCAATTTTATAATTCTTTTAATATGACAGCACGTGTGAGCGAAATACTGGAATCATTTAACAAGAGAAAAGAATCGTATAAATGCTGGATCAAATAGTTCGTTCCAAGTTGTGCATCGCATGTGGTGCCTGTGCGGGAATGTCGGCACATGATGTTGAATTCGTGGAACAAAACGGCATGCCTCTGCCACGCTTAGAACAACTAAGCGATTGTGCTCATCTAATTAAATACTGCCCAGGAAAAGGCTACGACATTGTCCGGATTGGGCGAGCGCTATTCGGTGATGACGCGAATTATGATATGGAGATCGGATATTACCGTCAATTTTGTGCAGCACGGGCAATCGATCCGCAAGTAGCGGCAAATGCCTCTTCTGGAGGCGTTATTACAGCTGTCCTTCTTTACCTGTTGGAAACTGGTCTTATCCAAGGTGCACTGGTTACAAAATTTATCTATGGAGATGACTGACCATTGCCCATGTCTTATATTGCCAGCACCAAGAGTGAGCTTTTGGAGGCTCAAGGGTCAAAATATTGTCCTGTCACCACGCTTTCCGCATTGCGCACACTTCGTGAGTTTCCCGGTAAAATTGCATGGGTAGGCACACCTTGTCAGATTGCCGGGTTGCGTATGATTCAGGAAGATAATCCCGTATTGAGAGAGAAAATACCTTTTACGATTGCTAATTTTTGCGGTGGATTTCGCGACAATAGAGAAGCAAGGCGTCTTAGTTCGTTGTGCGGCGTGAAGTTTCAAAACATAAAGAACTTCCGCTACAGAGGCGACGGGCAACCGGGTTTTATGCGAATTGAAACAACCGATGGTGAATGCCATAAGTTGCCATATCCGGACTATGCCAGATGGACAGGCTTTTCGAAGCTGAAAAGGTGTCGACTTTGCGTAGATGCGATGGGTGAACTTGCGGATTTCTCATGCGGGGATGCCTGGCTTCCTCGATTTTTGAATACAGGGATTCCCTGGTCAATCCTCATGGCACGCTCTGAGGCAGCATCGAATATTTTGCAGGAAATGAAGACAGCAAAAAGTATTATTGTGGAAGGAATTTCGGTTGATGAGCTAAAGCGTTCGCAGCACGACAACCTGCAGTCCAAAAAAAACAGACAGCATGCACGCCGAAGGTTGTTTTCGTATTTGAAGATACGAATGCCTGTATACGACGGCGGATATAAAAACATTGCGGGAGGTTTTCTGAGGGAGCTGCGAATCCACTGTCAGTATTTGGTTTGCTCTTTTTTAGAACAATTAAGGTTATACCAATTTGTTGCTGCGCTCCTTGGCCGGTATCGTTGATGCTTTAGGGATCAGACAGCATGAAAAAATATCATATTTTAGTGCCTGAATATGTGCCACTTTCAAATAAAGGTGAAGAGGCGATTGTACGTGGAATTGGTGATGCCCTTTTCCCGGAAAAGAATTGCGAGATACACCTATTTGACATAGGGGCAGTGAAGTACCGTTTTCATGATGGCATTCATGTATACCCCGGTACGTGGTTCTTTTCTGATTGGGTAATGCGTGAATTTGGATTGGGTTTGAGCTGGGAAAAAATAAGCGACTCTTTCTGTTCTTTGTTTCGGCACGCTTTGGATCAGGTTTATCCGAACTGGGTGAAAAAAACGCCTGCACCTTTATTACATTCCACGGCTATTTTAAAAAGTCTAAAGCAGGGTCAGGTACCTCACAATGAGATGGAGATTCGTTTACAGCAGCTGCTTGGCTGCGATTTCGTTATTGCAGGTCACGACGGAGGCCTTGATCACTGGGTCTGCCATATCATTCGCATCATGCGGGAACAGTTCAGCAAGGCATACGGCGTATTTGGTGTGCAGTTAAGAAATCAGTTTGGCAGCCAGGCCATTATGCAGGTTCATGCTGAAGAGTTCAGACATGCCCGTTTTTTTTATTGTCGTGATGCGAAAACAGCTGAGGGGATTAAACAGAATTTTCCTTTCATCACTCATAAAATTATACCTGATCCGGCTTTTGCCATGCAACCCGCTGCCAGCGAGGCTATTGATAGGTTGATTTACGATGAGGAACTAGAACGGTTATTTCAGAAACCTGTTGTAATGTGTACAAGTTGTGAACCCTCACCAATTGCCCGTCACTCGTTTGATCACGTACTCAACCCTGATGCAAAATTGCGCATGCATAGAGAGTTGTTCGCTAAACTCATTCGTCATGTATCTGAGAAACACAACGTCAACGTCCTTTTCCTACCGCATGCGCTTGGTCCTGGCCATGCGTTGGATGACCGGGAGGTCGCAAGGGCTATACTAAAATTAGCCGACTTGCCTCAAGACAGAGTTCGTCTACTGGAAAACGAATATGGCGCGCGTGAATTGAAGGGGCTGATCAGCCGGGCGGATTTTCTCATCGCGGAAAGAATCCATTCTATTATTGGAACGACAGGGGTAGCAACGCCTTTCATGTGCCTGGGGTCAAAAAAAGATACCCGTATCACTGGTATCGTCGAGCAAATGCTCGGAATGTCGGAGGCTGTTTACTATCTAAACACTCCTGTTGTTAAGGATTTGACCCATAAATTTGATCTGTTATGGGAGACACGACTTGAGTTAAAAGAGCGTTTGGAAACAAAGCGGCATGCGTTACTTAAAGAGTTAGCAGAAGCATCATCAAACATTCACCGCGCATTCAATTGCCGTTAATATATAAATGCTAACAATTCTCATCAACTTTTCCACACTGAAATCCGGCGGCGGTCAAAATGTTGCACTGAATTTCCTCTATGCGGTTCGATCTCTTCCCCTTCAGGATGTGAACTACTGGTATCTTGTAGCTAAAGATTCAGAAGTCCATCGTTTACTTAAGCAACATGGCGCGAAACAGTACATTGTGGTCTCCCGGAACGCATTGTTAAGGATTCTGTATGAGGTCTTTTGGGGTTGGCGTCTTCTCAAAAGACACAGGATAGATGTTGTTTATTCATATTTTGGGTATGCATTTTTCCCTAAGCGCTGGCCACAGGTTTCTGGTTCCGCAGATTCCAACTTGTACTTTCCTGAGGTAGAATTTTGGAGTGGTTATCGTGGTGTAAACCGTTTGAAAAGATGGGTTGTTGATCAATACCGATTGTTTTGTGTAAAAAGGGCCAATGCGGTCATCTTTGAAAACGCTGCTATGGAAGAACGTGGAAAAAGTATTCATGGTCTAAAAAATACGTGCGTTATCAAGCCGTCAATTTATATTACAGAACAAAAGAGAGATTTTAAGGGAATACAAAACTTTGCACCTGGGTTGAAAAGAGGTCTTTTCCTTTGCGGGTGGCAACTTAATAAAAATGTGATGCTCATACCGCTAATTGCAGCGGAAATGAAGAGACGAAATCGGCCGATTCTATTTGTTCTAACTGCTCCAAAGGATGGCTCATCATTTTACAAGCAGTTTTGTTCATTATTGCGGCAGCATGGTGTGGAATCCGTTGTTGTTCTGACAGGGCCCGCCAGCAAAGACCAACTTGCTAGTCTATACAGCCAGATTGACTACGTTTTCTTGCTTAGTCAATTGGAGAGTTTCAGTAATAACATTATTGAAGCTTGGTATTACCAGAAGCCACTTTTGATTGCGGATGAAATATGGGCACATTCTATATGTGATGAAGCAGCGATCTACACAAAAAGGAATGATATCAAAGATGTTGCTGATAAATTGTGTTTGTTGATGGATTCGGAAGAACTTGGCTCGGATTTAGTAGAGCATGGAACGATCATGCTCAAAAAATACCCCAGCATTGGTGAACGCATTGTACAGGAGATTGAATATGTCAAACAGGTTCACGAACGCTGTTAAAAATATCTTGGTGGTCTCCTACGAAATGATTATGGCATTGGTAATGAATTTACCGCGTTTTTCAATTTGTCTTAAAATAAAAAAAGCATTTCTTCAAATGATGGGTGCCAAGATAGGTAAAGGCGTTGTGATTTATCCGGGGGTGTGGATTGCAAATGGAAGGAATTTAGTAATTGGTAATGATGTAAATTTAGCAAAGGATGTGTTGCTTCTAACTCCTGGTGGCATCACAATAGGAAACAGAACAATGATAGGATTTCGTACACAGATAATCTCTGGTAACCATGCGATCCCGAGGGGAACGGAGAAGATCTTTGGTTCTGGTCATGATCGAAAGCCCATAATAATCGGACAAGATGTTTGGATTGGTGCAAATTGTTTAATATTGGCTGGCGTAACGATAGGAGAAGGTGCCGTAGTTACAGGAGGAAGTGTTGTGACAAGATGTGTGAAACCCTACACCATCGTTGGGGGAAATCCAGCAAAGCTCATTAGGCATCGAGATATTACACCCGACACTTTGTGATGCGTAATTAAACTGGTCCAAACGGGGAATATAGTGAATTCATTTCTAGATACGCCGTTCATGAATTTTCTGCTTTTTTAACTGATTTATGAAAGAAATTGGCAAGATTCTATTTTGTGGTGATTCTTTTCTTAACACCGGAAATGGCGAATCTCCTTTCATGGAAGCGCATAATGTCTTTTGTAATCACGTTGTCTTTATAAATTTAGAAGCATCATTAAAGAAAGAAGAGGGCTCACAAAAGAAAAAAGTGGTATCCATATCACTAGAACCCCAAAATCTTCGTAGTCTTGAACCACAGATAAAATACGTTTCTATAATTAACAATCATGCACATGACAATTATAGTGCTTATGAACTCCGTTTACTGCTTGAAAGAGCCGGGTGCGTTGTATTGGGACCAGATAATCCCTCTGCGATTCGTATACAATTGCAAGGGAAAACAGTTGATATCATTGCGGCTTATTTGGCTTTACCAAAGCTCAAAATAGACTATTCGGGACAAATCACGGAACGGCTTACCAATTTATTGTGTGAGTCAAAGGCGGATATAAAAATATTGAGTTTGCATTGGGGTTTTGAATACTTATCAGTACCAGCTCCTTTTCAGCGAAACCTCGCTAAAGTACTTATTGATAATGGAGCGAGCTTGATTGTTGGCCACCATCCCCATGTACCGCAAGGTTGCGAAGTATATAAAGGGAAATCTGTTTATTACTCTTTGGGTAATTTTAATTTCTGGACAACACAAAGTGAACCGTTTCCCGACAGCAAATGGGGCTATATGGTTTCATTTGAAGTTGAAACGAATGACGTAAAAATACTCCCATACTACATAAACGAAAATTATCAGCCAAATAAAGTGGGAGCAGATGAACTTTATGAAAAGCTTGATGAATTAAATCAAAGAATTAAATCACAGACCAACAATCGGTGGCTCGATGAAGATTATAACAGTTGGTTCCAATGGGAGTCAGGTGTGTGGAAGATGGATTTATTGAACAATTTTTCAATGAACAAAGTGCTTCGATTTCTCGGTTGGTTATTGCTGCCAATTCAAATCAGGTTTTACCTTTATTTCATCAGGAAGAATTTTAAGATTTTGAAAAAAGATGATCATAACTAAACTAAAGGCAGTAGCAGAGAAAATACCCTATCCCATTGGGCGGTTGTCTTCACGCATTCCTTATTCATGGCGCCTTGGGTCTACATACTCTGAATATTCAAGGCTGATTCCCATCGTAGAAAATGCCAATGCCGAACACAGGAACGCTTATATCATAAAGATGCTGGATTCAATTGTCAGGCATGCACAGCAACACATTCCATTTTATCAATCGCTTTATGGAAAAGACCCTTTGAAAATAGAAAGCTTATCTGATTTTGATAAGTTACCGGTTATATCCAGGAATCAGGTTCGTGAATATGCAAAAGAGTCTTCTGGCGCTTATTTTTTAAACACTGGGGGCTCAACTGGCGGTCCATTGTATTTTTATGTCGATAGAAATGCATGGGCTCGCGAGTGGGCACATATGCACTATGTTTGGAGGAGAAGACATTACAAACCAACTGATTTAATGGTTACAATGCTTGGGAAGCCATTATCTTCAGGGCTTTCAAAATATAATGCTGTACACAATGAATTGTTGTTAGACCCATATTCACCCATAGAAAGGGGTGCCGCAGAGTTTATTAAATTGGTTCGCGCTTATCCTATAAGATTTTTCCAAGGGTACCCTTCAAATATCTACAATGTATTCAAAGCTGCCGAACAGTACATAAAGACTGAACTTCGAAAAGAATTTGCTAAGAATATTAAAGGATTACTCTTTAGTTCGGAGTATCCCAGTGAATATATGGTTCAGTATCTTCGCGAAGAATGGGGTTTGTTTAACTACATGAGCTGGTACGGGCATTCGGAGATGTGTGTTTTGGCCTACGATTTAAAGTCGAATTATAATTACAAACCACTTTTTACTTATGGATATGCTGAAGAGCAGAATGGGATGTTGATTGGAACATCATTTCACAACTATGACATGCCACTTATCAGGTACCAAACTGAGGATATCATAAGTGCCATCAAGGATAATTCAGGGGTGATCTCGTCTTTTCAGATCACAGGCGGAAGAGTCTCTGATTTCATTGAAGATAAAAAGGGGCAACAGCATTCTCTAACTTTCTTTCTTGGGCGTCACCATACAATATATAACCATGCTGATTTTATTCAAATCTATCAGGGAATTCCCGGGTTTGCGACTTACTATATTGTGCCGTCGCACGACTTTCGGCCCTCAAGCGATGATCTTAGTTTTTACTTTGATATTCCTCAGAATTTAGATATCGTTTTTGATTATTGTTTGATTAAAAAACCAATTAGAACCAAGAGTGGGAAATTTAAACTCAAACTTACAAAAGACGACATCTATACATTGGAAGACGAAGCAGGACGTGCGTTTCTTAAAAGGGATTGATAATGAACGGCAATTGTCACCAAATCTGCACCAACTGCGTCATGGACACGACGGATTCGAAGATTACCTTTGATGAAAAGGGTGTTTGTGACCACTGCAATACGTTTTACAAAGAGATCCTGCCAAACTGGCATACGGATGGACGGGGCGGGGCGGAGCTGAGAAAGATCGTCGATAAGATCAAAGCAGCCGGTGCCGGCAGGGATTACGATTGCATCATCGGCATGAGCGGGGGGTTTGACAGCACCTATCTGGTTTATCTTGCGAAAGTCAAACTTGGTCTGCGTCCCCTGATTTTCCACGTCGATACCGGGTGGAACACACCGGAGTCCGCGCATAACGTAGAGAAAATTGTTGCGGCATTGGGGCTTGATCTGCATACCGAAGTCATTGACTGGGAGGAGATGCGGGATCTCCAGCTTGCGTTTTTTAAGTCCGGAGTACCACACATCGACGCTCCTCAGGATCACGCTTGTTTTGCCACGATGTACAAATTTGCTTCTAAATATAATGTAAATTACATCCTGACCGGTGGGAACTACTCGACCGAATGCATCCGCAATCCTGTCGAATGGATGTATTACCAGTCGGATTCAAGGCAGCTTTTCGACATCCACAGCAAATTCGGGAAAATCCCCCTGAAAAAATTCCCCCTTACGAATATTCTCTGGCATAAAGTTTATCTTCCCTACGTAAAAGGGATAAAAGTCGTCAGGCCCTTGGATTACATTCCTTATATAAAAGAAGATGCGGCCCGGTTCATGGAAGATAACTTCGGTTATCAGCGTTACCCGCAGAAACATTTCGAATCGCGCTTCACCCGGTTTTATGAGGGATATTGGCTTTATAAAAAGTTTGGCTACGATACACGTAAGGTCCAGTTTTCCAGTTTGATTCTTACGGGACAAATGACCCGCGACGAGGCGCTGGCGCTTTTGAAGGAACCGCCGCTGGACGAGGCTACAGCTCGAAGGGAGTTCGAATCCATCGCTGGGACTTTGGGTGTCACGGTTGCGGAATTGCAGGGGTACATGGACGCCCCTAACAAGTCGTTTCGGGATTACAAATCGCAGGAGCCGATCTACCGGGTGGGTGCAAAGGCGATGCGGATGCTCGGACTGGCTTTGGGGGGGAAGAGATAAGAACAAGAGTTAGGTTTTAAGTGTTAGGTTTTAAGTTTTAAGTGTTAAGGGGGGGGCAGTGGCGGTCTCTTGTTGCGGGGGGTGCTCGCGATTAACGCTGTTTTGGTTTTCATCCTTGACAAAAGGACAGACGCGTGCATAATCGTCCTTTAGATAAGGACGGAAAATGATATCAAAGAATATTATTAAGGAAATAATCCAGTCGAGTCGGACCTTCATCCTGGAGTCCGTACCCGGGATCGTTCCGAGGGCGGCAGCGGATGTTACGGCTCCCGGGAAAACGGTGATCCTGTATGGGATACGGCGGAGTGGTAAAACCTTCATTCTCTACGATATCTTCCGCAGAAACCGCGATGCGGCCTTGTATCTGGATTTTGAGGACGATCGCCTGGCCGGTTTCACGGCGGCCGATTTTGCGACAGTTCAGGATGCTTTTCTGGAACTCCGGCCGGATGCGGCGGGAAAGATCGTTTATCTTTTCGATGAAATACAGCATGTCCCCGGCTGGGAACGGTTCTGCCGACGGGTTACGGAGAGGGAAAACGCAGCGGCTTACGTCAGCGGTTCCTCTTCGAAGCTGATGCCCCTTGAAGTCGATACGGCGATCCGGGGGCGTGCATGGAGTGTTGCGGTTTTCCCTTTTTCCTTCCCTGAATTTCTGCGGTTGCGACAGGGAGTTCTGGAGCGTAACGAGATCCTTTTCGGAGCGCAAAAGGTGGAAACGAAGCGGCTTTTCGCCGAATATGCACGGTGGGGCGGGTTTCCCGAAACGGCGCTGGCCACCGCCCCCCTGGACAAAACGAAACTACTTCAGGAATACCTGCGGGCGATGTTTTTTCGGGATCTCGTCGAGCGGTATGGCATGACGAACATTCCGCTGTTCGACGCCCTTTCCGACAAACTGTTTTCCTCTTTTTCAACGCGTTTGTCCCTGATGGCATTTTACAGGCAATACAAGGATCTTTTCCCTTTCTCGAAGGATCTCCTTTTCCAGTACTTTCATCATTTTGAGGAGAGCATGCTCGTCTTCGCCGTTCGGAAATTCTCCGAATCATCTTATAAAAGAAGCAGAAATCCGGTCAAGATCTACCCCGCCGATACGGGATTGTGCCGGCGGGTCACTTCGGAAGACGCGGGTCGCATTCTGGAAAATATCGTTTTCATCGAACTGGTGCGAAGGGGTGGAGAGGTTCACTATTTCGAGGAAAAGCAGGAGTGCGACTTTGTCGTCAAGGATGGAGAGGGGGCGCGATTAGCCGTTTTCCAGGTTTGCCGGGAATTGACGGATGAAAACCGGCTGCGGGAAATCGGCGGCCTGACGGTGGCGTGCCGGCGCCTGGATGTGACCGAAGGGACGATTCTGACGGATGATCAGGAGTGGGAGGAAGATGCGGAAGGGATTAAAATCGGTGTCCGCCCGGTGTGGCGTTGGCTCCTGGAGGGGGGATGAGGGGAATAGGTTTTAAGTTTTAAGTGTTAAGTTTTACGTGTTAAGGGGGGAAGAATAATTTAACCGGGGGGGGATGGAGGG